>Ga0224486_100043_pt1 | contig 69361 bp, 72 predicted proteins | sample TexhydDE_CT_test_FD_172013 | JGI IMG/M metagenome (GOLD analysis project Ga0224486, IMG submission 172013) | Fracking water microbial communities from deep shales in Oklahoma, United States - hydraulically fractured wells DE_CT_test ... | reverse complement strand
CCACATAATAAAGCTGGTAGGCCAGATAAATACCGGCCGCAGCCAGTACAACGGAGCCAATCATGACCCAGTAGTTGGGTTCCACGTGATGGGGATGCCCGAAGAAAATCCACTCGCTCCAGTAAGGCGCCCAGGGAGTCCCCACCAGGCCGCCAATGGTTGATAGAATTGCCAGGCCGACCAAAGGCAGGGTCATTACCGCAGGAGACTCGTGGGGATGATTCTCCGGATTTTCCTCCCCGAAAAAGGTCAGGAAAATCAAACGCCACATGTAAAAAGCGGTGAGGAACGCGGTAAAGGCAGCCATCACAAACAGGACGTAATGCCCGCTTTCCAGGGTTACGGCCAGGATTTCATCCTTGCTCCAGAAGCCGGCAAAGGGAGGTATACCGGCAATGGCCAGGCCACCAATGACAAAAGTCCATCCGGTAAGCGGCATTTTCCTGATCAGGCCGCCCATCTCCCATACATCTGCCTTATGATGCAGGGCATGCAGAACGCTGCCGGCACCGAGAAACATCAGGGCCTTGAAGAAAGCATGCGTCCACATGTGGAAAAGGCTCGCCGTCATGCTGCCCACGCCCAGGGCCAGCATCATGTAACCTATCTGGCTGACGGTGGAATAAGCCAGGATGCGCTTGATTTCTCTCTGGGTAATGGCAATGGTCGCAGCAAACAGGGCTGTGAAACCACCCGTAATGGCCACCAGTTCCATAGCACCGGGCACTTCATGGAAGAGGAACATGGTCCGGGCCACCAGGTAGACACCGGCCACCACCATGGTAGCGGCGTGGATCAGGGCGCTGACCGGAGTGGGGCCTTCCATGGCATCCGGCAACCACACGTGCAGGGGGAACTGGCCCGACTTACCGATGGGCCCGATAAACACCAGCACGGCAATGAGGCTTAACACGCCGAAAGTGGTATATTGCTCGAAGTGAGCGATTTTTTCGGAAAGCTCCACCAGGTTCAAAGTGCCAAAGACAATTTGCAGCGATAAAAGCCCGAGCAATAAACCGAAGTCGGCAACACGGCAGGTGATAAAAGCCTTTTTGGCCGCCTCCCGGGCGGAAATCTTGTGGCTGTAAAACCCGATCAAGAGGTAGGAACACAGACCGACCAGCTCCCAGGCCACAAACATTTCCAGCAGGTTGCTGGAAATGGCCAGCAGGAGCATGGAGGCAGCAAACAGGGAAACATAGGAGAAGAACACCGAAAAGCCGGGATCGCCTTTCATGTAACCGATGGCGTAAATAAAGATCAGGGACGCCACCATGGAGACCATGAAAATCATCATGGCCGACACGGGGTCCAGCTGCACACCCACATCTATTTGCAGGCCGGGCATGGAAAACCACCGTACGGCGTAAACCAGGGGTTCCTCTTTAAAAGCTGGATTGGTAAACACGCCATATGCCACCAGAGCTGAAACGATAAAGGAACCCACTATCCCGGCCACGGCCACCAGGGCACTGAGCATGGGCCACGGCCTGGTGAAAAAGATGATGGCTACAAAAGCCAGAGCAGGCAGCAGGGGTACCAGCCAGGCGTGGTGCAATGCAAATTCAACCATCTCGATGGACACCCACCTTTCCTACCACTTAAGCCAGTCAAAGTCATCCAGGTTAACCGACAACCTGTTACGGTAGATGGCAATGATGATGGCCAGACCAACCCCAACTTCTGCGGCAGCCACTGTTATCACGAAGATGGCGAAAAGCTGACCTGTAAAGAGGGCAGGAGTGAGGTACTTGCTGATGGCCACCAGGTTTATGTTAACGGCATTGAGCATTAACTCAATACAGATAAGCACCGCAATGGCATTCTTTTTGGCCAGGACACCAAAGAGACCGATACCAAAAAGCAACGCCGAGAGCACCATGTAGTGGGCGAGGCTAATCGTTGTGAGCATCGGCTTTTTTAACCTCCTTGGCCAGGAATATGGCTCCCACCAGGGCCACCAGCAGGAGAATGGCAGCAACTTCAAAAGGTATTACGTACTTGGTCAGCATAATTTCAGCTATGCTTTCCACGGTTTTTTCCGGTACGGCAACCGCGGGACTGGCCCACGGGGTAGTTGCAACCAGATAGCCACAGACGACCAGTACCAGGGCCACCACACCTGCCGCAGCCTTGGTCTGGTTATTAAACAGGTTGGTGCTTCCCATATTACCACGTTGAATGAGCATGATACCGAAAACCACCATGATACATACCGCACCGGCATACACCAGTACCTGCACTGCGGCCAGGAAATCGGCATCCAGGGTCAAAAACAGACCACCCATGGACACAAAACATACCGCCAGCCAGAGCACTGAATGTACGATATTTTTCAGCATGACCACCAGCAGGGCTGATACCACAATGGTCGCAGCCAGCAGGTAGAATGCAACAGCCGTCCATATACCTTCCATAGATTTTCAACCCTCCTTGCCGGGAGCCTTGCCGGCAGCCACTTCCGCCCTGGCGGTCTTGGCCCGGACCCCCGCCGGACGTTCGGCAGCGGCTTCCGCCGACTCCTCCTCGGGTAAAGCTTCGGGAGCAGGACGATCCACCAGCACCAGGTGCACCTTGTCCCGGAAGTACTGGTTCATGTTTATTACATGGCTGAATCTCAGAGCGCCCTTGTTGCATGACTCCACACACAAACCGCAGAACATGCAGTATTCAATGCGCATGACATACCTGGTCAGGTACTGCTTTTTACCCACCTTTTCTCTGGTAATCTGAATTACCTTATTGGGGCAGGCATTTACACAGAGCCCGCAGGCAATGCATTTATCCACGTCCAGTTCAAAGCGGCCGTGATAGCGCTCCGGAAGGGGAATTTTTTCTTCTGGATATTGTACAGTAACTTTCCTGGTAAAAAGCTCTTTCCAGGTGATGGCCAGGCCTTTTAATAGACCTTGTCCGAACATTCAATCACCACCCTATCGCCCGGTAAATGTACATACCTACACCGGTCACAAATATGTTGGCCAGGGAAAGCGGTACCAGCACTTTCCATCCAAAGCCCATTAACTGGTCAACCCGGATACGGGGGTAAGTCCAGCGGATCCACATAAAGATGAAGATCATGAGGTAAACCTTGATAAAGAACCAGAACCAGGAAGGCAGGAAGGTCCACCCGAAGGGTGCCAGCCAGCCACCCAGGAACATGATGGTACACATGCAGGATATGACCATCATGCTGCTATATTCCGCCAGCATGAACATGGCGTAGGCCATGCCGCTGTACTCGGTATAGGGACCGGCAATGATCTCCGACTCACCTTCCACCAGGTCAAAGGGAACACGGTTGACCTCGGAAACCCCGGCAATGAAATAAATCAGGAAAGCCAGGGGCTGTGCAAAAATGAACCACGTGCCGCGCTGGGCATTGACAATTTCGGTGATGCTCAGGGTTCCGGTCAGCATGATCACTCCCAGCAGGGAAAGCACCAGGGGCAGCTCGTAACTGACCATCTGGGCCACCACCCGCATACCGCCCACCAGGGAGTATTTGTTGTTGGAGGACCAGCCGCCCATCCAGAAAATGATGGTGGATAGAGAACCAACAGCCAGTATATAGAAGACACCTATATTCAGGTCGATGGGGGCCATACCATCTCCCCACGGTATGACGGCAAAAGCCAGCATCGGGGGTACAAAAACAAGAATGGGAGCAGCCAGGTAAACGACCTTATCCACCCGCCGCGGAATAATAATTTCCTTGGCCAGGAGTTTCACCCCGTCCGCCACCAGCTGCAGCAAGCCTTTGGGCCCTACCCGGTTTGGTCCAATCCGGCACTGAATATATGCGGCGATCTTCCGTTCCATGTACACCATCCACATGACGTTGAGGGAAACAAATATAATTACTGCCAGCAGCTTGACAATCAGAACAATTAATTCGCTGGCCAAGGGAGGCACACCGGCACCATACAGGAAGGCCCGCAGGCTCTCGGCAATACCGGTAAAAATATTTTCACCCATGCCTCTTCTCCCCTAACTCCATTTTTTAACAATCAACTTCGCCCAGGACTATATCTAAACTGCCCAGGATGGCTATAACATCGGCAATCTTCCAGCCTACCAGCAGTTCATCCAGGTAACCCAGGTTGATGAAGGAGGGCCGGCGGAAATGCACCCGGTAGGGCTTGGGGCTACCGTCGCTAACTACATAACAACCCAGGATACCCTTGGAGCTTTCAATTTCAGCATAGGCCTCCCCGGCGGGGGGTTTGATCACTTTGGGTATTTTAGCCATAATGGGGCCTTCGGGCAGGCCCTCCACCGCCTGCTGGATAATGCGGGCCGACTGGCGGATTTCCTTGATCCGGCAGACAAAGCGGTCAAAGCAGTCCCCGTTTTTCCCCACCGGCACTTCAAAATCAAAGCGGTCGTATACGCCGTAAGGCCGGACCTTGCGCAGGTCATAGGGAATACCGCTGCCCCTTAAAACAGGACCGCTCAGGCTGTAATTGATACCCATCTCGGGAGTGATGATCCCCACGTATTTCGTCCGGGCCTGGAAGATCTCGTTGCCCGTGATCAGGCCGTCGTATTCGTCGCACAGGGACGGCAGATCCTTTAAGAATTTCTGCAGGGGTGGGAAAAACTCGGGGGGTAAATCATCGGCTACTCCCCCAATACGGAAATAGCTGAAAGTCATGCGGGAACCGGAAACCATTTCCAGGAGATCCAGCACCCGCTCCCGGTCCCGGAAGGTGTAGAGGAAGCCGGTAACCCCACCTATATCCATACTGTAGGTACCCACGGCCACCATATGACTGGCGATCCGCGAGAGCTCGCCCACAATTACCCGAATGTACTCGGCCCGCTCAGGAACTTCTATACCCATTAATTTTTCCACCGCCGCCACATAACCCCAGTTCATGAGCATCGAGGCCAGGTAGTCCATGCGGTCGGTGTAGGGAATGACCTGGGTGTAGGTCCGGGCTTCCGCCAGCTTTTCAATACCCCGGTGCAGGTAGCCGGGAACGGAAGTGGCCTTCACCACCACCTCGCCGTCCAGTTCCAGGATGATCCGGAACACACCGTGGGTACTGGGATGCTGGGGACCCATGTTGAGCACGTAAGTTTGTGTTTTCATTGACACACCTCCCGAAAATCGTGGAAGGCTACTCCCTGCCACCTTCCCACTGGAAATCCTTGCGCAGGGGGTGGCCCTTGAAGCTATCGTCCAGGAGGATGCGGGTGGGATGGCCGGGATAACCCGTAAAGTTGATCCCCATCAAATCGTATACCTCCCGTTCCTGCCATCTGGCCCCACCCCAGAGAGGACAAAGGGAAGGTACGGCAGGGTTTTCCTTATCCTCCAGCTTAACCTTGACCATCAGCGTGTAATTGTGCTTTAAGGATACCAGGTTATAAATAACTTCAAAACGATCGGGATAATCGGCAGCTGTAAGATTGGTCAGGTAATCAAAGGCATAACTGGGGTTTTCCATTAATTCCGTCATCAGGGGAATCAGATCCCCCGCAGGAACCAGAAGAACCCCTTCCCCTGCAATTTCAATAGCGGGAAATTTCTCCTTCAAAGCTTCCAGCAGTTCTACAGGCGGTTCATAACTAGCCACGGGGCAGTGTCACCACCTTTGGATTCTTGATTTTATCCCGCAGCATCAGAAAGCCTTCGATAATCGCCTCGGGCCGGGGCGGGCAGCCGGGTACGTAAACATCCACCGGCAAAAGCTTATCCACCCCGGGAACAACATAATAGGAATCTACAAAGGGCCCCCCGGAAATGGCACAGCTCCCCACGGCAATGACCCATTTGGGCTCACTCATCTGTTCATACAGGCGGAACACAAAAGGTGCCGACTTTTTAGTTACCGTACCGGCTACCACCATAACATCCGCCTGTCGTGGGGACCCCCGGGCTACTTCATAGCCAAAACGGGAAATGTCAAAACGCGGGCCGTTGGCGGCCATCAAAGCCTCAATGGCACAGCAGGCCAGGCCGAAGCTCAGCGGCCACAGGGAATGGGCCCGGGCAATATTCAGGAGCTTTTCCAAAGGGGCGATATATACCAGACGCTTGACCTCATCGACAACTGCCGGGTCCTTCGTCAGTTTTTCCACCGGGTGGTTATCCTTGGTCACTTCCATTCCAACGCTCCTTCCTTCCAGGCATACCAGAGGCCCACAATTAAAATGAAGAGGAAGATGATCATCTCAATAAAAGCAAACAACCCCAGGCTCTGAAACTTTACGGCCCATGGATACAGATAAATTGTTTCCACGTCGAAAATGACAAAAAGCAAAGCGTAGAGGAAATAGCTGGTCTTGAACTGCACCCAGGTGGGGCCAATGGTGTCCACGCCGCACTCATAGGGCTCATACTTCTGCCCCTGGTAACGACGCGGGTGAATCAAATAACTGATTACTATAGCTCCGCCACCAACAAGCAACCCACCGATGAGAAATAACAGTACCCCCGCCCATTCCGAAAGCACCTTTATCTCCCCCCTTTCCCAGGCAAATTCACACTACATCAATCATCCGGGTTATCAGCCCGGCAAAACACTTGTGAATTTTGTAACTCCTCAGACCAGAAAACCTATTTCACCCCGCGGAAGGTAAGCCGGTGCAGGGGGCATGGCCCCCAGCGGGCCAGAGCCTGCCGGTGTTCCACGGTAGGGTAACCTTTATGATGGTCAAAACCATACTGGGGGTAAAGGTGGTGGCAAATCCGCATGAGCTGATCCCTGGCAACCTTGGCCAGTATTGATGCCGCCGCAATGGAGGCACAGGAGGCATCCCCTCCCACCAGGGCCCGTTGAGGTAAAGATAATTTAAGGGGGAAACGGCCATCCACCAGCAGGAACTCAGGAACCACCTTTAACCCCAGCACTGCCCGGCGCATAGCCAGCAAAGAGGCATAATGAATATTTAAAAGCTCTATTTCTTTTACGGTAGATAACCCGATAGCCCAGTCCAGAGCCACCTGCTTGATCTGGTGAGCCAGTTCTTCCCTCCGCACGGGGGAAATTTTCTTGGAGTCATTAAGACCGGAGAGAAAAACCCGGCCCGGAAGGATTACTGCTGCGGCTACCACGGGACCGGCCAGGGGACCGCGCCCGGCTTCATCCACTCCGGCCACCAGGGAATAACCCCGCGCATAAAGTTCTTCTTCGTATCGAAACCAGTCTTCCAGGCAACCCAATGATTGTCATGCCCCTTATTGCTATGTTACTGTCGTGAGCACAACAATATTACTAAAGTAAAATTTTCGCGGTTTAGGCACAAATCCCTCCCCGGGGAAAAGATTTTTTCCTCCCTTTTTTTCATTATCCAGGAGGAGCATCCAGTGTAAACCGTCCCAGACACCCATCACGAAACTCCTTCAACAGGTGAATAGAGGCCCGGTAGAGATCAACCCTGCCTCCCCGCCCTACCAGGCCCCGCCTGGCACCAATCAGTTCCAGCACCTCGTATCCCCGGGATGGAAGTTCTTCCAGACCGTAACGTTTTTTTAAAGATGCGGGAGAAGATTGCCGCAACCACTCCACCAGCCAGGCAGCCACCTCTTCCACATCAAAAACCTCTTCTTTTATAGCACCGGTGGCAGCAAGCTTCAGACCCACCCGGGGATCTTCAAACTTGGGCCAGAGCACACCGGGGGTATCCAGAAGCTCCACCTCTCCGGCAAGACGAATCCACTGCGGCCCCCTGGTAACCCCTGGGCGATTACCCGTACGGGTAACGCGGGAACCAGCTAAAGCATTAATAAAGGAAGACTTGCCCACGTTGGGTATACCCACGACCATGCAGCGGGGAGGGGGAGGACGCCTGCCGCGGGCAACCAGGGAAGCTATTTTATTTTCCGCCAGGCGCTTCACCTGCACCGGAACTTCCACCAGATCTTTTTTCCGGGCGGAATCTACCGCCAGGGCCGGCAGACCGCGAGCAGAAAACCACTGCAGCCACATCCGGGTAAGGTGCGGGTCGGCAAGATCTTCCTTGTTCAGCACCACCAGATGGGGCTTCCTGGCCGCAATTTCTTCGATTATCGGGTTACGGCTGCTGGCTGGAATCCGGGCATCCAGCAGCTCAATAACCACATCTACCAGTTTGAGATTCTCCTGAACCAGCCGCCTGGCTCTGGCCATATGGCCGGGAAACCACTGAACGGGCATCTCAAATCACCTTTTAATGCAGCAAACCGATGCGCTCAAGGGGCCAGTAAATTAAAATAGCCTTTCCTATTATGTTCTCCCGGGGAAGGGGACCCCAAACACGGCTGTCATCGCTGTTATTGCGGTTATCGCCCAGCATTAAATAATACCCCGGGGGAACCTTTACCGGGCCAAAATCGGCAAAATGAATATCCGGGGGTAAGTAGTTCTCTTCCACCAGTTGCCCGTTAATGTAAAGGCGATTATCCCGTAATGCCACCGTCTCACCCGGCAGGCCAATCAGCCGCTTGACGAAATCCCGGCTGGGATCCAGGGGATATTTAAAGACCACAATATCACCCCGCCGGGGCTCACCAAAACGATAGGCCAGCTTGCTGACAATAATGCGGTCTCCAATTTGCAGGGTCGGCTCCATGGAACCCGATGGTATATAAAAAGGAGCCAGAATAAAAAGTCTTATAACGACCGCCAGGAGAACGGCTATAACCACCGATTCAAGAATTTCTCCCAGCGTAGACTTCTTGTTTCCAGGCTGCCGGGTTGTTTCAGCAAGATTCGTTTCGCGGTCCACATCCTCCACGCTCGCTTCCCTCCCACCAGGCATAAAAGCCAAAAAGGGACTGCCGCGACAGTCCCCAGGGTAAAGATATTATGACTATCTTCTGTCCCGAATCCGGGCAGCTTTGCCCCGCAGCTGACGCAGGTAATAGAGCCTGGCCCGCCGCACATGGCCCCGCCGGACTACCTCGATCCGTTCAATCCTGGGAGAATGCAGGGGGAAGGTTCTTTCCACTCCCACGCCATAGGATACCCGGCGCACGGTAAAAGTCTCGCTCAGGCCGCCACCGCGGCGGCGGATAACTACTCCCTCAAACACCTGAACCCGCTCCCGGTTTCCTTCCACCACCTTGACATGCACCCTTACCGTGTCCCCGGGACGGAAGTCGGGAATATCTGTTTTCATCTGTTCCTGCTCCAGGGATTGAATCAGGTTCATCTTAAGCCCCCCTTTCCTGCTGGACGACGGTCATATGATAAGTCCAACACCGGACCGTCCGTAAATCAACAGAATAAATTATAGCACAGCGATTACCAGCAAAGCAAGGCATTACTGGAAGACCCGCCTGCCGTTTTGCACACGCTCGCTCCGGTGAGCCTCGCAGGCCAAACTAGCGCTCGACCTCGGGCTCCGGCGGGGTTCCCGGCCCATTCGGCATCCATGCCTCAGGGGCCGGCCTCGGGCATCCGTGCCCTCGGCCCCGCCTCCGCCCTCGTTCTCGCCAAGTTTGGCATCTGCTCGGCTCAAGGTCGCTCGCTTCGTGCAAAACGGCGGTCATTTGTGACGTTGAATGCGTTATGTACGCCTACACAAATTTCACGGTCCTAAATCAGGCTTTTTATTTCTTCCAGAACCGAGGCCAGGATTTTTCTGTCTTCGTCGGTCAGGGAAGCCCTGGCCAGCAACTCCGGGCGGCTGGCCAGGGTGCGCAGCAAAGATTGCCGCCGCCGCCAGAGGCGGATCTTTTCGTGATGGCCGCTTAAGAGCACCTCCGGTACACAGTAGCCCCGGTACTCCCTGGGCCTGGTATAATGGGGATATTCCAGCAGGCCATCGCTAAAGGATTCCTCAACTGTCGACGCCCTTTCTCCCAGCACCCCGGGAATCAAGCGGCATACGGCATCCACCACCACCATGGCCGGCAACTCACCGCCGGTGAGCACGTAATCACCTATGGTAATTTCATCCGTAACCAGGTGCTCGGCCACCCTTTCGTCAATACCTTCATAATGCCCGCAGATGAAGACCAGATGCCTCTCCCGGGCCAGTTCTGCCGCCATCTCCTGGTTGAAGGGGCGTCCGGCCGGGCACAGTAAGATAACCCTCCCGGGCCGGCCACGGTGGGCATGAATCCAGTCCATGGCTTCAAATAAAGGTTCGGGAGCCATCACCATACCGGCCCCGCCGCCATAGGGAGTATCATCCACGGTGCGGTGCTTATTACGGGAAAAATCCCTGATGTTGATCAGGTTGATTTCCACCAGGCCTTTTTCCCTCGCCCTTTTAATAATACTGGCGTCAAAAGGGCCAGCAAACATCTCCGGAAACAGGGTTAATATATCCACTATCATGGCAGATCACCCGTTAATCCTTCAAACCCGGAGGCAGTTCTACCACCATGCGTTTTTTATCCAGATCAACTTTCTTTACCACGCTCTTCAATGCCGGTATCAGCAGGGGCCGGCCGTCTTCTCCCTCCACCACGTAAACGTCATTGGCACCTGTGGCCAGGACATCGGTAACCTTTCCCAGCCAGCCCTCTTCCGGGGTATATACATCCAGGCCGATAATCTCAAAAACATAATATGTGTCCTCGGGAAGGTCAACCAGCTGATCCGGTGTCACCTGCAGGAATGCCCCCCTTAAAGCCAGAGCCGCATTCATATCCTGCACTTCCCTGAACTTGAGAATGACAAAGCTTTTATGGTACCATGTTTTCTCAATATGATAGGTTTTCCTTTCCCCATTGTGATAAATTAATACCTCGTCCATTTGCTCAAAACGTTCGGGAAAATCGGTAAGGGGCATCACCCGCACTTCCCCGCGGTGACCCTGGGTGGTAACAATTTTACCAATGTTAATGAAATCAACCACCGGAAACATTCCCTCCAGTTGACCGGATTTCGACGACCATCCCATCTTCCAGAATGATCTCCCTGCTTACAATTTCCTGGAAATTATCCCCCACTTTTAATTCCACCAGGCACTGAAGCTGGCCCTGAACAACCTCCTCCCCCGGGTTCAGCCGGGCTACTTCCTTTAGCTTATCTACTAATTTTTCCCTGGCCTCCAACCTGCGGCTGCGCTCCTGTTCGATCTGCTGCCGTGCTGCAGGAATACCCTGAGGATTTTTCTTTTCCAGCTCGGCAACTACGCGCCGGGCCTGAAATTCCAGGTGCTGCATCTGCATATCAAGCTGGTGAATGGCCTGCTGAATATCGGCGCTCAAGGCCTGTTTGTACTTATCGGTAACCTTAACTTTAACCAGCACAGGAACCATAAGGGTCATTTTTTCCATAGACCATCGCCTGCCGCCTCACCCCTGCGGGCCCAGATATTCACGGGGGAGGTAAGTATCCCCTCCCCCATTTCTTTTTATACTATACTATACTATCTCCACGGTTACCTTTTTACGCTGTCTGGCGGCCGCAGCCTTGGCTACCGTGCGAATAGCCCTGGCAATGCGACCCTGCTTGCCAATTACCTTACCCATATCTTCTGGAGCTACTTTGAGCTCTATCAGCCAGGATTTATCTTTTTCAATCATATTAACACTTACTTTATCGGGTTGATCCACCAGGGCCTTGGCCAGGATCTCCACCACTTCTTTCATTACCCTTTAGACCTCCCCAAACTACTGGCTCTCCCCGGCGGGTTTATTCAATAACCCGGCTTTCTGGAATAACGCCCGGGCAGTATCGGTTAGCTGGGCACCGTTTTTAAGCCACTTGAGCGCCCTGGTTTCATCAATCTTTATTTCTGCCGGTTCTTTCAGGGGATCATAATACCCCAATTCCTCCACAAACCGGCCATCCCGGGGGGAACGGGAATCGGCCACCACTATACGGTAAAAAGGGTTTTTCTTGGCCCCCATCCTCCTCAGCCTGATTTTAACAGCCAAAGTAATTTCACCTCCTCCTCTAAAATATGAAATATATTCTTCGGAGAAACTGGCTGGACGCAAGGTATGAATGGCCGCATCCAGCCTGCCTTAACAGCTCATTCTAAATCAGAACTAGAACAGGGGATTGTCCTTACCCGGAAACAGGTTTCTGGGTAGCCTGGCCCCTTTCTTGCCCCCCCTGCCCATTTCAGCCAGCTGGCGCATCATTTTGCGCGTCTGCTCAAATTGCTTTAAAACGCTATTAACCTTCTGTACCGAAGTCCCGCTGCCCCGGGCTATTCGCCGGCGGCGGCTACCGTTAATCTCATGGGGATGGGCTCGCTCCCAGGGAGTCATGGACCTGATGATGGCTTCTACATAAACCAGTTCCCTGTCATCAATGTCTCCCAGTTCCTTAAGCTTTTTCATATTCCCCAGCCCCGGAAGCATGCTGATGATTTGCTGGATCGGCCCCAGTTTCTTTACCTCCTGAAGCTGCTCCAGGAAATCATCCAGGGTAAAATCGGCACTGCGGATTTTTTTATTCAAACGGGCCACCTGTTCGGCATCAAAACTGGCCTGTGCCTTTTCGATCAGGGTAAGCACATCCCCCATCCCCAGGATCCGGTCGGCCATGCGGTCCGGGTGGAATGGCTCAAGGGCATCCAGTTTTTCCCCGACCCCAACAAACTTGATGGGACAACCGGTAACGGCTTTTATGGATAAAGCTGCCCCACCCCGGGTATCACCGTCCAGCTTGGTCAGCACCACACCGTCCAGCCCCAGCCGCTTGTTGAAGGTTTCGGCTATATTAACCGCCACCTGGCCGGTCATGGCATCAACCACCAGCAAAATTTCGTGGGGGCGTAAAGCAGCCTTGAGCTCCTCCAGCTCGGCCATCATCTCTTCGTTTATTTCCAGGCGCCCGGCCGTGTCAATGATCACCAGGTCCCGTCCCTGCCTGGTGGCATGTTCCACAGCCGCCCGGGCGATATCCACCGGGGTATGCCGGTCGCCCATGGAAAATACAGGTATATCCAGCTGCTCGCCGAGTACCTGTAATTGCTTGATGGCTGCCGGCCGGTAAACATCACATGCTACCAGCAGCGGGCGCCGGCCCTGCTTACGCATCAGGTTGGCCAGCTTGGCTGCCGTGGTGGTTTTCCCCGCCCCGTGTAAACCCACCATCATAACCACAGTGGGAGGCTTGGGAGCCATATTAAGCTTGCTCTGGGTCCCACCCATCAGGCCGGCCAGTTCTTCCCGCACTATTTTTATTACCTGCTGTGCCGGCGTTAAACTGGATAAAACGTCCTGTCCCACTGCCCGCTCCTTGACCCGGGCAACAAAAGATTTTACCACCTGGAAATTTACATCAGCAGCCAGGAGGGCACGGCGTACTTCCTTCATGGCCTCGTCCACATCTGCTTCCGTAAGCCGGCCCTTGCTTTTCAACCTGCGGAAGGTTTCCTGTAATTTTTCGGCCAGGCCTGCAAAAATCATTATCTCACCCCATTATAGAACGTAAAATTTCCCGCACCCGCATTAAAGTTTTCTCGTCCAGTGAATTATTACTATTATCCAGCAACGCCAGGGCTTCGCCCACCTGACGCCGCTGATCCATAAATTTGGCTACCAGGCCCAATTTTTCCTCGTACCGGGTGAGAATATGTTCTGCCCTTTTCAGTACATCGTGAACCGCCTGGCGGCTGACACCAAATTGCTCGGCAATTTCGCCCAGGGAAAAATCGTGGGCGTAATAAAGTTCCACAAATTTTTGCTGGCGCTGGGTTAACAGCTGCCCGTAAAAATCATATAGGAGGTTCATCCAGGCCAGTTTCTCCATGCCCCGTCCTCCCGCTGATCCCGGCTGCAAAATTCTTTTGCAGCCTATAAAGGGCAGATACTTTACACTAAATTTTAATGAATCTCCCGGTCCCTGTCAAGGGGAACGTATTTGACAACCCATCTACAGCAGTGTTAATATGGCTGTATAATCCTGTAACAATTTTCCGCTGTACTCGCCGTTAGCATGCAATTGCCGCATCATCAAATCGACCGCAATAATAAAAATACCGGCAGCAGTTATCTGGTTAACGGACAAGAGGTGAAAACAATGGCCAATAAAACCGGACAGGTTCAGGGGGAGCCCGGTTCACTTCTGGATCTCCAGGAAGCCCTTTCCCTGACCAGGGCACAGGTTAAGAATCTGCACAAGAAATACTTAAACGCCAGCCTGGCTACCATGATGGAGCTTTTAAACTTTGACCGGCAGTACGTGCGGGCCCGGGGCATTTCGGTATGGGACAGCCAGGGTCGCGAGTACCTTGATTTTTTGGGCGGCTATGGTGCCCTCAATCTGGGGCACAACCATCCCAAAATACTGGCCGCCCTGCAGCGTGTCCAGGAGATGCCCAACATTCTCCAGGCTTCCCTGGGAACAGTTGCAGCTGCCCTGGCCCATAACCTGGCCCGGATAACTCCCGGCAGGTTGCAGCGTTCCTTTTTCTGCAACAGTGGGGCGGAAGCGGTGGAAGGAGCAATTAAACTGGCCCGGGCGGCCACGGGCCGCAGTACCATAATCTACTGCCAGGGTTCCTTCCACGGGAAAACCATGGGCGCCCTTTCGGTTACCGGACGGGAAAAATATCAAAAACCCTTTACCCCCCTGGTACCCCGATGCCAGGCCGTGCCCTACGGCGATCTCCATTCCCTGGAAAAGGCACTGCAAACCCGGGAAGCAGCAGCCTTTATTGTAGAACCAATTCAGGGCGAAGGCGGGATTATACTTCCACCTCCCGGCTACCTGAAAAAAGCCCGCGAGCTATGCCGCCGCTACGGCACCTTCTTTATTGCCGATGAAGTGCAAACCGGCTTCGGCCGTACGGGATATATGTTTGCCTGTGAAGCAGAAGAGGTGGAACCGGATATCATGTGCCTGGCCAAATCCCTGGGTGGCGGAGTTATGCCCATGGGAGCTTACATCACCACGGACGAGATATGGCAAAGGGCCTACGGGGGAATGGAAAAAGCGCTATTACACACCTCAACCTTTGGAGGTAATACCATGGCCTGCACGGCGGCACTGGCTGCCATTCAGGTAATATATGAGGAAAACCTGGTGGAACAGGCCCGGGAGATAGGTAACTACTTCCTCACCCGTCTCAAAGAGCTACAAACACGCTTCCCCCTTTTAAAAGAAGTACGGGGACGGGGCCTGATGATTGGACTGGAATTCAACCAGCCCGGCAGGCTGGCTTCAAAAGTCACTTTCGGGCTGGCCGGCAAGCTGGCTGAAGAATACACAGGGAGCCTGGTTGCCGGGGAGCTTTTAAACAACCACGGCATAATTACTGCCTATACCCTGAACAATCCCAATGTCATCCGGCTGGAGCCACCCCTTTGCGTTACCAGGGAACACGTCGACCGGGTGGTCGCAGCCCTGGAGGATATTTTCCAGCGGCACCGGGGTTTCATAAGCATGGCCACCGCCGGGGCAAAAACGATACTGAAATCACTAACCCAGCGGGAGTAAATCCAAATTTAATTATTTGGTAATTATTTGGTCATGCTGACCTGAGCCGGGTTAAACCCCGGCTTTAATCATGCCAGACATTCCTTGCGAAAAAAAGTGCCCGGCTCCATGAACGCCGGGCCGACAACATTTTGTAGTGGGATGAACAGCCCTCGAAGGGAGGTACCCGGTACAGAGAAGGGCCCGTCTCTATACCGGAAAGCCAAGGAGTTTATACCCCGACCGCCACCCAACTGCCAGTGAGCGGCCAGGGAAGAAGGTTAAAGCTCTGCCAAGGGAGCTTAACCTTGCCAAAGAAAAGGGGGAATAATAATTTATTACTGAACCACCCCTGAACCCGTTTTCATCTCCACCTTCTACAGCAGCGGAGGCATGCTCAGGGCCGGGTGTCCTTTTTCCTCCAGGAAGGGCAGGATCTCCTCGCCGCTGGTGCCCACGGTTTCATCAGCAATCTTATCGACGAAGTCCCTGCCCAGGCCGGCTGCCTCGGCGGCTTCCTCCAGCTGCGGCCGCAGCTGCTCTTTCAGGGCCTTGGGCATCCATACCAGCCGGGCCAGGCCGCCATCGGCCGGGACGAACTTGCGGGAAGCCAGGTAGGATTTACTGATACCCATGAAGCCGGGCATCTGGGCACCGCCGCCAATGGTGCCGGCCATGGTGGAGAAGGTCATCCCCGAGGGAGTCATACCGCTGTGTTCCCGGTTGACCACCATGAAGCCGTTGCATTCCGGCACCATGGCCAGGATGCACTCGAAGCAGCCGCAGGAAGTCATGGGATATTCCATGATGGTGTAGAAGTTGACTACCTCGATGGTACGCTGGGAATTGTTGAAGACAAATTCGTTGACCGACTTCCACTGCCCCTTGACCGGATCGATCAGCCCCTCCAGCTTGATGGGCTGGTTCGGCCCGTGGGGGTTGATTTCATAGGAGGCCTTGGCATCCAGCCAGCTCACCGCACCACACAGTCCCGTCCGCTCGGGAGGAACGACACACACGTGGGTGGGGGCAAAGGACTGGCACAGGGTGCAGGAGTAGAAGGTGTCCACGGTCTCGTCTTTCAATTCCTTCAACCGGTCATCCCGCTTCTTGTAGTACTGCCGGGCCAGTTCCCGCATCTCCAGAACCTTTTGCTCGTCGGTGTAAATGGTTACCTGCACCCGGTCCACCACCGCGGCAAATTCCGACTTGAACTTGGCGTAGAGGATATTGCCCAGGTGCTTCAAGCGGAAGCCTTTTTCAAAAGCCCCCTTGCTTATGCGCACCCACATGATATCCCGCTGGGCCACGTGCCACAGGCCTTCCCCGTAGTTGGTGAAGTAGTGGATGCGCCGCTCCAGCACGGGCTCGAAGTCTTCCTGCATCTTACGCCCGTAAACATCCACGATAATCCCTAAAGGCATGGCGCTTCCCGGCTGCGCGGTATCAATGTCGGGTCCGATGACTTCCACCTTCCCGTCTTCCACGTCATCCGGGCCAACCATGCGCACCAGTTCGAAACTGGGCGTCCGGGTGCCGCCAAATTCCACGTACATGTCCTTCTTGCGGATGGACTCTCCCTCGAAAGCCGGGCCGACGGTGATGGGTGCATCAATGTCTATGCTGGTAATCTTGATTTCGCGCAGTTCCATGCCCAGCTGGATGGCTTTTTCCAGGTCCGGCTCGTAGATAAACCAGTCTTTTATTTGCTTGTCTTCAGGCAGGGGCTGGTCGGTGATGATGGGAATGCCGATGTTGATTGCGCCCATGCAGGCGGCCGTCTTGACCATGTCGTGCTCGCCCAGGTAGAGCAAGAAAGCACGGATCCGCCGGCGCTGGTAGTCACGCTGGGCATCCCTCAACCCCGGCTTGATGCCCCCAAACATCATGCCGGCCCGCAGGGCGTAGTTGGCCGCATGGACAATCTGGGTGAAATTGCCCAGGGGGTAGGCAATCAGATCGACGCCCAGCTTGACCCCTTCCTCCAGCAACTGCTCGATCACCTCGTCGCAGAGGAAAAGCATGAAGCCCATGCCCATCAGCTTGTTGACCACCCGGGCCAGTTCTTTGGAGTCCCTGGCCCGGCCCAGAATTATCACTTCGCCGGGTATGGTCCAGTCCACCATCTTGGTGCCGTACTGGCGTACCACCGGGTCGCCGATAAAACCGGTCCAGGGCGGAACATGCAGGGGGTTGTCCGGGCTGTACTTGATATAGCGTATGGCTTCAATGATGTCCGCCGCGTACCAGGTGGCCTCACCGGCCAGGCGGGCATTGGTAAAGTCGCTGAAGTTTTCCTTGACCTGTGCCCGGGCACGGTTCAGTACCGGCACGCAGTCGCCAAGGGTCTTGATCTCTTCCCCGCTCAAACAGCGGATCACCGGCAGGTAGTAGGCGGTATCCGGATAACCAACGGGATGGTCCGCCCCGTAGGTGCGAATGGCCTGGTTGAGCAGGATCTCGGCATAGCTCAGAGCGGTAATGGCCCCTTCATAGGCTTCTTTAAAAAGCCGCCTGGGTTCTTTCCCCGGCTCGATCGCTCCTTCAAAAATCTGGTCAAAATTAATGGCTTCGGCCATTATTTTCCCTCCTCCGCCCCAGTTTACCAGTTTTGACAGAGAGCGGTTTCCAGATCTTCGGCCACCTTGCGGTGCACGCCCAGCTTCCAGGTGCGGTATTCCAGCGCATTGAGCAGTTTCTGGATGGCCACTTCGATATCAGGTTCCAGGATGAAATAACCGCCAAACACATCGCTGGCAATCTGCGTCAAAATGCTGTAGATCAGGTCGGAACCCTCCACCGGGGGCATGGTTCCCACATGGGTGGGCAGGCCAATAGTTAGACACCATGTACCAATGCTGGTGGCCTTACCGCTCATGGCCTCCGGAGCCGAGGCAACAAAAGGTACCTTCGGCGTGTCCACGCCCAGATCTTCAGCCATTAGCATCAGGAGTTCAGCCGCCCGGGAGTTGTCAACACAGGAACCGATGTGGAATACCGGCGGCAGGCCATATTTGAGATCAGCCTTTTCACTGATCCGCTGGAAGAATTTCTTCAATCCGGGACCGCAATATTCATCCACCTTATCCGGATCCATCAATCCCGCCTTGGCACAGGCCTGGGCATGGCAACCGGTGGATATAACAAATACATCGTTCTTCAACATGGCCTTGGCAATTTCAATATGGGCCTGGTCCTGGAAGGTCTTCAGGTTGTTGCACCCGGCCATGAGGATAACGCCTTTCAATTCTCCGGAAAGAATGGCTTCATTAAGCACCCGCACAGGATTGGTGGGGTTAACTGTCTTGAAGAGTTCAAAGATGGCTTCCAGGCTCCAGCCTGCTACCACCTTGTTCTTCACCTTGGGAATATGCACCGGCCGCGTACCCCGTTCTTTGTATGCTTCAATGGCCTGACGGATAACTTCTTTAGCACAGGCCATAGCCGATGTTTCCTGATAGTCAATGTGCATGGTGCCGGGGTTCTTCACAATATCCGAAGTGGTAATCAACCTGGTTCCAAAACACTGGGCTACCGTATTTAAACCGGGCATGATGCACTGCACGTCCACCACCATGGCATCAACTGCACCGGTACAGATGGCCAGTTCCTGGGAGGAGAAGGAGGTGACAACGGGAATACCCTGACGCATGAGTACTTCGTTACCCGTACAGCAGATGCCGGCCAGGTTGATTCCGGCCGCACCGGCAGCCCTGGCTTCGTCTTCCAGCTCCCGGGCCGCCGCCACAATCATTTCGCTCAAGAGGGGATTGTGGCCGTGCACAATAATATTGACTTTCCGGGGATCCAGAACCCCCATGTTGGCTTCACTGACAATAGGCCTGGGCGTACCGAAAATAATATCGGACAGATCGGTAGCAATCCACTTGCCGGCCAGGTCGGCCAGGCCTACCCTTACGGCGCTGAAAACCAGGTTTACCGGGTCGTTATCCATACCCACGTGGGCCTGGGTAACCAGGTCGGAAATGGTGGCATGAATCCCGTGGGGCATGACCATGTGGCTTCTGTACCTATCTACGCGGGCGGGAATTTGCTGCTTGACCACCCACGTGGTTTCCCCTTCACCTTTCAGACGCCGGAAATCTTCCAGTGCCATTTCCGCCAGTTCCTTTGCCAGGGCCATAGTATCTTTACCTTCGGTTTCAATGCCCACCTTCTTGCAGATACGCACCAGCTTCTCGGGATCTTTAACGGAATAATCGGGAGCCTTCCCTTCCGCAACCATTTCCAGGACATGGGCGATATGATTCCCATGCTGGGCATGGGAGGCACAACCGGTGAGGATCATCAACCCTACGCTGCGGGCCACAATGGTCCACGAATTGGCCCCGCATATACCCCTGCTGGCCGGGCCTTCCTCTGCTTTAATCCGGCACGGGCCCATCATACAAAAACGACAGCAGATCCCCTTATAGCCAAACTGACATTGGGGCTGCTGGGCCACCACCCGGTCAAAGGCGGTAACCACACCCTGCTTCTGGGCTACATCAATCATTTCCAGGACTGCCGGGTCGACAGAACGCCTGACATTTTTGGGATCAATGACCCTGGGAGTTTTATCCGAGGGCCGGCTGGTTAGCTGGGGATCCCTAAACCTTGGCATTTATCTGACCTCCTTAGTTAAAAATGACCGGGCTAAAATACACCTAATCTCTCTCCACCCTTTAACTCCTTTCCCCGGGGCTGTTCGCATTACTTCCCCCCTCTTTGAAAAATTTAAGCACAGCAAAGTACCAGAAATTATTAGTTATACCTTATCAAAGAATAGATCATTGGACAAATGTTAATTATGGCCGTATTCTTCCACTTTGGAGCAAATAATGAATTTATGTTTAAATCACAAAAGTATCTTAATATTTTGTCAGGACAACCTGCTGAGGATTGCCGTCCCCTGCGGCGGTATAGGGAGCAAGAGCCAAATAATAAATACAGGTTGCCGGAAAATGCTGTTCTCTACGTTCAGTTCCTTTTACCAGGCAAGAATAAGAAAAAGCCGGTACACAGGGATACCGGCCAAAAGTTACAGGATTATTTATCTTCTTTTTCTTCATCACTCTGAATTTGTTCGAGACGTTTTTTGAGCCCCTGGAGTACGTTCTCGAAATGGGAAATCCGGGCTTTTAACCAGCCTGCCTCATCGCCTGCAGCCGGGGGCAGGCCACCCCACCAGAAACCTGCAGCCGGGGGGATGCCACCCCACCAGAAACGGCCACGGCGCCCGGCACCCCAGCCGGCACCCCGGCGGGGACGGCACCACCATCCGGGAGCACTGGCAAAACCCGGCTGGTTGTATCCGGCACAAAATCCCATACCTCTTCCGGTCATTGGACCTGCACCCCAGGGACCAGTTCTGTCACCACGCGGCATCTCCAACCGACCTCCTCCGTTTTTTAATTCAATAAGTTTTTTTTCGCCAGGTACAGGGTTTGGAAAAATATTTCCTCCTGCCCCGGATAACCCTGAAGGAAAAAGGTTTCCAGGTAGAAACTCCAGACATCTCGCTCGTTAAAGGAACAATACAATATCCCCGGCCCCGGCCGGTCATGGGACCGGCTCCCCGGGGGCCACTGCCGTCAAAACCGGGCACTATGTTCACCTCCTTTACCACCGGCCGCGATGACGGTGCCGCCACCTGTGGCAACCGGGCATGGAGTAATTTTCTTGATCCAGCCGGCCTTGAAGAAAGGCCCATAAAACTTCCTCCACCTCGCCCGTCACCCAGGGGATGACCCGTATTCCCCGGGAAACCAGCTGGTAATAAAGGAAGTTGCTTATGCCGCCGCAAATAAGCACCTCCACACCCTGTCGAACCAGCTGTTCCAGCCGGGAAGGCCAGGCTGAATCAAGTTTTACCCGTCTCCAGGTAACAGGCCGTCCCCGGCCTATTTCCACCACCAGCGCTTCCTGAGCCACGTCAAAGAGGGGGGATATGCGATTACCCCATCTGGTGAGAGCAATTATCATCGATCCCCACACCCCGCAAGATTACAGCCCGCTTAAATGTTCCGGCAGGGCTACCTGCACCGGCTGCAACATTAAGTAAGCAATACCCATGCCAGCCCTCCAGAACCCGATGTTCAACGCTTCCCTTGCTTAGCCGGATTTTCCCTTAAAACAAAAAGGTGCAAATTGCACCACCTTTTCAAAGGGAATATTGCAAGATGCAATGCCATTAACTACCCGGAACTTTCAGGCCATATTTTTTAATTTTCCGCCAGAGGGTGGTTTTATCGATACCCAGTTCTTTTGCGGCCAGGCTGCGTTTCCCGCGGTTGCGAACCAGGGCTTCATAAATCATCCGGGCTTCCATTTCGGCCAGGGTCTTGATACCATGCCCGGAAGAACTTTCAGCGGGCTTCAGGTAAGCAGGCAGGTGCTCCGGCTTGATGAGCCCACCCTTGCAGAGGATGAAAGCATGTTCGATAATATTTTCCAGCTCCCTGATATTACCTGGAAAATCGTGCTGCCATAACAGAGCCAGGGCTTCCTCGGAAATCCCATCGATGGCTTTGCCCCGCAGGATGTTTAACCTGTCGATAAAATGTTCTACCAGCAGGGGAATATCTTCCTTACGTTCAGATAAGGGGGGTAAGGTAACTTTAATTACGTTAATCCGGTAGTATAAATCACGGCGAAATAACCCCTTTTCCACCAGCTCGGCCAGATCTTTATTGGTAGCCGCCAGTATCCGCACATCGGCCTTTACCGGGCGCACCGCACCCAGGGGTTCAAATTCTTTTTCCTGCAGAACCCGCAGCAATTTAACCTGCAGGGCCGGGGAAATATCGCCTATCTCATCAAGGAAAAGTGTACCCCCCTGGGCGAGGGCGAAACGACCGGGTTTGCTCTTTCTGGCATCTGTAAAAGCGCCGGCCTCATACCCGAAAAGTTCCGATTCCAGCAGGGTGTCAGGAAGGGCGGCACAATTAACGGCCACCAGGGGTTTATCCCGCCGGGGGCTTAAATTGTGTATGGCCCGCGCCAGAAGTTCCTTCCCGGAACCGGTCGGCCCTTCTATTAACACCGTGCTATCGCTTTCCGCTATATCCGGCAAAAGGGAAAAAATCTGTTGCATCCGGTGATTCCTGCTGATGATATCGGCGAAAGTATGACGCCCCCGCAACTCCCTGCGCAATTCTTCAACCAGGGAAAGGTCCCGGAAGGTTTCCACCCCGCCAATCACCTGCTGGTGCTCATCCCTTAAAATACCTGTGCTTATGCTGATGGGAACTTTTTTACCGCAGGCATTGACAATATAAACGGCTTTATTCATCACCGGACAGCCGGTTTCCAGGGTTTGCTTCAGTGCACATTCTCTCTCGCAAATGCTGGCCCGGAAAACTTCCCAACAAAAACGTCCCACTGCTTCCTCCCGGGACACTCCGGTAATTTTTTCCGCAGCCCGGTTGAAATAAGTAATGCGCCAGCCGGTGTCGACCGTAAAAACACCGTCACTAATGCTATCCAAAATAACCCGGGTGATGCCGTGTTCAGCTGCTACCTTCATATACGTCCCAGCCCTCAACAATATTTTACGTATGTCCATAATATCACTTTTTAAGGACGGAAGCAACGGCCCGGGCTGGAAGAAAATCTTTCCCCTCCGCAACCTGACCATAAAACAAAAAACCCGGCACCTACTGCCGGGACAAAACTCAACCTCAGTGGGATGGTAAAATGCCCTGGAGGGAAGATTCCAGCAGGATGATAGCTGGCTATTCCTGCCGGAGTCTTCGGAGAAAATTTTCCCTGCTCCTCTCACCCACCTTTCCCTTTTGTTATATTAAAGTAACCTTTACTTTAATTGTTCCCTTTCCGCTTTACTGGGTAAGATAAGAGCATTGCTTACCAGATGATGGATATGCCTGACCTTGCAGTCCAGCTTATAATACTTGATGATGTCGGTCAGCTGGTCGTAACAGTTATGGCAGGGTGTAACCACTATCCTGGCGCCTGTAGCCTTAATTTGTTCAGCCTTCAGTTTCCCTTTGGCCATCCGGTAGGGGTAAATGTCCTTCCCCATGGCCAGCAGCCCGCCGCCCCCACCGCAGCAGTAGTTGTACTGGCGGTTGGGCCACATCTCCACAAAGTCCATACATACCTGCTGCAGGCAGTAGCGTGGTTCCTCCACCACTCCCTCTTTACGTACCAGGTTGCAGGGATCGTGGAAGGTAACCCGCTCGGTGTTCCGGGTACGGTCAACCTTTATGCGCCCTTCTTTAATCCATTCCGCCTGCAACTGCACAAAGCTGCGTACGGGATAGGTCGCACCATTAAGCCATACAATCCTGCCCCAGCGCTGGGCCCGGAAGGCATGTCCACATTCGGTAATGATTACTTCCTTTACTTTCAAGCGCTCAAATTCCTCCATGGTACGTCGTACCATGGTGGTTGAATCCTCATCATCACCGTTGAATAAAGCGTAGTGAGTGGCGTCCCACCAGCGGCTGCTGACAGTCCAGCTGGCCCCCGCAGCCCACATAATCTTGGCAATGCTCTGGATATCCTGGGGATAATATTTTATTTCCCGGGGGTCCCACATGAAAAGGAACTCTGCCCCTTCCTGGTCCACGGGGATTCTGGCGTTGGGATCTCCAACTTCCTGCTGCAACTCCTCCTCCATCCATTCCAGGGTCTCCAGGTACTCTTCCGTGGTTACCTCCATCTGGTTACCGGTACGGATTTGCGCATCCACCACATCCTGCAAAAATCCCGGTGCCTTGAGGCCAAAGTTTTTGGGACTGCGGATGGTTCTTACCAGCCCGGCAATATCTACATTCATCGGGCAATGGAGGGTACAGCGCCCGCACATGGTACAGGCCCAGATAAAAGTTGAAGATAAAACCTCCTCCCGCATGCCCAGAACTACCTGGCGGATGAACTTGCGCGGGTCGGCATGATCATGCACCCCGTTATAAGGGCACCCGGCACTGCACATGCCACAGGTCAGGCAGTTGTATAAATCGGCCGGATTCTTGTCCGTCGTGAACTTGGAGACAACTTCGCTCATGAACGTTGGGTCCAGTTTACTGGCCGCAATTGTTTCCACGCGGCTTCCTCCCCCCGCAAAATCTAATGGTTATTAATATAAAATTATCAAAGGCCTGTACTTATGGGCAAACGTTATTTACGGCTATTACCTTCCTTTTACGAACAATATTGCGATTTTATGACCAAATTTAAAGGGTGAGAAATATTTCTGAAAAGAAAAACAGGGTGCAGCTAATATTCACTTTTGTGGCTGGTAAATCAAGCCTCCCGGTATGACCACCGGCTTCTCCCAGCAGTTGACTGCAGAGGCAAAGAATGATACAGTTAGCTTGAAGAATTTGCGGGACACTGGTGAGGTGGATACTGAGATGGTTAAAATAACCGTGCTGAGCGAAAATACCGTGGGGATACCCAGCGGCTTAACGGGAGAATGGGGCCTGGCCCTGCTGGTAGAAACTGCCGGAGCAAAAATTCTCCTGGATACGGGCGAGCGGGGAAATATCCTGGCCAATGCCGCCGCCCTGCAGGTAAACCTGCGGGAGGTGGACGCGCTGGTCATGAGCCACGGTCACTACGACCACAGCGGGGGAATGCGAGACTTCCTGCGCCTGCGCGGGGAAGTGCCCGTTTATGTTCACCCCGACTTTTTCAGCCCGCATTATTCGGCCCGACCCCGGGAACAGTACATCGGAGTACCTTACTGCCGAAAGGAATTGGAGAGCCTGGGCGCCAGGTTCGTCTGGGAACGAAATCCCCGGCAAATAGCCCCCGGCCTGTGGATCAGCGGCGAAGTCCCACGCCAGACTGCCTTTGAAAAAGGAGACAGCCGCCTGGTCACCGTGGAAAATGGTCAAAAAATACCCGATCCCCTCCGGGATGATATGAGCCTTTACTGTGTCACCGATGAAGGACTGGTGATCATCCTGGGATGTGCCCACGCAGGGGTCGTCAATATTGTGGAACATGCCCGCCGGGTAACCGGAGTGGACCGTATCTACGGCATAATTGGCGGAACCCACCTGGGTCCCGCATCCAGGGAACAGCAGGAAGCCACCATTACCTACCTGCAGGGCCTTAACCTGAAGTTCCTCGCTGCCAATCACTGCACCGGCCTGCCTGTAGCAGCCCATCTCGCCGCCATTTTTGGTCCTGTCTTCCATTTTGCACCCGCCGGTGCCTGCTACAAACTGCCTTTAAAAGATGGTGATGACTGATGAGTCTGGATGAGGTTAGAAAGAAACAGGGCTTCACAGCTGCGGCCATGGCCACCAGAGTAGGGATTACCGTGCGGGAGTTGCTGGCCATAGAAAGGGGACAGCAATACCCCCGCTTATGCGTAGCCCAGAAATGGGCCAATGCCCTGGGGCTGAGTTTTGAGGAGTTTTCCCGCCACTTTTATGAAAAAGCAGACCCGGCCCAGTTGCTTCAATGTACACTTGAAAAACAACAGGAGGGTTAAAATGTGAATATAACCATTGAAGAAGCTGTAGAATTTTTTATAGAAAACTGGGACCTCATTCCTGTGCTCACCACTATTAAGGGTGATTATGCCGTCCCGGTAAAGCCAAAGCGCGATGTTTACCTGGTGGTGGAGAAAAATGCGCCGGGCATCTTTCTGGCTCGCCTGGCACCGGACTTAATGCGCTTGAAGCCACTGGATGAACCGGATAGTGATGAAGCCCGCCAGTATATTTACCAGCGTTTGAAAGAGGCCAACCTTATTAAAGAAAACGGTTTGAACCATTAATTCCTTTCCCGGTTCCAACCCGGAAGTAGCAAAATAATTACGAGAAGTGATTAAATAGCCCCGGAGTTCTTCCGGGGCACTCCTATTCCTCTTCCAATCCCTGCAGCAGGGCGCGGGCATTCTTACCCAGCACATCGCTGTTATAACCGCCTTCAAGAACGGCAAACACCCTTCCCCGGCATTTTTGACGGGCAAAAGTACCGATTATTTTCCCGGCGGCTGCATAATCTTCTGTTTTTAACAAACGGCCCCAATCTGCTTCGTGCCGGTCAAACCCGGCCGATATGGCCACCAGATCAAATTCCCCCCGGCAGGTGAGTTCCAGATCGCGCAAAAACCTTTCCCGGCTGATCCCTTCCACATGATGGTAGGTTACCTCGGGTACGCCGGCAAAAATACTGGCCGTACCATCGCCATAATGCAGGTCGATGTCAATGATCAGTGCCTTGCTGATTATCCCCCGGCGCCTCAACCTTTCCACAGCTATGGCGATATTATTAAACCAGCAAAAACCCCAGCTGGAATCAGGGCTGGCGTGGTGCCCGGGCGGCCGAATCAAACCAAAAGCCATCTCACCCTGCATGGCCAACTCCGAGGCCAGAATGGCCCCACCCGCTGCCAGGAGGGCAACTTCATATGTATGAGGCCGATTTTTAACCCTTTCCAGGTGCCCGGAGCTATGTACCAGTAATACGTCATCATCCGTAGCCGGTGCCGGTTCAATAAATGGATAGGCTCCGGCCAGTTCTTCCACCATCAGGTCCAGCCTCCCCGCTGCCGCGGCCGGGTCGGCCGCGTAAACTTCTTTATAACGTTCGTGAAAAATCACCTTCATTACTACCCCTCCCCGCAATTAACTCTATCTTAATTTTGTAAAGCATATTTTTTTTAGAGCAGGAATTATTTCTTGAATAACGAATGTTTAATAAGCAGTGTTACTGGCATCTGTAATAACGGGGATTATATATTTTTTTCTAAATTTTGATTTCGATTGGAGGCATTCTAATGAACATAGAAACCAGTATCAACAAAACCAGGATGGATTTTCGGACAGTTGTGCTGGCCTACCTGGAAGTAACCAAGCCCCGTTCCGTAGTTCTGCTGGTCTTTACGGCACTGGCCACCATGGTGGTAGCGAGCGCCATGTACGGACCCGTTGCCCTGTCCCAGCTGATCACGGCCACGGCGGCAGTAACCCTGGCCTGTGCCGGCGCCAATGCCGTCAGCTGTTACATCGACCGGGATCTCGATGCCAGCATGACCCGGACCCAGAAACGCCCCATTCCTGACGGCAGAATCAATCCGCCGGTAAGGGCCCTGTACTGGGGACTTTTGCTCTTTGTTTCTTCCCTTTTCCTCGGCTGGAGGGTAAATCCCGTTGCTTTCGCCTGCCTCTGGGGAGGCATGATCGGCTACGTCGGCATTTACAGTCTCTGGTTGAAGCGCAGGAGTTCCTGGAACATCATCCTGGGCGGGTTTTCCGGCGGCCTGCCAGCACTCTTCGGCTGGACTGCGGTAACGGGGAAGGTGGATTTGCTGCCTCTTCTCATAGCCGCCCTGGTCGTCTTGTGGATTCCCAACCATATCTGGAGCCTGGCCATCTTTTACCAGGAGGACTACGCCAGGGTAAAAGTACCCATGCTTCCTGTGGTCTGTGAAGCCAGAAAAGCCCTGCATTGTCTTATCAGCACCGTTATCCTGATGGTCGCCTGCTCTCTCCTGATCTACTTTGCGGGCTCGTGGGGAACTATTTACCTGGCAACGGCAATAATTACCGGTCTGGCTGCCATCGGGTTAAGCACATATGTTTATCTTCGCCCAGCCCGCCAAAATGCCTGGCTGCTTTTCAAGTTTTCCAGCCCTTATCTTTTTCTTCTTTTCCTGGGGATGATGCTTGATACCTGGCTCTAAATCCGCAATAAGGGAGCAGTTCACCCGGCTCACCGGCGAAATGACGGAAACGACAGTAAAATCGGGACAGCCCGGCCAGCCCTGCTGTTTTCAGGGCTGGCCTTTTATTTTCAGCTCCCGCTTAAAAGCGCCCGGTCATAGATAAAGGCGTCGCCACTGGCCTGTTCAAACATCCTGAGAAGATCGGAGAATGCGTTTTAATTACAGTTTTAGACGTTTACTAAGGGGAGTGATAATATTACCACCCCCTGGTATATTCGCCGGCACAGGGGATGCAGGCAAACTTTCCCTCCCGCACCCTGGCCCGGGCCTCGGACACCGGTTCGCCGCAGAAGGCACAGGTTACGGAATTAAAAAGGCGCGCTTTCGGCGGCAGTTCAACCTTTACATGTTGCACTGCACAAAGCTCCTCCGGCGGAGCTTCGAGGATATACCGGGTGCGCTGTTCTTGATGCTCCCGGAAGAGCTGCCGTTCCCTCTCATCGGCGTTGCCGGCAAATACCTTTTCCCTTAAGGCCCGGAACTCTTCGTTTTGCCGCCACGCGCCCCCCTTGACTGAAACGCGTACCGCCTTCCCGCTTTCCCGGCAGATAAAGGTAAACACATGCTTGCCGTGATCCCGGTACAGCAAATTGCCCTTACCCAGGGTGCAGCCGGTAAATACCATCACTGCATCCACACCGCAGGCATCGTTCTCCACAATGGCCACCAGTTCTTCATCCTCCGCCCGGTGCCCGGCCAGCTCTTGCAGGCCGATTTTCGCCGCCCGGTACCCCACGGCCAGGCCGGGGCATGAGTGCCCGTGAAACTCCACGCACTTTTCCCAATCTCCTTTATCTGTATACATTTCAACTCACTCCCTGTTACTGGTATTCACGTGTTTTATTCGCTTTCATTTTTAATTACCCTTTTTCAGGGCAAAATAAAAACGGTTCTAAACCAAGGGGTGCTGGCAAAATGAAGAGACATGGAAAATATATCCTGATCCTGGGTTTAATTTTTACCGCCTTTATTTTCATGTCTGGCGGAAACAAAGCAATTCTGCCTGTGCAGGGCCTGAAACGAAACTTCCACCCCGTTGATGACGAACTGGCCGTGGGAAAAGCATCCACAATTTACGATGAAAAGGGCAATCTGGTGACCATGATATCCCGCCGGGTGAGCGTTGGAGATGAAATTTTCACTGCCGGTGGGAAACATTACCGGGTGATAAAAGTAGATGGCAACCTGGCCACGGCCCGCGATTTGGGAATGGACAGGCAGCTGATGACTTATAATGAACTTTTTTCTAAAATGGAGATACCGGCAGCAGCAGCTCGCAATAATCACCGGCCCGTGGCTATTTATCATACCCATAGCGACGAATCCTACCTTCCTTCCGACGGCAGCGCCTCCATTCCTTTCCGCGGCGGGATTTTTCAGGTCGGTGATTCCTATACCTATAGTTTGGCCAGCGATGGGGCCAGGGTGCTGCACGATAAAACCCCCCACGATCCCCATGACGATAACGCTTATTACCGCTCGCGCCGGACGGCAGTGCAGTTACTGCAAAAGAACCCCATCGCCATCTTTGATGTCCATCGTGATGGGGTGGATGACCCCGAATTCTACCGGAGAATCGTTTCCAATGAACAGGTGGCCCAGATGCGCTTTGTCGTGGGGCGAGAAAACCCCCACATGCAGGCCAACCTGGATTTCGCCAAACGGTTGATGGCTTATGCCAACAAAATGCACTGGCCCATTGCCAAGGATATTTTTGTAGCACAGGGTAATTACAATCAAGATCTCCTGCCCACAGCCTTATTAATAGAAGCGGGTACCTACACCAATCGCAAAGAAGAAGCCATGCGCGGGATTGCCCTGCTGGCGGATGCGGTTCCGATAATTCTGGGTATTACCGGGCCCACGAGTACCCCCGATGCTCCTGAATACGAAAAACCGGTAACGGACCCGACTGCCCGCCGGACCGGCGTGTGGTCCAGCCTGGCCTGGATTGTCATAATCACCCTGATTGGTGGAGGCCTTTTTGTACTCATCAGTACCGGCAGTTACGAAAAAGCCAAAAACCAGCTATCCCACTTTTTGGGCCGGGAAATGGCCGATATCTGGGAAATGAAGGCAAAGAAAAGGGATCTGGAAAGGCAGGAGGAAAACGGGGGGAAGCGGGACTGACATCAAAACCGATTGCCGGGCAGCACCGGATTGCTGTCCGGTACTCTTTTACGGGCTATTTGAAAAGAGCTTTTCCAGGACCTGTTGATACTTCTTTCCGCCATTTTTTTACTTTGTGCCCTCCTGGGAAAACATTATTGCATAATCGGCATTTTTTTGCACACTTACTTCTGGCCCATGCCCGGAACGAACCGGCTGCCTTAAACTAATTTACTTACACGGGTCCGGCAGGTCCCGTTTTTCGTTTCCTCTAAAAATTTTTGCTTGCTGTAACCAGCTTTCCCTGATATGCTGGAAACAGAGGGTGATTCTATTATGGAAGAAGTAAAAAAAGAGATTGCCGCCACTTCCGATGAGCAGGATTACCGCCGGGAAGGACAGATGTTTTTCCTGGGGAGCTGGGTACAGGGTGAAATACGGGATTTGCGCAATGAAATCCGCGAATTGCGCAAGGAAATGGCGGAAAAGGAAGCCGGACTAAGACAGGAGATAAATACCGGAAATAGTTTACTTCGTCAAGAAATTAAAACCGTAGAAAACAACCTGCGTCAGGAAATTGCCGCACTGCGCCAGGAAATGAAAACCGAAAACAATAACCTGCGCCACGAAATGAAAACCGAAAACAACAACCTGCGCCAGGAAACCAAATCCCTGGAGAACAACCTGCGCCAGGAAATTGCCGCGCTGGCTCATGGAATCAAAAGTTTATTCTGGGCCACCATCGGCATCGCCGTGGCCACCCTGGCTGTAACCATCAGTGTGGCCATTAAGGTATGGCGGTAACCGATACACATTAACCCTGTCCCCGCAAAACCACTCCAGGAACTGCGCGGCTTTTTTGAAGGTTTGGACCACTTAAACAGCATCGTCAGTAAGCTCTTATGCTATGCCCAGCTTTGAAGGTTGAAAACGTAACAGCTGTGTTAAGCCATCCTCGCAGGCCAGTTTCACATGTTATTCCGGTTGGAACCACAGTGGTTCGTTTTTCCTTCAGTTATGAAAGACAAATTTTCCGCACACCGGATCAGTACCGTCTTCTTACCCCGGCAAGGACATTAAATTCTCCCGGTTGGTTAACGAGAAAGAACAGGACAAATTCATCACCCCCGTACCGCCCCACCAGATCATCCTTCCTGACCTGATGTCTCAACAATTCCCCTACTTTTTTCAGGACCATATCGCCCACCGGATGCCCGTAACAATCATTTATGGTTTTAAAATTATCCACGTCCATCATCAAAACGGCCACGTGGGGAAATTCGCTCCCTGCTTCTCTGATTAAATACAAACATCGCTCCATAAAAGACCTGCGGTTTAGAACGCCTGTAAGGGGGTCATAGCTGGCCAGCCATTCCAGCCGCCGCCGGGCCTGGTGGAGGAGTTCGTTTTTTTCCTCCAGTTCTTTTACTTTCTGCTCCAGTTCGGACAGAGTGTCCCGTACCCGTAAGGCCATATTGTTAAAGGAAGAAGCAATCCCGGCCAACTCACTGGTCTGAAATTTGCTCCCTGCAAAGATATCCTCTTTTTTTGCCGGATCGAAGCGGGACAAGCGTTCAGCCAGATTTTTCAAGGGATATACTATTTGTGCCGCAGCCAGGGGATAAAGGAGGGTTGACAGCAATATCACCAGGATAAGTGTACCGCCGAGAGGAACACACAATTGCCGCAAAGGTTCCTCCACAAGTCCTCCCACTGAAGCCCAAACCCTTACCCTGAGATTGGTTCCCGGTACCGGCGCGCCAACCTCCAGGTTTTCTTTTAATCCGAAGGCCTTGAGCAACAACCTGTCCCCGGAGGAGGGTTTTTCTTTTTTCCCGGCCAGGTAAAGAACAGCGCCATTACTATCTTCCAGGTAAATGACCGGCATTTCCCTGAGCCGCAGTTTGGGCTGGTAACCAAATCCAAAAAGAAATCTGGGGGCAAAAATTTGGGCAGGCTCCGGTTCCACCGGAAACAAAGGCCCGAGTTGAGCCGGGTCTATTCTTTTTACCAGCCCGCCTTTACTGGCTGCAATCCCCTCTCCCTGGAAAGAGAAGTAAAATCCATCTTCTCCCAGAGTGTGCTTCAGGGAAAGGGAAATAATCTGGCTTTCGTATAAAGCCATCTGGGTCAGGTATCTATTTGCCCAGGCAACGGTTTGTAAGGTGAGGTACTTGGCCGTAGCATAAACAGCCAGTAAGGTGGGAACCAGGGCGAGGGCAAAGAACCAGATGGTAAATACCTGAATTATACTGCGCCTTCTCCCACTCCCTGACATCAAACCGCTTCCTCCTTAAAACGGGCCAGGAAAGCCCGCGCTCTTTGAAACAGGTGGGGATCCAGTTTTTTACCCCCCATTTCTGCCATCACTTTAAGAGCTTCCCCCGAACTCAAGGGAGAACGGTAGGGCCGGGGAGAGGTTAGAGCATCAAACACGTCGGCCAGGGCTAGAATTCTCGCCTCCAGGGGAATACCGTTACCTTTCAGGCCCTCGGGATAGCCCGTACCGTCCCAGGACTCATGATGCGCTTTGACTGCAGCCAGGATACCCCCCAGGCCCCGGACCCCGCGGCACCTGCTTTCCACCAGTTCAAAGCTCCACAGGGGGTGCCGCACTATCATTTTCCACTCGCTTTCCAGCAAAGGGCCGGGCTTTTCCAAAATATGACGGGGCACCAGCAGTTTGCCTGCGTCATGCAGGGCTCCGGCCCAAAAAAGGAGCCGGGGCCTGCCGAGCCCGAGGAGGCAACTCAATCGAAAGGCATACTTAGCCGTGCGCACACTGTGCATAAGCAATTCCGGGAAAACAGCAAGTTCGGGGAAAAAGCGTTCTAAAAAAGGGTAAACTGTTGACAACAAAGGGGTTTCACCGGCCGGGAGAACATTCACAAATATTCCCTCCCCCAAAAATTGTAAGGCCACAAAGGCTCCTCTCCAAGAAGCTAGAGAACCAGCCTTCGTGGCCTAATTAATTAACAATCCGCAGTTTTAAACCCCGGCTCAGTCAGGAAAGCTCCGGCTTTTTGCCGTCAAAAGTTCCGTACATTTTTTATTTTTCATTCGACGTTTTTTAAAAAGTTCCTTCCCTAAAACTGCTAGCAATCGCCAGAGCTGAAAAATGTAGATTGTCAAAGAAGCCATGGAAACGGGCAAAGCCTCTATTGTACCCGCAGGCATGCGACCAAACCCGTGCGTCTGCTCCGTCAGTTCCCGTGCCTTTCCGGTCAGCCTGTAAGCGATATCCTTTAGATTCTGAATCATCTGGTTAACCGCCTTCGCTAAACTGCCGAATTCATCACGCGTATTAGCAAGCAAGCTGCCGCCAGTAAGGTCACCAGACGCCACCTGATTAAATTATCGTTTGCAATTTTAAAAGTGGCATGCGTCCATCTCTTCCATTAGTTGGCCCGCATCTTTGTTACCTACCGGATCCCTTAAACCCAAAAGTGCTTCCGCAGTTTCGCAAATTGCTTGTAAATCCTGTTCAATTAGTGAAATATCAGCAGTAGAATCCGGATCCAAACTCTGGAGTCGTGCCAGTATATTTTCGGTTTCAGTCCGCAATACTTTAAAATTTTCGCGTTCTTTAAGGGAGCCGGTAATCAAGTAATCGTGTGGGGGCATTAAAAGGTCCGCAACAGACAGCTGTAATGCATGAGTCTCCATCACAATCTGGTCCGCGTGCTCCACCTCCCAATCCAGGGCGCTGATCTTTGCCAGAAAATAGAACTGTGACCCTCCCAGAAAAAGAAGGAACAAAGCAATCGTTGTAAAGGCTACTATCAGTTTAGACATCGTGGACGAAAAACTATCTGTAAGCCTGCCCACCGCCAATCAGACCCCTTTTCAAGGAATTTCGTCGGCTCAGGAATTCCCTACAGTTGAGAGTTATCAAATCAAACCGCGTTCCCAGATGATGGCCATCCACGCCGTGAGCCCGACCGTCGGCTTGGCCGGGTCGATGTATTTTGCTGCGTATTCACTGTAGCTGGTGTAAAGATTGCCATCGCGGTAAAGACCAAACAACTTGGCCGGCGCCGGTTCCCTGGCCTGGTAGGGGTAACCATTCACCCCCATATTTGATCCGCCGGGTAAATACCCGCGCCGGGTGCTCGTGCGGCAGTTGGTCCAACCGGAATGTCTCCCCCCTGGCCTGCTCCTCCCGGGTAGCGCTTGACAAAAAAATCGTAATGCTATACAGTGAATTTAAAGTTCATTTTGTGATGCCAGCTTCATACATCTTTACCTGGGGGCTACAATGAAAAAGGATAAACTTTCCAGAAAAGAACGGGAACAACTGCAGCGCCGGGCGGAAGTCCTGCAGGCTGCGCTGGAGTTATTCTCGCAAAAGGGTTATCATAACGTTTCCATGCACGAAATAGCCGCACGGGCAGAATTTGCCGTGGGCACTCTTTACAAGTTCTTCAAAAATAAGGAAGAGCTGTATAAAGAGATCTTAATGCAGACGGCAATGCTGTTTTATTCTGCTTTATCGAAAGCGCTGGAAGAAAAGGGGGACGAATATGCCAGGGTAAAAAATTTTCTAAAAACAAAATGTAAACTTTTTATGGAAAACATCCTGTCGGTGCGGCTTTACTTTGCAGTGTCGGGTGCCGGCGTTAGCTTTAATGTCAGGAGGGGGTTAGAAACTGAGCTGCGCAGTTTCTATGACCAGGTAATCCAGAAGCTGGCTGCTGTTTTTGAAAAAGGCATTCAAAAGAAGATTTTCCGCCCGCTTGACCCGTATTACCTGGCCCTGGCCCTTGACAGTATAAGCAATGCCTTTCTTTTTTGCTGGATGGAAGACCCCGATAGACATCCTGTTGACACAGACCTGATCGAGAAAATCTTCTTTGAACGAATATATCTGGTACACCGGTAAGGAGTTTTATGGCCGCGCTAAAGAGGAGCGGCGCGCGACCCGGAGGAACCGCACCCACGGTGAATTTAACCGGATGGCGGCCATCTCCCCTGCACGAAGGTGCCGGAGGGGATCTTGCGCCGGGCGGCGAAGGAGGTTATCGTTTTGGACAAGGTGGCTCTCAAAAGCAAAACAGGGATCATCATTGCTTTTATCTTGATCTTGCTCTTTGTTGGGTTTGCTGCCTTTAATTACGTTCGGCATAGTGAAAAGGAAAAGATTACTGTTAACAAAACGGAAACCGTACCCGTACAGGTGGCCGAAGCAAGGTTAACGAACCTGCAACGGGTACTGGAACTGACAGGAGAGATCAAACCGGCAGCCGTGGTAGACGTTCACCCCAAGATTGGGGGGGAAATTATTGAGAAAATATACGTAGAAACCGGCGATTACGTTAAAAAAGGAGACCTGATAGCTGTTTTGGATGATGATGTCATAAAAGCCCAGCTTGAAGAGGCAACGGCTGGCCTGGCTGCCGCGGAGGCCGGGTTAAGGCAGAGCGAGGCGAATCTGGAACTGTTAGAAAAAGACCGCCTGCGTGTGGAAAATCTTTACCAGGCAAATGCTGTATCCAAACAGGAACTGGATCATATAAATGCCCAGTACAGGGCTGCCGTTGAATCAAAGAAACTCGCGGGCGCGCAAGTTGAAAGGGCGAAAGCAGTTTTAAACCAGCTACAGGTACTTTACCGCGAGTACAGTATATATGCACCCATTTCGGGATTTGTAGCCGCCCGTTACGCGGAGCAGGGGAACCGGACAGATCCGGCGAAACCGGTGATTCGCATTTCCCGGGAAGATGAGCTGAAAATCGTCTGCAGCGTAACGGAAAAAGACTTCCCCCATCTCAAAAAGGGGATGGAAGCAGAAATAACCGTAGATGCTTTCCCCGGAAAAGTTTTTAAAGGGGTTGTCTCGATTATCAGCCCGACCATCGACCCGGCCACCCGGACAGCCGGGATTGAAATACATATCCCCAATAAGGAGTATAAGCTTCGTTCCGGCATGTTTGCCCATATTAAATTATATTTAGGCGAACGGAAGGCCCTGGCAGTTCCCACCGAATCCCTTAATAAAATGCCGGGAACGGGAAGCTATTATGTATATGTGGTCGAAAACAACAAAGCAGTCTTGAAAAACGTAAAGACCGGCATCACGCAGGGTAATTTTACCGAAATAACTAATGGATTGACTGAAAAAGAGCTGGTCGTTACCAGAGGACAGAACAAACTTTATGACGGTGCACGCGTTTCTATAGAAGAAAGAGGTGCTGCGGGCAGTGAGGCTTCCTGAGTTCTCTGTTAAACAGCCGGTGGCCACTTTAATGCTTTTCCTGGCCGTAATTATTCTGGGAGCACTTTCTCTAACCAGGCTCCCCATCGATCTGCTTCCGGACATCGAACCGCCGGTGGTAAGTGTCCTGACCGCCTGGCCGGGAGCGAGCGCTTCCGACGTGGAAACGGAAATTACCGAGCACATTGAAGATCAGCTCAATATGGTAAATAATCTGGATACGCTCACCTCCAAGTCCCTGGATAATCTCTCCCTGGTATCCTGTAAGTTTGAGTGGGGCACGGATCTGGAGGAAGCTACCAACGACATCCGGGACAAGCTGGATCTGGCCAAAAGGAAACTGCCGGACGATGCAGAAGAACCGGTAATTTTTAAGTTCAGCAGCGCCAGCATCCCCATCCTGGTCATGACCGTCACCGGGGATACCAGCTGGCCGAGGCTTTATTATCTGACCGAGAAAAAGATTGCCGACGAATTAAAGCGTGTTCCGGGAGTCGGCGCCGTTCAACTGTACGGAGGTATGGAGAGGCAAATAAATGTTCATTTCGACCTTCAAAAAATAGACGGTTATCACCTGAATTTGTTACAAGTAAAGCAGGTTCTGGCGGCAGAAAACTTAAACCTGCCGGCCGGCAGTATAAAATCCGGCCCGCAGGAATACTTTGTCCGGATTCCGGCCAGGTACAGGGACGTAGAGGAAATAAAAAATACGGTCGTCGGCTATTTTAACGGCAGACCTGTTTACCTTAAGGACGTCGCCGAAGTGGAAGACGCCTATAAAGAACAAACCGTAAACGGCTGGGCGGACGGGAAGAAGGCCATCGTTCTTATTTTACAAAAACAGGCCGGTAAAAATACCGTAAAAGTTGTTCAGGGTGTCAAGGATAAGCTTAAAGAAATAGAAAAAAACCTGCCCACCGACGTGAAAATCAATACCGTAATGGACAGTTCCGAAAATATTTTACTTGCCGTGAAAACTTTGCGGGATGAGTTATTGAGGGCTATTCTGCTCGTCATAATCGTAACCATTCTCTTTTTAAGGAGAGTTAAGGCGGCTGCCATCATCGCCCTGACCATTCCCTTTTCCCTGCTGGCTGCCTTCATCCCGCTCTCTTTATTTGGTCATACTATAAACCTGATTTCACTGATGTCACTTGCCATTGCCTGCGGCCTGGTGGTCGATGACGGGATTGTGATCCTGGAGAATATCACCCGCCACCTGGAGCGCGGCGGCCGGCCGAAAACCAGCGCCATTTATGGTTCAAGCGAAGTGGGCATGGCCGTGACGGCTTCCACCATGACGGTCGTGGTGGTTTTTGTTCCGCTGATGTTTGTGGGGGGGATTACAGGGACGCTTTTTAAGGAACTGGGGTTTGTGATTGTCGTGACCCTGCTGGCTTCCCTTTTTACTGCCCTCTCCATGACGCCGATGCTGGCCTCAAAGTGGCTGGGAGCCGGCAATAAAGAATCCGCGGCAAAAGAAAGCTTCTGGAGCAAGCTTGACGCAACTGCAGAGAAATGTTTTGTCTTTATCGAAGACCTGTACGGCCGCATACTTGCCTGGGCCCTGTCCCACAAGAAGACCGTTATTACCGTGTCCGTTTTGATCTTTGCCAGCAGCCTCGCCCTGGTACCTTTTATGGGGAGCAGCTTTATACCGGACATAGATTCCGGGGATGTCAACATTGAATTTCGCCTGCCGGAAGGAACAAGGATAGAAGAAACAAACAGGGTTATTGAAAAAATGCTGCAAACCATTGATAAAGTGGTAAAACCGGAGGAATTCAGGCACTCTTACGCCTTTGACGGACAGAGCGAAGAAGGGTTTGGCGTGGCCCTGGGCGTGGACGAAGGACCCAACGTGGGTTCGATTGGTTTTAAACTGGTGGACAGAGATAAAAGGGAACGCAGCGCCCGGGATATTGCCGGCAAATTAAGAGAACAACTGGAAAGAATACCGGGCATAAGCCGGATGAAGGTTACTGCCACGAGCCCGCTTTCCTCCCTCATGATGGGCGGCGGAAAGCCCATTATCATTGAAGTTGCAGGCCCCGACCTGAAGACCAACCTCGAAGTGGCCGAACAGGTGAAAAAGATTGTTAAGGAAGTCCCCGGCACGGCGGATGTTTCCCTTAGTCAAAAAGATCCCCGGCCGGAAATCTGGGTGGAGGTGGATCGCCAGAAAGCAGCCTCTTTTGGGCTAAACATTGCTACGATCGCAGGTACGGTCCGCAACTATTTTTATGGCGATAATCCTACCGAATTCCGCGATGCGGGCGATAGCTTTGATATTTTCACCCGCCTGAGCGAGGCGGACAAAAACAAGCTGGAAAATTTGCCGGAAGTGCCGATTTTTACTCCCGACGGCAGGATGATTAAATTGAAAAATATCGCCGAAATAAAAAGTGGTGAGGGACCTGTAGAAATTGAAAGGAAAAACCGCCAGCGGATCGTCAAGGTAGAGGCAGACAGGTACGGCCGTTCTCTGGGGGAAATCACCAACGACATCAGAGATGCTCTTAAAAATATGGATATACCGCCGGGGGTTTCAGTCAGCTTCGGCGGAGAAGTTGAAGAGCAGCAAAAAGCCTTTAAGGACCTCAGCCTGTTGCTGGTCCTGGGAATTGTTCTTGTTTACATGGTTATGGCCTCGTTGTACGGCAATTTCCGGGATCCCCTGATCGTGATGTTTTCTGTGCCCTTTGCTTTAACGGGGGTATTTTACGCCTTTTATTTGACCGGGACGACCTTAAGCCTGGTTTCTTTCATGGGCATCATCATGTTAACCGGGATTGTAGTTAAGAACGCCATTATTTTGGTCGACTATACCCACCTGTTGCAAAACAGAGGCCAGCCTTTACGGGAAGCGATCACCAATGCCGGGCGCAACAGGTTAAGACCAATCCTGATGACTACCGCCGCCATGTTTTTCGGCATGCTGCCGCTGGCCATTTCCCGGGGGGTAGGGGCGGAATTATGGAACCCGCTGGGAATCACCATGATGGGAGGGCTGGCCGTGTCCACCCTGGTCACCCTGGTGCTGATCCCGACGGTTTACTGCCTGTTTGAGGAGAGAAAACTCCGCAAGGCGACCGGCATTCAAAAGGTAAGCGAAAAACTCTCCTGATGACCTGCACATGAGGATCTGCGGTTTTTGCCAAGTTCTGTTTTCTAAAGGGGTGCGGTGATGAAGCTGCTTTTTATTACCTATGATGCGGATTTTGACGAGGACGTAATGGAGATGCTCAGTTCGCTGGGGGTTACGGGCTTTACCAAATGGGACAGGGTACTGGGCAAAGGGGAAAACAGTGAGCCCAAGCTGGACGATCCGGTATGGCCGGGGTTCAACTGTGCCGTAGCGGCGGTAGTCGGCGATGACGATCAAGAAAGGATCCTGGCGGAGCTTAAAAAATTTTCCTTACGGCTTGACGGGAAGGGTTTTAAGGTCTTTGTGCTGCCGGTTTTAACGGTTATTTAGCAAACCAGAGTAAGCGCAAAAGTAAACCACCCGGCACTCAGACTTCTGAGTGCCGGGTTACGTCTTCCTCACAATTCCGGTTGGAACCACTGGTTCGTTTTTCCTTCAGTTGCAAAAGACAAATTTTCCACACACCGGATCAGGACCGTCTTCTTACCCCGGCAAGGACATTAAATTCTCCCGGTTGGTTAACGAGAAAGAACAGGACAAATTCATCACCCCCGTACCGCCCCACCAGATCATCCTTCCTGACCTGATGTCTCAACAATTCCCCTACTTTTTTCAGGACCATATCGCCCACCGGATGCCCGTAACAATCATTTATGGTTTTAAAATTATCCACGTCCATCATCAAAACGGCCACGTGGGGAAATTCGCTCCCTGCTTCTCTGATTAAATACAAACATCGCTCCATAAAAGACCTGCGGTTTAGAACGCCTGTAAGGGGGTCATAGCTGGCCAGCCATTCCAGCCGCCGCCGGGCCTGGTGGAGGAGTTCGTTTTTTTCCTCCAGTTCTTTTACTTTCTGCTCCAGTTCAGACAGAGTGTCCCGTACCCGTAAGGCCATATTGTTAAAGGAAGAAGCAATCCCGGCCAGCTCACTGGTCTGAAATTTGCTGCCTGGAAAGATATCCTCCTTTTTTGCCGGATCGAAACGGGACAAGCGTTCAGCCAGATTTTGTCCGGTACTCTTTTACGGGCTATTTGAAAAGAGCTTTTCCAGGACCTGTCGATACTTCTTCCTCCCACTTTTTTACTTTGCGCTTGGGAGAAAAGGAAGCCGCGATGATAAAGATAACCGCAGAGACAATTACAATGGTGGCCCCACTGGGCACGTCAAACAAACAGGAAAGAAAAAGCCCCACCCAGGTGGAAAGAACACCGAAGAAGGAAGACAAAACAAACATTAGCCGCAGGTTATAAGTCAGCTGGTAGGCTGCAGCCGCAGGGTTTAAGATCAGGTTAAAAATAAGCAGGCCGCCAATGCTGCGTAAAGAAGCAGTAATTACCGAACCGGTTAAAAAGAGCAGGCCGTAAAAAATCAGGCTGGCTGGAATGCCCACGGCCAGGGCAACTTCCCGGTGAAAAATCACAGCCTGGATTTCTTTAAAAAAGAGCACCACCAGGCTCACTACGACCGCTGCTACAATAGCCAGCAAAAGCAGGTCGCGGTCGTTCACCGTAAGGATGCTTCCCCACAAAAGCTCCAGGGCCTGGGTTTTCGGGCCAGGCAAAAGGCCCATAAACAGAAAAGCCATCCCCATTGTAATGGAAAAAATAATACCAATGGGCGTATCGGGGTTAAACTCTCCCCGGTCGGCCAGCGGCCCGATTACCGCTGCTGCCACCAGGCTGAATAGGAAAGCCCCGGCCAGGGGATTAAAACCCAGCCAGGTCCCGCAGAGCGCCCCGGCAAAAGCGGCGTGGGAGATGGCCACCCCGATAAAAGAAAGGTTCATCGTGACAACGAAAACCCCGATGAGAGAACAGGCCACGCCCCCAAGCAGACCGGCCAGAATGGCATTTTGCATGAACTGATAACCAAAAATGGAGAAATCCATTTTTATGTTCAACCACCGAACAGAAGGTCTAAAAGTTCTTCCCGCAGTACTTCCGCGGGCGTGCCCTGGGCCCAGATGCGACCCTCCTTCATTAAAATCAGCCGGTCGCAAACTGCTGCCGCCGTTTTTAGCTCGTGGGTCACCATCAGGGTGGTCAGGTGGCGGGAGCGGTGGATTTCACTGACCAGGGTCATGATCTCCACCCGCGCCCGGCGGTCCAGGGCCGCGGTCGGCTCGTCCAAAAGAAGGATCTCCGGCTCCTGGGCCAGGGCACGGGCAATGGCCACCCGCTGCTGCTCACCTCCTGAAAGATGGCCGATGGGGCGAGAGGCAAGGTGGCTCATGCCCACCAGCTGCAACATGCTGTCCACCACCCGCCTGTCGGCCGGCCCGGGCCGGCGCAGCAGGCCCAGGCGGCCGTAGCGCCCCATCATGACCACTTCCCGCACACTCACCGGCATCCGGGGATCAATGTTCTGAATTTGCGGCACGTAGCCAATCCGCCGGCACAAAAAGGCCGGGCAGCCCTTTTGAAGCGAGTAGCCCAGCACTTCCACCCGCCCCTGGAGGAGCTTACCCAACCCGTTCACCAGGGTGAGAAGGGTAGTTTTACCGGCCCCGTTCGGCCCGATGATGCCGACCAGCTCGCCCTTTCTAACTGACAGCGAAACGCCCCGTAAAGCTACATCTTCACGGTAGGAAACGACGGCATCTTCTATCTTTATTAGAGCAGCCCCGTTGAACAGCCCATTTTCCGGAATACTGTTCCACCGTCCGGCGAGATTAATTTTACTCTACCTCCTTAAGCGCATCCAAAAGCAACTCCACATTTTTGTCCAGAGCGGCGCTCCAGGTATCCGTTTGCGGCAACCCTCCCGGGAAATTGGAGATGGTCACCTGTGCCGCCCCCAATTCTTTCGCCATACCTTTGCCTGCGTCCGGGCCGCTCTGCAGGTTATCCACCACCAGCTTTACTCCCGCCTGTTTCCCTTTGTTAATAAGCTCCTGCATTTTCTGCGGGCTAAGCTCCTCCGGCCGGCCATAAGTAGCCACCACGTCAAAACCGGCCCATTTTAAAAACCCCTGCTGCATCTCGGAACAGAGTACCTTCACGCCGCCTGCGCCGGCAGCCTGAAGCCTGGACAGGGTTTCTTTGCCCTTTGACTCAATCTGCGAAACCAGGCGGTCGGCATTTTGCTCATAATAAGCCCTGTTAGATGGATCTTTTTCCATCAATATTCCGGCAATTTTTGTAACCGCCTCCTTTTGCACCGGGGGTGCCATCCAGTTACCGGCCACGGCAACTTCAACCACCTGCAGGTCCTTATTATGCACCGATTCTATCAGTTCTTTGGTAAACATCTTCCCCTGCCAGTCGTGGCGCAAAAATAGCCTGGCCTCGGCCAGCTTTTGCACATCGCCCGGCTTCAGGTCAAAATGCCCCGGACAGGCAGCAGGGGGGACAATATTCACGGTCTCTACTTTATCACCGCCGACATTTTTGACAATATCAGCAATCAATGACGTACCCGTAGCAACTTTTAGCTTCGGACTATCTTTCACCGCACATCCAGAGATAGCAAGTAAAAGAATTACTAGAATAATTGCCGTGGTGAATGAATAAACCCTTCTCAATGAGATTACCCTCCTCCGTTTTCATCCCGGCTCAACTTGTCAATATGGGTTTACGTGCTTTCAAAACATATTTCTCCCTTGTATTGATAATTTCAACCTCCACCAACCCGCACTGCCTGCACAATTCCTGCATTTTATCATCGTCGGGAATCAGATCGTTGGCAACCACCCCCCCTAACGACCGGTGTAAATCGTTTACCGCCTCCCTGCTCATGGAATGGCAGATGACCAGCCTCCCGCCAGGCTTTAAAATGCGGGCCATTTCCGCCAGCGCACGGGGTTTATCGGTAACATGAGGAAAACAGGAGTTGCAGATGATCTCATCGAAAGTATCTTCCTGAAATGGCGTACAGCTTATGTCCGCCAGTACAAATTCCACATTCCCCGGATTTTTCGCCCTGGCTCTGGCCAGCATCTCTTCAGCAATGTCCAGCGCCACCACTTTACCTTCCGGACCGGCCGCTTCAACAAGAAAAGGTAAAAGAACCCCCGTACCGGTACCTGCGTCCAGAATAAAGCTCCCGGGTCTGATGGCAAGCTCATCGATGATTTTTTTCAACCGATCCAATGTCTCACCAGTCAATAAATTGTCCCAAATGGGTGCCTTTTGGTTAAAATAATCCCGGTGTGCATCAGCCATCAACTTCCACCTCCCATATTAACGGCCACGATAATTGGCTTTAATAACCTGCGGATGAAGGGGATCCACTTTTTATCCCGGGTACCAGCCCCAAAAAACAAAAGCCACGGGCACCCTCCTTACCCTTTCTGGGAAGGAAACCGGGGGCCTCCGTGGCCTTTTGTATCATTACCTTTTCGGTTGAGGTCCAGCTTGTCCGCTCTGATCCCGTCTTCGTTACGGGGCTAAAGTTTCAGCAAAACCGATATCCCTCAGTTTTTATGGTTGTGAACTAATAGTTTGTTTGCTAAACTATTGTTTAAACCATTGTAAGACAATATAGAGAAAATGTCAATAAAAATTCTTTTGACATTCAACCATTTTAACTGTAAAATTATAGAATACCATAAATTTTTTCTCCATAACTATATTCCCTGATGCGAAACAGCTTCCGGTAGGGAGGTTTTCTTGATGGCTTTGGATCGCCTAAACAAACGGGACAAAGCTGCTCTTAGCCGGTTTTGTAAGCTTATCCGGAGCACCCTCCGCCAAAATCTAGAAGAGGTCCGGCTTTTTGGTTCTAAAGCCCGGGGTGATGATGATCCATATTCAGACATTGACGTTCTTGTTGTGGTAAAAAACCGTCATCCGGAAGTAGATGATCTAGTTTTGGACGCCGCTTTTGAAGTCAGCCTGGACTATGACGTTGTTTTGTCCCCGGTGGTTTTTTCCCATAACGAATACTATGCGCCCCTTACCCGGAAAACCCTTTTTTACCAAAATACACGGGAGGAAGGGGTGCCGCTATGAAAGAAAACCTTGATTTGGAACTGGCTAAATACCGTTTAGACAGAGCCCGGGAAACAGCCGAAGAAGCCGATACCTTAATTCGTGAAGGCAAGCTTAAGGGTGCCGTCAACCGCCTTTATTTCTCGGTTTTTTACGCTGCCAGGGCTCTGCTTGCAACCAAACGGCTTGATTCCGCAAAACACAGCGGCGTAATTGGTTTATTCAACAAGGAATTTATTAAAACCGGGATTATCTCCGTCAATTCAGGAAAAACTCTTTCCAAAGCCTTCAAGTTCAGAAACGAAGGTGATTACCAGGACTTCCGCGAATTTAAACATGAGGAAATAGTGGCACTCCGAAAAGAATGCTCCGCTTTTATTGAAGAAGTAAGCACTTATCTTTCCTCGTTTTGACCATTAGAAAGCGCGGTTTGTTCCGGCATCTTTCCTATTTCCAGGCCCCGGCCCGGCGCAAAAGGCTTGCCGCCCATAGAAAAGCATTTTCATAAATCACTTCCCGATCAAGCGGTTCAAGAAGGGCGACCTGCCTGATCCTCTCATTAACTTCCTCCACGCCTACCAGTTCCACGGGCAAGCCCTCTTCCCCGGCTTTAGTCACGGTTTCCGTTACTAATTTGTTAGGAGGCATAAAACACCAGATCTCGTAAGCTACCTGGTATTTCATCTGCATTTGTTTTTCCGCAAAATCGGCATAGCGTAAGAGTCCTTCAACTTTTTTCCGGACCCGGCGCAACCGGGTGGACAACTTTTCTTTTTCGGCAAAATGATAAGTGCTGGAAAAATCCATCCCGTATAATTCGCCTGGTTTATGGGCAAAAGCCACCACCGGCACGATGTTTTGCTCCGGCAGATCCAGGCTAACCGCACAACCTTTCACCAATTCGTAGTAGGCCAGGATCAACCCCCGCTCCACATCCGCTTTTAAAAATTTCGGTAATCTTCTGCCCATCTCCATGTCTCCCCAATTAGCTTCCGAAGGCTTTCCCAGGTAGTGGAAGTAAGCGGTAATCCTGGAGGCAACTTTTCCTTTTTCTTCACAAAATCCCTTCCTTCTAAACCTTGGGTTTAGTTTCGACATTTTTTCCAAAAATCCTTTTCCGGAGAATATATGCGTCACACTGCATAACAATATCTTCTCTCCCATACAGGCCACAACTTTTCTGCCGCTTCCACCAGCACGGCGTCAAACTGCCCGGCTTTACCGGCTACAATTTCCTGCCGGCACTGCTGCCAGCTCAGCGGCGGGCGGTAAGGACGTTCCGAGGTCATCGCATCCACTGCGTCACACAGCGCAATAATCCGGGAACCAAGGGGAATGGCCTCCCCCTTTAATCCCCGGGGATAACCTTTCCCGTCCCAGCGCTCGTGGTGGTGCAGGACCATCACAGCAACCCGTTTCAGTTGCCGCGATTTGACCAGGATGTTGTAACCGATTTCCGGATGGCGCTGAATTATGGCATATTCGTGAGGTAAAAGCCGGCCCGGCTTGCGTAAAATTTGATCCGGAATACCGATTTTGCCTATATCGTGCAAATGAGCCGCAATATGTACCATTTCCAGTTCCCTGCCCTTCAAGCCAACCAGCCGGGCCAGATCTACCGCCATATCCGCCACGCGCCGGGAATGCCCGCAGGAATAGGGATCCCGGGCCTCCAGGGCAGCCACCAGGCATTCCACGGCATCATGATATATGTGATCAAAGCGGGATTTAAGGGTTAACATTTTCTATCGCCTGGCTCAGTTCTAGTTTCTGGTAAATATGGGTCCAGGAACGCTTCGCATATACCACCGGAGTATTTTTCCCCCTGGCCTGTTCTTTAATCATCCTGGCGACAGTATGGTTGACATAGTCCGTTAAGACAATGACCAGGCCGGTCTCCTCCGGTATGTTTAACTTACCCACAGCAATCTTTTTCCGCCCCTTGAAATGGTAAACCCTATCAAACCCCAGTTGACGGAGGTTGTGGGGGATTTTCCCCAGCCGGTCGCCACCGACAATAAATACGCTCATAGTCGATTCCCTTTCATCATTCCTGGCCCCAGTTCTTGAGAAACCCCAATCCTTTGGTCGCCCATAACAGGTAGACAATTTTACCCCCTTGCAGTCGATAGTTGATCAGCCACGGACCTTTGCGCAAGGATTTAACAACAACCCTTCCCGGATTGTGAGGTACACGCGCCTTCTTCACTTTTCCCCTCCTTGCCGTCTCTCAGTTTACCTGTTTCCTACCGCATCGAGCAGCCGGAGGACCATCGCCGCAGCTTCCGCCCGCGTCACGGGCTTCTCCGCACGGAAAGTGTTGTCGGGATAGCCGGCAACAATCCCCTTCGCTACGGCAGCGCCTACGCTCGCATTCGCCCAGCCCGGGATGGTACCGGCGTCGGCGAACTTAAGCTCCGCCGGTGTTACGGTACCGATCTTCTTTTCCAGGATCCTTACCACGAGTGCGGCCATCTCAACCCGGGAAACCAGGCGATCAGCCTCAAAGGTCGCCGTGCCGTCCGGCTGCGGGTAGCCCTTCACTAGGCCCTCCCTGACGGCTGCGGCGACCGCTCCCCTGGCCCAGGCGGGGATCTTGGCGCTGTCCCTGAACTTCAGTTCCTGCTCACCGCCCGGCGCGACCTTCAGGGCGCGCACCATGATGGCCGCGATCTCGGCGCGGGTCACCTCCCTGTCGGGACGGAAGGTGCCGTCGGGATAGCCGGAGATGAGGCCCATCCCGGCCAGCCTGCCGGCCGCGTCGGCCGCCCAGTGGCCCTGCATGTCCTTAAAGGTGACCACCGGCGTGGGAGTTGGGAGCGGCGGCACCTCCCTGGCTACGGCGAAGACGGCAAAGAGCGTCAGGTGGCCGACCGTCACCGTCACGGTCCCTTTCTCGAGGTCAACGGTCCCCTCGAGGCGGACCCACCTGCCGACCTTTTCGTCGTAGTAGAAGGCGGCCGGCTCCTGGTCCTTGGCGAGCTTGCTCTTGTCGAAGTAGAGGGTGATGGTTATCTTGCCGGTCAGGGTGCCGTTTTTGAGGGTGACGTCCACGACCCTGCCGAGCAGGGGCATCCCCGTGCCCGCAGTCTTTTCGTTACCCACGACCTCAGCCTTGATCACGTCGTTCGCGCCGCTCACGGCCCCGGCAGGCACCTCGACCTTCACCTTACCGGGCACTTCGGCCTCGGTGGTCACTCCCGCCTGCACGGGCTTTTCGACCCTATCCGCGGATGGCGCCGGCGCTCCGCTGCCTCCACCGCCGGTACCACCTTTTGAGTACGTGTAGACGCTAAAGATTTCGCCGGTGGGCTTAAATAAAAGCGACCAGATCACTTGCAGCCTGAGTTCCTGGAAGCGCGCCTTTTCATCAGGCGTCGCCGTGCCCTGCTTCACCTTACTCCTCAGGGCAAAGAAGTCTTCCGGGAAAAGTTGAGGTTTTGCCTTAACGACAGCCGTCCGGGAGGTGGCTCTGTCGGTCACCGCGAGGTAATAGTTGTCTGCATTGAAAGGCTCTTCCCCCTGGAGAACGTAATTGCCCTCACCGGCCACCAACCGCAGTGCATTGTCGATCCCTTCTGTGGCCCAGCCGCTCACCACCTCAAACCGGCCCTGCTGGGGCATTCTCTCTCCGTAAAGTATGGCAAAAGCCTCGCCGAGTAGCCGAAAGGCGAACGAACCGCACACGCACAACTTGTTCTCCTCTACAGCAAGGTCTGCATAGGAAAACTTCAGTAGTGCGCCATCCGGGCTGAAAACGCCAAGGGGAGAAACCTTTTTCCAGGCGAAAATCGTTTCGGCCGGCCTGGTTAAAAGGTTCTTCAGGAGCAGATCCTGGCGCGCCTTCAAGGCCGCCTGTTCCTCTTCAGAGGCCTGGCCGTTCATCACCCTGTTGCGCAGGTCAAAGAAATCTTCGCCGCCGAAGGTGTCCGGCCTGATGTGAATAAAGACCGTCTCGCCGGTGGCCTTGTTGGTGAAGATAAAGGTCGAGCTCGCGAGCGTTATCTTTTTCCAGTTGCCCACGTACTTGACGTCAGCCGTGCCGGCCAGGTAGTCGAATATCGGCTTACTGTCATCCTCGGGCGGCAGGAAGCTGACCACCATCAGGTCATCCGCCACCACCGGACTGTCCGGCCACAAGGCAGGCAGAGCCACGCCGGCCAGGCGGAAGGCCAGCACGGAGTCAGGGTACCCCTTGCCGGCGTCCTGGGCGATTTCCTGGCATTTGTCCAGCGTTAGTACGGTCGTTTCCCCGCCCTTTTTCACCTCCGGCCGCGGCCACAGTTCGTTGGCCGCCCGCCATTCCACAATGCGGTTGGCGTAAGATTTCTTAAAGGTGAGAAGCGCCCGCTGGCCCGTCTCCGGGTAGCGGTACGCGCCATCCGGAAATTCCTTGAGGATGCCGGGAATCTTACGCCCGGTGAAGTGACCCTCGCTGACCATCACTGGAACAACAAGGGCGGTGGCCCTATCAGTATAGATGGCTTCGTAAACGGCCTCCCGCAGAGAAGGGGTTAAACCTTCAAAAAGGAAGCCATACTTTATACCTTTCAGCGGCGTCCCTTTGGTTGCTAGGCGTTCCTGGATTTGCTTTCCAAGGGAAGCCAGATTGTCAACCCAGCCGATCTGGCCTTCTTCGGAATCGCTGCCGTGCGCGGCCAGTACCCCTATTTCGCTTCCGGCGTTTTCAACCAGAAGCCCAATCTGTTCGGCAAGCACTTCAGCCAGCAAGGGGTGGTCGTCGATGGCCCGCGTTAAAACCACTTCCCCTTGCGGTCTGGCCCTTTCCAGGGGCTCTTCGTGTTCTTCACCCGGCAAGTCCTCCCTTAAACCCAGGATGTATTTGATCTCCTCGATGTGATTGGAGTAGCTGGAGATGAAGAGAGGCACGGCAACTATTTTGTTGACCCCGGCCGCATTAAGTTGTTCCACCGCGGCCGGAATATCCGGCTCTACTTCTTCCAAAAACCCAAGGGCTACCGGATAAGGGAGGTTATCTCTCAATTCGTAAGCCGCTTCCCAAACGGGCGTGGTCCATTCGGGATCATTCGTCCCGTGCGCGACGATCAGAACGCCGGGCTTCACCTCTGCCGCCGCGAGTGACTGAAAGGGCAAGGCAAAGAAGCAGGAGAAGAGAATCAACGTCAGGATTAAGGAAGTTCCTATTAACCGCTTCAACCGCTTTTGCCGGACAAACATCATCATCCCTCCCGGTAAAGATACAGCTTTGCGCTTAAAACGTCCAAAGGACTGGTGTTTCGCGCTCATCCTTCCAAACACACCCTTACAATTCTTCTTCCTGCCAAAGAGAATGAAACTCGTTCTCAATAGCTGGCTTTTTAAAATCCCGGCTTTCCCGCTAACCGGCCAAGCCGGGAGAAACACCCGCCAACGGGGATAATTGAACCAGTTTTTTAGCCCAGTCCCAGCAGACGCCCGCCCTGGTAGATAATCACCGCCACCAGCCATCCCAGGATGAGGCTGTAACCAATGGCAAAGGCCGTCCATTTCCAGGAGTTTGTTTCCCGTTTAATGGCGCCGATGGTCGCCGCGCAGGGAATGTAAATCAGGCACATGGCCATAAAGGCATAGGCCGAAAGAGGAGTCCAGTGCTGCTGGATGATGGGAATTAAACTTTCTGCTTCCTCGCCCACACCGTAAATGACACCGAGAGTACTGACCACCACTTCTTTAGCTAAAAGGCCAAAGATCAGGGCAGCAGCAGCCTCCCAGGTACCAAACCCGGCAGGGGCAAAGACGGGGGCAAAAATGGCACCCAGATGACCGATCAGGCTTTCCTTGCTGCCGGGTTCCACGCCCCAGGGTAGCACAGAAAGAAGCCAGATCAGGATCACCACGCTGAAGATGATTGTACCGGCCTTACGCAGGAAGGCACTGCCACGTTCCCACATGTGAATCAGTGTTCCCCGCAAGGTGGGCATGCGGTATGGTGGAAGCTCCATTACAAAGGGAGCAGCCTCGCCTTTAAAGAGAAAGGTTTGAAAGACTTTGCCCATGATAATGGCCAGCACAATTCCCAAAAGGTAGATTGAAAAGACCACCAGACCCTGCCGGGCGCCAAAGAAGGCCCCGGCAAATAGCACATATACAGGGAGACGGGCTGTGCAGGACATCAACGGGTTAATTAATATGGTAATCAACCTGTCCCGCTTATTTTCCAGGGTACGGGTAGCCAGAATTGCCGGTACGTTGCAGCCAAAACCAATAAGCATGGGCATAAAGGATTTTCCGTGCAGCCCCAGGGCATGCATGAAACGGTCCATAATATAGGCCGCCCTGGCCATGTAACCACTGTCCTCAAGAAAAGAAATGGCCAGGAAGAGCAAAAAGATCAGGGGTATAAAGACCAGCACCGCACCCACACCGCCAATAATACCATCTACAATCAGAGAATTAATGATTTCAGGAGCACCGATGGCAGACAGACCTTTACCCACCACTTCTCCCAGCCATTTAAAAAAGGTTTCGATCCAGCCCACCATGGGATCTCCCAGTTTGAAGGTAAACTGGAAAACAGCCCACATGGAGAACAGGAAAATGGGAAGGCCAAGATAACGATTGGTTACGATCCGGTCAATTTTATCCGTAAGGGATAATCTCTGCTCAACACCGGTACGTCTTTTTACTGTTTCTTTAACCAGCCCGCCGATAAAGCCATAACGCTGGTCGGCCAGGAGAATTTCCGGTTCCTCACCGGTTAATTCCCGCAACCTGCGGATACTTTTTCCCGGCGAGCAAGCAGATCGGCGGTACCGGGGTACCTGCGTACCTCTTCTAAAAAGCGCTCATCTTCTTCCAGCAGTTTTACCGCCAGCCAGCGTAAAGGGTAGTCCCTCATCAGTCCAGCATGGCTGGCAATAACTGTTTCCAGGGCGGCCACTTCTTCTTCAACTTCCCGCTGGTATGTAATTTTCAGCGGCTGTTGCCCTGGGTTCCTGGCAGCATTTAGGGCCCCGGTTATCAGTTCCTTCATTCCCTGTTTTCTGGTCGCCACCGTAGGTATTACCGGAATACCCAGAATTTCGGACAGCCTGGCAACATCAATAGATATATGGCGACTTTCGGCCTCATCCATCATATTCAGTGCAACCACTACATTGGCACCCATCTCCAGTAACTGGACAGTTAAATAAAGATTGCGTTCTATATTCGAGGCATCTACCACGTTAATAATGACATCCGGTTTTTCTTTTAAAATATAATTCCGGGCAATTATTTCATCCTCCGAAAAAGCACCCATGCTGTATGTGCCCGGCAGGTCTACTACCTGATGTGAAATTCCGTCGTAAATAAGCCGTCCCTCTTTTTTTTCTACCGTTACCCCCGGCCAGTTACCGACATGCTGACGGGCACCGGTCAGGTTGTTAAAAATACTGGTTTTCCCGGAGTTTGGGTTACCTGCCAGGGCAATGACAATTCCCCCGGGTTGTAAGTTAGGCGCAGCTTCCATGATAAACAAGCCTCCTTAACCGGTGATCTCATCAACAAAAATCCTTTGTACCATGCCCCGGCCTAAAGCCAGGCGTCCTTCCCCCAGGGCTACAATTACCGGGCCAATGCCGTTGTTCTGAACCATACGGATAACTTTTCACCGTACAAGACCGAGAGCGGTTAATTTCTCACGCAAAGCAACCCCTCCCGCAACATCCCGGACCACCCCACTTTCCCCCTGGGCCATAAACCCCAGTGGCTTCATCCGTAATCACCCCCTGGTCTTAAGGATAGACTTTAAAAGACTTCCACCGCCACACCGTTTGCCTCTTCTTTTCGCAAAGTCAACCGGAAACCTCGAAAAACGATCTCCACTGGATCGCCCAGCGGCGCCCTGCCTTGAACAGTGATCTCCACCCCGGGCACCAGCCCCATAGTCAGGATGCGTCGGCGCAAACTACCTTGAGCATTAATCCGTACGACCCGGCCCCTTGTTCCCTGGGCCAATTCACCAAGCAATTTAATACTGCTTGATTCATTCATGAGCTCCCACCCCCCTGAAATGTTGTAAATGAGTCTCATTCTCATTGGATTAAGATAATGATTTTCATTCTCATGCTTATCATACGGTAATTCCTCCCCCCCTGTCAACCCCTTTTCGGAGCAGAGCCAATCCTTGCATCTGCAAATCCTTGCCAGCTACTGCCGCCTGGTGTAAACTTGAAAATAGGAAAGATGCGAAATGTAAAAGGGCAGGTGTCCAGGATGTGCGGGTATAATGAGTCGTCCCAGTATGAAGAATATCTGGCAGGCCATAAAAGGCGAGCCAGGCTGGAAGAAAAATCCCTGGCCGCCCGTAAAAGAGAAGCCTGGGAAAAAGCAAAGCAGCTGGCGGAAGAACTTCCGCTTCTTTTCCCGCTACGCCGGATCTATCTGTTCGGTTCCCTGACCGGTGGACACTTTACCACTCTCTCGGATATAGACATTGCCCTGGAAGGCCTGGAGGAAAAAGATCATTTAAAGGCGTTAACGGCTGCAGAAAATATCGCCCGTCCTTTCCAGGTGGATGTGATCCTGCTGGAAGAAGCCCCGTTATCCCTGAAGAAAAAAATATACAACCAGGGTGTGATTATTTATGAGCGAGGGATGTTCGGATGGCATTTAAAAAAAGTATCATGGCAATTATTCAATTCTTGCAAAAAATAATTAACGATTTGGAAAAATAAAACTAAAGAGGACAACCAAAAACCCCCACTACGGAAATAAAAGCGGGAGGTTTGTAGCAGTTGCCAACAGGCCAACAAATATTGACAAAACATAACAAAATAGTTACCATGAAGTTATGGAACTATTAACCATCAGCAAAGCGGCAAAAAAATTAGGCGTTCATCCCAACAGCCTGCGCAATTGGGAGAAGCGCGGCTTAATCAAGCCCGTTCGTTTGCCTGGAGGCCAGCGCCGGTACTCTATGGACGAACTCAACAGGCTCCTGCAGTCCGGTCAGTTGAATGACGGGCAGGAAGCAGTCGTGCTTTACGCCCGGGTATCCACAAAAAAGCAGGCCGACGCGGGCAACCTGAACCGGCAGATCGAACGGCTGCGGCAGTACGCCCGGGAAAACGGTTTTACCATCAGGGCGGAGTTCACAGACGTGGCCAGCGGCCTGAACCAGAAGCGCCGCGGTTTAGCGAACGTGCTCAAGCTGGCCGAGCAGGGCGAGTATAAGAAGCTCATCATCGAATATCCCGACCGGCTGGCCCGGTTTGGTTATGAGTATATCGAGCGGCATTTAAGGTACTGCGGCGTAGAAATAATCGCCATAGCTGAAAAAGAGCCGGAGGACGTCAATTCCGAGCTGGTCCGGGACCTTTTGGCCATAGTCACGACCTTTTCGGCCCGTTTGTACGGCGCCAGGGGCGGCAGGAGGGTTAGGCAGGGGTTTCGGGAGCTGATAGTGGGAGTGGAGCGGGATGAAAAAGCCAAAAAAGAAGGCAACAATTAACCCGGATGAAAGTATAAAATACACCGTATGCGGCGAGTGGTTTCCGGAAAGTTTTCCTGCCCGGCGCAGCCTGCGTTGGGGTCGAGGTGGCGAAGACCCCCTGGCCACCGAGATGCGCCTTTTTTGTTCATGCCAGCGTTGGGCGTTCAACCGGCTGCAGGAAGGCCGTTCCCGTGAAGAGCTTAAAAGAGAAGGCCAGAAGCTATTTGGCATAAACTCCCGTTTTTGTGACGATGCCGTATTGAAAGCAAAGGCCATTATTGAATCACAGAGGGGACTGCTGGCGCTGGAAATCGAGGAAACGGAAACAAAGCTGGCCCGGGCTAGGAAGAAACTCGGCTGGGCGGAAAAAGACCTGGGTAAAGCGGTTGAAGCAAACGACCCGGTAAAAATCGAGAAAGCCGAACGCATCGTACACGGCCGCAAAGCGCGGGTCAAAAAACTGAAGACGAAGCTGGATGAACTGAAAACCCATCAAAATAACGGCACCATACCCACGGTAGTTTTTGGCGGCCGTTCTCTGTGGAAGCGGGCCTGCAGGGGCAGAGCCACAAAAGAAGAATGGCGAAATGCCCGGCAGGATCGGCTGTACGCCCGGGGAGACGAAACCAAGGGCGGCAATCCGAACATTAAGATAAGCTACCGCAGCGGAGAATTTGCTTTGTCCGTGACCATCTCCCACCTGTCCGAGCAGACAGGCACGGACAGCAGAGGAAGACCGGTAATGACGAGGGCTCCCCGGGTGGAGGGAAAGCTCTGGCTGCCGGAGAAGCACCGGTTGAAGGTGTGGGAGTTGCTTCTTTTGGGCACACCCTACACTGTGGAACTGATCAGGGGCAGGGACGGCCGGTACAGGGTACATATTTCCTTTGCCATAACAGCACCTGAACCGGTGACCAGTCCCAGCCGGGGCTACTTAGGGATGGACACCAACCCGGACGGTGTGGCTTTAGCCAACGTCAATTATTTCGGCCAACCGGAACCCTGGCCGGAAGGATTTACTGTACCACATCCGAAGGCCCTGCACAAATTTGCCGGGGAATTCCAGGTGACAGTACAACCGAACGGTTTTCTGTACATCAAGATACCGGAACTTGCTTACAGCCGGGGGTACCGGCGCACATACTTAATTGGCGTACTGGCCAGGGTAGTGGTGGACATTGCCAAATTTTTAGGTAAGCCCATTGCCTTGGAAGACCTGGACTTTGGGAAAGACCGGCTGGATACGGACAGGAAATTCAACCGCATGGCGGCCAACTTCCCGTTCAAAAAGATAATCGAGGCCGTCATGAGGAGGGCATTCAAGGAAGGTATTGGAGTAGAACCGGTCTGGCCGGCGCACACGTCCACCATCGGCTATTACAAGTACATGGAGCGGTACGGGGTAATTGTCCACCACGCCGCCGCTTTGGTTATCGCCCGGCGTGCGATAGGCTTCAGAGAGTGCATTACCAGCGAGTTGAAGCAAAAGATTCGAGTCATCAAAGAGAAGCTGAACCAGAAGGTTGATTCCTTACCTGGGGAAGGAAGAGGGATGACCCGAAAGGTGAAGCGACTCTTCAAGCGGCTGGAAGGAAAGATTCTCATTCACAACGGGTTGACCCGTTTTAAGCAGGAATCGTTTTATTCCGTCTGGCACGAGTTGAAGCAGCTCGCTTTATCAAGTAGGTGACCCCGTTTAGCCGGTATCGCACAAACCGGTAGGCCGTACCTAACAGGTTGCGGGGGGCGTTCGGCACTCAAGAAACTTGAGTGCTGGGCCGCGAAATAGTCAACATTGATGAAGGTGCAAGCCGGAGGTGCCTGTTTCGCGCAGTTCTCCCGTTCGGGTGGGACTCCCGGGGCCGAGGTCTCCCTGTTGCTATGCCCGCTCCCAGGGGCGGGCAAATCCAATCCGGAAAGGAGCGAAAGCCTGGTCATGGGGAGGCCGCTTAACAATGAATGGTACAGTGTATCAGGAATTGTTAAGTTTTTTGAACCAGGGCACGGAAAGAAAACAGCGTCGACCGCTGCTGAGCGCCGCTTGGCCACTACCGCCTCCATGGGGTTAACCAGGTTGTAAATGTAAAGGTGCGGTACCTTGCCTAGAGAAATGCGGGGGAAGCACTGTCACGGGAAAACCCGCCTCCTTCAGAGGCGACAAAAATTCAAGGTGCTGATACCTTCGTGGTGTCGTTTACAGCTACCTAGCATTCAAGTGTTTCTAGCTCTAGGCTGCTGGGATCCGGATGCCTCGCTTTGCTCTACCGCACCCCGAAGAAACTCAGCGTGGCACTGTACACGCGCTTGTCGTACTCGCCTTCGCTTTTCCGGGTTTCATCGGCATACCGGGTGTAAAAGAGCCAGTGGCCGGGATGACTCAAGGTAAACTTTACCCATCCCGCGTCATCGGTTTTCTGGGCCAGGGCCCAGTCCTCTTCTTCCCGCAGGCTCCAGGTGGCCTTAACGATCGCCCCGGCCAAAGGCCGGCCCCGGTAACGCACCTCCAGGATCACCTCGTCACCCACCCGGTAAGCACCAGGGGCGACAATCAGCTCTAAATCGTGGCCCAGGTGCACGATTTCCGGGGGATGCACCACCCCACCGCAGCTGGCGCAGAAATGGCCTACCTGGACGTATGTCCTGGCGTACTTTGCCGGTTCTCGCTCGGCAGCAGCCAACTCCACCAGCCGGTCCGCCTCCGGGTTATTGTATCCCACCCCCCGCTGCACGTTCATCTGCCCGTTGGAGTGGATCCAGCGGCCGAAGAAGAAGTCCGGGTCGCCGGTCATCAACGTGTAGGGCGTTAAGGTAAGGTCATATTCGCCTTTCTTTACTACTTCTTTCCACGCACCCATCTCCAGTATCTTCAGCTCAACTTCGAAACCGAGGGCCTTTAGTTCGGACTGCATGATTTCCGCCATCGTCTTGTACGGCCAGCGGTTGGCCAGGGCGGAGTTGACGATAAAAACCACTTTGCGCGGTGTGCCGGCCTTTACCTGCGCGGCCAGTTCCCGGGCCTTGTTCTTGTCCGTTGTCCACAGCCCCTTAACCACCCATGACCTGGCAAGAGAAGTAAAGATGGTATCCGCCGGCTCACCGTAACCGTTAAGCACTTCTTTGACCATCTGCGCGCGGTCTATGGCCAGGCTCACCGCCTGGCGCAGGTGCACATCGTTAAAAGGTGGCTTTTTGTTGTTAAAGAGCAGGTAGTGGGTCGTGGTGACCGGCCGGGATAACAAAACCAGGTTGGAATCGCCTTTAATTACCCGGGCCTGCTCAGGCAGGATGCCGCCCACGTCGGCTACGGCCTGAATTTCGCCGGTCTGCAGGGCGGCCAGGCGGGTGGAGGGATCGGGAATGACTTTAAAAATTACCTTTTCCAGTTTGGGTTTGCCACCCCAGTAGTCGTCGTTCCGGACCACCACCAGTGCCTCACCTTTTTTGTAATCCGCAAACTTGAAAGGCCCCGTGCCGTAGGGGTGGACAATTCTCCCTTCGGCGTCAAAGCTTTGGGAGCTGAAGATGGGGCAGCCGTGGTAGGCCACCTTGGCCGGAAAAGCCGGCTCGGGCTGTGTGAAGGTGAACTTTACCTCCCGCTCGCCGACGGCCTCAAACAGCACCTGTTTCTAATTCCCATTTTTCACCCCCCGTCCAGAGGATCATGCCCAGGCGCACCCGGTATTCCTCGCTGTAAACCCCATTGACTGCGCGCTGCTCCACGTAACCGGCAATTGTCTTTTTGATCTCCGGGGTAACCTCCGTGTAGAACCGGAAGAAGTCCTCCAGCCCGGCCGCCGCCTCCGCCACCGGCAACTCCTCGTCCCACTCGTCCACCCACACCTGAAAAGAGGGGCAATAACCCGAGGTGTAGAGGTAGTTGAGGGGGTAGATAATATCATGCCCCGGCGGGGGCATTTCCTCGCCGAAGATCACCCGCCACAGCTCCTCCCGCGCCGGACTCCGGCGCCGCCCGACAAAGTCGCACAGGAAACACCACCGGCGGGAGCAGGCCATCATTTTTTCGAGCGTCGCCACATCCCGCACACCCGGCGTGAGGGAGGCAAAGACCAGGTCGAACCGCCTGGCCAGGCCTTCTTGCGCCGGGTCAACCCTTTCCCACTCCCGGTCAAGAAAGTGGGCGTTTGCCAGTCCTTGCGCTTACACCCTCTTTTGCAGGGCGGCCAGCATGGCCGGGGCCGGCTCCAGGGCGGTCACCTTTGCCCCCCGGTGGGCCAGGGGAACGGTGAAGACACACGTACCGGCACCGATGTCCAGCACTTCCATCCCCGGCTGCAGGACTCCCCGCCCCTCCAGCCAGGACAGCACCCGGGCCACGCGTCTTCCGGTGCGCTCCTGTTCGGCCTGGCGTTCAAACCGCCCGGCCAGCCGGTTCCAGTAGTCCAGGGGTTCCAGGTCGCGGCGGCACCGGGCCTGCAGGGAATTTTTATGCGCCCCGCTCCAGGCCTCCGCCCAGAAACGGGGTTCCCTGAGTGCACCTGCCGTAAAATCAGCAATGCTCCCTTCCCGAGCCAGTTTTTTCACCCCCATATCACTTTTCCGGCGTAGTAGGCATCGGCAATGGCGATGCCGATCCAGTTAAGACGTCCTGTTCCGGAAAATGCAAAAAGGCCCCCGCCCAGCCTTCAGGCCGGCAAAGGGCCTTCGCGACCCGAAATTTTTTCGCCTTCTTTCCGGCTTACCTGCTTAAGATATCCGTGCAGGATATTTCAGTTTGGGATAACGCAATTTATATTTTTGACACACGAAAAGCAAATCCTGCAACATAAAAATTTTTTAGCACCGCATGCTAAAGTCCTATTGCGAAACAAGGCTTGCAACATCGTCCCACTAGCCGCAAGGGCGCTTCCCACAAGCGTGGCAAGCACAATTCTCGGCAGCCGGATCTGAAAAAACACCATGGCCGCTTCGGGCGGTGGAGTCGGCCACAGCTCCACTCCAAAGGCCCGCGAAACAAAAAGGGAGATAATGGCCTGCACCCTGAGGTGGTAGCCACCCACGGTGCAGGCTACGAGGAAAATGGGAACGGGAATCAGATACAGGAAGAGGGAGATGAAGCGTGCCTGCATCTGCCCCCTGCATCCACAGCCCGCCACCAGCGCGAGCACAACCAGAAGCGTTAACGTCAGGAGCCATGTTTTTTTGGGTGCCATTGCTTATAACCGTAAGATACCAAGAAAACTAGTGAGGATGGTGAGGTACGGTTTTACAAGGCCCGCTACATACTGCTGGGATGAACAAAGGTTACGGAAATGGCAAATACAAAGGGCTAAAATTATTTTTTTACCAGCAAGATCCCGGCAATAATTAAAGAAGCTCCCACCAGCTTATACCAGCTCAACTTTTCTCCTAAAAACAACAGTCCCACTGCCACAGTCACCAACGGAAACGCTGCAACAACGGGGACAATACGGGACGCTTCGCCAAGTTTCAGGGCATGGTAATAAGCAAGGTGACCTAAAAGAGACGCAAAAATACCTTCTCCGGCAAGAAAAGCAGCCGACCGGAAATCTAATTGCGCCAGTCCCCCCAGTTTCCCCGTGAAGATACCGTATAAGAGGATAATTCCGCTAATAACAAAAGTTCGCAAAGCCAGACCGGTAAATGGGTCCGTTTTAACCAGGCCTATTTTGGCCAAAACCGGTGCGAGACCCCAAAATACCATTGTTAACAGGGCAAAAGTAAATGACTTCAAGATTAAAGAAGCCTCCCGTTAAAAATTAGCAGTTCGAATATCCCTGCCCCACACCTCATTCCCCAGCTTTTCATTTGCGGGCTTTAAATAACTAGACCAGCAGGACTACTGTTCCCACAGCCAGGAACGTTGCCAATTCCCGCACCAGCAACGCTGCCAGACTCACCTCCATTCCCAGTTTAGGTCCGAAAATAGATACATTGGTGGGCAAACCATGGCTCCAGAATTCATACAGATAATGCAACACCGAAGTCACCAGCAAAGTGGTAACCGCCTCTGCCGGGGTGACCAGACCGGCCTGCAGGATGGGGCCGAGGGCACCTATGGCGGCGAGCATACTCAGCACACCGGTAGTAATAACAAAGAGAACGGGCGCCGGCAGGCCCAGGTAACTTAAGACAGGGTCAACTTGCCGCAATATTTGATTGACATAATCTGTCTGCAGCAGGATCAATACCAGAAAGGTAACGGTCATGAAAACCACGGCCAGGCGGCAAAAAGTGGGAATGGTCCGTCGCGCCGCTTTCGTCAGCTTGTCCCGCCAGGATGTATGAACTGCTTCCCGGCTTTGTTCACCCTCTTTCTGAGCCTGACCCGGCTGCGGCAAAAGCAGCCTGCCCAGCAGCAATCCCACAGCACCGACCATCAGATTTATACCAAGGTAAATGGCCAGGTACATGCCTCCGGTACGGCACCCCAGGGAAGCAATAACCGCCGGGCTGAAGAAAAAAACCGTGAAATACAGTCCGGTGGGAAGGGCGGAAACCAAAAAAGAAACCACCACCTCACGGGCCCCGACTACCCCGGTATTTTTCAGCCCGGCCAGCATGGTATAGGCGGCAATCCGGTCGACCAGGCATAAGGTGAGTGAGGTGGCACAGCCCACAGGCAAACGGCCCAACCGCGCCAGGGGGTGCATCACCCGGCCCAGGCGCTGCAGAAGAACAGTATTTTGAAACAGATTGCCCAGAAAACAACCCAGCAGCATGGAAGGCAGTACGTTTTTCCACAGATTCAGCACATCGGGCAGGACATCTGAAATGGGCTGCATCTGTCATCCTCACCTTTCCACAGGACCGGCAGGAGTTCAAAACCACTGCGGCTTCCTGCCCGTTACCAGGTACCGCTGGTGGGCGTAAACCAGGCAATATCGCAGGAGCATGGCCTTTTTTTGGGGCCTCCACCACCCGAGTTAAAGGTTGTATGGCAATGCTCCCGGGTTTGAGCACCCGTAAGCTGCAACTCTACTGTCCCAGTATCTGGCGATTTTTCCTTCAAAGCCGTTCCTGCCAGCCCGTTCAACCCCTATCAATTCGTCTTCCGAGCGCCGCATGCCGGCATGTATCTTCACAGCGGAGGCTCCTGATAAATACCACAATAACAATTTGCGTTAACTGGACATGGGTTCAATGAGGGCAATTAGTCGCCATAAGCAAAAACTCCTCTCCACGGAAATAGCCATACTTGAGGTACCCCCAAAACGTATCCCAGCGCGGAATGTCTACCTTCATTACCTCCACCCGGAACCCCAGGCTTCTAAGTATCTCGATGTCTGCCTCAGGACGCTTCTTTTGCCTCATCGGCAGGTATTTTTCCATCTGCCGGTGTCCCCGCCCGGCCCAGGGATTCCTTCTTTCCGTTAAGAGGATAAGTAACTGGGCAAAAAAACGCCATATTTTTTTGTATAACGGCGCCGTTTTGCCCCAATTGCTGTCAATAATGATCACTTTTCCCCCGGGTCGCAAAACTCTTTTCCATTCTGCCATCGCTTTTTCCGGATCAGGTAGCGACCAGACGACGTGCCTGTTAATAACGACATCAAAAGAATTATCTTTAAAAGGTAATACCTCCGCGTCGCCGACCCGGAATTCTACAGCAAGATTCAGCTTTTTTGCCTTCTCCCTGGCTTTCTGCACCATTTGCTCAGCAATATCTACACCCGTCACCCTATGCCCTAATTCCGCCAGGAGCAGTGCAATGACCCCAGTACCTGTTCCCACATCCAGGATTTCAAGCCTTTTATCCCCCAGTACCCCTTTTAAAAGGCCAATCCAGGCGTCTTTTTCTCTCGCAGTATGAATACCGTGTCCCGGCGACCTGTCAAAGGTATCCGCTCTGCGGTTCCACCTTTGCCTCATCATTTCCTTTATTTGCGCGTTTTGAACCGTCATAACCATCTCCCCCTTAAGACCGCAGTTAAGATTAAAGAAAGCAAACTTTCCCCGTCACATTCGCCTGGACAGGAACAAGATCTTTAAAGCGATGGCAGGCCACCCGGTGATCAGGAGCAGGGACCGTCAGCGGGGGCTCCTTCTCCCGGCAGATTTTTTCCACGTGCGGGCAACGGTCTTGAAACGAGCAACCACCAGCTTTTTCAAGGTTAACTTCAGGCGATACATTATTCAGGCTCGCTACCCTCCACGTTCTCCCGGCTTCAGGGTCGGGAACCAATATGGCGCCTAATAAAGCTCGGGTATAGGGATGCCGGGGACTGCCAAAGATACTCTCTGTTTTCCCTTCTTCAACGATTTTCCCCCGGTACATTACCGCAATCCGGTCGCTCATCCAGCGGGCGACGTTCAGGTCGTGAGAAATAAAAACGCAGGTGAATTGAAACCGGCGCTGCAGCTCCTTTAAAAGAGTAAGTACCTGAGCCTGAACGGATACATCCAGCGAAGAAGTTGGTTCATCAGCCACGATGAGTTCCGGTTGAAGAGCGAGTACCCGCGCCAGTGCCACTCTCTGGAGTTGCCCGCCGCTAAGTTCAAAGGGGTATCGGTTTAGGTGTTCCGGGTGCAACCCGACAGTTTCAATTAACTCCAAAACCCGGTCAATAATTTCCTTGCCCCGGGCCAACCGGTTAAGCTTAAAAGGTTCGCCCAGGCTATCCCTGATTTTCCAGCGGGGGTTAAAGGCCATATCGGGGTCCTGAAAAATGATCTGTATCTTCGGCCTTAACTTTCTCAGTTTCCGGGGGTCTAGCCGGGTAAGTTCTATCCCGTTAAAAAGAATCCGGCCGGCGGTGGGTTCTATAAGCCTCACAATCATCTTTCCAACCGTGGTTTTGCCGCAACCGCTCTCACCCACCAGGCCCAGGGTTTGTCCTTTATTAACCCTAAAAGAAACTCCTCTAACCACTTCTATAGATCTCCGGCAGAAAATCCCGCTCGTAAAAACTTTTTTAATCCCCACCACTTCAAGCATAAAAACACCTCACCCCGTGGTCCATACCTATCCTTTGTACCAAAGGAGGTTCATGTGCGCATTTTTTGCGTGCCTTTTTACAGCGGGGGTGGAAACTACAGCCCGGCGGCAGGTTGATCAAGGAAGGGCTGAAACCCTTGGTGGCTATAAGTCCATTACTGGGATGGGAGTCCAGCAGCGCGCGAGTGTAAGGATGCCGCGGATTTCTAAATACTTCTCCGGTACGACCGTACTCGACGATTTTACCAGCGTACATTACGGCCAGGCGGTCCGTCAGTGCTGCAGCCACCCCCAGATCGTGTGTAATTAACAACATCGAGCGGGGTGGGGAAACACCCTTTGTTACCGCATGCAGCAATTCCACAATCTGTACCTGAATGGTAACATCCAGTCCCCTGGTAGGTTCGTCGGCAATAAGAAGGGAAGGAGCGCAGGCGAGACCGATGGCAATCATGGCCCGCTGCCGCATTCCTCCACTTAATTCATGGGGGTAACTGCGGATCCACTTCGCCGGGATACCCGTCAGTTCAAGAAGTTCTCCTGCCCTCTGCCAGGCTGCTTTTCTCTTCAGTCCCTGGTGTTCCCGAAGCACTTCCGCAATCTGTTCGCCAATGCTCAGGGCCGGGTTTAAAGAACTTAAAGGATTTTGAAATATCATTGATACCTGTCGTCCCCGGACCTTCCGCATCTCCTCCTCCGGCAATGCCAGAAGGTTTTGTCCCCGGTATAAAACCTCACCACTGACCGCAGCAGTTTTGGGAAGCAGACGGGTTATCGCCAGTCCTAATACGGTTTTCCCCGAGCCGGTCTCACCCACAAGCCCGAGTATTTCCCCGGGATATAACTCCAGATCCACCCCGTCTGCTGCTTTAACAAATCCGTCCGCTGATTTGAAGTAAACCCGAAGGTTGGTAATTTTCAGGAGCACCACATAACCTCCTCCCTGCTACACATTCAGCACTTCCCGTGCCCGCGGATCTAAAACATCCCTCAAACCTTCACCCAGGAGATTGAAGGAGAGAACGGACAAAGTTATAGCCACTCCCGGGAAAATCATCACGTGTGGATGCGTAAAGATGAACTGTTTGCCCTCGCTTAACATGGCGCCCCATTCCGGCGTAGGAGCCTGTACCCCCAGACCCAGGAAGCTTAATGCAGCAATAGACAGGATTGTATGACTAACGTGAAGAGTAGCCAGAACGAGTAAAGGAGGAAAAGCGTTAGGTATGATGTGCCGCATAATTATGTACATGTTGCTCCCCCCGAGGGCCTTAGCGGCACCGATGAACCCCTGCTCTTTGATGGACAGCACAAGACCCCGAGATACCCTCGTGTAGCCAACCCAACCGAGGGCAACCAGAGCAAGAATAAGATTTTGAATGGAAGGACCCAGAACCCCCACTATACAAAGCGCCAGGATGATATTAGGAAAAGCCAGCAAGATATCCACAATACGCATGATCAACTCGTCTATCAGACCCCCAAAATATCCAGCAATGGATCCAACCATCAGACCCAGAAGCAGGTTAATTGATACCACTACCAGCGCGAGAAACAGGGAGTACCTGGTTCCAAAAACGACCCTGCTGAAAATGTCTCTTCCAAAGCCGTCTGTACCCATCAGGTGGTGCTCGCCGGGGGGCAGGAGGCGTTTTTCCACCTTTACATCATCAGGGTCATACGGAGCAATAAAGGGAGCAAATACAGCCAGTGCCATGAAGCCAAATATTAAGATACTGCCTGTCAGCAACATCTTTTTACCCCTGGTTACTTCCAGAATGTACAAGTAATTAACTCCTCCCCTCATATCTTACCCGCGGGTCCAGATAAACATATAGAATATCCACCAGTAGATTAACCAGTACATATATCGCGGCAATGATTAGAACAAACCCCTGAATAACGGGATAATCCCGGGCGTATATGGAATCAACGAAAAACTTACCTATGCCGGGCCAGGAGAATACGGTCTCGACTATCACTGCTCCAGCCAACAAGTGCCCCAGCTGAGTACCGAGAATGGTTACAACCGGAATCAGGGCGTTTTTCAAGGCGTGCTTCCAGACGATGACCACTTCTCTGAGACCTTTGGCCTTTGCGGTTTTGATATAGTCAAGGTTTAACACCTCCAGCATGCTGGTCCTCACGAATCGCATCAGGGAAGCAGTAATTCCCACGGCAAGCGTAATCATCGGTAAAACAAGATGTCTTACGGTACCGTGGCCAAAACAGGGCAGCCATCCCAGGGCCAGCGAAAAGCACAGCATCAACATCAACCCAAGCCAAAACTCGGGAATGGATACCCCTGCTAAAGACACAACCCGGATTATGTGGTCGAAAAGTGAATTGGGTTTTGTAGCGGCAAAAACCCCTATTGGGAGTCCAATGATCACCGAAAGGGCCATTGCAGCTACGGCCAGTTGAAAGGTAGCACCAAATCTGGCCGTGAACTCTTCCAATACGGGTTCCCCCGTCCTGAGAGAAACACCTAATTTACCGTGGGTGAGTAAATACAACCACTGTAAGCATTGGACAAGAAAGGGCCGGTTCAAATCGTGCCGTTTCATAAATAGTTCTATCTCGTCGTAGGTGGGATCCAGCCCGCTCTGCTGTCTGAGAATAGTTTCAGCCGGGTTTCCCGGAGCAGAGAAAAGAAGGGAAAAAGAAAGAAACGACGCGATCAGCATTACAAAAACGGCTGATACCAACCTTTGGATGAGCAGTCTTTTCATATCACTATATTTCCTTTCTTCCCGCCGGGCCGGGAAAAACCGGCCCGGCAAGGACTTGAAATTTACGTCTCTCGTGTTGCATTTTATTTAACTTCAATGTGCTGAAGTTCCATATCGAACATGGTCGGGGCGGGTTTGAACCCGGATACGTTATCCCGGTAAGCAACCACTTTTACGATATCGTAGAGGGGAATGCAAGGAACCTCCTGGTGCAGTATCTCCCATATTTCATCACAAATTTTTTTGCGTTCACTTTCATCAGGAGTACTCCAGGCTTTTTCGATCAACCGGTCCAGTTCCTGAGCATGGTAAGCGGCGGGCCAGCTTTTAGATTTGGAATGGTACTTCTGGCCGATGCCAATACCGCCGGGGATCGAGGGCAAACAACCACTGTGGTGCACAAACATGTCGTATTCTCCTTTTCCCGATCTATCCCAGGCCGCCCCGCTTTCCAGGGTGAGCAGCTTCATCTGCACCCCGATCTTCTTCAATTCCGACTGCACAAAAACAGCCACAGCATCGGCGTTTGCCTCCCCTGCCGGGATCAGCAGTTCAAAAACAAAGGGTTTTCCATTTTTGTCCAGAATCCCATCTCCGTCCGTGTCTCTCCACCCTGCCTCAGCCAGCAGTTGTTTTGCTTTTTCCGGGTCGTAACCGTACTTCTGCTTAACGTTAGAAGGGCCATACTTAAACCACGGGGCGGTTATCGTGTATGCCGGCTCGGGAAGCCCCCCGAAGAGTTCTTTGACCATTTTTTCTCTGTCAATAGCTAAATTTAAAGCCAGCCTTACCTTTTTATCGTTGAATGGCTCTTTCTGGCAATTAAACTCCAACACTTGATACCGGCCGTAAGATGTTTCCTCTACCTTAATTCCCGCCTTTCTGAGGCCTGGAACCTCCACGTAAGGTATGCTGGAATGATGTTCTGTAATCCCAATCATGTCAATTTCTCCTGCCTTGAGAGCCACGATCTGGGCATGCGGGTCAGGTATCGTTTTCCAGATAACCTTGTCCACCTTGGGCTTATTGCCCCAATACTCGTCGTTACGAACCAGGACCGCTTGTTTATCTTTCTCGTAATCTACCAGCTTGAACGGTCCCGTCCCAATGAACTTAGTCAGTTTACCATCCACGCTCCCCACAGGTTCCACGGCTTCAGGGCAAATCACCGGACTGGTCCATCCGCTGGCCAGGTCGAGCAAAAATGGAGCGTAGTATTCTTTAAAGTATACTTTCAAAGTATTATCGTCCGGTGTCTCTATCTTTTCAACATAGTTTCCGAAAGGCGCATTGTTCGCTATCCACTGAAAAGCAAATTTTGCCGCAGAAGCATCGAATACTGTCCCATTGTGGAACTTAACCCCTTTTCGCAAGTGAAAAGTGTATGTTTTCCCATCTTCAGATACATCCCAGGATTCTGCCAGTTGCGGAACGGGATTTCCTTCGCGATCGACACCGACAAGACGTTCAAAAATCAAATTTTTGCCCTCCGTAGCTTCTTTAAAATCATATACTGCTCCCAGCCTTAACACCTTCTCCTTTCTGTCAACCGGAGCCTGATCGCCAGTTTTTGCACAACCTGCAGCTACGGAAATTAAAAACAGGCTGATTAAAGCGATGGTTACGGTTCTTAAATAACCCTTCATTTTCAGTTGCATTTTCGTTCCTCCTCGCCGGTATTACATTCAAAGTTTAGGGCGCACTCTACCCCGAAAATAAATTTTCTTCCTTCTGCCGGTGCCGCCAAAAAAAGCATGGGCTCCTTATGACAAACGATATCCCGGACCTTATGTTGAAATTAATTGCGGCACCTGTTCACCTGCGCATGTTGCAGAAAGTCAGGATGACGTGTATACGTGGCAAAATGGCACCTCACCAAGTGACCCTCCCCCACCTCCTTCAAGACGGGCTCCTCCTGCCGGCAAACGTCGCGGGCTTCGGGGCACCGGGGGTGAAAGCGGCAGCCCGGTGGTGGACTGGCCGGGTCGGGCGGCTCGCCCCGCACCACCGGTTTCTGGCTATATCTTTGCCGCAGGTCGGGTTCCGGCACCGCCTGCAGGAGCGCCCGGGTGTAGGGGTGACGGGCCTGTGATACGAGACCTTCTGCCGGCAGGATCTCCACGATCTTGCCCAGGTACATTACCGCCACCCGGTCGGCCAGGTAGTTCACTGCCGCCAGGTCGTGGGAGATGAAGAGGTATGAAAGATTGAGCCATCTTTTCAGCTCCCGCAACAGATTCAAGATCTGCGCCCGGATGGAGACGTCCAGGCTGGAAACGGGCTCGTCGCAGACCACCAGTTCCGGCTGCAGGGCCAGCGCCCGGGCAATGTTGATGCGCTGGCGCTGGCCCCCGCTGAATTCGTGCGGGTATTTCGACGCATCCCCAGGTTCCAGACCGACAAGCGTCAAAAGCTCACGCACCCGCTCCCGGCGCTCCTCTTTCGCCACGCCGAAATTGGCCAGGGGTTCCTCAATGATTGCCCCCACCGTCCGGCGCGGGTTGAGAGAGGAAGAAGAGTCCTGGAAGATGATCTGGAAGTGGCGGCGCAGCTCCCGCAGCTTTCTCCCCGTCCAGACGGTGATCTCCTCGCCGGCGAAAAAAATCTTTCCGGCCGTAGGTTCTTCCAGCCGCACCACCAGCCGCCCCAGGGTGCTCTTGCCGCAGCCGCTTTCCCCCACCAGGCCCAGGGTTTCTCCCCGGGCTATGGAGAGAGAAACCCAATCAACAGCCCGCACCTTTTCCCGGCGGCCGGCCAGAATTCCTCCTTTCCCCGGGTAGTGTTTAACCAGATCCCTTACCTCCAGGAGGCTCACCTGCATCCATCCTCCCTCAGACGGGCCAGGGAAATAAACGGTGGCAGGCTGCCGCGTGGCCCGGCCCGATCTTCCGCAATTCCGGCCTCTCCCCCCAGCACGCCGCGCCCGCCTGCGGGCAGCGGGGGAGAAAGGCGCAATGGGCCGGGAGATTTAGAAGCGACGGCGGCTGTCCCTCAACGGGCACCAGTTCTTCCCTGCCCAGGCGCGGCACGGAACGGAGCAAAGCCCGGGTGTAGGGGTGGGCGGGACGGTCGAATATTTGCGATACCGGGCCGCGCTCCACAATCGATCCGGCGTACATCACCGCCACTTCGTCGGCCATGGCCGCGACCACCCCCAGGTCGTGGGTGATGAGGATGATCGCCATCCCCAGCTCTTCCTGCAGCCGCTTCAGCTCCGCCAGGATCTGGGCCTGGACGGTAACGTCCAGGGCTGTAGTGGGCTCATCGGCAATCAAAACCTTCGGGCGCATCGAGAGCGCCATGGCCATCATCACCCGCTGGCGCATGCCCCCGGAAAGCTGAAAAGGGTACAGGCGCATGAGCCTTTCCGGGTCGGGCAGGCCCAGGCGCAAAAGAAGCTCCACCGCACGACGCCGCGCTTCAGCCCTGGATACCTCTTCATGGGAGACAATGGTTTCCGCAAGCTGCGTGCCGATGGTTAAAACCGGGTTCAGGGAGGTCAGCGGGTCCTGGAAAACCAGCGCTATTTCCCGGCCCCGCACCTGCCTCAACTGCCCTGAGGGGAGTCTCAGCAGGTCGTAGCCGTTTAACCAGACTTCGCCGGAGCAGATCCTTCCCGGCGGCTCAATCAGGCGCAGGATGGACAGGGCCGTAACGCTCTTGCCGCAGCCGCTCTCCCCCACCAGGCCCAGGGTTTTCCCGGCCGCCACTACAAAACTCACCCTGTCTACGGCCTTGATGACGCCGTGCCGGGTATAAAAGTGAGTGGATAAATTATTCACCTTTAAAACAGGAACAAGGGACATCCGGTTCCCCCCCCCCCCCCCCCACTCAA
>Ga0224486_100042_pt1 | contig 69871 bp, 64 predicted proteins | sample TexhydDE_CT_test_FD_172013 | JGI IMG/M metagenome (GOLD analysis project Ga0224486, IMG submission 172013) | Fracking water microbial communities from deep shales in Oklahoma, United States - hydraulically fractured wells DE_CT_test ... | reverse complement strand
GAAGAATTTAGCGAAATATATTCAAGGATTTTGTGTAGTGAAGAATCTTTGGAAAACGCACAATGGTAATATCAATCTCATTCTTTCACACTTACACTCTTTCATCACTACAAGTTAACACTATCGAGAAAGGTTATCAGCAAAAGGACCTCTCTATAAGTTAGACAACATAAAGTTATATTTCGTTCAAAGAAGTATTTAGAATTATCGTTATATTTTTAGTATTTTCATGCCATTTTTCGTAATTTCATCGAATTTTTTCCACTTTTCCCAGTCTATTTCGCTTCGCTTTTTCCCGTGGTAGTCTGTTGCGATGAAGTCGATATACCCGTTCTTTATGTAGTAATTTTTTGAATCTAACGTGTTGATGTTCATTTGGAAATACACGTTCATGTCTTTCAGTTTGTCTATAACGTACGTGTTTTCAGAAAGCCATTGGTATCTTTCAACGTGAGCCAAAATGACATCGTACCCAGAAAGCTGGAGTTCGAATATCTGGTCAAAGAGATAGAGTGGGTATATCATTGTGTCAAGCTCTATCAGAACGAATCGGTTTAGTATAGGAAAAAACTCCGGGAATTTTGGTTTGAGATATAGTTCGCTCCCCAGTTCGCAACGGATACCAATTCTCTCGCACCCTGATTTTAAAATTTCGTAATGTTCCTTTATCCGAAACAAATCCGTTTTTACGTTTGGGTGGTTTATGTGTGGAGTGAAAACTACAAGCTCAACACCTTGACTTTTATATTCTTTTAAAACCTCAACTGATTCTTCTAAGGTCTCGATACCGTCGTCTACCCCAAAAAGTATGTGGTTATGAATATCGTACAAAGCTATACCCCCAATGATGATATCACATTTGTAGTGTCGAAGACTGTCCTGTTTGTATTTATTGCACTATATAGTTTATCACATTTTCAGGAAATTTGCAGCTTATGTTACTTATATTTATCTAAAGTGTTACTATTTTAATCACGAAATTCATAACAATTTAACCGAAACTTTGAAATAGTTAAAACCCCTGCATTTGCAGGGGGTTGGTCACTTTTTGTGTCTTTTTTTCCGTTTCATTTTCTTTCCTTCTTCGGTGTAATAGTAATAATAATAGTAGTAGTAACCCCTTTGGTTTGCGTTTATGGCATTTATTACGGAGCCAAGGAGCTTTGAAGAAGATGTAACAATATTTTCAAACGCTACTTTGAGTGATGATTTTTGTGTTTTACCGGCTCGAATAACAAGGACCAGACCATCAACAAGTTTTGATACTATCAACGCATCTGCCGCTGCAAGTATCGGGGGCAAGTCTATGACTATTCTGTCGTACATAGTTCTTAGTGTTGCTACAAGTTCTTCTAGTTTCTTTGATGTGAGCAGTGCTGTTGGGTTCGGTGGTATTGGTCCGACGGGGATTATGTCAAGATTTTCCTGATATTTGGTTATTATCCTATCGAGTGGAACATCTTTCAAAATGTGGTTACTTACACCAACGTTTATTCTTTCTATTCCGAGTACCTTTTCAACCCGTGGTTTTCGCATATCAAGGTCTATTATAAGCGTTTTTACACCATTTTGTGCATATGAAAATGCAACGTTGGCTGCGATAAATGTCTTACCTTCTCCTGGACCTGAGCTGGTAATAGCGATGATTTTTGGAGCGGGTGTAGTTGAATATTCGATGTTTGTTGCTGTTAATTTCAAGGCTTCCGCTTCTGGTGAAGTTGGCGAGTTTATTACCACAAGCTCGGGATGTTCACTGTTTTCTGGGAACTCTATTTCAGGTATACGGCCGAGAACAGGTGCATCCCTTAGCACATGTTTCACATATTCTTCATCTGAGATGGTTTTATCAAATGCTTCTCTTAGGAAAACAATAAGGATACCAAGGAATATGCCAAGCACCCCACCAACAGCGAGGGTAAGTTTTTTGTTTGGTTTGTTTGGTTTTTCTGGAATGTATGGTTCATCGATAACAACAGGTACGTTGAAGTTCATTCCAGCAGTTGAAAGGCGGAGTTCTTCCTCCTTGGCTTTAAGAGCTGTATATGTCTGTTGTTTGACAGTGAAATCTCTTTGCAAGGCAACATATTCACGTTGGATTTCTGGGTACTTTGAAAGTTGGTTGTCAAGGTCATTTTTTGTCTTTTGAAGTCCTTGGAGCGCAGCTTTTAGGCTTTCTTTTTCTGTGATTGCTTTTGAAAGCGAAGCGTAAAGTTCACTGAGCACAGGGTCTTGAGCTTCAACTTTTGCTGATGTTATTCTGTTTAGCTCGTCATTTATCATCTTCTTGACAATTTCTATTTGTTTTTCAACATCTTTCACAGGTTCTGCTTCTTCTGTGTATTTCAAAAGTAAAGAACTGCGTTGAACTTCGAGTTGTGATAGTTCTTTTTTTAATTGTTCAAGTTGAGGACTTGTTGGTGTGTATGACTGTGCTTTTGCCAGTCCTTTTACTTCCGAAATCCTTTTGTTTAGCTCCGCTATTTGAGCCTCTGCCGATTGAATTGCAAGCTGTGTGTCAACAATTTGTTTTGTTATGTCACTATAGCTTTGGATCAACTGTTCTATTTCTTTCGTTGGCATGAGCGATTTTGTCTTTTGGAATTCCTGAAGCTTGGCTTCTACTTCGGCAAGTTCTTTTTCAACTATAGGTAGTTGCTGCCTTACAAAATCATACAGGTACGAATTTTCATCCTTGTTGAGTTCTTTTGCAACTTCGATGTAGTTCTTTATAACCGATTGTGCGATTTTGTAAGCAAGTTCTTTATCATCAAGGGCGACTGTAAGGCTGATAAGTGATGTATTCTTTTTAGATGTTGCAGTTACTATGTCTTTAGCGAGCATATTAATAACCTGGTTTTCTGTTAATTCAACTTTTTCAGGATTCTTTGCCTTGTTTTTGAAGTAATCCAGTAAGTTTAGCTCTTTTACAACATTCCCAAGAACTTTTCTGCTCTTGATTATTTCTATCTGCTCATCAACAGCTGGAGAGGTTGTTGAACCTCCCAGCACGAGTGCTGCCGCACCAGAAAGGCTCATTCCCGATGAAGACTTGGGAAGTTTTATCGTCGCAGTTATTTCGTATGTAGGTGTTGCGATGAAAAATAAGTAGACAAGAGTTAGTGCAACTGTGATGACAAATGTTGCAATTAAAAGCCATTTGCGCCTTTTGAGTATTTGGATTATATCGCTCAGTGTTATTTCATCGTTCATTTCAATGTTTTGGAGTCCTTTTGATTCCATTTGCTCTATCCTCCTCGTATCTAATTTTATTTGAATAGTCCAGATACGTTGTTGTAGAACGTGATTAGGTTGTTAATTACTGGTATCCATTCAAGTGCACTCTTGAATGGATCAGATGGCACAAAGACAATGTCCCCACTTTCAAGGAACATGTTGTTGTCCACTCTACCACCGCTTATTGCTCCGGAAAGGTTCACTTTTTCAACTTTTCCGTCAACTCCGCCTTTGTAGACCCAAACGGTCGAAGGTGCCGCTTTTGCGGTGAAGTATCCTGCTTGGATTACCGCCTGGAGTACGGTTGTGCCTTCTGTGAGCTGGATTATGCCCGGTTTGTTGACTTCGCCGAGCACATAAGCAAAGTTTTGTGGAACATCGAGTACCTTGACTACATCACCCGGATAGACATTGTATCCTCTTGCTTGAGCAAGGTCTTTGAGTTCAAGTGTTTGTTTCTCTGTTCCGCGTGTGAGCTCAATTTTTCTGTAATTTTTGTCGATTCCTACTTTTGTGAGTATTTCGTAAAGGGTTGTTGGTTTGTCTGTGTATATCATATCTGGTCTTCCATCTTGGCGAATGATGTAGACATAGTTTTCTTTGTCTACATCGAAGAGAATGATACTATTGCTTGTAAGTTTGAAGTTTGTATATTCATCCCATTTGATGCTTTCGACCTCTTCGCCACTGACGATTGTCAGTTTTCTGCTAACACCTTCTTTAATTCCGCCCAGCTTGCCGATAAGCGTTCTAAGGTCGAATTCTTCACCTTGTGTGAATTTGAATAATCCGTTTGGAACGCCTTTACCAAAGACATAGACTTGGTTCGGGTCTTTTTGGGTTACATAGACGAAGTCGCCATCTTTAAGTTCCGCGTTTTCTATGCCTTTGAAGATATTTTCCGCATCGAACTGTCCTATTAATTTTCCTTCACGTATTACGAGTACTTTGTCAGACGCATAGTAATTTTCCGGTCCAACTATGAGTCCACCGAGTTTGGCAAAGAGTGTTTTTAAATCAGGTGTTTCGTAGTAATCAAATTGCACTCTGCCGGTGTTTCTGATATATCCCATTGCCGTTACAAAGACTGGCTTCTTGAGTTGGACGTTAAGAATTGCACCTTTTGGTATTGATATATCGGATGTGAAATTCACATTTGTTCCATCAAGGGTTATGCTTTCGATTCTTCTAAAATCACTCAAGCCAACCTTAGCAAGGATCCTTTGGATTGTTATTGGTTCGTTAAGTGCGAACGTAACATACGAAGATATATCGCCAATAAGGTAGACGGCGTTGACGTCTGCTTGTTTGAAGACGACAGTGTCGTTTCTTTCAATTACTGAGTCTTTGAGGCCGTAGAGTAAGTCGTTTGATGAATAGACAGTTTCTTTGCCATTGCGTACAAGTGTAACCTGTTCGATGTTTTCTGGCGTGTTAACAAGCTTTTTGAAGATGTAGCTAAGAGTTTTTGGCTCATAGTAAGACAATTGAACAACACCGGGCATGCCAGAACCTGTTACGTAAACTAGGAACGGTTCGTATGAAATAAGAACGGTATCACCGAGTGAAAGTGGAATATCTTTATTAGAATAAACAACATCTTTGAGTGCAACAGTCGTGGCGTTATTAATTATTGCTTGACCTTCATTTTCCACATCTGGAGATGAAAGTCCGATTTTGTTAATAAGGGTTTTTAGTGTCTTTGGTTCCTGTGGTTCAAATACGATTTTTCCTTTTGCATTTGCATATCCTTGGACATAGACGTAGAATTCTGCATACCTTCTTATCTCTACCTTATCACCATTGTTCAACATATAGCTTGCAGCTTTCGATATGTCAGCTGGTTGTCCATTTATCGTTACACTCTCTATCCATTTTTGTTCATTTACTGGTATTCCACCAAGTTTTGTCAACAGCCCTTCGAGTGTCTTTGGTTCATCTGGTTCGAATGATACTATGCCCGGTTTGTAATCACCTGTGACATACACTCTGAATTCTGGGTATTTCTTGATTTCGACACTGTCGTTGTTTGAAAGTGTGTAATCATCGAGCTTTGCCAGGTCCACAAGTTTGTTATTTATCTTTATCCATTCTATCCATTTGAGCTGGTCTGTCTTTAAGCCACCTACTTTCGTAAGTAATGTTTTAAGTGTCTTTGGTTCAGTTGGTTCAAAGACAATCACACCTGTAGAGAAATCTCCTGTTAGGTATACTTTAAATTCTGGGTACTTTACAACGTTCACGATAGAACCCGTTTGCAACAGGAGATTTTCTGATGATTTAATGATATCTGGTTTGTATTCTCGTGTTTTCCCATCAGGGGTTGTTATTGTGATTTTTTCTATCCATTTTTCGTTATCTGGAGAGATGCCACCAGATTTGGCAAGTGCGTATGCAAGAGTTAGAGGTTCTGTTGAAAGGAAAGTTTTTGGACCAGGAGAAGGCACAAAGCCAACAACGTAAATGAATCGTTCTTCACGCTTTGGGATGTATAGTGATGAACCAGACAAAATTGGGTAATCGATTTTTCCACTAATAACATCTTCGAGGTTTACAACTATTGTCTTTCCTGAAATCGTAAGGTATGAACTTTCAAGGATCGCTTTTTCTTTATCAAGCGTTCCTAGGCGTAAAAGTAACATTTTTAATGTCATACCAGGTTCATATCTGCCGAGGTAAGTGTAAGCACCGCTGACTTGGATAGTCTGGCTATATTTCAACGGCGGGAAGTAAATTACATCACCTTCTTGGAGTTTTGGGTCGTTTGTGATAGTCCCATCGTAAAAATACGAAAGCATATTCAGTGTTTGAGTTTTGCCTGAACGTCTCAGCTGAATGTTTTCAAAGTCTATATCAGATGACATGGACAAACCCAAAAGTGAGAATAGCTGGGTTAAAGTAACTTCTTTGTAGTTCGAAATATCAAATATACGGTTGATAGCGCCTTGGAGATATACGTACATAGGTCCGTAGTCGACAACGTAAACGGTAACAACGGGGTCTTTTATAAACCTGCGCACTGTTTGTTCGATTATCGATTTGATTTGGTCTGTAGTGAGTCCCACAACTTTCACATTCCCGGCGTATGGATAAGGAATCGTTCCATCAAAAGCTACCTTAACCGTCCTACTGAATTCGGTTTGACCAAAAACTTCGATAGCAATAGTATCTCCTACCCGAACGGTGTAGGAAAAAATGGTAGTTAGTGTAAGAAGTAAAATAGCACCGATGATGAGTTTTTTCATGACTTGTTTACACCCCTTCTGTATGTTTTTAACTTTATGTTTTTAAATTTATGTTTTTAAATTTTTGCCTAATTGATTATACCATACGAAGTAAAAGTTTTCAATCAAACACCCTCAACGCCTCTGAGGGTGGAATCTTCTGCGATATACTCGCAGGAAGTGAGACAAATATTATTGTAATTCCAAAAACGCCAGCTAAGGTTACAAATACTTTCCAAAACGGTATCACTACCTTGAATGAACTGAGCAAAGGTTGGACAAAGGCAACGAGGTCTTTGACAACGAATATGCTTGCGAGAATTGCAACAATAGTTGCGATGAATACTATAGCCAGTGCTTCGTAGATGAACATTCGATAAACCACTTTGCTGTCTGCCCCTATGGCTCTGAGCATACCGATCTCTTTTTTACGCGCATAAACGTTTCTAAAGGTAATTATCGCCAGACCGGCAAAACCGGCGATAAACCCGAGTTGGAAAAGTTGCAAGGATAAGTCAACAAGGTTGTTTGTTGAAGCGTACAGTTTTTCGATTTCACCGGTTATATAAAATGCACCATCGAGTTTTCTTGCGACAAATTCTTGGGCTTCGAGTGCCTTTTGTGGGTCCTTGATAACACCTGCGTAACCGCTGATGGCACCGAAGAATTTTTTGTTTCTCCAGATGAGAACGCCGTCCATGGGGAGCAAGGTTTCCTGGGGGTCGTAGATATCTTTAACATAAAGTGTTTCAACGATTTTTGGTGAAATACCTGGAAGCACACCTTTTAAAACCATTGTGACTTCTATACCAGGGGTTTTGAGAATTTTGTTTGATAGATACAATGTTTTGTCTGGTACTTTCGACCAATCTTGCCTTTTGATTTCCTTCATGAGCTTTTCATTTGGGAGTTTCAAGTATTCGAATATCCGTTCGTCTGAGACGATGATCGTGTATTTTTTCTTGTCTTCTGGGAACGAAGCTTGAACAAGTTGTAGTGGAACGAGCGCTTCGAATTTAGCGACGAATTGTTCATCGTTGAGGTATTTGTAGGAACCGAAGAATGTTTTAATGGGGTTTTCAACGATGATGAAGTTGTAACCAAACGCGCCTTCTTCTTTCCTTTCGTTTATGTATTCAGAAATGCTCGTTGGAACTATTGCACTCACAAGAATTAAAATAAGTGTGACGGCGTATATTACAAACATCGCAAAGTTGCGCATTTTGTGTTTGTCGATGTAAGATAACGCCAAAACAACGGACACATTTTTGAAGCGTTCGAAAAATGCTTTGGCATATGGGATGAAAGCAAAGATAGAGTATATACTTCCAACAAGCGCAAAACCTGAGCGGATAAGTAAATCTTTCGCTCCACCAGAACCTACAACGGGGTAGATGGAAGCAAGGATGGAAAGTCCGTATATAAATGTGACTAAGGAATTGCGGTAAAAAAGAGGAACGATGGAAAGTAATCCCAAAAGTGCGTAGACGTACGATGTACGCAAAAGAAAGAGGAAAAGAAGAATTCCTGCAATCGCAACGAAAACTTTCTTTACTTTTCCTTTCTTTTTCCTTTTTTCAACAGGTCTATCACCATACAGTTCGGATGGGGAAATTTGGGAAAATTCCATGCTACGGTAGGCAAGGATAATGATAGGAACAATCATGGCAATAAGGATACCAAGGACGATGGTTGAGAGCGATATGCTGAAAGGTATTCTATCCTGGACAAATGCAAAGAGCTGGTCTTCTCTTCCAAATGAGTTGATTTTGTCAAGTAGGTATCTACCAAAGAATATTCCAGCGACTGCACCGACGATTTCCGAAGATATCAGGTAAAGCAATCCCTCAACAAAAAGCACCGAGAACATTCGAAGGCTTGTGTAACCTAACGCCCTTAGCACACCGAGTGAGCGTTTGCGCTCTTCAACAATGATGCCAAAAAACGAGGAGACGAAAAGAAAGCTTGAGATAACTGTGAACCCGGAAAATCCAATGAACAGGTAGCCGATAATCTTATTCAACGGGGAATTTGATAGCCTGTATTTGCCAGCGATGACGCGGATTGAACCTTCTTTTTCTTCCAATTCTTTAGCAAATGTTTCGTGTTGTTCGACAGGCAAATTCGTAGAGACAAAATAGACGTTCGGGTCTTTCAATGGGTAAACACTGTATTCTTCAAAATAACTTTCGGGTAAAAAGATTGTCCCATTTGCTGATGCTGTTTCTCCTCTGAAATTGAGTGTACCTCTACCAAAGGCTCCAATTTTGATGTTGAAAGATGTTTTCGCCGTGATTATCTCTATCTCATCTCCAATATTAATTCCAAACGCCTTTGCAGTATCTTCACTGATGGTGAATGGTTGAACATTCTGTCCAAGGAATTTTTCGAAATTCTCGTTAATCGCTATTGCAAATAGGTCAACGTATTTTCCTTTTATTTTGGCAGTTACTTGGGCGATTTTGACAGGAACGTATTTTGTTACTTGGGGGTATTGCTTAAGCAACAACTCGACAGATTCTGCGTTAACAGCTTTTGGAAGGAATATCGTGTCCGCTTTATCTTTGATTATTAAATCCACATCTCCAAAGTTTTTCGTGAGCTTTTGATGCAGATAAGCAGAAACAGAATCATTAAGAGAAAGGCCACCAACAAGGAGCATGGTGGCCACCATCGTGCCAAGGATTGCAAGTAAGCCTACTTTCCAGTGTTTGATGAAGTTTCTGAAGGAGATTTTTAATATCGTGTCGTAAATTTGTCTTAGCATGGTCTCATTCCTTAATATTTTTAGTCTTCTTCGGCGAGTTTCTGAAGTAACCTTAAGTATCTGCTACGTGAAGGATGTCTGAGTTTTCTTAGCGCTTTGACTTCTATCTGCCTTATCCTTTCACGAGTGACACCGAAGTACTGACCTACTTCTTCAAGTGTTTTGGGCTTCCCATCGAGTATACCGTACCTCATCTTTAAGACCATCTTCTCTCTGTCGTTGAGTGTTTCCAATAATTTATCGATTTCTTCTTTCATGAGTGTTCTTATCGCCTCTTTTTTAGGCGACCCAACGGATTCGTCGGCGACAAAATCGGCCATTGAAGAGTCTTCTTCTTCACCTACTGGAGTTTCCAAAGAGAGTGTCTCGGGTGTTGCCTGCAAGATTTCTTCTATTTTTTCAACCGGTTTCCCAACTTGTTCGGCGATGTATTCCAATGGTGGTTCTTCTCCGTGCTCTTGCATGTATTCTCTTTTGATTTTTTGTATCTTGTTTATTGTTTCAACCATGTGGACAGGCACCCTGATTGTCCTTGCTTGGTCAGCTATCGCCCTTGTTATCGCCTGTCTGATCCACCAGGTTGCGTATGTGGAGAATTTGTAACCTTTCGACCAGTCGAATTTTTCAACAGCTTTTATTAATCCCAAGCTACCTTCTTGGATAAGGTCGAGGAAAGAAAGCCCCTTACCCAGATATCTTTTAGCCATGCTGACAACGAGCCTAAGGTTGGAGATGATGAGTTCTTCTTTTGCTTTTTTGTCACCCATTTGGGCTCTTTGAGCAAGTCTGCGTTCTTCCGATGGCGTAAGCAATCTGATTTTTCCAATGTCGCGCAGGTACATTTTGATTAAATCTTTGGGCTCCGTGCTGTCGAATACCTCAGGACCTTCGCTTAAGTAACTTTTCAATTCTTCTTCCATGTTGGTAAAATCGGTTGTATCTCTAATTTCTATTTTGTTTTTTTCAAGTGTTTCGTAAACAAGATCCAAATTTCCATCAACTTCTTCGCTTTCCCCTGGTGGGAATGTGCGGTCGATATCGTCGTATGTGATGTAGCCTTTTCTTTTGCCGAGTTCGATGAGTTTCTCGAGCTTTTTCTGTAATTCTGTGTTGTCTTTTACCGCTGTCTTTGACATACAAAAAACACCTCCTCACTGTTTTGAGGAATTTTATTTTTATTTCTGATTTTTTATCTTCATCTTCTGCCGGACTAATTCTGTCCTAGCTTTTAAGAGTATGCGCTTTTCCTCATCGGATGTAACTTTTAAAACGAGGGCATCGATTTCTGCAATGCGTTTGTCGATGCGTCTGAGTTCGAGGTCTTTCTTTATGTATTCTACTATCTTATCGTCAACTTCGAAATCGATTTTGTCAAATACCTCTTTAACATATTCTCCCATATGTTTAGACAACGAATCTAACGAAACGTTCAAATCTTTTGCAATTAAAAAGAACTCTCTTGCTTTTCCCTCGAGTAAATCTGGTGTAAAATCAATTTGTTTGAATAATTCTGGGTAGTTGAAATACATGTAAACAAGGTAATCTTCGGTTGTTGGAACTTTTTTGACAGGTGTTTTGGGAAGTTGGACGTTTTGTTGCTGATAGCTTCTAGATGGTTGATTGTACTGACTGTACTTATCACCTTGATTTTGCAATTGTTGAGATGCGAGTAAGTTTTTCAATTCTTCCTTCATCACACCCGCCGTTGTACTCGCATGCTCGTAGAATTTTTCCAAGCTTTTGGGATTGGAAGAAAACAAACGTTCCCAGTTTCTAAGGGCTCTGATGAATGTGTTGAACCCGCTCGGGTTGGATAAATCGTACTGTTTCGCCACGCTTTCAACAACAAATTGCTCCGCTCCGATGCTGCTGTCAAGAACTTTGACAAGACCTTCCATTCCAAACTTCGAGTATGTTTCATCGGCATCTTTTGCTTGTTGAAATTTCGCAACAGCAACGTTGAATCCTTCAGATATGAGCATTTCTAAGCTTCTCAATGCCGCTTTAATTCCGGCACTGTCTGAATCAAAAGCAAGGACGATGTTTGTTGTAAGTTTTTTGAGCTTGTATACGTGTGATTTTGTCAACGCTGTCCCGAGTGTTGCCACCGCGTTCTTTATACCAGCCCTGTGAAATGCCAAAGCATCAAAGTATCCTTCACAGATAATCACGTAATCTACTTGCTTTATGTATTCTTTCGCAAAGCTGAACAAAAAGAGTGTGGAAGATTTTTTGAAAACTAACGTGTCTTGTGAATTTAGGTATTTTGGAACGCCTTCCCCTATGAGTCTACCACCGAATGCGATGACCCGACCAAAATCATCGGCGATAGGTATGATGAGTCTGCCGGCAAATGGGTCTGAGTTTGAAAAACCGAATTTTTCAAGCTCATCTTTGCTCAGTCCTAATCTTTGTGCAACCTGCTGTGGAAATTTTGAATCGACAGGAGAAAAGCCGAATTCATACAAGGAAATCTCCCGTGCATCGTAACCACGTTTTTTTAGATATTCAATTGCAATTTGATTCTGATTCAATTTGGATTTGTAAAGCTGGTGGAGTTCTTTGTAGAATGTGTAGTATTTGGTTCTGACCTCGTCTTCTTCCGTATACGAAACAGTTATACCTACACGTTCACCAAGCTTTCGAACCGCTTCAACATACGAAATGTTTTCAATCTCTTGGACGAACTTGATAACATCACCTGAGGCACCGCAACCGAAACAGTGGAATATCTTTTTTTGTGGGCTTACGTAAAACGAAGGGGTGGTCTCAAGATGAAATGGACAAAGCCCTCGGTAATTTGAACCCACTTTTTGAAGGTTTACATATTCCGAAATAACTTCAACAATGTCGTTCTTCTCCCTAATTCTTTCAATTATGTCTCTTGGTATCATACCACTCACCGCCCCTTTCTTGAAGCGGGGAAAGAAAAAGTGGAAATACAAAAATCATGAAAATAAAGGTAGCAGATGGAACGTACCATCCGCCACCTGATTTGTAATCTTGTAGGTCGTTAATTGCGAAATGTAAGTAAGATTTGAGATTTCCAAATTAACGCTTGGAGAACTGTGGAGCTCTTCTTGCTTTTTTGAGACCGTATTTCTTTCTTTCGACCATTCTTGGGTCTCTTGTGAGGAATCCTTTGTCTCTGAGTGTCTTTCTAAGGTCTGGGTTGAATGCAACAAGTGCCCTTGCCAAACCGAGTCTGACAGCTCCGGCTTGTCCGTTCTTACCGCCACCTTCGACCCTGATTTGGATGTCGAATGTACCTTCAAGACCTGTTACCTTGAGTGGTTCGATTGCGTGCATTGTCCAAACTTTATTTTCAAAGTATTCATTGAAATCGTTGTAGACTTTATCGTTTATCTCTATCTTTCCTGTTCCTGGTCTGAGGTAAACTCTGGCAGTTGAAGTCTTCCTCCTACCTGTGCCCATGTAGATTTCAGCCATTTATTTCCCTCCCTATCAGAGAAGTTCTACCTTCTCAGGTTTTTGCGCTTCATGTGGGTGTGTTTCACCAACGTAAACTTTCAATCTCTTGAATTGGTGTCTGCCGAGTGTTGTCTTTGGAAGCATTCTTTTGACCGCAAGTTCGATGAGTCTTTCAGGGTGTTTTTGGAGAATTTGTTCTGCGGTTTGTGATTTAAGTCCACCAGGGTATCCTGAGTGGTGGTAATAGACTTTCTGCTTGATTTTCTTACCTGTGAGTTTTACTTTTTCTGCGTTTATTACAACAACAAAATTGCCGTTGTCATAGTGTGGAGACCATGTCGGTTCGTTCTTGCCTTGGAGCAAGAGCGCTATTCTTGTCGCAAGCCTTCCAAGTGGCTTGCCTGCTGCATCGACAAGATACCATTTTCTTTCTACTTTTTTCGGGAATGTGGTTTTCTGTATTGGTAATGGCCTTGCCATTTTGTTTTCCTCCCTTCACTTTTCACTTTCTTCGTTTCGACTGTCATTATTCAAATATTTTCTCAATTCGCTCTCTAATTAAGGCAGTTACAACCGCATCTATTGAGAATTTTATCGCGTTAAAACCTGCTATGTACGGTAAATATTTCAGTGTCTCTTTGAGTGGGATTTTCCAGTAGAACGGAACAACTACCATATTGAGAACGGTCATTACACCTGAAACTACGAGCACACCAACTACGTAACCAATTATCTCGAATACCCTATTTTCCCTAATTCGGTAGATGTAGATAACCGGTAACAGGAACGAAACACCTGCTGCAAAGTTCATCATGATGCCTACAATATCTCCGGATTTCAGTAAATAAAAGAGTATATCTTTGATTAATAGCACCAAAATTCCGTCGATTGGTCCAAAGATAAACCCTGCAAGCAATGGTAGTATATCGCTTGGGTCGAATTTCAAGAAATTCACCGATGGAAATATGGGAAATTCCAAGAACATAAGTCCAGTTGCTAGTGCAGACATTATCCCAATTGTTGCTATCCTTGCTGCTGAATTCTTCTTCATACCGAATCTCTCCGTTGACCTGGAGTTTTGGTCCATATTATTCTTCAACAACTGTTACGTATCTTCTGTTGTTCTTTTCGATAATCTTGACAATACCATCTTTGAGTGCGAAGAGTGTGAAGTCTCTACCCATTCCAACATTCTGACCGGGCCAGAATTTTGTGCCTCTCTGTCTGAGGATGATGTTCCCTGCAATAACTCTTTCACCATCGTATTTCTTAAAGCCCAAGTATTTCGGATTGCTATCTCTTCCGTTTCTTCCTGCGCCACTGGCTTTTGCGAAGAGTTGTATATTAATGCGCATCATCGTTCACCTCCACTCTAACATATCTTGGATACTGACTTGAGACATCTTCTAGTGTTTTTCTGAGCTCTTCAACAAATCTTTGCGAGACATTGTCTTTTGGAATCTTTTCTACCTTCAGGTATCCTTCTTCAACTTCTACCAGCGCTCCATCTTCACTCAATGCCCTTGCTGTATGTTGGGAAACCGTACTTACCGCTGCGCAAACTATGTCTTTTCCTTTTTTTGCGTACAACGCATGTCCTGAAATTTCGAACGCCTCGTAAAAGCCTTCCGATACCTTAAACTTACAGACAATCATCTTGTTAGATTATTTCACTTCTATCTTTTCAATCTTGATAGTGGTATACCACTGCCTGTGCCCTTTGATTGTCTTGTGGCCTTTTCTTGGAATGAACTGCCCAACGAGCACTTTTCTTGCCCTTGCGTGTTCGACAACAGTTCCTGTAACCTTTACGTTTGTGAGGTATGGTTGTCCAACAAGGACTTTACCATCGTCTGTTTTGACCATGACAACTTTGTCAAGCTCGATGGTTTCACCTGGAGCCACGTTGAGCTTTTCTGTGTGTAGTAGTTGTCCAGCCTCGACTTTGTACTGTTTTCCACCACTTTCCACTATCGCGTACACAAAGTTCACCTCCCTGAGTGTTTTACAGGTACTAAAACAACGTAGGTTGGAGACGTGCGGGGAATCCCCAACCGTTTAAGACGCGTTTTAAGTACCCGCTTTTGCATATATAATTTTGCATATACGTGTATTATTTTACCATTGAGGAAAGTTTTTCAAGAAAAATTTTCGTTAATATATGCTTACAACGATGTTGCTAAGCAACAGGAGACAACAATTAAAGTTTTTTTAATTGACGGACGATAATATGTATGGTATTATTCATTCAGTGAATGAATTTGTTATAAGACATTAGCGAATGGAGGGGTTAGGATGAGTTTGTACGAAAAGATTCTAAACAAAGAAGCGGTTGTCGGTGTAATTGGAATGGGGTATGTGGGACTGCCTTTGGCGGTTGAGAAAGCAAGGGCGGGCTACAAAGTTGTTGGGTTTGATATACAGCAAAAGCGCGTTGATATGATTAACAGAGGGGAAAATTATATCGGTGATGTTGATGACAACGAGTTGAGAGAACTTGTCCAAGCAAAGAAGTTAAGGGCGACTACTGATTTTGATGAATTGGGAAATTGTGATGTGATAAGTATATGCGTGCCTACACCACTTGATAAGTTCAAGCAACCAGATTTGAGTTATATAACCAACAGTGCGAATGAAATAAAGAAAAGGCTTAGAAAAGGGCAGCTTGTTGTTCTTGAGAGTACAACGTATCCGGGCACAACGGAGGAGGTTGTCCTACCAATTTTGCAAGAAACAGGACTAAAGGTTGGAAAGGATTTTTATCTTGCTTTCAGTCCAGAACGTGTTGACCCAGGTAACCCGAGGTACAAGACGAGGAATACGCCCAAAGTCGTCGGTGGAGTTACCCCAGAATGCACAAAGCATGCCGTTGCATTGTATGAAAACGTGCTCGAAGCTGGCGTTTTCCCCGTTTCTTCACCAAGGGCAGCAGAGATGACGAAGATATTGGAGAACACATTCAGACTTGTGAATATCGCACTTGTTCAAGAAATGACAAAGGTTGCTGAAAAGATGAAAATCAATATCTGGGAGGTTATCGACGCAGCGGCAACGAAACCGTTCGGTTACATGCCGTTCTATCCTGGACCTGGTATTGGCGGGCATTGTATACCCATTGACCCGTTCTATCTTGTCTACAAGGCGAAGGAATACGACCTTCACATGATGCTTGTGGAAGTGGCAGGAGAAATTTCCGATAGTATGCCATATTACGTTGTTGATAGGCTTACTGACATATTTAACGAAAGAAAGCAGTGTTTGAACGGAAGGAATATTCTGCTTCTTGGAGTTACCTACAAGGGGAATATAGACGATTTGAGGGAAAGTCCCGCGTTGAAGGTGATTGAAATACTCGAAAAGAAAAAGGCAAACGTATTCTACTATGACCCATTCGTTCCTGAATTTACGCACAATGGAAAACATTACAAACGCATTGAGCTGACAGAAGAAAATCTAAGAAAGATGGATGGGGTTATTGTGACATCAGGACATACAATAGGTATCGATTATGAGTTTGTTGCAAAGAACGTGCCGTTTCTGTTTGACACAAAGAACGTGACCAAAGGAAAGTATGAAAATGTGATATTGCTTTGATATAACTGACTTGAATACAATTTTAGGCAACACACCCTCACTTTTGAGGGTGTGTTGTTTTTTTGGTTTGTGGTATAATTTAGTAGATGAAAAGTATCGCAAGCAGTTTTATGGAAGGGGGATACAAATGGTATATACGAAAATCTTTTCTTGGAAAGCAACCAAATTTTTCTTCGTTACTTTCGTTTTATGGGTTATCCTCAGTTCATGCGTAAATCCTTCAACTTCCAAGAAACCAGAACTTTTATCGCCCAGAAACAATGAGAATAATTTAAACTTCAACAGTGTGAAGCTAATCTTTAATACCCCAACAAGTGGTGAATATGAAGTAATAGTCAGAGAAAATGGCACGGGAGTCACAGTCTTTACCCAAGTTGTTAGTGGTGGTCAAGGTATCCAGGTAGATGTTCCTAAAGGTAGATTAAAACCAAATACTACCTACCGTTGGTATGTTAGGCTCAAGGAAAATGATTCGATTGCAAGTGAGTACTGGAACTTTACAACTAAAGAAAATTCGTTGCCAACGATAGGCAATCTGAAACCAGATAATACATCTGGTCATCCGTTCGGAGCACTTGCACTAACATGGGATGCCAGCGATTCCGATAATGACGATTTGACCTTCTATGTGAAAGTCTACGAGTTAGGCAAAGAAACGACACCTGTTTTTGAAACAACGGTAGCCACAAATTCTGCAGTTGTGAAGGACCTGAAACAACTCACAAGCTATAAGTGGACCGTCCAAGCGGTTGACCCATGGGGTGGGAAGAGTTCTCTGTTAAGCGCAACGTTCACAACAAAGCAAAACGAGGCGCCGGACAGAGTAGAACTACTTAATCCGCGCGATGGGGAAAGAGATGTGAAGTTCAATAATTTAACACTCAAATGGCAAGGATACGATAGAGACTATGAAGATTTGAAATATAGTATCTCGCTCAACGATAGTCAAAATCTGCTCAGTAATTCTACCTACACGGAATTTACGGTCACTGGACTAAAGCCAAGTGTTACATATAAATTAACTATAACGGCGATAGATAAGTATGGTGAAACAAAAACGCAAAGTTTCTACTTTACAACAAGAGCAAATACATCGCCTGATAAACCTACGCTATTTGCTCCAGAAAACAAAGTAAAGTTGAATTTCGCGAAGATTTCTAGTGTTAATTTCCAATGGAGCTCAGTGAGTGATCCTGATGAAGATACAGTTAGCTACGAGTTTGTGCTGCTTTCCGAAAACAAGGTTGTGCTGAGAAAAAGTCCTGTGCTTGGCAATAACATAAATTTAAATATCTCTGGTGTGCTTGAAGTTGGAAAGAGTTACACTTGGTATGTCTTAGCAAAAGACCCACATGGTGGAAGCACAAAGAGCGATGAGTTCACGTTTACCACTTACAGGAACAATCCACCAACGGTTCCTAAATCACCATATCCGTCGGATAAGGCTGAAAACCTTCCAAACAGGATTCCAAAGTTCTCATGGGTTTCAGAAGACCCTGACGGGGATCCGTTGACATATGATATCTATTTGGGTGAAAATCGTGATAATCTGCAACTTCTGGCAAGTGGACTAACAACCAATGTCTTTGAAACTCGAAGGCTTTTTGAGTTTGGAAAGACATACTACTGGAAGGTTGTAGTTTCAGACGGATACAATCCACCAGTAGAAGGACCAATATGGAGTTTCAAAATAACTGACCAGGACTATCCACCTACAGCACCTGAGCTCTTGTCACCCCCAAACAACTCAAAGAATACGAATTTTAACAACGTTACGTTACGATGGAGAGCAAGTACGGATAGAGAAACTACAGACCCAGCACTTCTGGTATATTATCTTTACATAGGTCAACCTGACCAGATGACGCTGTACGCAACGATAACCGGTCAAACTGGTCCTGAAATCTCTCAGGTTGTAACCGGGCTTTCACCAATTAAGACATACTACTGGAGAGTCGAGATCAAGGATACATTTGGAAACTACGCTTACAGTACCACTTGGAACTTTACGACGAAACCAAACGAAGCTCCCGACTTCCCATCAAATCCAAATCCAGCAGATGAAAGTGTAATTTCTTCGCCAAGCACGCCAACAACCATAACTCTTAGTTGGGGATGTTCTGACCCAGATGGAGATAGTCTGACTTACGAAATTTACATCGCAAAAACGAATGATTTTAACGGCGTGGACCCAATAAGAACTTCTCAGAAATCGGCCCAGGTTACATTAAACGAACCAGGTGTATATTACTGGCGGGTTGTTGCAAAAGACTCGCATGGTGGAGTGGCAGAAGGAAAGGTTTGGAAATTTGAATTGAAAGCTCAATAAATATTTTAAAACCGAATTACCATGCCGTGGCAAATGCCACGGCTTTTTGAAATTTTTTGAAGTTTTTTGAAATAAGGGGAGGAATGGTTTGAAGGTAGCGATTGCAGGTGGTGGACCTGCCGGGATATCGTGCGCGGTGTTGTTGAAGAGATACGGTATGAATGTTACAATTTATGAGAAAGATGAAGTTGGTGGGTTGATAAGGAATGCTTGGCGCGTTGAAAATTTCCCACCAGTTGGGTTTATCTCTGGAAAGGAATTTGCAGATAAGTTAAGGTGGTATATTAAAGAGTATAATATAGAGGTTGTGCAGGAAGAGATTTTAACTATAGGCGACTTTGAACTTACAGGTAGAACTGGAAGATATCAATGCGATGTTGCAGTTGTTGCCACCGGCACTGTTCCAAAACGGCTGGTAGAATTAGAAGGTCCAAGAACGTTCTATGAATATCTCCATCTACCTCAAAATGTTCAAACCGTTGCCATCTACGGTGGGGGTGATGTAGCTTTAGATTACGCTATCCATGCAAAGGAAGATGGGAGAGAACCTACCGTCTTTGTAAGAAACAACAAGCTTAAGGCTGTTAGCAGATTGGTTGAGTACGCAAAAGAAAGAGGAGTTCCCATCAGATTTGGAGAAGCTATCGCTTATGTTGAACAAAATGGTGAGAGAGTCTACGTTTATACAAACAACGGGTCGTATATCTTCGATGCTCTTCTAATCGCAATTGGTAGAGCACCGAATGAACCTCAAATAAACGCGAGCTCTATGAAAGTATTTAAAATTGGAGATGTTGCTCATCCCGATTTTCGGCAATCTTCCATAGCAATAGGTGATGGAATTAAGTGTGCGATGGAGATTGTGAAAATTGCTGAGCAATTGAATAGATAGAAAGTATTTGTGGAGGTGTGGCAAAGTTATGGAATTTACGGAAGTTAAGGGTTTGCTCAATGATTTGAAAATCGTTGCAAGCTATGGCAAGGAAGACATCGCCATGGTTTATCTTGCCGAGAGTAAAAATGGTGCATTGATAGAGTTCGTTGAATCAATCCAACCCCCGATTCCGAGAGAGAAGAAATGGGTTTTGATTGTGTCGACTATGGACGGTTGTCCTGTTGGCTGTATGATGTGCGATGCAGGAGGGTATTACAAAAGGAAGCTCACGGAAGAAGAAATATTAGCTCAGATTTTGTTTTTAACCAATAAAAGATACGGTATGAGTGTCCCTGTTGAGAAGTTTAAAATCCAATTCGCACGTGTCGGAGAGCCGGCTTTAAACGATAATGTGCTTGGCGTGCTTGAAAAACTCCCACACATGCTCGATGCACCAGGATTGATGCCTTCAATAAGTACCGTTGCACCAGTTGGGAGAGAAGGATGGTTCGAAAGATTGCTTGAGATAAAGAACAAATACTATATAGGTAGGTTCCAAATGCAATTTTCAATTCACAGTACGTCGAAAGAGCAAAGAGATAGGATTATTCCTGTAAAGAAATGGGGTTTTGAAGAAATTACAAAGTACGGAGAACGGTTTGTTCAAAAAGGTGATAGAAAAGTGACACTGAATTTCGCACTCGCGCAGGAAAATGAAGTAGATGCATCGGTAATCATGGAGTACTTTGACCCTGAGAAATTCTTAATCAAAATTACTCCAGTCAATCCCACATACAGGGCTGTTGAGAATGGGTTAAATTCAGATGTTGATGAGCGAGGGCTTGTGTTTAAACACAGAAAGTTTGTCGCAGAGCTTGAGAAGAACGGGTACGAGGTTATAATCAGTGTTGGGGAGCTGGAAGAGAACAAAATCGGAAGTAATTGCGGTCAGTACGTTCAAAGGCATTTGGCAGCACAAAGGAAATTGGAAAATTCATATGTTTTTGTTAGGAAAGAGTAGAATATATGGGAGCGATGTGTATGAAAAGAATTCGAGTTGCACTTATTGCACATGACAAGAAAAAATTGGACTTGGCGATGTTTGTTAAGGAATGGATGCATGTGTTTTTCAAGTGCGAATTGTACGCAACAAACTCTACCGGGAAAGTGATAGAGGAAAAGATAGGGCTGAAGGTAAATAAGTTCCAGTCCGGACCATACGGGGGAGATTTGCAAATCGGTGCGTTGATAGTTAACAACGAAATCGATTTTGTGATATTTTTGCGAGATCCACTCACCGCCCAGCCTCACGAACCTGATGTAAGCGCACTCTTGAGGGTGTGCGACGTGCACAACGTACCGTTAGCAACGAATCTTGCAACTGCAGAAGCACTTGTGCTTGAGATTGAAAAGAAAATCATTAAGGAGACTAACGAAAATGAAGGAGAGTAAAAAGTCAGTTGCCGATAATATAAAAGCTGAAAAAGTACCTTACAGAGATATGTTGTTAGTTCTGTTTTATTTTCTGCTTTTCATATTCTTTGCTTGGAAAGTGCCTTTTGTCATTGGTGCACTCGTATTGGGCTATTATTTCTCCGTTATTCTTAGTGTGCCTTATGACTATGTTCTGAAAAAAACAGGAAAACGCTTTCCTGCAATAGCATCTTACGTCTTTGTAATTGCAATATTCGTTTATGCAATTGCTTCTTTCTTCCCGTTAGTTATCAATCAAATAAACTCGGTTATACAAAGTGCACAGTCGGCACAGCTCAATCTGGATTTACCGTCTTGGGCTTTGAAATATCTTGACGAATTCAAAAGTAATATCTCTTCTTTCCTTGCGCAGTTGATAAAATACGTTGCCAACATATTGCCATCGCTTTTCACAATGGTTGTTTTACTTATAGTTACGATGGCTGGTATAGAGAGTATCAGGTTTTATTTCAAAGAAAAAGTCCATTTATTGTTTATTGATGATCCAAAATACGGTGAACAGTTTATTGCTCACTTTTTTAGTAATGTAAAGCGATACATAAGAGGGCAGGTTTTGGTTTCGTTTATCAGTGCAGCACTTACAACGATTGGACTTTACATCATCGGTGTACCTTCGGCGCTAACATTGGGTATTTTGTCTTTCATCGGCGGATTCTTCCCGTTCGTAGGACTGCTGTTCACCGCTGTTCCTATGTATCTTCTAGTGTTTACTTCTCAAGGGGTAAAGGGCATGGTTTGGCTGACCGTCGTGCTTGTTGCTGTTAATCAAACAGAATCTTGGTTCTATGGCCCAAGAATTCAGGGTAATAATTTAAAAATTCACTGGTTCGTGATATTGCTTTCGATATTCATTTTAGGTAGCGTCCTTGGACTAGCTGGCGTGCTACTCGCTTTACCAATTTTGATATTCGTACGTGATTATTGGAATTTCTATGTGCTTAGACTAAGAAGTGAAAAATAGGTGATATGCAGATGAAAGATACTTCAAACTATAAAATATGCGATGTTTACACAGATGGTAGTTTCAGAGATGGTATCGTGGGAAGTGGTGTTGTAATTAAGTGTGATGAAACGATAGAAGAAATCGCGTTTAGTATGCAATCTGAAACACTTTCTGCTCATAGAAATGTTTCAGGAGAGATTTACGCGGTGATGTACGCTGTTTTTTACGCTTCAAAGAAAGGAATCAGTAAACTACGCATTTTCCATGATTACTCAGGGCTTGCGCACTGGGTTAATGGTGAATGGAAAACAAAAACTGAGCTGACAAAGTTGTATAAGGCGTTTGTGAAATACTACATGAGTTACGTTGATATCGAATTTGTAAAGGTGCAAGCGCATAGAGGTAACCAATTGAACAATTTGGCAGATAAATTGGCTAAGCAATCTCTTGAAGGTAAGTTCCACGCACCTTACTTTGAGGACTTTTTAGCTCAGCTTGAGATATTTAAATGAAAACTGCCCCGTCACATCGGGGCAGTTTTGATTGGTGTTCATTTGTTATTTTACTCCCAACGCAACAGGTATACTTCTTGGAGAACCGCTTGTTACATACTTTCCTGCGTAGACCATCGACGTCGAGCTTCCACCGTCAAGCATCATCGCTGATTCGTAACCTTTGGATTTCAAGAACTGGGCTGCTTCATCGAAATTCATACCAACCCCATTGGTGCCCTCTATCGTTATGAGGTGAACTTTCCCATCCTTTATCGCTATTATTGTCCTGTTCGCACGCGTTGTTGGTATACCTCCACCGTATCTGAGTTTTTCTTCGGCTGCGTCTGGAATGATGTTACCGTCTTGCAATAGCAATGGACCTGCACCAACAGCGTTTTTGATCTGATATCCATCGTCCGTGTAAAGCTCGACCGTGACAGTTTGACCAACTCTGAGATCAGGTAAGAATTTGTTTCTTATATCGTTGCTAATCATTATAACCTCCGAATTTGATGGGACTGCTGAAACGTAGCCAATCGATGCAACTTTCCCATTCTTTACAACTACATACGTTCTTGTTCTGTCGTTTGGTATCTTGAGAGCAAATTCGGAAGTGTATAAGTTCACTTCTCCCAGAGATGTTGTGTTCACACCTTTGACTAAGAGTAAAACATCTCCGATTCTCACCGTAATATCAACGTACGCTTTTTTAATAAACACTCTACCATCGGTTGTTTGGATGAACATGGGCCTCAATCCATACCTATGAGAGAGCACTTTCCCATTCGATATGACGATATCTATTGGTAACCCTGTTGCTGGATCAAAGTAGTTTGCATTAACACCGTTAGAATACCCATGATGGGAAAGGATATTTGCCAATGTTGCCATTGAACCTATGCCTTTCGCTGGCAACAAGGGGGTGATATTAGTATGTCTCGGGTCCACTATGATGTAATTAACAGTGAAAGTTCTTCCAACAAATGTTTCTGTACGCCTTGTGTATTCTATTTTTCTAATCACGGGTTCCAGCTGTACAACTATCTTGTTCTCCAAATACGTGATTTTGTAATTTGATACAGCTTTTTCAACGGTTATTATTGTAGTGTGATTCGTTCTTGAAATCGATACACCCGCAGGAGTTTTTAAATCACCTTGAGTTGGTGAAATTTTGAGTGAAAGCGTGTTCTTGGAAAGTGATACACTAAAAAACTCTTTTTTGGCAGGAACTGAGGTAGCGATAGTAAGTACATCATCTGTATAATCAATCGATGTTATTGAAAACGGTTTATCGTAGTATACGTCGTTCATCTTTGATAATTTCAAAAAGCTTGATATGAAATCCACTTTTACATATAAGACATCGTTGATAATAGTGTAGGCTTTCGGGACATACGATTCAAAATCGACAAGAAAGTCACCACCTGAACCGATAATAAGCTTTTTGTTGTGTATGAGGTAAACCCTCTCATTCTTGACAACGCTAAACCCCATATCTCTGAGCTGGGATTCTGTGAAATAACCATTGCTTGGTTCGAAGACTTTGTTATTAATTAAAAAAACCTGGGCAGCTAGAAAGGTTGCCAAGGTCAAGAAAAACAAAGAAAGTGTTTTCAGTAGTGCCGAGTTTTTTGCGTTCACGAAAGAGAACACCCCTTGGTTTAGATTTTTTATTTTCCTTCCAATGAGAATTATACCATGTTTAGGCTCTGCAATCAAGAATATCTAAAAGAAACAAAAAAGGGAGGGTATTGTTGTATTGTCGTATTGTTCCTAGCCCTCCCTTGGTGTGTCTTGCTTATTTACTCTTTGAAAACTTTATTTCACGATTCCTAAAATTATTGGTTTGTGCTCAGGCTTTTGGTCACTGAATTTGTAGCTTTCCGACAGCAGTTTTAGTGCGGATTCTACATCGCTTTTGTCAGAGATATACAATTTTGCAATAGGTTCGCCTTTTTTCACACAATCGCCGAGTTTTTTGAGTATTTCGATACCAACGCGGTAATCGATTGTGTCTTCTTTCGTCTTTCTTCCTGCACCAAGGTAGTTCGAAGCAATGCCTATTTTTTCAGTATCTATAGCGGTGATGTATCCGTTCTGTGGTGCGATGAAATCTACTGTTTTATCGGTCAGGGGCAGTATCTCTGTTGGTCTGTCGACAACCTCTGGATTGCCACCTTGGTATTCGACAAGTTGTCTGAACTTCTCAAGGGCTTTCCCACTTTCTAAAGATTCTTTAGCCATAGCAAGGCATTCTTCAAACGTTCCTTTCTCGGCAAGATGACACATCCAAGCAGCTAAGTTCAAACACAGTTCCGTGAAATCTTCGGGACCTCTTCCTTTCAATGTTTCTATCGCTTCAAGCACTTCGAGTGAATTTCCGACCATCTTTCCAAGTGGCACGTCCATGTTTGTCAGGACAGCTACCGCTTTTTTACCATGTGCTTTTGCAATTCCAACCATTGCTTCTGCAAGTTCGGTTGCTTGCTCTATTGTTTTCATAAATGCACCGCTACCTACTTTGACATCGAGTACGTAACCATCTGCCCCACCTGCGAGTTTTTTGCTCATGATACTCGAAGCAATGAGCGATACTTCATCAACAGTTGCCGTTGCATCACGAAGAGCGTATATCTTCTTATCAGCTGGAACAAGGTTCGCTGTTTGCCCAACTATTGCAATGCCAATTTTTCTGACATTTTCGAAAAATTCTTCCTCCGATAGTGATGTGCGAAAACCCGGTATCGATTCAAGTTTGTCTATCGTGCCTCCGGTGTGACCAAGTGCTCTACCAGACATCTTTGCAACAGGCACACCAAGTGAAGCAACGATAGGTCCAACAACAAGCGTTGTTTTATCTCCAACACCACCAGTTGAGTGTTTGTCTATCTTTATCCCGGGGATGGAAGATAGGTCTATCCTATCACCTGAATTTGCCATAACTTCGGTTAAAATAGCGCGTTCTTCTGGGTCCATGTGACGGAAGTAAATCGCCATGAGGAATGCAGCCATTTGATAATCAGGAACTTCACCTTTTACGTAACCATTAACCATGAACTCTATTTCTTCTTTTGAAAGTTTTCCTCCGTTTCTCTTTTTGAGGATTATATCGTAAGCTCTCATTTGCTACCGCCTCCATATGTCTATCAATTGCCTAATTTTTGTTCACTGGTTGTTTTGGATGGTTGTTTTTCTCTGTATTTATCGAAAAACACTCTAAATGTAGTCCCCTCACCAACTTTACTTTCAAATGTAATAGTTGCATTGTGGCGTTCAGCAATCGTTTTTACAATTGAAAGACCAAGACCTGTTCCTCCAACTTTTCTGCTTCGAGCTTTGTCGACACGGTAGAACCTTTCAAACAATCTCTTTTGCGCATCTTCTGGGATACCAGGACCTGTATCTTTTACCTCAAAGACAATTTTTCCTTCTTTTTCATAACACCTTGCGATAACTCGCTTTTCCCCAGATTCTTTGGTTGATGTGTATTTCACAGCGTTATCAACAAGGTTTAAAACCATCTGGACAAGTCTATCGAAATCTCCCCAGACCACTTTTGGCTCATCGCACTCCATCTCAAGTTCCACTCCATAATCATGAGCAAGTGGCTCAACAATGCTGTAAACTCTATCCAATACTTGACACATTTCAACAGGTGCGAAGTTGAATTTCGTATCACCAGATTCGAGCTTTTCTAAATCAAGTAAGTCGTTAATTAACCTTGTCATTCGTGCAGATTCACTCTCTATTACGTTAAGAAATTTCTTAACAAGTTCTTTGTTCGAAAGGTCGTCTTCAAGAAGTGCTTCGGCATACCCGTGGATAGAAGTTAGTGGTGTTCTGAGCTCGTGGGAAACATTTGAGATGAATTCTCTCCTTAATTTATCAAGTTGTTTCTCTTTCGTTGTGTCGTGCAAGACTATAATGTAACGTTCGCTTTCTTCGTCGAATTTTATCGGCACAACCTTTGCATCGTAATAACGGGGTTCGGCATCTACAACTAAAGACACATCCGCACTCTGTATTTCTCCTGTCTCAAGTGCCCTCTCGAATAATTCAAGTAGATGGTAGTTCTCGATGATATCATAGACCCTTCTACCCTCGATACCGGGGCGTGTGATATCTCGTGCGGCAATGTTGGCGAATGTTACAACACCATCGCCTCGCACTATTATTATTGGGTCAGTGATGTTATTTAGGATTGTAAATATATTGCGTCTTTCACGCTCAGTCTCGGTAATTCTCTTTTCCAATTCTTCTAATTTTTTCCTCAAGCGCTCATAAACGTATAGGGGAGGAGTACCCGCCTCCTCTCCTATACTTAAAGCTATTTTATCCAAGTATTTCGCGTATGTTCTTTCGTTCCTTCTTGCTAAGCTGTAAAGAATTGCAAAAGTAACGGCAAGGATGATACTAACAATCGTGGCAATTACCATCTACTTATTGTTCTTCCTTTCCAGGATCTCTAAATTTGTATCCTTTTCCACGCACAGTTACGACATACCTTGGATTTGAAGGATCTTCCTCAATTTTTGTTCTCAACCTTCTGATGTGCACATCAACTGTTCTTGTATCGCCGAAGTAGTCGTAACCCCAAAGTTTGTCAAGAAGTACATCTCTTGAAAAGACCTTTCCTTCGTTTTCGGCAAGGAATCTGAGTAAGTCGAATTCAAGTGGTGTAAGGCTAACTTTCTTACCCTTCACTCTAACTTCGTATTTGTCGATATCAATTTCGAGGTCTTTTGCAACTATCTTCTTTGGCTTCTCCTCTTTTACAACGTTTCCAAGTTGCATCCTTCTGAAGACTGCTCTAATCCTTGCAAGGAGTTCCCTGATGCTGAACGGTTTAACTATGTAATCGTCCGCACCGAGTTCTAAACCGAGCACTTTGTCAAATTCTTCTCCCTTTGCGCTGAGGAATATTACAGGAGTTAGTTTGTGTTTTTCCGTTGCACGAATGTGTCTTACGAATTCGAAACCATCCATGTTTGGAAGCATAATGTCAACAATAAACATGTCAACGTCTTTATCTTTCAGCTCTTGTAACGCTTTTTCAGCATCCTCCACTGGGATGACCTCGTACCCCTCTTTTTGTAAAGTAAAGCTAACCAATTCGAGAATCTCAGGCTGGTCGTCGATAACCATAATCGTCTTTTTTGCCATACTTTTCCCTCCTTAAAATGATATTGAATTTCTTTAAGATTATACCACAAACGTTTACCTTTTGTAAAGAGTTTTTTTATACCGTTGAGCTAAGTTTAAATGTTACATTGTTACAAGGGTTAATAATTAAAAAAGCCCTGCGTTAAAGTGCAGGGCAAATTATAAGGTTTGGATGAGCAGGAAAAATTCAGCTTAAATTCGGTAAACTTAGAAGGTATTTTTGTAATTAACTGAGAGGAAGTATTTATCAAAATCGATTGTTTTGTAGAACACTGTCAAGTTTTCCCATGTCAATTTCAGTGAGAAAATGTTGTAGGTCTCTTCCCCAACCTTTGGAGGAGTTGTTGCATCGGGCTCGGAAACGTTCCCAGGCCAGGAATCCCAGAACCATTTCCACCTTATCGTTCCATTATCGTCTACCAGGCCTTTTCTCAAAAGGTTGTACATGACTTGGAAATCTGCACCAAGCAGGTTACCTTCTAAACCAACTGAGAACATCTTTGCATCAGGTCCGTAGATAAAACCAAGCGGGTAGTCAAACATGAATCGACCACTGGGATTGTTCTCTAAATCGAAGTGTCGAACGTTTATTCTCAAGTATGGCAGATAATTTGTCACATACATCCATTCAGATATTTCGGCGTATTCAGACCACAGAGTAATACCGTTGAATTCTATTCTTGCCCCGATATCATATGCGGATGCTCCGGGTTTGTAACCATAACCTATCTCCGTTGGTCCTTCGATGTCGTCAAGAACGTATTCTCCATACAAAGTTATTGAATTCCAGTTCAGTGTAAAATCAACACTACCTGTAACGTTTCTGTAGCCTTCACCGTATGTGTTATGATAAATAAGTATGGGGTTCAAGTCTATCAAATCAAGGTGCTTACCGCCAACGACATTCAGTTCACCAAAACCCAACCTCAAGTTGATATCTCCATACGTGTTGTAAAAATCCAATCTGTGGGCAATTATCCATTTTGATGACTCGTAGAAGTATCTTCCTGATGTGTGTTGGTCAGAGTAGTGTGTTTGAATGTAGTATTCGTTAGGAGAAAGTAATGGGTAGGAAGTTATCGCATGGAATGTATAGGTCATGCCTGGGAATCTTATCGCGAACGTCGCGTTGTCTTGGTAAGTCGTTGGAGAAATGTGGACCGGGAATTTTGCATCTCCCCATTTCAGTGGGAACCGCCCGACTGCGAAGAATAGTCGCTCGTTGGCGTAGTAGATATATCCTATAGTTGGGAAATTTAGGTCTACGGAAAGCTTGCTCATATCAAGGGGGTTAAGCAAGTTAAATGGTAAGTTATTCCCATCTGAAAGTGTCAGTAACGTGTTTCTGTATTCTTTTTTCAATGGCAACTCAAGATAATATCCCACGTTCCCCGTTGAGTAATCGAAGATAAGATTCAAAAACGGTGGTACCTCTTCCGGTAAGTAAAAGATGTTCTGGGCAGGATTTGCCGGAACTCCCCACCAACTGGAGTCTTTGGTCACTATGGTATTCGACCAATTGGCTGTGTAAAGCGAGAAGTTTATTTCCACACATGTTTGCGCAGTTGTTGATGGATTTCCAAGCCACAACTCGGGCACTGGATAAGCACCTGTTAACTTGGGTTGAGCATTGTTGGGAATCAGGATATGTGAGAAGGCTGTCGGTAAGAATAGAAAAGTTACGAGAACTATGGTCGCAACTTTCAATGTTTTAAATCCTTCTGAAAGCATCGAGAACCGCCTCCGCAACAGCTCTTTCATAGCTACCTTCAATAACAGCTGTTCCGATTATGCTTTCTTCTACGTTATTGTATTGCTTTGTTATATGCACAAGCACGTATTTTTTTCCAACAAAATAAACCTCAGCAACGTCATCGAAAGAGAGTGCGAAGTCATGGATTTCCGAAAGTGCGTTTAAAACAGCGTTGCCAATAACTCTAGGAATATTTCTCGATGTCTTAGGACCTAAGAATTCACCGTAGAATTCTTCTTCGCCGTGTTCTATCGTGACCGTTACACGAATGTTTCTTTCATCGACATACTCAACCTTCAAATTGGATATTTGATATGGAAGAACTTTTTGAGTCTTTACATCAGATTCGACTTGCGCAATGGAGATGATTTTTCTATCAAGTCTTATTCCCGTGCTTGCAAGCACAACGGTTTCAATATCCCTTACAAGTTGTTTGGGACTTTTGTCACTCGTTGTAATCACGTGGATTTCATGTAGTCCAGCTCCATCGCCAACAACTTTGACTGCCTTTACACCTGGAACCTTCGATATTAATTCTTCAATTTTCACGGCATCTACAACAGGCATAGTATCCCCCCATTCTGGGATAGCATTCTAAACATTCCAACTGAATTATATCACAAACTTTACTAAAAGATGCTATACTTTTTTAACTTTTCATGCGATTTACTTCTTGCTATTTGTCTGGAAAATTGCTAAACTTATTATGAGTGGTGCAAGAAAGCAAGGGAATCATAATAATTGGAGGTGAAATCTTGGCTAAATTACTCTACGGGACTGCTTACGGTGGCATGATTAGATTTTCAATAACCGATTCGAAAGATGTCGTCCGTGAACTTAGAGAAAGGCACAAGCTTTCGTATTTGCCAACCGTTGTGCTTGGAAGGTTAGTTACCGCTTCAATATTAGTTATCCCTTGGCTTGGAGAAAGAGAGACAATAACATTTGTGATCAGTAGCACGGGACCTGCAGGTAATGTTGTTGCACAATCAACGTGGAAAGGAACAGTTCGAGGATACATAACAAATACGAATTTCGAGCTGGAAAAGAACGAGTTTGGAAAGTTCGATGTTAAGGGTGCCATTGTTGGTGGTGATTTGACTGTTGTAAGGGATGTAGGACTTAAGACACCACTGGTGTCCAAAGTGCCAATTGTGTCCGGTGAAATTGCAGAGGATATCGCTTATTATTATACGAAGTCTGAACAAATCCCATCTGCTTTCGCTCTTGGAGTATTGATGGACAAAGATGGTGTTGCAAAAGCCGGTGGACTCGCAATTCAGATATTGGATAAGAGCATTTCTGAGGAGATTGTGTCAGGAATTGAGAAAAGGTTAAACGGATTTGCCATCACTAGCCACCTTGGGGAGAAAACTCTAGAAGATATCACGAAATATGTGCTTGGAACCGAGGAATTATTGTTCGAAGAGATGAACGTTATTTTCCAGTGCTTGTGTAGTAGGGAAAAAGCATTCGAATCGTTGAAAGTCTTAGAACTCAGCGATTTGGACGAGATGCTTGGAGAAGGAAAAGCAGAAGTTACTTGCAAGTGGTGTTCGACAACTTATACATTCGGACCGGAAGAGATTAAGGTTGTGATTGAGGAAAAGAAAAAATCGATGGATTGAAATCAGAAGACCAAATAAATTACAAATGGCAGGGCTGAGTTTTCCACGTCCTGCCATTTGTTATTTTTTCAGTTACTAAAGTTTATTCATCAGGATTTACTGCACTCACAATCTTTTGCAGTAAATCGACTGCTTCTTTTTCTTTTCCCGAAATGTAAAGTTCCATGGATTGTTTGACTATACTTTCTATCTCATCTGAGTTTAAAGTAATTTGAGTATACCTAACACGGGAAATTTTGGGATGGTCTGTCGGTTCTGGTTTTTCAAATTCATAGAAGAGCTCTTCTTCTAACTTTTCACCAGGCACGGCACCTGTGTAAATTACCGGTATGTCCGGTTTTCCCATAAGCTTTGCCAGTGTTTTTGCCACCTTTTCGACAGGAATTTGCTCACCCATGTCAAGCACGTAAAGTTCTCTTTTGTTGGAAAACGCACCAGATTGTATCACCAAAGAGACAGCTTCCGGTATGCTCATCCAGTAACGCTTCATCCTTGGATCGGTTATCGTCAACGGTCCACCTTTTTCAATTTGTTTTTTGAACTTCCACAACACGCTTCCTCGACTGCCTATAACGTTTCCAAATCGCACGATTGCGATACGTGTACTGCACGTTTCAGGGATTGTTAAAAGGTAAAGTTCTGCAATCCGTTTGCTAAGTCCCATGTAAGAAGTTGGATGGACGGCCTTGTCTGTAGAGATGAAGACAAATCTCTCAACACTGTATTTACATGAAAGTTTTACTAAGTTTATCGTGCCAAGAGCGTTTACCCTCAGCGCTTCGTAAAGATTTGTTTGCATGAAAAATACATGCTTGTGAGCAGCCGCGTGGAAAACAATCTGAGGTTTATAACCTGAAAAAACTTGTTCCATGAATTTTTCATCTGTAACATCGGCTATCACAGGGATTAACTCTAAAGCTGTATCTTTTTCTTTAAGTTCGTTGTATATCTCGTATATACTATTCTCACCACGACCGAGCAAGATAAGTTTCTTCGGTGAGAAATTCGCAACCTGTCTTGCAATTTCCGAACCGATACTTCCACCCGCACCGGTAACTAAGACTGTCTTTCCCGATATGTACCCACTTATGGAGTTTAGGTCAACCGTGACAGGTTCCCTACCGATGATATCTTGGATAGAAATCTCCCTAAGGTCCGCAATTGTTGGTTCTCTATCGAGCAGTTGAGAGATTGGGGGGAACGTTTTTAGTGTTACGTGTTTTCCGCTGACTTTATCTGAAACTCTTGCGATGAGTTCCTTCGATGCCGAGGGAATTGCAATTAATATTTCATCAAGCTCAAGTTCATCAATGAATTTGTCTATCTCGTCGATTGTTCCAACGACTTTCACATTAGCTATCGTCCTATGCAATTTTGCAGGGTCATCGTCAAAGAAGGCAACTACACGACCATAATTTGTGCGTTTTATTTCATTGAGTAATATGACCCCTGCATCGCCAGCACCGACTATACCTATACGTTTTCCAGAACTTTTGCGAATACCAAGTAAGAATTGATACGTAGTTCGAGCACTGAAGAGTAGAAAATAACCACCGAGGAATGTGAGCATCCCCACGGACCTCGGTAGGACGGTGATTCGTGTAAAATGTATAAAAATCACCGTTAAAGCGTAACCTATAAAAAGTCCTCTGAGAAGCTTGAGAAATTCAACAGGCTGGGCGTAACGCCAAACGATTTTGTATGTACCGTTGAATAGGTTCGATATTGCTGTAAACATTATCAATAGTAAAACACCTGGTGCGTATTTGCGCATTTCTGTAAAGTTGAATCCAAATCTTACGAAAAGAGCGATAGCACCAGACAAAAAAAGTAAAGCGGTATCAATGAAGAAAAGCCAAAGGTTTCTTGAGGATTTTAAAAGCAGTTTGATTTTTGAATATTCCAATGTGCTGGTTCTCTGGGAATTTTCTTTCTTTTGTGTCTTATCGATCAAATTTCTGGAACACCTCCGGGCACGTATTTGATTTTTGCACCGATTTTTTCAAATTTTTCGATGACGTTCTCATAGCCTCTAAATATGTGCTCAACCTGAGTAACTTCCGTTGTTCCTTCGGCAGCAAGTCCTGCTATCACCAGTGCCGCAGTCGCCCTTAAATCCGTGCCCATTACTGTAGTTCCTTCTAACTTTGGAACCCCGTTTATGAAAACCGTGTTGTCCTTTATTCTCATATCCGCCCCCATTCTAACAAGCTCACCAACGTGTGCAAAGCGTGTTTTGAATACATTTTCTGTGACCGTGCTTGAACCATCCGCAAGTGCGAGGTAAACAATTATTTGTGGTTGTAAATCCGTTGGGAATCCTGGATAAGGTAGCACATTGATATCACAACCTTTCCATCGGTTCCAGGATTTGACTTCGACAAAGTCCGTCCCTTTCTTAACAACTGCACCTGTTCTTTCGAGCACAAACCATAATGCATCAAGGTGCGTTGGATTTACATTCTTAATAACCCCTTCACCACGTGTTGCAAGGAATGCAATAGCGTACGTACCTGCTTCGATTCTGTCAGGTATAACCGTGTGTTCGCAACCGTGAAGTTGTTTGACACCTTCAACGACTATCCTACTTGTTCCAGCACCCGAAATTTTTGCACCCATTTTATTTAGTAAATCTTGAAGGTCTACTATCTCCGGTTCCATGGCAGCGTTTTCAATAATAGTAACACCAGGTAGTATCGCTGCAGTACTCATTATATGCTCTGTAGCGCCTACACTTGGAAATGGAAGATAGACCGTCACCTCTTCTTGTTTTGTTCCACGCTTGGCCAATATCTCACCATGGTCATAAGTAACTTCAAAGCCAAGCCTTTTGAGGCCTTCAATGTGGAAATCGACAGGGCGAACACCTATAGCACAACCACCTGGAAGTGGTGTGCTCGCTTCTCCCATGAGTGCCGCTATTGGTCCAAGAACGTTAAACGATGCTCGCATCTTTCTTACTAAATCGTACGGTACATGCGTCTGCTGGATAGGTCCAGATATGTGGACTGTGTTTTTGTCTTTTTCAAATAACACCTTTTTGCCTGTCGTTCTCAAAATATCTATCATTGTTTCAACGTCAGATAAAACGGGGACTTTGTGTAGAACTACCTCTTCCTCTGTTAGAAGTGCAGCAGCCAACAATGGAAGCGCAGAATTTTTTGCTCCGGAAATCTCGACTTCACCTGTTAGCTGCGATCTCTCAACAATTATTGACCCCATTGCTAAATCTCCTTTCTGCAGTCAGAATACTCGGTGCTCTACTTATTGGACCATCTTAACAAGTTCTTCAAGGTTTGTTGAATCTTCAGGATACGCTGCAAATCTTACTGTCGCATCGATGTTGTGCAAAGCTAGTGCGTTTTCTATTCGATCTTTAACTTTCAATGCATTTTCTTTCGTTATCTCTGTTAGTAAGACTATGAACTGATCCTCTGCTGACCTTCCGACGCTGTCAAGTGGAACTCTGACAAGTTCTTTGAGCAGTTTTCCAATACTTAATAAGGCGTGTTCTTTTTCCATTTGTTCAAGTTTATTGAAGTTATTGATTGTTATCGTTACGAGTGCGTATCCAAAGTTCTCCTCAAACGCCTTTTGGTGGTAGTAGGAGATGAGTTTTAAAATATGTTCGCGAGAGTAAACCCTTGTGAGCGGGTCTATCATCCTACGTGTTCCAACATCTTTGATAAAATCATCAAAGACCTCGAACTGCTTTTTCATTATAGAAGAATATTCACTTAGAAGCATCTCAAGCTCAGATTCGCGCATTTTAAGTCTGGAGACTTCATCTTCCAATTCACGCACTTTTTGAATAAGCTCTTCTTTTGTTAATCTGTTGTAATCCATGTCACCCGTAACTCCCATAATTGTTCCCCCCTGTCATGAGGATTTATTTAACTCAACCTAACTATTAACCTGACTATTGTTGCCTTTTTCCATTATCATTAGCATAGCTTTCAAGCAAAATAACTTTTTTTGAGACTTTTGGGATGTTAATTTTGAGAATACCATTCTCGTAATATCCCAAGTGCATATCGTAGTTTTTTAGAAGCTTTCCATACGGTAGGTATTCAGACATGTAGACCTTCGCTTGAAGTTTTTCTAACGATATGTTTGGATCCGGAATAGTAATTCTATAACCCTTGTAATAACCGGTAACGGTAACATTGGTTGCTTCTAAAGTTACGGGAAATTCAGACTCCCACCATTTTAAAACGTACCCCACACTTCCAGTTTTTTCAACAAATCCAACGAGTTGACCTTTCTCGTTTAAGATTATACCCGGTTTCTTCACATTTCGTACATAGTAACCTTTCAAATCTTCACTGAGAACCAATAACTCATCCGGTTTTTCGTTGGCAAAAATTCTTATATTCTGGACTGTTATGTTTTTTTCGAAATAATCTTCAAGAAATATCTTTGCGTTGAAAAGTGGCGACGCAGCCGTTGAAAATACCGAATGGATAGTTCGTGATATGCTATTGTTCGTAAACACATCGAGAAAGAAGATTGTTAACAAAATGATAAACATTAAAGACACATAGTTAAGCCTCATTCTACACTCTTCAACCTCGCCAGTATGTCGATCTTATCAAGGACCAGACCTGCACCTTTCGCCACACAACTGAGCGGGTCTTCAGCTTGGTAAACCTTTATGCCCGTTTCTTTCGACAACAATTCAGCAATACCGCGTAGTAATGAACCACCACCTGCAATAACTATTCCACGCTCAGTGATATCTGCTACAAGTTCCGGAGGTGTTTTCTCAAGCGTTACCTTAGCAGCTTCAACAATTTGCATAGCTGTTGGTCGAATCGCTTCTCTGATTTCACCACCGGTTAGTATCAATCTTTTTGGTAGACCTGAAGATAGTTCTATTCCGACAACCTCGGTTTGCAGTTCGTCAAACTCTTTGAGTGGGTAAACGTTCCCTATCTCTATCTTAACTCGTTCTGCGGTCCTCACACCTATTGTGACCCTGTATATCTCTCGAACGTATTGCATTATCGCTTCATCGAATTCGTCCCCTCCTATTCTGATTGATGTTGCTGTAACTATGGAACCAAGTGAAATAACGGCTGCTTCCGTTGTTCCCCCACCGATATCTATTATCATGTTACCTTGGGGTTCTTCAATGGGAAGTCCCGCACCCAAAGCAGAAGCCATGGGCTCTTCAATCAAGAACACTTTTTTAGCACCCGCTTCTTTTCCAGCAGTGAGCAACGCTCGGCTCTCAACCTCTGTCACGCCGTGAGGAACTCCTATGACAACCCTTGGACGAAAGAACGAAAATTTTTCTTGCGCTTTGTTTATGAAATATGTAAGCATGGCGAGTGCAATGTCATAATCAGCTATAACCCCGTCTTTCAGAGGTCTGACAGCCCGAATGTATGAAGGTGTTTTGCCAAGCATCTTCTTAGCTTCTGCTCCAACTTTTATTATTTCGTTCGTTTCAACGTTAATTGCTATGACGGACGGTTCATTGATAACTATGCCCTTACCTCGCACGTAAACCAGCGTATTCGCCGTTCCAAGATCTATTCCTAAATCAGACCTGCCAAACATCACTGCACTTCCTTTCTTATTATCTTTTCAAACATTTCCAATGCCTCTGGTATACTTTGTGGTAACTTCCCTCCAGCTTGTGCAAACGTTGGACTTCCGCCACCGCCACCACCAAGGATTTTTGCTACAGCTTTGGCAATGTTCCCAGCATGGTATTCGTTGGTCAATTCTTTTGGCACTTTCACCGTGAAGACAACTTTTTCCCCAAGTCTGGAAATGAGTAAGACAACCCCTTTGATTCTTTCAGAAACCTCGTCTGTCAGTTCTTTTAGAACCTCTGGGTCAATCTCTTCAAACACAGCGGATACGTAATTTACGTTGTTCCAACTTTTCACATTACTTGCTACGCTCTCTGGATTGACAAGCTTTTTCTTAAGGTTTGCAAGTTCGCGCTCCAATGACTTCCTTTCTTCTATGAGTTTTTCCACTTTCATTACTAATTCGTTAATCGGTGCTTCAAGTTTGTCTTTTAGGTTTTCTAATATCTCGTCTTGCTTGCGCACGTATGCAAGCGAATTGAATCCAGTAATTGCTTCTATCCTTCTAACGCCCGCACTTACTGCACTCTCCGATACTATTTTAAATAGCCCAATTTCACCTGTGTTCTTGACGTGCGTTCCACCACAGAGTTCCTCACTGAAATTGCCCACTTTTACAACCCTTACGTAATCTCCGTATTTTTCTTCAAAGAGCGCCATAGCACCTTCTTTAACAGCCTCATCGTAGCTCTTCACTTCCGTAACAACTGGAATAGCACTAAGTATTACCTCATTCACCAGGTCTTCTATCGCTGTTATCTGCTCTTTCGTTAGTGCTTGGTAGTGTGTGAAGTCAAATCTCAATCTTTCAGGTTCAACGAGCGAACCTGCTTGACGTACGTGAGTTCCCAAAACTTTTCTTAGTGCTGCGTGGAGTAAGTGTGTGGCAGTGTGGTTTCTCATCGTCCATTTTCTGATAGGGTCAACTTTGGAGAAGACCTTCTGACCTACACTGAGTTTTCCTGTTAATTTTCCTCTGTGGACAATAATACCTTCCACTGGGTTATAGACATATTCAACTTCGAATTTGCCACCTTCCCAGGTGATAGTTCCCTTGTCTGACACCTGTCCACCTTTTTCGGCATAGAATGGTGTGACATCCAAGACCAGCTCGCACTGGACTGGTTCGGGAGATTCTATATTATCGACAAATTCATTATCTTTTCTGATTTTTACAACTGTTCCTTCGGACTCCATTGTTTCGTAACCCACGAAAACGGTCTCTATCTCGAGCGTTTCGTAACCTGTCTTTTGTGCAAATTCGACCTCCCCCTGTGCTTTTCTTGACCTTTCGCGTTGCTGTTGTAAGTATGCTTCAAAGCCTTTTTCATCGAGTTCATAGTTGTTTTCTTGTGCAATATCACGCAGGATATCTATTGGGAAGCCGTATGTATCATACAGCTTGAATGCATCTTCTGCAGTTATTTTTCCCTTTGTCTCGATAATTTTTTGAACAAGTTCAAGACCTCTTGAAAGATTCATAATGAATTTGAGTTCTTCGCCTTTGACTATGTTTTCAACAAAACTGCGTTTTTCCACTATTTCGGGGTACACATGTCCCATTTTTTGAACAACGCTTTCAACTATCTTGTAAAGGAACGGCTCTTTTGCACCAAGAAGAACCCCGTGTCTTAAAGCCCTTCTGAGAACCCTTCTTAGTACGTAACCTCTTCCTTCGTTCGATGGAAGGACACCATCAGCTATCATGAATGTGACCGCTCTAACATGGTCAGCAATAACCCTTATGGAAACATCTTTTTTCGGATCTTCCTTGTATTTAACGTTCAGGACATTTTGTATTCTTTCGATGATTGGTGCAAACAGGTCTGTATCGAAATTCCAAAGCACTCCTTGCATCATCGCAGAGATTCTTTCAAGCCCTGCACCTGTGTCTATGTTTTTCCTCGGAAGCGGATGGAGGTTGCCCTCCTCGTCTTGGTAGAATTCTGTGAAAACTAGGTTCCAGATTTCAATAAACCTTCCGTCGGTATTGGCCGGTGTTGGTATACCTCCATCTTTGACAGGCACTTCAAGACCTGTATCGTAATGAATTTCAGAACATGGTCCACATGGACCTGTAGGACCTGCTGGTCCCCAGAAGTTGTCCTCTTTTCCCATTCTGATTATTTTGTGTTCTGGAACACCTATACTCTTCCAAATCTCGAAAGCTTCATCGTCGTATTCGTAAATTGTTACCCAGAGTTTTTCCTCTGGCATCTCAAGAACTTTCGTCACAAATTCCCATGCCCATTCAATTGCTTCTTTTTTGAAGTAATCACCAAAAGAAAAGTTACCAAGCATTTCGAAGAATGTGTGGTGTCTAGGAGTCCTTCCGACGTTCTCTATATCATTTGTTCGAACACATTTTTGACAGGTTGTAACCCTAGTGTAAACAGGTTCAACCTTTCCCCAGAAGATAGGTTTGAACGGAACCATACCAGCAACGGTGAACATGAGTTGTGGGTCATCCGGTATGAGCGATGCACTCGGTAACCGTTTGTGTCCTTTGCTCTCAAAGAAAGAAAGAAACGCTTCTCGTATCTCGTCACTGGTCATGTATTTCATTAATCTTTGCACCTCCGACTCAAACGTTTTGGATTATTTTTTCACATTATCTTGCGTATTAATAGAACAGATTCAAAACCGTGTAAACAACGGGAGTCATGAACAACAGTCCATCGATTCTATCGAGCATTCCTCCATGTCCTGGCATAAGGTTGCCCATGTGTTTAACACCGTAATGTCTTTTTATAGAAGATTCAAATATGTCTCCAAATGTATCGAAGATTCCGGTCACGAAAGCAAGTATGAGTGCCAACAAAAGATCTATGTGCATATGAGATTTAAAAACACTGTTCGCAACAAATTGGTAAATCAAGATGTAAACAAACGTTCCAAATACTCCACCATAGAATCCTTCCCAACTTTTGTTCGGACTGTAATAGCTTCCGAATTTGTGCTTGCCCATAGTCATACCAAATGCGTAGGCAAAACTGTCGTAAGACCAAGAAAGTGTTAGTGTGAGTAGCGCAATTGCTGCCCCATGTTTATCATACAACGGGATGAAAAACGAAAGCAAAAAGCTTATGTAAATCAAAGCTACAGAATACGCAAAGTAAACTTCCGTTATTATCTCTTTATTCTTAACTCTGCTTAGTGCGAAGATTGCTCCAACCATAAAAACGACAGCTAACAACTCCATTGGATTGCTGCGGAACGCAATACCATAAAGGACTGGATAAGTTGTTACCAAAGCTGTGTAAATTATAGAAAGCCAGGGATCATGTTTTTTCAACGTGACAAAGAAAAATTCCCCAGAAGATATCATTACAATGGTTGCAACAAGCCCAACCAAGCTTGGATATGATACAAAACAAAATACGACAAATGGTGCAACTATGAAAGCGCTTATAACTCTTTTTATAGTCTCTTTTTTCAACGAATTGTTCTTTTCCATACTCTTATTAGTGTTGTTTTGCCCCTGCATTTTAACCGTTTATCCCCCCGAAGCGTCGCTCCCGCCGTTTGTAAGATTCTATCGCCCTGTCGAGCTCTTCTTCATTAAAATCGGGCCAAAGAAGTTCACTGAAATACAGTTCACTGTACGCACCTTGCCATATCAAAAAGTTGCTAATTCTCATTTCACCGGAGGTTCTTATTATTAGATCCGGATCTGGAATATCCGGTGCGTAGAGATAATTTCTAAAGATTTCATCGTTCAGATCTTGAGGATGAACCCTTGATTCCAAGACTTTCTTCACCGCATCTATGATTTCCGCTCTACCACCGTAGTTTAAAGCGAGTATCGCTTGTATTCTATCAAACTCCTTTGTCTTTTCCTCGTACTCGTAACACTTTTGTTTAACAGGCTCGGGAAGTTCGTGAATCCTTCCAATGAATCGTAATCTTACATGCTCTTTTGCCATGCGTTCGTAGAATTCACCTATTTTTTCAACGAGTAAGCCTAATATAAAATTAACTTCCTCAGGTGGTCGTTTCCAGTTCTCTGTTGAAAACGCATAGAACGTGGCGTACTTCACGCCACGTTCAGCGCACCATCGAACAACGTCTTCTATTTTGTATGCTCCAACGTAATGACCGTATGTTCGAGGCTTTCCTTGACGCTTAGCCCATCGACCATTTCCGTCCATTATGAATGCGATATGCGTTAGTGGTTGCTGTTCTCCGGGCATCAGAATTCCATTATCTCCTTTTCTTTCTTTTCGAATAATTTATCCAACTCGGCTATATATTTGTCTGTGAGGTTTTGTATTTCTTTTTCAAGCCTTTTTTCATCATCTTCGGACATCTTTCCTTCTTTCTTAGCATCTTTGATATCTTTCAGCACATCTCTTCTGATATTTCTAACGGCTATTTTTCCTTCTTCCACAATTTCCTTAGCCTTTTTGACCCATTTTTGCCTTTGTTCTGTTGTTGGTGTTGGAAAGTTAATTCTCACAACGGTTCCATCGTTTACAGGTGTAAGTCCCAAATCACTTGCAAGAATCGCCTTTTCTATCGCAGACAGTAGGTTCCTTTCCCAAGGTTTGACTATGAGTTGCCTTTCTTCCGTTGTCACTTGGGCGAGTTGAAGAACGGGAGTTGGGACACCGTAGTAATCTACTTTAATCTCCTCAAGAACAGCGGGCGTTGCCCTTCCTGTTCTTAGGTGTTTAAGTTCTTCTGCAATCTTTTCGACAGATTTTTTCATCTTTTCTTCTGTTTGTTTCAGGAAGGAATTCACCATCTCTCACACCTCCATCTTTCTATTTTTCAATCTTTAGATTTTCAAGCTTCAAATCTTATCAACAGTGGTTACACATATTGCGGTTATTCCCTTCATTTCAGACTCAGGGTACACTCCGTTGCCGGATTTGAACTTTATCGAAACCGGGCAACCTAAAACACTTTCGAGCTTTTCCGATATCTTTTCCCGATAATCTTTCAGCTTAATCGGTGAAATTATAACACAATCTGCGGATGATGGGAAGAAACCGCTCTTGTTAACAGTTTGAACAACTATTTCAAGCATCTCCAAGCTACTCCGTCCTTTGTTTTCGTCATCTTCTGGAAAGAGCACTCCTATGTCTTTTTTCAAAGATACTCCAAGTAGACTATCGATAAGCGCATGGCAGAGGACATCCGCATCGGAATGGCCATGAAGACCCAGCTGAGATTGTATCTGAACTCCACCGAGTATTAATTTCCTTCCCTGAACAAGTGGATGAGTATCCCATCCCAGACCTGTTAATGTGTGGTAATCGCAAAATTTGGAAAAGCGCTTTAATTTTGGGTGAATCTGTGACTTCTCGGTAAAATTGAAACGTTCGTATAGGTCAGACTCTATTGTATCGACTATTACTTTCTTGTACCTACTGGATTTGATAAACCTATACAAAAGCAGTTCTTTATGTTCTCCAGCCAACGATACGATATACAAATCATCAGTTGAGAAATCAAGCAATATCCTTTCTATAATGTAAATCATCTTTGCTCCTACAGGTACTATCTTTAATCCAAGTACACGAAACCACCTTTGGTATCCGTGACGAAATTCTGCCTTGGTTGCATACAATAGAACTGCTTTTACGTTCTCTCCATCTTGGAGCACGATACAATTCTTCTTTAAAAAAGGTGGTATATCAGATTCGAAAGCCTTTTTCAAGTATTTAGGTGCATTTCCCCCGAAAAGTTCATCGTAGAACGCCTTCTTTTCTTCGTATATTAAACCTACTACCTTGTCGATATTGTCTTTATTTACAACCGTCGTTTGCAAAATACCACCTCTGGTTTTGAACTTATTTGAGGGTTAGTATTGTCCAAGACTACTTAGTAAATAGATAGACGATAATAAGCAAAGCACCCGTGATTAAAAGAGTAGTCATGAGCGAGATAAGCAGCTCAGTGCCTGTTGTGGAAGGTATTTCAACTTTGATGGTTTTTAGGTATTTTTCATGTTTTTCCTTCGGTTCATATTCACGCTGTCTTTTCTTTTTAGCAAAGTATGTTTCATCACTAAGAATTTTCAGAGCCGGACTCACAAGTGATTTTGCTACTAATCCCTCGTCCAACTCAACTTTTATCAGATAAAGATCGCCACCTTTTACTCGAATAAGCTCTTTGCTCAAAAGTATTGCTTCTATGGAAAGCTTATCTTTGTCAAAATTTGGAAATTTCTCACGGATTTGTTTTTCGTATTTGCCAGGATTAAGAATTACAACTGGGATTTTGTCTCCAACATCAAATTGTATAATCGGAGCACCGTTGATAGGGTCGATAACGGGGAAGACCTCCGGTAAATCTGCCACGTCAGGTCGTGTGTAAGCCTTTGTTACGTTTTCATCGGAAACATCTTCCTGCATGGAAAGGAAAGTGTAAGCTGAGTATTCTTCTAAAAGCTTTCCTTCAGCTTTCACAAAGATTTCCATCTTCGGGCTCCATTCTTCGAATAAATCGCCAATGATAACTTTAAGTATCTCGGTGTCATTTTCTTTTAATGCGGTAGAAAATTCTATACCCAAAGGTATCTTCCCACGGCGATTCATCATGTTGTTAAGATACGCAAGGAATGCTATAGTAACGTCGTAAACACCCGGTAATTCCTTTACTTTTTGTTTCGCTTCTTCAATTTTCTCCTTAAATTCTCTAATGTCTTCATCCAAAGTAATGTTATCTATAATCTCAGAATAACGAAAAGGAACTACCAGAAAGTCAAAATCTGGTGCTCCATTGGTCTTTCCAAAGAAATACCCAACTATTTCTTCCGCTGTTCCCTTACTGCGTGCCCTCACTTTTATGAAGTAAAGGTCCACTGTAATTCCTCCTTCTGGTTGCTAAAGCCATTTTTTTGTGTTGAGACATCACATGAAATAACCACCACTTTCTATCTTGGTACCCTTTGGAATAACTTTATCGTTACCGATGACTACGTTTTTACCAAACTCACAATCGTCCTCAACTATTGAATCCATTCCAATGACAGTTATGTGTGAATTGTATACCTTTTTATCATATTTGCTTTCAGCGTATTCTCCTAATCCTATTTTACACCCGTTTTTGATAATTGTGTTTTCCGCAATAATTGCATCTTCAATTATCACATTATCACCAATTTCTACCTTTGTCATTATCACACTGTTTCTGACAACGGTGTTTTGTCCGATAATTACACCTTGTGAAATGATACTGTTTTCAACTAAGCCGTATATTTCACAACCTTCGCTAATGATTGAATTTCTTACCTCACCACTTGGAGATATATACGCTGGTTGCATCTCTTCGGACCTTGTATATATTCTCCAGTTCGGGTCATGTATATTGAATGGCGGAATGGGTCTGACAAGTTCTAAATTCGTCTCCCAGTAAGACATAATTGTTCCCACATCTTGCCAGTAACCTTCAAATGGGAATGCGTAAACCCTTTCTGTAGATAAAATCTTTGGAATTACGTTCTTTCCGAAATCGTGCTCACTTGTCTCATCTTTTGCATCTTCGATAAGCACCTGCTTTATGAAATCCCAGTTGAAAACATAGATACCAAGTGAGGCAAGATTCGATTTTGGTTGTTTTGGCTTTTCTTGGAAGTCGACAATCTTGTAATCGATATCGGTTACCATGATACCAAACCTATACGCTTCGGAAATTGGGACTTCCATACAAGCTATCGTCGCCAATGCGCCCTTTGACACGTGGTAATAAACAAACTCGCTGTAATCCATCGAGTATATGTGATCACCTGATAGAACTACAACATATTCAGGATTGTATTCATCTACAAATTCTATGTTCTGATAAACAGCATCCGCGGTACCTTTGTACCAAACACTCTCCGTCAACGTAGAATAAGGTTGGAGTATCGTCACTCCTCCGCCTTTTCTATCTAAGTCCCAAGGCTTACCAATTCCAATATGTTTGTTTAGTAAGTGAGGTCTGTACTGTGCAAGAACCCCCACCCTGTAGATACCTGAGTTAACACAGTTGCTCAGTGTGAAGTCTATTATCCTGTACTTCCCTCCAAATTGAACAGCAGGTTTGGGAATCTTCTCAGTCAATACACCTAATCGTGTACCTTGTCCACCAGCAAGTATCAGCGCAACTACATTTGTCATTATAAACACCCCCAAGATTAAACATGAAAAAAGAGAAACAAACATCACGAAAGTGCGAAAACTCACACAAATGACAACATCAGACTACCATCCACTTTTCGAGTACAACGGGCTCAAAGTCTCCGACAAGCATCTGTTCAGCCCTAATTACACAGTTTTTATCTATTATCGCATTTTTAACGATTGCACCTTCTTCAATTACCGTGTCCTGCATTACAATGGAGTTTTCAACTCTTGCACCTGCTTTTACAACAACACCTCTGAACAATACAGAATTCTTAACGTTACCTGAGATTATACAACCATCCGCTATTATTGAATTGCTCACTTTCGCAGTATTGGTATATTTAGCAGGTGGATAGTCTTTTAGCTTAGTGTAAACTTTACCGTATTTGATGAAAAGTTCCTCACGAAGCGCTTGACTGTTTAAAACTTCCATATTCATCTTGTAATATTCGTTGATACCTTTTTTGACATTTCTCCAATATCCTTTGAATTCGTACGCGTATACGCGGAGTTTCGAAAGATTTGGTATAACAACATCCAGAAGTAAATCGTATTTACCTGCTGGAACTGTGTCATACAGAAGCTCGAGTAGCAGATATTTGTTGATAAAGTAAACTCCTAAGAAGGCTTTTCGAGTCGGTGGGTTTTGGACTTTTTCTTTTATTTCTACAATCCTTCCATCAGATTCCGTAACAACTGTTCCATACTGGGTTATATCGTATGTGTCATCCAGTTCTTTAACAAGCAACGTAATGTCTGCACTTTTCGCAAAATGGTATCTGAACAAGTCGTCGTAAAGCATTTTGTATATATGGTCACCTGAGCCTATTAAGACGTAATCCTCATCGCCCCTACGAAGCATTGTTGTGTTTTGAAAGATAGCGTCCGCAGTCCCTCGGTACCAGTATTCACCAGTCATACCAATGTAAGGCTGCAGTATGTAAAGTCCCCCGTGCTTTCTATCGAGGTCCCATTCTTTCCCAGAGCCGAGGTGGTCCATCAGACTTCTTGGATTGTATTGTGTTAGAACGCCTACTTTGTATATCCCGGAATTCACCATGTTACTTAGTGTGAAATCTATTGCTCTGTATTTTCCAAATACTGGAACTGCGGCACTTGCCCTTTTATACACGAGCTTACCCAGAGCATCACTTTTACCACCAGCCAAAATCAAGCCTAGCACTTTCATTGGACCACCCCCAATGTTTAATAAACAGGTAAATCAAAGCATCAATATCCACCCTGTACAGGAGCTTTATTTGTAACTATCGCAACACCTGAGCTCGTTCCGATTCTCGTAGCCCCTGCCGTAAGCATTTTTATCGCATCTTCGTAGGTTCGTACACCACCAGATGCTTTAACTTCTATCTTACCCTCAACTGCCCATCGCATGAGTTGGACATCCTCAAACTTTGCGCCACCTGTTCCGAAACCTGTAGATGTCTTCACGAAAGCGGCACCGGCAAGTCTTGAAAGTACACATGCTGCAATTTTCTCTTCGTCCGTTAAGAAACATGTTTCGATAATAACTTTGACAGGAACTTTCGCAACCTCAACAACAGATTTTATATCGTTGTAGACGTATTCGTAATCTCCCTCTTTCAATTTGCCTATGTGGATTACCATATCTACTTCTTGAGCCCCATTTTCAACAGCCCATTTTGTCTCCTCTACCTTAGCGTAAGTACTGGTGGCTCCCAGCGGGAAACCGATAACCGTAACTGTGAGAACTTGGCTACCTTTCAGTCTTTGTGCTACCATAGGAACAAACGATGGGTTAACACAAACACCTTTGAATTTGTAGTCGAGAGCTTCCTTGCAAAGCGTTTCTATCTCTGCTGTTGTGGCAGTAGGTTTGAGATTTGTATGGTCGATATATTCGTTGAGTGATGTGTTCTTTAAATTTATCTCAACGATTTCTGGCTTGTAATTTTCTTTGAATTCTTCCAATTTCTCCAGCACAACCTTTTTTACATCCATCCTTACCACTCCCTTTGAAGGTTTTTATCTTTTCAAGTACTCTTTTATTCTCTTATCGATTTCCTTCTTTTTGATTTCCTCACGTTTGTCGTGACTCTTTTTACCTTTTGCAACTGCAATTTCTACCTTGACTATTCCTCGGTCATTGAAATAGATTTTTGTCGGAATCACAGTATATCCCTCTTGTCTAATTTTGCCCCATATTCTGTCTATCTGCTTTCTATGTAAGAGTAATTTTCTAGGCCTTTCAGGGTCGTGGTTGTAGATATTTCCAAACCGGTATGGTGGTATGTGCAAATTCAGCAAATATATCTCCCCGTCTTTTATTCGACAAAATGAATCTTTGAAGCTTGCACCGTGTTCCCTCAAAGACTTTACTTCTGTGCCAACGAGGACGATGCCAGCTTCATATGTCTCATCTATAATGTAATCAGTGTACGCCTTCTTATTGGTTGCTATTATCTTCATACAAAATCCCACCCTACGTTCTTGTAGTGTCTTATTTCTAATTTCTCGTTGTTTATAATTTCAATAACATCAATTTGGGCTTTTGAATACCGCTTACCCCTCAAATAATATTCCGCACTGCGGTTTATTCTTTCGTACTTCTTCATATCAACACGCTCGGAAGGATTAATTTGAACACCTGTGCCGGATTTTACTTCGACAAACACGTAAGTTTCACCGCGCTTTGCAATTATATCTATCTCACCAAATGGCGTGCGATAGTTTCTTTCAAGTATTTTATAGCCGTTGCGTTTTAAGAATTCTGCAGCGAGTTCTTCCGCCTTTTTCCAGTTGATTGTTACATCAACCGTAGATACTTGGAACTTTGATGAATCGGCCTTCCTTTTCAGGAAAGTTTTCAATAATGCTCTCAACATTATCATATGACTTTGGCTCCGACACTCTAAGCTTGCATGGTTCCTCTATAGGTGTGTACATCGGTTCGAGACTTTCGATATCAACCTCGGAAAGTATTTCAAAATAGTCAATGATTTTCTGCAAGTCGGATTTTAATTTCTCCGATTCCTCAAAAGTTAAACGTGCGAGCTTGGAAAGATGGTCAATAAGTTTGTCATCTATCTTTATCACCGTCAATAACCTCCTTCAATTTCATTACCGTCTCTATTTGTGATGCAGCACCGGTGGCCATTTTGTTGCTTTGAGCTATAGTTTTGTAGACCTCTTCACGGTAAATTCTTACGTCAGCCGGTGCGATTATGCCTATTTTAACAGCATTACCGTCGATTTTCAGCACTTTCACTTCTATGTTATCACCAATTATTATGCTCTCTCCAACTCTTCTTGACAGTACAAGCATATCAAACACCACTCTCTTCTTTGCCATTTCTATCATCAGATTGACTCTCTGGTTCTTTTGCAGAAACTATGGGATGCTTTAGTTCATACTTTTCAAGTATAACTTGAATGCCTATTCCCTTTTTTATGTTTACCACAACTGGAGCCTTTAGGTTTACCGTTGCCAGTTCAGGTTTCCCAACAGGGATAGTAACAATACTCCAAACAACCAAGTCTGAAGGGTCATCAACTTGCAAAATATCTAAGTCTTGTTTTGATAAATCTACCTCATAGTTTTCCAAAATCAGCCAAGGGTCTATGAGAGGAAAAGATATGTTTTCATCTTCTAAACTGACAAGCCATTGAATTGGTTGCGTTTCTGGGATGTTCAAAATTGCAAATTTTCTGAGTTCTTCAAAACCCGGTATTCCATTTGGAAAGGTTATAATTTCATTATCGTTTATCTCCAGCTCACCAAACCTTGTTTTGTGAACTCCCATTTTTGCTCATCCTTCCAAATAGCATTTTTTCTTTTTTTTATCGCTCTTCAGCCACCTTATCTATAGCCCAATCTTTTATATAATGTAAGATTTTGTTGTGAAATTCTTCGCCATGTTCTGGGTCTTCAAAGAGTTCATGGTAACCACCTTCAAATTCTTCAATTATCTTTTGTGTATCAAGTTCTTCGTAAAACTTACGTGCTCCTTGCGGAGGTGTTACTTTATCTTCTGTGCCTATTAGGACAACTACAGGACATTTGATTCTTGAAGCCCTCTCATGTGCTAATTGGACGTTGTGCAACATACTCTTGCCAAGCTTAATCGAGATTTTGTCGTGAACAAGGGGATCCGTAACATATCTATGGACCGCGTCTTTATTCCTCGATAAAAGGTCAGGGTTTATACCATTTTTCACAGTTAGTGAAGGTGCCAAAACTGAGAATATTTTCAACATCGCTATCTGACTTGGTTTCGGTTCTAGTTGGAGTGCGGGAGAAGACACAATAAGTTTGGAAACTTTATTCGGTCTTTCTTCTGTGTAGCGTACAGCGATGAGCCCTCCCAGACTGTGTCCGAAAAGGATAAAGGAATTAACTGTTTTTGTGATTTCATCGATTAAATCTATAACTTCTTCAATAGAGGTATGTCCACGTTTACCGGAGCTTTTACCATGACCAGGTAAATCGAATCCAATAACACCGAAATCGTTTTCCACAAGCATGTTAATGAGCTTCTCATATCTACCTATATGCTCACCAAGACCGTGTACAATAACAACCCAACCCTTATTACCCGTTCCTTTTTTGAAATGGTACACCATACCTTTCCCCCCTAAAATTCCAAAAAAGTTCCAGAAGCTACGTTATCGTTGTTGTTAGGAAAGTTGTTCCGTAGTTTCCGTACTTATTGTCACCGTGTTTCTTCTAACGTCTATTATCTCTATTTTATATTTCCTGTCGTAAATTCTCGTTAGCAACGCTCCAACTCCGGTAAAAACCAACGCAAGTATGAAAGAGACAATGTCGGAAAGTTTTAGTAAGTAACCAATAAGCGTGCCAAGGATAAAGCCTGCCAAAGGTATACCATAAACAATTAGCGATAGTATCGCCGGGTTGTATTTGAAATCAACAACTACCAAATCACCTGGCATGAGAGGAAGTAAATCTTGATTTACATTTCTTTTATCAATCTTGAAAATTCCCTTTTTGGAGCTCTCGTTTTGAATTGAACAAGAACCTGATAACGCACATGAAGCGCATGCTACTTTGTCAACGTTTAAAGAAAGATATACGTAACGCTCATCGACATTTTTAACTGTCATTAATTCCCTCATATATTCACCTCTAACGCAAAAGCTGTAGGCATCTCAATTTCTACTCAACCATCATAAGGAACGGATAGTGTGGCTGACCTCCTTCGATAAATTCTATCTGTATGTTTGGATATTTCTTCTTGGTGTATTTTTCGACAATACTTTGCTCAATAGGGGTCGCACTTGAGCCGACGAATACGGTAAGAATCTCGTGTTCCTCAAGTTTGCATTTTTGGTAAATCTTATCAAGCACATCAACCAAATTCTTGTGGTGTGCAACAAGTTCTTTGTTCAAGAAACCTAGGTATTCATCTTTCTTAATCTTTTCACCTGCGTATTTGGAATCTCTTACAGCAATTGTAATTGATATCGCTATTGTCTTTTTTACCGCCTCTTCTATACTGGTTATTATTTCTTCAATTTCTTCTCCCACCCTGTAAATCATCGCTGAAATGCTTTGTTGAACGTTGGTTGTTTTTACAACGTAGACCTTTATTCCTTCTTGTTCTGCAGTCTTCGCTGCTTGTTCTGCCGCCAGTATTATGTTCGAGTTGTTTGGAAAGACGATAACGTTTTCCGCATTGGCGCGTCTTATAGCGTCAAGTATATCAGCCATAGTTGGATTCATCGATTGACCACCGGAGATGATTTCATCAACACCAAGGTCTTTGAGCACTTTGGAAATCCCTTCGCCGGGCGAAACAGCAACATAGGCTATTTTCTTTCTCTCCTTCTTTGCATACGCTTCTCCAACAACGTGTTCATGTTGTTCTTTCATGTTGTCGATTTTAACCTTTAATAGTTCTCCATGTTTTAGGAACTCTTCAATGACTTGTCCTGGATTGTTCGTATGAACATGGAGTTTGATAATATCATCCTGGACAAAGAAGACGACGGAATCGCCTATTGAATTTAAATAATTTTCCAACAGCTTTTGTGTACCATTAGTTATCGGCTTCTTGGTTCTGACGATGAGTTCCGTACAATATTGATACGTTAGTTCTTCATATGCTATGGTTATTTCTTCTGAAGGTCTTGTTTCAACACCTTCCAGGTTTATTGATGTATCACCCAAGGCGTACATTTTGAACCCCTGGATGATGTAATACAAACCTTTTGCACCCGCATCGACAACATTCGCCTCTCTTAGTTTTGGCAACAATGATGGGGTTTTTTTCACTGTATCAAGTGCAAGCTCTTCCATCTTCTCAAAAAGCGCTTCAAAACTTTCGAGGTTTGCAAGTTCTTTCGAATGTTCGTCAAGTACTCGTACTACTGTAAGGATAGTACCTTCTACAGGTCTTAGAACTGCCTTATAAGCAGTCTCTTTAGCACCTTTTATGCCCTTTACAAAATCTGCAACCGTGAGTTTGCTTTTTTTCGAGAGTGTCTCACAAAAACCTCTGAATATCTGGGAGAGGATTACTCCAGAATTCCCCCTTGCCCCCATCAAGGTACCTCGCTTTATAGCATCTAGGACATTGCTCAGCTTTTCGTCGGTAACGTTTTCAAGATATTTACACGCTTCGAGCATTGTAGAACTCATATTCGAACCTGTATCCCCGTCTGGAACGGGAAAAACATTCAGTGCATTTATTTCATCCCTATGAGCAAGCAAATTTTCGGCACCTTTCATGAAGATGCCTTTCATTTCTGAACCATTTATTGTAGTGAGCAAGCTATCACCTCATTTCATCGCACGCCGATGATGTGCACGTTCACTTCTGGATTTTCACAGTTCGCGAATGCACGGAGTTTGTGAATGACATTTTCTTCTATGTTCTTACCAACCTCTGTGACCTTTGTACCGAATTCTACTTCAACAAATATATCAATTTTTAAGTGTCCGTATTCGTCTTCTTCAACCTTTATCTTACCCTCCTCGGAGGAAAACCATCTTGAAAACCAATTGTCGGAACCTATGCTTATAGGTCCATAAGTTTCAAGGACTGCGAGATAAACTAGTCTCCTTATAGCGTTAACGGTAATTTCAACCTCACCGTATTCTGTTTGGAACTTCATAATCTCACTCCTTTCATCATGTATTTTTTTATTAATTGTTCAATATTGGTGCTGTCAAGTCCAACGTACCTTATAAGTTCATCCCTTGTGCCATGCGGTATAAATTCATCTCGTATACCAATGACTTGTACTTTGCATTCGTAATTGTCTGCATAATCCCTTAGGTATTTCCTAGCAACACTCTCCCCAAATCCACCAAGTTCTGCTCCCTCTTCTATAGTAAAAACGTATTTGTGCGTTTCGAAAATTTTTTCGAGCATATCTTCATCTAACGGTTTTACACTTCTCACTCCAATCAAACTCCACCCATTTGCTCTTGCTATATCCAAATATTTCTTTGCAAGCACACCAACAGCTAGTAAAGCTACTTCCTTCCCTTCCGCAAGTAACTGCCATTTAAAGGGGTCAGCGATTTCTATTTTACCACAAATTTCCTCTAAATTGCCAAATTCCACATCACGTGGGTATCTTATGGCAATGGGACCTTTGTACTTATCCCTTTCTTTTAGGACCGTCCACAACATATTGGCAAGATCTTGGCCATCAAGCGGTGTTAGTATCTTCATATTTGGAATTAGTTTGAGATAAGCTATATCAAACACTCCGTGGTGCGTTGGACCATCTGTTCCCACTAAGCCCGCTCTGTCAATGGCGAATAGAACATCCAGATTTTGGAGTGCGATATCGTGAATTATCTGATCATAGGCTCTTTGCAAGAATGTAGAATATATTGCTACCACAGGTTTGAACCCCATAGTCGCTAAGCCACCAGCATAGGTAACCACAGATTGTTCGGTTATACCCAAGTCAACAACCCTTTCTGGAAATTGTTTTGAAAATTGACTGAGCCCTGTTCCATCAGGCATTGCAGCAGTCAATGCAACAACTTTATCATCCTGGGAAGCAATTTTTGTCAATGTCGTTCCAAAGACTTCACTGTAGGAGTAAGTTCCCTCAGGCTTTTCAAAAATGCCAGAATCTGGATCAAATTTATCCACACCATGGAATTTTGTAGGATTTTGCTCGGAGAAATAATAGCCTTTACCCTTTATTGTAAATACTGTGAGTATCGTCGGATATGGATAGTCTTTAACTTGTCTTAGAGCTTCTTCTAAAGACCTCACGTCATGCCCGTCAACAGGTCCAAAATGTTTTAAACCTATGGATTCAAAGAAGTCCTCACCAATGAGTGCAACTTTTAAAGCCTCTCTAATCTTTTTCAATTCAAACTCAACAGCTTCGTTGAGCCCTTTTTTCAGCTTCTCTTTGATTGTTATATAAATCTTGCTCGTTCTGAGAGCCTCAAGTACTTGGGACAGCCCACCAACATTTTTGGAAATGCTCATTCCATTGCTGTTAAGTATTATCTTTATCTTTGAATCCTGCGCTTTAACTTGGTTGAGTGCTTCTAGAGCTTGTCCACTTGTCAGCGCACCATCACCTATGACCACCACAACGTTAGCCTTTTTGTTTTGCAACTTTAATGCTTTTTCCACACCTAATGCGGCTGCTATCGAGGTTCCAACATGCCCTGCACCGAATCTATCCACCTTCGCTTCAAACACGTTCGTAAACCCTGATATCCCGCCAAAGGTCCGAAGTGTTTTAAACGCATCCCATCTACCTGTCAATAGTTTGTGAGTGTACGTTTGATGTCCCGTGTCCCAAATAACGTAGTCCTCGTATGGGTCAAAGACTCGATATAGTGCGAGGGTTAATTCGACAGTTCCTAAATTGGAAGCCAAGTGACCTCCGTTGACGGAGGTCACATCAATCATGTATTTTCTAATCTCCTGAGCAAAAGAACGAAGCTCTTCGTAATCCATTTTTCTAATCTTTTCTATCAAGGTTTTATCCTCGCCGAAAATTGCGTTGAACTCTTGCATCAAAATTCTCCCGTCCTTTTTTACTCTTATCTTTTTGTTTGTATTCCCTACTTCCCACTTACTTCATTGGTTTTATTACGTCAGTTTTCATGTAAGGCCTAAGCACTTCTGGCACAGTTATTGTACCGTCAGGATTCTGATAGTTCTCCATAATAGCGACAAGTGTTCTTCCTATCGCAAGACCTGAGCCATTCAGTGTGTGAACGTAATTGAGCTTTCCGTCTTTCGTTCTATAGCGCATGTTGCCTCTTCTTGCTTGGAAATCGGTATCGTTGCTACAAGAAGAAATTTCTTTATATGCATTGTAAGATGGCAACCAGACTTCTATGTCATACGTTTTCGCAGCTGCAAAACCAAGGTCACCGGTGCAGAGCGCTACAACCCTGTAAGGTAACCCAAGAAGTTGGAGAATCCTCTCTGCATCGCGGGTAAGTTGTTCCAAATCTTCAAAAGAGCGTTCAGGTGTTGTGTACCAGACAAGTTCAACTTTTTCAAATTGATGTTGCCTTATCAAACCTCGCACATCTTTCCCGTAACTTCCAGCTTCTCGTCTGTAACATGGCGTGAATGCTGTGTACTTTATCGGAAGTTGATTTTCTTCAAGAATTTCATCTATATGTAGCGCGGCAAGTGGAACTTCCGCGGTCGGGATGAGGAATAAATCATCTCTTTCACATGTGTAAAGTTCTTCTGCGAATTTTGGAAGCTGGCCCGTCGCAGTAATCGTTTCCCTTTTAACTAAATGCGGAACGTTGACTTCTATATATCCGTTCTGTGTGTGAGTATCAAGCATGAATTGAGCAAGAGCACGTTCAAGTCTGGCAATTTCTCCAAACATGACAGTGAACCTCGAACCACTTAACTTAGCACCCCTGTCAAAATCAAGCATGCCAAGTTCAGGGCCGAGGTCCCAGTGTGCTTTCGGTTCGAAATCGAATTTCCTCGGTTCGCCCCACCTTCGAACCTCGACATTCTCAGCTTCGTCCTTTCCAACAGGCACACTTTCGTGTGGAACGTTTGGTACGTAAAGTGCCAAGTTGTACATTTGGTCTTCCAGTTCTTTTTCTTTCGCCTCGTATTGAGCAATTTCATCGCCAAGTTTCTTGCTTTCGGCGATTATTTCATTCGCTTCTTCGTTCTTGCTTTCTGCCTTTAATTTTGCAACTATCTTAGAGAGTTCATTTCTTTTTGCTTTTAGGTTGTTGACGATATTTACGTAATTTCTCCACTCTCTGTCAAGTTCCACAATTTTGTCAAGGATTTCAGTAGAATAATTTCTTTTTCTAATTGCTTCGTAGAATAACTCTGGATTCTTTCTCAGTAATTTGAGATCTATCATATCATCACTCTCCTCAGATTCTGTAAACAACCTCTTATTTTCCTTCTTCAAACAACTTTTTCAAATTTTCTTCGTACGGAGGATAAATTATCCCTTTCTCCGTGATTATCGCTGTGACAAGTTCGTTGTCAGTCACATCGAAAGCGGGATTGTAGATATTCACATTGTTTGGAACTATCCTTTTCCCACCACAAGTTGCAACTTCTTCGTGAGACCTCTCCTCAATTGGTATTTCTGAACCACTCTTTATCGACATATCTATCGTACTCGTTGGAGCAGCAACATAGAATGGGATGCCGTGTCTTTTCGCAAGAACGGCAACCATATAGGTCCCTATCTTATTTGCCACATCGCCGTTGGCAGCAATTCTATCAGCTCCGACGATAACTGCGTTGATTTTCCCTTGTTTCATAACCCATCCTGCCATGTTGTCACTTATGACAGTGACATCGAAACCATCTTTCATCAATTCCCATGCGGTAAGCCTTGCCCCTTGTAGATATGGTCTTGTTTCATCTGCGTAAACTTTTATACGTTTGCCCTGTTCTTTGGCCGCTCTTAGAACACCAAGTGCCGTCCCGTAATCTACAGTTGCAAGTGCGCCGGCGTTACAGTGTGTCAAGACTGTAAACCCATCTTCAAGTAGTTGTGCACCGTGTCTGCCAATGGCTTTGTTAGTTTCTATATCTTCAATTGCAATTTTCAAAGCTTCCTCTTCCAACGCCCTAACAAGTCCTTCAAATTTTCCATGTTCTACAGCTTTCCGTTCCATTCTGTCTAGTGCCCAGAAAAGATTCACAGCTGTTGGTCTTGTCCTCGCCAAGGTTTCTTTCACATTTTTCAGCTGCATCATAGCTTGTTCGTAATTGTAAGTTTTTCTTGTTATCTCTTTTGCTCCCAGCACATATCCGAACGCTGCTGCTGCACCTATAGCCGGAGCACCTCGAACAACCATTTCTTTTATAGCAAGCGCAACGGCACGATAGTCTGCGCAAGTTACGTAGACTTCTTCAAAAGGAAGCCTTCGTTGGTCGATAAGTATTAAAGCATCTCCATTCCACTCCATAGTCATGGTTTTCAAACCTTTTGTCTGAGCTTTCGCCTTCATCGTTTGCTCCCTCCTAACCGTATTTTTGTGATTTTTGTGATTTTTTAGCTGTTTAAAAATTCTTCCCTAAACTTAGAGAGACCGTTTATTTCACCAAATAGAACCGCTTTGCTATCATCCCTCAAAACCTCATTTTTCGAAGGACCTAAAACCAAGTTTTTATCTTTCAACAAGCCGATTATGTAAACATTGTACTTTTCCTTAAGTCTCAGTTCTTCTATCTTTTTGCCAGCAAGTTTTGTGTTTTTAATATCGATTATTTCAACTTGAAAGGCTTTATCTGATATGTTTAGCACATCTATGATATTTTCCCGTTTTTTTAGAAAAGTCAGCGCCTCAACTATCTTCAATCCAGCTATTTCTGCTGTTGCAATTGGATGGTCTACTCCTGCGTAAATGAATTTTGTTAAGTTTGACAAGTTAGATATATTGGAAACAATGTATATATTTGCATTCAAGTTTTTGGCAGTTAAAGCGACAAAGATGTTGAGTACGTCATTTGGTAAAGTGGTGACAAGTGCCCTAGCGTTTTTAATACCTGCCCTTAGTAATACCTCTTCATTCGTTGCGTCCCCTTTTACAAAAACTATGTTCTTGGTCTTTGAACTGTCTGTTATCTTTTCCCTTAGTTCTTCCTCTGTCACAAGGTTATCTATTGCGACAACTTGTTCGTTCAACCTAAGTAATTGGTTTATCACCTGCGTTCCTATATTTCCTGCCCCAACAACGATTATATGGTCCTTCATCTTCGACACCTTTCTTTCTACTCTTCTTTGTTTCATCAGTTTGATTAATTCACCTTCAACTAGCAAAGCTGTTACATACGACAGGTTGTACAAAACAACTGACAATCCGGCAAGTATAAGCATCAGTGTGAAAAACTTACCGAAGTTCGAAAGTTCCTCATGCATTCCGTAACCAACTGTAGATATGGTTATTCCAACAAAGAACATAGCATCTATAAGTGAGTAACCTTCGAACAACCAGTAGTACAAAGTACCAATTAGAAATATAAGAAAAATACTTACTAAGGCATTTTTTACTCTGTTTTGTATGTTTTTTTCTACGGTTCCAAAAGCTTTTTTCGATTCCTTTTTCGGCATATCTCACACCTAATCTTTGTATTCCGCAGAGCTTCTCACTTTTCATTTAACAATAGGACTTTTGTACCTTATCTCTATCTTCGAATCTTTTCTAAATTTTTCGAAATCATCCAGAAGCTTCTTAGATACTTCATCTTGTTTTGAAGCAAGCAGGGTGTTTTTTATTTCTTCACTAACTTCACTAAGGTTTTTCGTGCCACCAACCTTTATGTCTCTTACTTTCACAACGTAGTATTCATTCCCAACTTGCTGGACTGGTAATGTGGTACCTTTAACCGCACTGGTGATAAGTATCCAAAGTGATTGTGGAATCTTCGATATGTCGTTGATGTTAACGTATCCGTTGACAACAGGTGAAAGATTATATTTTTTCAATATCTCGTCGTTTGAAAGACCTTTCACAACATCTACTCTTAACGCATCTGCTGTCGATTTGTTGTTCGTTTTGAAAACAAGTAAATCATATTGAGCCGGAACCGTGTATTTGTCCTTGTTTTTCTCATAGTAAGCTTTTATTTCTTCGTCCGAAACCGTCACGTTCTTAAGATATTGAGCATAAGCATTAGCAAGTGATAGCGAATATTTTCTTTGGAAATAGAGTTTTTGCCTGTAATCTTCGAGCTTGCCCATTCCAAGCTGTACCAAGTATTCGTCAAATTGTTGTTCGGTCATCTTCAGTTCAGTAAGCATTTTGTTAATTTCGTTATCGACATCTGCTTTAACACTTCTGTCGTCCGGTGCAACACCAAGTTTCTCAGCAAATTGGATAAACAATACCTTACGAATAAGTTGGTCCAGAACCTCCAATTTGTATTTTTCTATCAAAATAATCCCTTCTGTAGAAGTTGTTAAAACCTTGTAAAACGTTGGGTTTGAGTTTTGAATCTCCAAAAGTAATTTCTGAACATTTGCCTCTCTGTTCCATTCATCCATGGTGATGTTTCTTCCATTGACAACAGCAACGATGTCTTGCTGAGCGAACGTGAGTAAACTGATGAGTAACACCAAAAACACTGTTAGTTTCTTCATCTTAACTCCCCCCAATATTTTTATGGTACTAGAATTACTTAACAACGATATTCACCAATTTTCCAGGCACGTAGAAGATATTGACTATTTGTTTGCCTTCTACCAGTTTCTTGACATTTTCAACAGCCTTTTCCTTTATTTGGTCTTCCGAAGAGTCTGCCGGAACAGTGATTCTACCTCTCACTTTACCATTAACCTGAACGGCTATCGTTATTTCTTCTTCCTTAAGTGCTTCTTCATCGTAATCTGGCCAGCGTTCTTCAACGATGAGTGTTTCTTTGCCTAAGTCGTGCCACATTTCTTCTGCCATGTGCGGTGCAAATGGCGAAATTATAAGCGCTATTTTTTCCGCTATCTCCCTTAACAGTTTTTTGTTTGGGTTTTGGGCCGTTTCGAGGTAATCGGAAAGTTGGTTGTTGAATTCCATTAACCCAGCAATGGCGGTATTGAATTTGAAACCGCCTTCGATATCTTCTTTTATTTTCTTAATCATCGCGTGCAATTTTCTTCTGAGAGCTCTTTCTTCTTTTCCAAATTCACTTTCTTCAGCATCTTGTGAGTTTATGATATCAAGCATTTTGTAGTAGTTATTCCAAAGTCTTTTAACAAATCGATTCACACCCTCAATTCCCGCATCGCTCCATTCCGCATCTTTTTCCGGAGGTGCCATGAAGAGTATATACATTCTCAGTGTATCCGCACCGTATTTTTCTATCATATCGTCCGGGGAGACCACGTTGCCTTTGGACTTACTCATCTTCCAACCATCTTTGTAAATCATACCTTGGGTGAAGAGATTCTGGAATGGCTCGTCGAAACCAACATATCCAAGGTCGTGTAAGACCTTTGTGATGAATCTTGAATAGAGTAAGTGCAAAACGGCATGCTCAACTCCACCAATGTATTGGTCAACCGGTAACCAATAATTTACATCGTTCGTATCAAATGGTTTATCTTCCAATTTTGGATTGACATACCTTAAGAAATACCAAGAACTATCAACAAATGTGTCCATTGTCTCTACTTCTCTGCGGGCTGGACCACCACACTTTGGACATGTCGTGTGTTTGAATTCTTCGCTCAATGTAAGCGGCGACTGACCCGTTGGTAAGAATTCAACGTTTTCCGGAAGTTTGACCGGTAAATCTTTTTCCGGAACAGGAACAATACCACATTTGTCACAATAGATTATTGGAATTGGAGCACCCCAGTAGCGCTGTCTTGAAATAAGCCAGTCTCTGAGTTTGTACTGGACGCTTCTTTTTCCAAAACCTTTTTCCTCTATATATTTCGTGACTTCTTCAATGCCTTTCTTACTGTCCAAACCGTTAAATGGACCGCTGTTTATCATTATACCTTCATCCTCGTAAGGGGCTTCTTCTATGTTCCAATCACCTTCTTTTGGCTTGATGACCTGTTTAATTGGTAAGCCATACGCTTTCGCAAAGTCAAAATCGCGTTTGTCGTGAGCAGGAACAGCCATAATTGCACCTGTTCCGTATTCATAGAGTATGTAGTTGGCAACATAAATAGGTATTCTCTCACCAGTCAACGGGTTGATTGCATACCTACCGAGGAAGACCCCTTCCTTTTTTGCTTCCAAACTCGTTCGCTTGAATCTATCTTCATGAGCAACTTTCGCCAGGAATTCTTCTACCTCTTTCCTCTTTTCATCGGTCACAAGTTCAAGCACCAGTGGAGATTCCGGTGCAATTGCCATGAACGTCACACCGTATATAGTGTCTGGTCTTGTTGTGAAGATTCTGATTTTCTTGTCGAGACCTTCGACTGGAAAATCAACTTCCGCACCTGTGCTCTTTCCAATCCAGTTTCTTTGCATTGTTTTAACGTGTTCCGGCCAACCAGGAAGTCTGTCGAGTCCTTCGAGTAATTTTTCTGCGTAATCTGTGATTTTGAAATACCATTGTTCAAGGTGTTTCATTGTAACAGTCGTACCACACCTTTCACATTTTCCATCTTTCACCTGTTCGTTAGCCAAAACTGTCTGACAACTTGGGCACCAATTTACCGCACCGGGCTTTTTGTACGCCAAACCCGCCTCGTAGAGTTTCAAAAATATCCATTGTGTCCATTTATAATAGTCTTCATTACACGTAATAACTTCCCTATTCCAATCGTAGCTAATCCCCATCTTCTTTATTTGCCCACGAATAGTGTTTATGTTATCCATAGTCCATTTCTTCGGATGTATCTTATGAGCAATCGCTGCATTTTCTGCAGGTAAGCCGAAAGCATCGTAACCAAATGGATGTAATACATTGTATCCCTGCATTCTTTTATACCTTGCAACGATATCACCTATCGTGTAGTTTTTAACGTGACCAACATGCAATGTTCCGGATGGATAAGGGAACATGACGAGTGTGTAATACTTGGGCTTTTCAGAATACTGAGGAGTTTCAAAAACCTTTTTCTCTTCCCAGACCTTTTGCCACTTTGGCTCTATCTCTTGTGGACGATACTCCTTCATACCTTTTCCCTCCAAGGCTCAGTTTTTTGCGTTTTAAGTTTTGATATTCCACGTTGCTTTTTTGATTTCTTATACATTATACCATAAAATGCGATTTTTTCACTCATCTTATTTCCTTGAGCAAATGTCCAAGAATTCTAATTTTCTTCACAGAAAATTCATATACAAACCTGCACGGAAAGTCACTTTTTCTGGTATAATTAAAACACCAAAAAAGCACAAGAAAACAAAAGCATCGGAAAAATCCGTATAGCTGTTCCTAAACTGCGATTTTTGATTTAGGACAACTTCCAAAACTTTCGAAAGTTTTCTTTATGATAACTCTTCAGGTGAAAGGAAGGTGATTATCTGTGGAATACCCGAGTTATTCCAGTAACAAGCCACCATAAATCTCTTGCAAAGGAGGGTAAAGAGGATGAAGGTAAAAATCCAGATCGATATCCGCAAGCTCATCGAACGCGGTGATTTTCGAACACTGAAAATGCTACTCGAAGACCAAGATCCAAACGTGATCTACGAAATGATCGAAGAGCTCGAAACCTCAGAAAAAGCTGTAGTATTCCGCCTTCTGAACAAAGATCTTGCTGCGGAAGTCTTTTCCAAACTTGAGCCCGATGAGCAATATGAATTGGTAAAGATGCTCACAGATGATGAAATCAAATCTATCTTCAAGAACATGGACCCTTCCGATAGGGCTGAACTTCTCGACGAACTGCCCGCCGATGTTGTTACCAAGTTGCTTTCGTTCCTACCTAAAAGTGAAAGAGAACAGACGCTTGAAGTGTTGAACTATCCCGAAAACTCTGCGGGTCGTTTGATGTCACCATATTTCATATATGTGACAAAGTCCATGACTGTTCAAAAAGCACTTGATAAGGTGCGCAAGTTTGGAAAAGACGCAGAGACAATTTATACAATTTTCGTAGTGGAAGAAGACAGAACTCTTATTGGAACTGTAAAACTCGAGGATTTGCTCTTCGCCGAACCCGATACATTGATTGAGGAAATATACACTCCCGACCCGATTTACGTTAAAACGAATACAGACCAAGAAGAAGTCGCTGAACTAATGAAGAAATACGATTTAAACGCCATTCCTGTAGTAGATAACGATATGAGGCTTGTTGGGATTATAACCATAGATGATATCGTTGATGTTATCGATGAAGAAGCAACGGAAGATATCCACAAAATGGCAGGTATGAGCGTTACAACAACATCTTATTTCCACACATCACCTCTGATTTTTATCAAAAACAGATTACCTTGGCTTTTAGGATTATTATTGCTTCAGAGTATTAGTGCGTACATAATCAGCAGTTTCGAAAGTGTTATAGCTGCTGTGCCAATACTTGCAGCCTTTATGGCAACGATGGTTGATGCTGGAGGAAACGTTGGTGGACAAAGTAGCACGCTCATAATCCGTAGTATGGCATTGGGGGATGTCGAACTCAAAGACTGGTGGAAAGTGTTACTTAGAGAAATTTACGTTGGACTGATACTCGGTTCAATACTCAGTGCTGTTCTTTTTGTTCGCGGATTTATGATTTCGCACGATGTGATGGTTAACGTTTCCGCAGCAATTTCATTACTCATCATCATTATATTTGCAAATGTTGTAGGTGCAATGCTACCATTCCTTGGTAAGCTGATGAGAATTGACCCTGCAGTCATGGCTGGTCCACTGATAACAACGGTGGCAGACCTTGGTGGTATGTGGATTTATTTTACCGTTGTCACACATATACTCGGAATAAAATAACTTTGTTCCTTTTTTTCCACTTGAATGGGGAGTGAGACGTATGGAAAAAGAGGAAATTGAAAAGAAGTTAATTGAATCCATTGAAAAACTTGAAGAGCATTTGAAAAGATACGAAGAAGACGTAGAGAATATTAACCTTAGGCTTCAACGATTGCAAGAAGAATTAGACGATGCATGGAATAATCTAAGAATTATTGTTATAGTGACTACAGTTGTTTTTGTCGTCATGGCAGTTACCTGGTTCTTTCCATTCCAAGCAGCAACGTATCGCTATTTAAGCATCGATGATATTCAAAGGAAAATAGTCGCTCTGAGTGTTGAAGCACTCTTTTTTGGATTATTATTCATAGTAATGTTGTGGTCTATACTTTCAAGGAGGTTTAGAGGTTAATCGATGGACAAGATAATTGTCAAAGGTGCACGCGTGCATAATTTAAAGAATATTGACGTTGAAATCCCAAAGAATAAGCTTGTTGTTATCACTGGGTTGTCTGGTTCTGGAAAAAGTTCGCTTGCAATGGATACTATTTTTATCGAAGGACAAAGACGCTATTTGGAAAGCCTTTCTACCTATGCAAGACAATTCATAGGCGAGCTAAAAAAGCCCGATGTGGATAGTATCGAAGGGCTTTCTCCAACTATAGCAATTGACCAAAAGAGCGTATCTCACAATCCAAGGTCCACCGTTGGAACCGTTACTGAAATTTACGACTATCTGCGCGTGTTGTATGCGCAGATAGGTGTACCACACTGCCCTTATTGTGGTAGAGAGCTTCAAAGGATGTCAGTGGATGAAATTATAATACACGTACAAAAGCATTTTCAAACCAAGCGTGTTATCATACTAGCACCTATCGCACGGGAAAAGAAAGGTACATTTAAAGACGAATTCGATAATTTTCTCAACAAAGGTTACACAAGGGTTGAGGTTGATGGAAAGATATACAGACTCGACGAAGTTCCGGAATTAAATAAAAATATCAGACACACGATAAATCTGGTTATCGATAGGTTGGACCTGTCCGATACCGACACACATAGGTTGTTCCAATCCGTTGAACTTGCCCTCAAAGAGGGTAACGGTTTTGTTTTGGTAAGATCCGATGACGATGAACACCTTTATTCGGAAAAGCTTTCATGTCTTTCCTGTGGTTTTTCAATGCCTGAAATTAATCCTAAGTTCTTTTCATTCAACGCACCATATGGTGCCTGTCCTGACTGCCACGGATTGGGTTTCAAACTCGAAGTCGATGAACGCACCCTTTTTGAAGAAGATATTCCCGTCGTCCAAGGTTTAAGGATAGGGCACAAAGCGGACGGATGGCTTCCAAGAAGAATCGAAAGAATTGTTCGAGAATACGGTGGCGATCCTTCCAAACCTTTTGCGCAGCAACCTGAAGATGTTAAAGAGGCACTTTTGTACGGAACGGAATATTTTGAGGGATTAGTTGCCCTTGTAAAGGAACGATACGAGGAATACACGTCGGAAGAAATGCGAGAATGGATAGTTGAGAACTTTTTCGTGGAACGCACATGTCAAACGTGTAAAGGAAAAAGATTGCGTCAAGAAGCTTTGAGTGTCACGATAAAGGACCTAAGTATCATCGATTTTACAGAGCTTCCCATATCAAAAGAGCTGGAAATCATCAGGGCGTTGCCCGCAGAACTTTCAGAAAAGCAAAGAGAAGCGGTACAAGAGTTGTTAAACGAGATAGAGAAACGCTTAGATTTCTTAGAACAAGTGGGATTGGGTTATCTTAGCCTTTCAAGAAATGTGCGCACACTTTCTGGAGGAGAAGCGCAAAGAATCAGACTTGCGACACAAATAGGCTCAAGACTGACTGGCGTAATTTATGTGCTTGATGAACCAACCATCGGATTACACCAAAAAGATAACGACAGATTGATATCTATGCTCAAAGAACTGAGAGATTTGGGAAATACCGTGCTTGTTGTTGAACACGATGAAGAGGTTATACGGAGTGCAGATTACGTTGTAGATGTGGGACCTCGGGCAGGTGTAAACGGCGGACAAATTGTTTATTCTGGAACTTTGGATGGCCTTTTAAGATGCGAAGAGTCGGTTACTGGGAAGTATCTTGCTGGAAAATTGAAAATAGAGGTACCTAAGTATAGAAGAAAGGGAAATGGAAATTTCATACGGATAATTGGTGCACGGCATAACAATTTGAAGAATATAACTGTTGAATTTCCACTTGGGACCTTCATATGCGTTACTGGTGTGAGCGGTTCTGGTAAAAGTTCGTTGATTATCGACACCCTTTACCCCGCTATAGCAAACAAACTCCACAAAACCCGATACGAAGTGGGAGAACACGACAGGATAGAAGGACTTGAAAACATCGACAAAATCATCGCTATTGACCAATCGCCAATTGGTAGAACACCGCGCAGTAATCCTGCCACCTACACTAAAGTCTTCGATGCAATTAGAGTGTTGTTCGCTATGACTCCGGAAGCAAAAGCGCGTGGTTATGATAAGGGAAGGTTCAGTTTTAATGTTAAAGGTGGAAGATGTGAAACTTGCGGAGGGCAAGGTGTTGTAAAGATTGAGATGATGTTCTTACCAGAAGTTTATGTAGAATGTGAGGTATGTAAAGGTAAAAGGTACAATTCCGAAACTTTGGAAGTCACCTACAAGGGGAAAAATATCGCAGATGTTTTAGACATGACTGTCGATGAGGCACTTGAATTTTTCCAGAATATCCCGACTATTAGGGAAACATTGCAAGTTCTATCAGATGTTGGTCTTGGTTACATTAAACTAGGTCAACCAGCAACAACGCTTTCCGGTGGAGAGGCTCAAAGAGTTAAATTGGCTTCGGAATTGCGAAAAAAAGCTACGGGAAGGACATTGTATATATTGGATGAGCCAACAGTTGGACTACACTTTGATGATGTAAAGAAGTTGATAGAAGTGCTTAATAGACTTGTAGATAAAGGAAATACCGTGATTGTTATTGAACATAACTTGGACGTCATAAAGTCTGCTGACTATATAATAGACCTCGGACCCGAGGGCGGAGATAAAGGCGGATACGTTGTTGCAACAGGCACACCAGAAGAAGTTGCAAAGGTTGAAAGTTCGTGGACCGGGAAGTACTTAAGAATGGTACTTGCAGATTCAAATGACAATACAGATACAATTCCAACTTTGTTATGCTGTAATGAGGGGGAAGCATCGTGAACGGGTTGAACAGTGCAAAATCTGTAAGTCAAGAAAGGGTAAAAATCTACGTTGCATCAAAGAACAAGCACAAAATCGAAGAGATAAAACTCGTTATCCCGGAATTCGTAGAACTCGAAACTGGGAATTGGGAGATAGACGTTGAAGAGACCGGTGAAACGTTCATTGAAAACTCAATCATCAAAGCACTTGGATATGGAAAGGAAATAGGTCAGCCGGTAATAGCTGATGATTCTGGTCTTTCCATAGATGTGCTAGGTGGCTTTCCCGGAGTGATGAGTGCCAGATATTTAGAGGGTGCAAGTTATGTTGAAAAGATGGAAAGTATTCTTCAGTTGATGAGAAATTACGAAGAACGAAGTGCAAGGTTTGTGTGCGCTGCTACATATTTCAATCCCATCAAGAATTTCTTGATTTCTGTAGAAGGATACGTTGAAGGGACCATCAGTCGAGAAATACGCGGAAACAAAGGCTTCGGCTATGACCCCATATTTATCCCAAAAGGCTACGATAAGACCTTTGGTGAGCTCGGTGAAGATGTAAAAAAGCACATAAGCCACAGGAGTGTGGCGTTTAAAAAGTTGTTCGATGCTTTGATGAAAGTTGGGGAGATTGGAATATGAGCAATAGAAAAGAATTTACCATACATGCTGAAAGAATTTTGACCCCCGTCTTCGAACCTCCCGTAAGAGGTTTAAACATGAAAAGGGTCGAAGAATATATTGATAAAGATATCGTTATTGAAGATGGCCAAATCAAAGACTTACGTCCACACAAAAGTGCAGATATAAAAGCCAAGCTTGTCACTCCTGGTCTTTTCGATGCGCATACCCATATCCCGTTCATTGGTTCACGTGCAAGAGAGTTTTACATGAGAGCTCGCGGAAAAACCTACCTCGAAATTTTGCAAGCCGGCGGAGGCATACATTATACCTCAATCCTGGTAAGACAAGCTGACGAAGATGAACTTTACAATATCTCTGCTCGATATATTAAAGAATTCACTAGACATGGTGTGATTGGAATTGAATGCAAAAGTGGGTATGGACTGGATAGGGAAAATGAAATGAAGCAGCTGAGAGTAATAAGACGACTCAGGGATACCCTTCCAAACAAGATTACAGCTACGTTCCTCGGTTTACACGCAAGACCAAAGGATAAATCTGTCACAGATTACATTGCCGAAATGAAAGAATTACTCAAAGATATTTCGGAAAAGAACCTTGCTGATTTTGTTGATGTGTTCTGCGACAAAGGTGCATACCTTCCAGATGAGATTGAAGAGTTCTTTAATTTTGCTAAATCACTTGGTTTCAAAATACGGTTGCATGCTGATGAAATAGAGAATGTTGGTGCTGCCAGGTTCGGTGCACAACTCGATGCTGTTAGTGTTGACCATGTTTTGAAAGTTACAAAAGAGGACATCGGGGAAATAACGAAAAGTCGGACTATCGTTACACTAATGCCAAACACGAGCTTTTATCTCGGTGAAGCGTTTGCACCGGCAAGAGAAATCATCGATGCAGACATACCCGTGGCTCTTGGCTCTGACTTCAACCCAGGCTCTTCTCCCATTTTTATGCCAAGTTTTGTAATGCACCTTGCAATAAGATTTTTGAAAATGGAACCAGAAGAAATACTAACCGCCTATACGGTCAATTCAGCGTATTTACTTGGCTTTACTTCCGGGATTGTGAGACCAGGATATCCCGCAGATTTGGTACTCTGGAAAACTTCAGAATTTCTGGACATTCCATATATGTGGCAAGAGAACTTTGTTGAACATGTTTTTATAGATGGAAGGATGGTTCTTTAAATCATGGCTGAGAGGAAATTCCTTAAACTAAGTGATATTGTTTTTGTTTTGGTTGCAATTGTTCTTGGAATAACCTGGTATTTTATTCACTTTAGGTACGATAATGGTAACATTCCAGGAACACAAATACTTTCTGTGAGAATCCAAGGTGAAGAGGTATTCACGGTCGAAGAACCTGGCGAATTCATAATAAAAAACCAACAAGGAAAGTACATTACAACACTACATTTTGATGGAAATAGAGCTTGGGTTACCGACTCGAATTGTCCAGATAAAATTTGCGAAAAAACAGGGAAGATAGGACCAGGAGGGAGTATAATTTGCGTACCAAACAGAATGATAATAGAGTTCAAGACAGACGAGAAAAAAGAAAAGAAAGAAGTAGACGTAGAAACGTGGTAATTTTTGGGATAATGATAGCGCTGAGTAGCGTAGTATACGTTATTGAAGGTTTAATACCATTTCCTGTACCAGGAGGCAAGTGGGGTTTTTCAAATTTCTTAGTGTTGTACATGTCTGCTTTTTCCGGTCTTTCAGACGCTGTACTTCTTGCCGTCTCTAAGTCTTTACTTGGTTCTATTCTTTCTGGCACCATATTTACTCCAGGTTTTTTCATGGGTTTTTTCGGCAGTGTGGCATCTGCGATAGTTCAAAGTTTTCTCTCAAGGTTTAACTTCTTAAGTGTATTCGGAATAAGCTTTCTGGGAATGGTAACAAACAATTTAGTGCAGTTCGCTATTGGCAGTTTCTTAATCGGTTCAAAAGCTATTTTCATCTTCCTACCGCTAGTGATGATGTTAGGTACATTTAGTGCGTTTGCAAATGCATTCCTGGCTCTGAAGACACACAGTATTGTGAGAGATTTTGAACTAAATCAGGGGGTGGAAAAATGATAAGGAGGTCCGATTTTCCAAAAGATTTTATCTTCGGAACGGCTACGGCAGCATACCAGATTGAAGGTGCAGCAAACGAAGATGGCAGAGGACCATCGATTTGGGATGTCTTTTCACACACGCCTGGCAAAACCTTGAATGGTGACACGGGAGACGTTGCGTGTGACCATTATCACCGATACAAGGAAGATATCCAGCTGATGAAAGAAATAGGTTTAGACGCTTACAGGTTCTCTATCTCCTGGCCCAGAATCATGCCAGATGGGAAGAACATCAACCAAAAGGGTGTGGACTTCTACAACAGGCTTGTTGATGAGCTTTTAAAGAATGATATCAAACCATTCGTAACACTCTATCACTGGGACTTACCATACGCACTCTATGAAAAAGGTGGATGGCTTAACCCAGATATAGCACTTTATTTCAGAGCATACGCAACGTTTATGTTCAACGAACTCGGTGACCGTGTGAAACATTGGATTACACTGAACGAGCCGTGGTGTTCTTCTTTCTTGGGTTACTACACAGGAGAGCATGCCCCGTGCCATCAAAATTTACAAGAAGCAATAACTGCAGCACATAACCTGTTGAGGGCACACGGACACGCCGTTCAGGCGTTCAGAGAGGAAGTAAAAGATGGAAAAGTTGGCTTGACCAACGTTGTGATGAAAATAGAACCAGGCGATGCAAAACCCGAAAGTTTCTTGGTCGCCAATCTTGTTGATAAGTTCGTTAATGCATGGTTCCATGACCCTGTAGTTTTCGGTAAATATCCCGAAGAAGCTGTTGCACTTTATACGGAAAAAGGACTGCAAGTTCCCGACAGCGATATGAACATTATTTCAACCCCCATTGACTTCTTTGGCGTGAATTACTACACAAGAACACTCGTTGTTTTTGACATGAACAATCCACTTGGATTTTCGTATGTGCAAGGCGACCTTCCAAAGACGGAAATGGGATGGGAAATCTACCCGCAGGGATTATTTGATATGCTGGTCTATCTGAAGGAAAGATATAAACTACCGCTTTATATCACAGAGAACGGAATGGCTGGACCTGATAAATTGGAAAACGGTAGAGTTCATGATAATTACCGAATTGAATATTTGGAAAAGCACTTTGAAAAAGCACTTGAAGCAATCAACGCAGGTGTTGATTTGAAAGGCTACTTCATTTGGTCATTGATGGACAACTTCGAGTGGGCATACGGATATTCAAAACGTTTCGGTATAATCTACGTAGATTACAATACACAAAAAAGGATACTGAAAGATTCAGCGTTATGGTTAAAGGAATTTCTAAAATCTTAAGAATTCTAAAGAAAAGAAGCCCCGAAAGGGGCTTCTCAGATTGTTGACAAACCCCCACTTTTCGATAAACGAAAGGTGGGGTTTTATTATCGCCAATACAACTTTTGAGAAAAATTCTAATAAAACTTCCAAATTTTTGCCCTTCCCTGGACCTCCCTTCC
>Ga0224486_100041_pt1 | contig 71039 bp, 63 predicted proteins | sample TexhydDE_CT_test_FD_172013 | JGI IMG/M metagenome (GOLD analysis project Ga0224486, IMG submission 172013) | Fracking water microbial communities from deep shales in Oklahoma, United States - hydraulically fractured wells DE_CT_test ... | reverse complement strand
ACTTTCAATCCCTTATAGGTAGACTAAAAACCCCGTTACAAGCCGCTTTTAATAAGGCTTGTTATTTTTTGTAAAAGTTATTATACCTACTGCTTTCAAGGTCTATTATAGCATTTATTTCCCAAAAAATAAAGATTCTATTGCAAAAGCAAAAACAAAAAATTGTCGTCGATCTCCAGGGATTTTTGCACTATTGAAGGTCGACGACAATTTCAAAGTAACAAGCTATCCTATTTATTCCTCTCAAAAGTAAACACCACAAACAAACATAAATCTAAATTGCAATATTAAATGCAACACTTTTTAAGAAAAAGTATGATATAGATATCCAAATTTTTACTCTTACAAATTGCAGAACTTTACGTTGTCAAGGGAAGGGTGGAGATTTTCGAGCGTAAGCGAGAAAATACTACCCGACCTTGACAACGTACACAAATGATATAATTGTCCCTAGGCCTTTTGGCATACCTGGCCAAAAGGCCTTAACTATACACTATCATTTACATTCTTCTTTTTAAGTATCTGCTGTGTTAGCCTGTCTGTGCATACTCTCCCTCTAGCACTTTGCCTTTCCCCTCGCATATCTTCAATAGCTCCCTGTAAAAACATTCCTCTGCTGTACTATAGTTCAGTATATTCCTGGGATATTGGTTCATCCATCTTTCTATCTCCTTGACCTCTGATAACGGTACATCTTTTATCACTTTGACTTTGGGAATAAAACGCCTTATAATCCCATTTTGCCTTTCATTGCTTGCCCTTTCCCACGATGAGTAAGGATGGGGCAAAATATGCTTCACTCCTGTAGCTTTCTAAAATACTTGATACTCTGAACCATTATCAGCTGTTACACTCCGGAATACATCCATAAACAATTTACCATACCTGCTTTTAAGTTTCATAAACACTCTCTTTACTGATTCACCATCCTTAGAATCTAGAAGAAATATGAGTTCATATCTGGTTTTCTTCTCCGTCAATGTCAAAAGAACTGCATCATTAGAACGTTTGCCTACTACAGTATCTATTTCCCAGTGCCCAAACTCTTCCCTGGTTTCTACTTCCTTGGTCCTTAAATCTATGCTTTTACCCATAATCCGTTTAGGCTCCCTTTTCTTCGTCTTATCCCTGGGTTTTAGCCTCGGTTTAAGCAACAAATCAATATTGCGTACTTTAAGTAGTTCCCTGTCTATATAGTTATACAGAGTTTTGGTACAAACCATGGGCTTATCTTTCCAATTGGGATCCCTTTTACAATAACCCGCTATACTGTCTGGAGACCACTTTTTCTTTCTCTAGCATCTTCTTCTCCGCAAATCTAATGGAGTCCTTAACATGTGGGAGTTTGAGTTTAGCACCACAGTTTTTACGTCTCTTTTCATATACTGCCTGCCCTGCTTCGGGAAAGTACGCTTCATAAGTAGATAAATCAGATTTAAGCTGAATAACAGTACCACGTTTAATTTCCCTGCTGATAGTACTTGGAGCTCGACCTAACTGTTTTGCGATGTACCGCATGCTTTTGCCTTCTTTGCGCAAGGCAGCAATTTGTCCTCTTTCGTAAGCATTTAGGTGTTTAAAAGAGCGATGTTTCGTGGTACAATTGTGTTGAGCCATAGTGAGACCTCCCTGTATGGTTGGTGATTTTTTGGATATCTATATCATACAGGATTCCTCACTATGGTTCTATAATTTTTTTGGGTGTTGCATTTAATTTTACAATGAACCTCCAAAAAGTTGGAACTATAAAAGCACTACTATTTTCCACCTTTGTAGCCTCGATTAGATGGTTTTTAACTTCCATTATTACAAACGCCTATATGTTCCTGCCTCTGCAGCTCTTGCACGGTTTAATTTTCATTGTTCTATATTACTCGATGGCAATATACATCAACGAAGAAGTGCCCAAAGAGCTCAAGACATCGGGACAAACTATAAACAACCTAATAGGAATGGGAATAGCGAGAATCACAGGAAGTTTAGTCGGAGGATTTTTAAGCGACATCTACGGAATAAAAAACATGTTCCTCTATAATTCCATTCTGGCTTTCATAACAGTGTTAATCTTTGCATATATATTCTTGACAATGAAAAGGCGCTCAACGTCTGAATCCTTCTTCAACCAAGAAGAACTTTAAAAATTTCAAAATTAAATAAAGAGCAAAAGGACCCCCTGTTTTACAGTAAGGAGGTCCTTTTCAACAGTTCAATACTCTTCTTTTGCCTTATTAAAGCAATTTTGGCAGTAACCATCATAAAGGTCTGCGCATTCATCGCATACATAGCTGTTGCAACCGGGACACTGTGCCACCAGATCTTCATCCGTCGGATAACCACATACCACACACTTTACTTTGCCAGGCATATGTTTTACCTCCTGTTTACCAATTTTTTATATATTCTTTCAAATTAAACTCAAAATATTCACGCAACAAGAAAAACGGGGCTAATAAAATAAAAGGGTGCAGCTTTTAAGCTACACCCTTTTTCTATGGCGGAGAAGGAGGGATTTGAACCCTCGCGCCGGTTTTACCCGACCTACGCCCTTAGCAGGGGCGCCCCTTCGGCCTACTTGGGTACTTCTCCTCATTGCCGTCTGGCGGAGAGAGTGGGATTCGAACCCACGGTGCCTTTCGGCATCACTGGTTTTCAAGACCAGCTCCTTAAACCGCTCGGACATCTCTCCGCGTTTCTTATTTGCGTTATATAGTATAACAAAATAGCCCTTCTGTGTCAACAACGTTTTCCCGCTTTTAATCAGCTTTTCCCGCAATCATCATCTTGAAACTGCTGAAACCTTTTAAACTATTATTCTCCCCAGTATTAAGACAGCTTAACACATAACACGTCACAGCCATGGATTTATCCTCTTGGTTTTGCATACGGCATCAATCTCCTATTGAAAAGCATCAATGCATAAACCATAACCACCACAAACCCTTAAGAGGACGTTGAAAGAGATCGCTTTGTGATCCTTTCAACGCCACCCATATAGGGAACCAGCTTCTCGGGAATAACGACCGACCCGTCTTCCTGTTGATAGTTTTCCAAAATGGCCGCTAGAGTACGCCCTATGGCCAAACCCGAACCGTTGAGGGTATGCACATATTCCGCTTTATCTTGAGGGCTCATCCGATATTTTATGTTAGCTCTCCGCGCCTGATAGTCTTCAAAATTGCTGCAAGACGACACCTCCACATACCTGTTGTAGCTGGGCATCCATACCTCAAGGTCGTACTTCTTGGCCGCCGTAAAGCCCAGATCGGCAGTACACATAAGTACCACGCGGTAAGGCAAACCCAGAAGCTGCAGTATCCTTTCAGCATCGGCTACCAGCATTTCAAGCTCGTCGTACGAATCCTCCGGCCTTACAAATTTAACCAATTCAACTTTGTTAAACTGATGCTGACGTATCAAACCCCGGGTATCCCTGCCAGCAGCTCCTGCTTCGGCTCTAAAGCATGCACTATAAGCCACATATTTAAGCGGCAACATATTGCCATCTAAAATCTCATCCCGATGCATGTTGGTAACCGGCACTTCTGCCGTGGGGATAAGGAAGTAATCGGTGTCCACCACTTTAAAAGCGTCCTCCTCAAACTTGGGTAGCTGGCCGGTTCCTATCATGCTTTTCCTGTGAACCATAAAAGGTGGAAACACCTCTACGTATCCGTGCTGCGTTGTATGAACATCCAGCATGAAATTTATCAAAGCCCGTTCCAGGCGAGCACCCATACCGCGATAAAAAACAAAGCGGGACCCCGTCACCTTTGCCGCAGTTTTGAAGTCGAGTATGTTGAGCTCCTCTCCAATATCCCAGTGGGCTTTTGGTTCGAAATCAAATTTCCTCGGTTCTCCCCAACGCCTTACCTCTACATTTTGGTCTTCGGAGTCGCCCACGGGCACCGAATCGTGAGGAAGGTTGGGGATGGTGAGCAGCACCTCTTCAAGCTGCTCTTCTATTTCCCTGATTTTAGCGTCGTATTCCTTTATGGTGTCCGAGACCTTCCTCATCTCATTTATGATCTCGGTAACGTCCTTTTTCTCTTTCTTTAACCTGGCAATCTCCTCGCTTACCACATTTCTCCTGTTCTTCAACTTCTCAACTTCAGCTATGTAAGCCCTCCGCTTCTCGTCCAGCTCCAGAAACCTGTCCAGGTCCACATCTTCCTTTTTGGTAGCCAGCTTTTGCCTTACCAGTTCGGGATTGCTTCTTATAAATTTGGGGTCCAGCACAGTAACACCTCCTGTAAAATTGGCTCAACTTAACCTGTTCCTCACTTAAACATCTCTTACCCCATACTTTAAGGCCTATTAAGTTCATATTAATTATACTACATTTTAGACACTATGCAACCTTTGGAAACATTCGAAATCTGCTTTAAAGCTCATTCCCGGCTCAAAAGGTATCCCTTCTCCCTTAAGGCCGCTTCGATCCTGTCCAGCACGGCAGGGTCATCCGCCTCAATGGTATGCAGGTGTACCCCTTCTGTCAGCGAACATAGAGGTTCAGCTTTTTCCTTTTTCATGGCTTCCATGAAGGCACGTACATCGCTGGGTGACTTTATCATAAGTCGCGCCTTGAATTCCCCGTACACACCGTGCTCTACGCTCACATCCAAAACGGTTCCTCCCAAGTCTACTATAGTCATCAGTTCATCCTCAATACCCTCATCAGAGTGTTTACAGGCTATAACACGCCGGTAACGCCGGGGATACAAATTTTTGGGGATCATATACCCTTGAGGTGTAGCGATTATCTCTTCACCAGCCGCTCTCAATATGGCTATATCCTGAACGATAACCTGTCTGCTCACTCCCAACAACCCGGCCAGATAAGCACCCGTCACAGGCTGACTGCTTCCCTTTATTATCCTCAGAATCTCCTGCCGCCTTTCGTCAGCTGACATATTCTTTTACCCCCTGTCTGTAAACAAGCCTTTCACCTGCACAAATAATTATACCATTTTTTTCTCAGCTTTTGTGAAAAATTCGTCGTTTATTATATTATCTTTTACTATCCTTACCATCTTTAAAACCATTTCCATTGTAAAGCGCTAATTTCATTTGATGCTCCTCTATCTAAAGCATACTTAACCCTGTTTAAAATTTCAGGACAATTCAGCTTTAAAGCTCAAGTTAACTTTGTCGTTTAAGCTTTCGTAAAGGTTTAAGCCCCAAAACCGGCTAAAGAATAACACAGTAAAGTTTAGGACACAATAATATCTTGATACAAAAGAAGCCAATGGGGGCGATTGCGCTTGAAACCGACACGCAAAATATCCATGCTAATCTATTTTTTTATTTACCTTCTGGTGGTGAAAAACATGGAGGCCATCACAGCCGGCCCCGACCCTGTTGAACTGATAGACATAAAATCCAGCAAAAAATCCAATTGGACATATACTACTTCTGCTCCCATAACCCAACCCCCTATCAATATGGATGAAAATACCCGCGCACACCTGAAAAACTTTAGAAACGAAGCAGCAAAGTTATGCCAGCTGTACCCGGGAACTTTCTTAAGCAGCCTCCCCACCCAGAAAAAAAAGATTGCGTTGACTTTCGACGACGGCCCTGATTGTCATGCCACCACAAAAGTCCTAGATATACTTGAATATTACAATATTCCAGCTACATTTTTTGTAATTGGCCAAACTGTGGACAAGCACCGAGAAGTAATTTACCGAGCCATCAAAAATGGGCATGAGATCGCCAACCACAGCTGGAGCCATATAAGGCCCACCTCTGTGTCCACTTCAGAATTGATAAGCGAGGTAGAAAAAACCCAGGCAAAACTCCAGGAAATGGGAATAACCACTAAAGTATTCAGACCTCCCTATGGTTTGATTACACTCCAGCAGATGGAAGCACTCAAAGCGCTGGGCTACAAAGCAGTTATATGGTCCATAGACTCAATGGACTGGTACACCAGCAATCCACAGGAAATTGTGCAATGCGTGCTCAGCAATGTCCATCCCGGAGCCATTATACTGATGCACTGTGCTGGTGGACATGACAACCGCCGTGGAACTATAGAAGCCCTCCCCACTATAATCTCCGCACTTAAAAGAGAGGGATATGAATTTGTAACCATCCAGCAATTGATAAATTTTTAACAACTTCCGCATGATACCCCGCAAGTTAACCATCAACATATTTCATAGCTACAACAAATTCGCAGGGCAATTGCAAAACATACGGCTTATAGCTGCCTTATTTGCATAACTTGCTGCACAAACCGCATATTGCCCTATTCAACATAGGGAGTTTAGCATTGAAATTTTTATATAAAATTCTTGCAAACTTCATTAAAAAGCTTGCATTTTTTTCGAGTTTGTATTACTATTACACTGGGTAAGATTTTTGGATAGTTTTAGTTGCTATATGGCTTATTAAAACCGGAAAAATAAAGAGGGCAACATTCCCTCTTAATTTATTAACCAAAATTGCAATAATAGAAAGGGGTTATTAAAATGACCAGACACAAAAAGCTGTTAGAATGGGTAGATCAGATGGCCAAACTGTGCAAGCCTGATCGGATCTACTGGTGCGACGGGTCAGAAGAGGAATATCAGCGCCTCCTCAATGAAATGGTCGCTTCAGGGATGGCGACTCCTCTAAACCCCGAGAAGAGACCCGGGTGTTATCTGTTCAGAAGCCATCCATCGGATGTGGCCCGCGTTGAAGACAGGACCTTTATCGCCTCCAGAAGCAAGGAAGATGCCGGTCCAACCAACAACTGGATAGATCCTGAAGAACTCAAAAAGACGATGACCGAGCTTTACGATGGCTGCATGAGAGGCAGGACCATGTACGTCATACCCTTCTCCATGGGGCCCATTGGCTCTCCTATTTCCAAGATAGGCGTCGAGCTCACTGACAGCCCTTATGTTGTGGTTAACATGCGCATAATGACCCGCATAGGCAAAAAAGTGCTTGACGTGCTGGGAGAAGATGGCGAGTTTGTGCCATGTCTGCATTCGGTGGGTGCACCCCTTGCCGAAGGTCAAAAGGATACTACATGGCCGTGTGCGCCCATGGAAAAGAAATACATCAGCCATTTCCCCGAGGAGAGAACCATCTGGTCCTATGGTTCTGGTTATGGCGGCAATGCCTTGCTGGGCAAGAAGTGCTTTGCCCTCCGCATAGCTTCGGTAATGGCACGCGACGAGGGCTGGCTGGCCGAGCACATGCTTATCCTGGCCATCACTAATCCCAAGGGTGAACGCAAATACATTGCAGCCGCCTTCCCAAGCGCCTGCGGTAAAACCAACCTGGCCATGATGGTTCCCACTCTTCCTGGCTGGAAAGTGGAGACCATAGGCGACGATATCGCCTGGATGAAGTTTGGCAAGGACGGCAGGCTGTATGCTATAAATCCTGAGGCGGGATTTTTCGGCGTGGCACCTGGCACATCCATGCACTCCAATCCTAATGCCATGCTGACCATTGCCAAGAATACCATATTCACCAATACCGCACTAACTGATGACGGCGATATATGGTGGGAAGGCATCGGTTATGACGCTCCAGGGCATCTCATTGACTGGAGGGGCAATGACTGGTATCCGGGTTCTGATACGCCAGCCGCACATCCAAATGCACGCTTCACAGCGCCTGCAAGCCAGTGTCCGTCAATTGCACCCGAGTGGGAAGACCCCAACGGAGTACCTATATCGGCTATACTGTTTGGTGGCCGCAGGTCCACCACGGTACCACTGGTATATGAAAGCTTTGACTGGAACCACGGGGTATTCCTGGGTTCAATAATGGGCTCCGAAATCACCGCAGCGATTATATCTGATCAAATCGGTAAGGTACGCCGCGATCCATTTGCCATGCGTCCTTTCTGCGGATACCATATATGCGATTACTTCCAGCACTGGCTCAACATCGGCAAGACAGCCGATCCTGAGAAGCTGCCCAAGATATTCTTCGTGAACTGGTTCCGCAAAGACAAGGACGGCAACTGGTTGTGGCCCGGATTTGGCGAGAACAGCCGCGTGCTCAAGTGGATATTCGAGAGAGTATCAGGCGAGGGCAAAGCGGTTGAAACTCCCATTGGCTACATGCCAACACCCGATGCCATTGACACAACCGGGCTTGATATAAGTAACAGCGCTATGCAGGAGCTTCTGAAGGTTGACCGTGATGAGTGGCTGTGCGAAGTGGCCTCCATCCGCGAATATTACGCTTCCTTCGGCAATAAGCTGCCCAAAGAGCTGGCTCATCAGTTGGATGCCCTCGAAAAGCGGCTGCGCGAATACAACGGTTAAAAAAAGGACGGCCAATAAGGCCGTCCTTTTCATTTTCTTTTTCTTCCTTAACTTAAAAAATGAACAACCATGAAAACCATACGGTTCCACACCGCTCAGCAATTTTTACTGCACTTTTTTAAATTTATAATTTTTTCATAAATGCCTCGCACAGCCATTTACAAGAGCCACGCTAGAATGCCTCCAATTTCAATCTTGGGATGTCACGCCTGAACCATCCTCAGACTCAGAATTCAGTTCCGGAGGCTTGGGCCCAAAAAACTGATAATAGTGCACCTTTATCCTGCCGTTGTACAGCTTTCTCTTGCGATCGGCTTTACGCCCAAAAACGCGTTCAAAGCCTTCATAAGGTGACAGTATATACAGCGACCATGTATCAAGGGGTTTGAAGACCTGCCCCATCTGCCTGTACAGCTCCTCCACCCCTTTTCTGTCGCCCAACCTCTCTCCATAAGGGGGATTCGTTATAATGCATCCGTATTTCCTTTTTGTGCTGAACTTAGACAGGGGCTGAGTATGAAAGTCTATATGCTCCCCAACGCCTGCCAGCTTTGCATTATGCCGTGCCACCTTCAAAACTTTCCCATCGATGTCATAGCCCAGCAGTCTAAAGCACAAATCGCGGCGTATGGCATCCTGTGCTTCTTCCCTGGCCCGTTTCCAGATATCAGCAGGAATCCATGGCCACTTCTCCGAATCAAAACTCCTATTGAGCCCCGGCGCTATGTTAAGGCCTATCATCGCGGCTTCAATTAAAATAGTACCCGAACCGCAGAACGGGTCCACCAGCATCCTGTTGGGATTCCAAAAACTGAGCTGCACCAGCGCAGCAGCCAACGTCTCCCTCAGCGGCGCTTTGCTTGCCAGCTGGCGGTAACCGCGCTTGTGCAGGCCGGAACCGCTGGTATCTATGGCCAATGTGGCTACATCCTTCAGGAGTGCCACTTCTATGACAAACCTGGGCCCATCCTCTTCAAACCAGCTCTTCTTGTATTTCATTTTCAGCCGCTCTACAATGGCCTTCTTCACTATAGCCTGACAGTCAGGAACGCTAAACAGCTTCGATTTCACCGATTTGCCTATAACGGGAAAACAGGCATTTTCAGGCAGCACATCTTCCCAGGGCAAGGCTTTGGTCTGTTCAAACAGCTCTTCAAAAGTTAGGGCTGGAAATTCCCCCATTTTTATAAATACCCTGTCCGCTGACCGCAGCCACAGGTTTGCACGGCTAATCCCCAATGCATCAGTCGTAAAAGTAACCTTCCCGTTGTCCACCCTGACATTTTCATAGCCCAGAGCCCTTACCTCCTGGGCTACGACAGCCTCTACTCCAAAAGCAGCCGTCGCAATGGCCTCAAACGTATCCATGCACCATTCTCTCCTGCGTTTCTAATGCTCTATAATTTATTTTTTGGTATTTTCTGTATATTCTCCTATATTTCGTACACTCAATGATAATTTTGCTGCAAATTTAATTTGATTAAATATAGCTTGATAAAGCAACGTTTACGTATGCATTTTTTTACACGCAGCAATTGAGCGTCCGCTTGTGTACCGCCAAAATGATGTCTTCTCATTTTTATTTCAACATAGCTGCGGTATTAAACAGCTTGCTTTTGCAGCTACACTTTTGTAAATACTTCGTTTTGAACAGCAAAATAGACTTTCTACACTAAAATCAAGGATATCACCTGCTTCACTCAATGGAAACTTCATCATTCCAATATGCTATATTCCTTTACGGATTCCACCTCAGCACAGGATTTCGTGCAGCCTTAGCCTCGTCAAGCCGCCTGACGGGCGTGGTGTGGGGCGCACCTTTTATCTTTTCAGGTTGTTCCTCCACTTCCCGCGCAATCTCAATCAAAGCATCGGCAAAGGCATCCAGAGTTTCCTTGCTCTCGGTTTCGGTGGGTTCAATCATCAACGCCTCCTTTACTATAAGCGGGAAGTACATGGTAGGCGGATGAAACCCGAAATCCATGAGCCGCTTGGCGATATCCAAAGCAGACACGCCCTTTTCCTTTTGCCTCTGTGCCGATATAACGAACTCATGCATACACCTGCGGTTGTAAGGCACAAGGTAGTGCTCCTTCAGCCGCTCCATGAGGTAATTGGCATTCAGAACAGCCGACTCGGATACCTTCTTGAGCCCCTCTGCACCCATGGACATGATATAGGCATAGGCCTTGACCACAACGCCAAAGTTGCCGTAAAACGACTTTACTCGCCCTATGGAGAGAGGCCTGTCATAATCTAAGTAATACCTGCCATCCTTAAACACAACCATCGGCACCGGCAGGAATGGCTCTAGCTCCTCCTTGACGCCCACAGGCCCTGAACCAGGCCCGCCACCGCCGTGGGGCGTGCTGAAGGTCTTGTGCAGATTGAGGTGCACCACGTCAAACCCCATATCGCCCGGCCGTACCATCCCCAAGATAGCGTTCATGTTGGCGCCGTCGTAATAGAGAAGGCCTCCGGCTTTGTGGACGATATCGGCTATTTCAAGTATATTCCCCTCAAACAACCCCAAAGTATTGGGGTTGGTCAGCATCAGCCCTGCCGTGGTATCATCCACCACAGCCTTGAGCGCCTCCAAATCAACCTCTCCCCTGTCGTTGGATTTTACCTCCACTACGTCGAAGCCCACCATGGCAGCCGAAGCCGGGTTGGTACCGTGAGCCGAATCGGGCACGATAATCTTATTACGCTTTACATCACCGCGGTGCTGATGATACGCCTTTATTATCATGAGGCCCGTCATCTCGCCGTGTGCCCCAGCAGCCGGCTGAAGCGAAAACCTGTCCATGCCGGTGATCTCCGACAAAAGCCTATCCATCCTGTACAGTATCTCTAGGCATCCTTGAACGGTCTCAGCCGGCTGCTGGGGGTGCACCTGAGTAAACCCTGCCAAAGCGGCCACATCCTCGTTGACCTTGGGATTGTATTTCATGGTACACGATCCCAGGGGGTAAAAACCCGAGTCCACGCCGTAATTGAGCTGCGAGAGGCGCGTGAAATGCCGGACAACGTCGACCTCGCTGACCTCCGGTAGCCTGGCGTCCTCTTCTCTCAAGCACTCCCTGGGCACCATCTCTTCTAGCGCCAGCTGTGGCACATCACAATGGGGGAGGGAATAGGCTTTGCGCCCGGACTTACTCATCTCAAAAATTAAAGGCCTTTCCTTCACAGCCTGCCCACCTCCCTGATCAGCGCATCGATTTCTTCCCTGGTTCTCTTCTCGGTTACCGCTACCAGCCACCCACCTTGAAGCTCCGGATAATCTTTCTCTACCGCATAGCCACCAATGATACCGTGATCCAGCAGCGCTCTGTTTAATTCTTCCACCGGGACAGGGACTTTTACCAGAAACTCATCAAAAAACGGCGCTGGAAACATGGAGCTGCAGCCCGCTTCCGAGATCAGCTTTTCAAAAGCGTAATGAGCCTTTCGCATGGAGAGCAAGGCCACCTCTTTTAATCCCTCCCGTCCCAGCACAGACAGATATACGGTTGCCGCCAGAGCATTCAAAGCTTGATTGGAACAGATATTGGATGTGGCCTTTTCCCTCCTGATGTGCTGTTCCCTTGTCTGAAGGGTGAGCACGAAGGCCCTGTTACCTGATAAATCCACCGTCTGCCCCACAATTCTGCCCGGCATCCTGCGCATCAATTTCTGCGTTGTGGCCATAAATCCAAGATATGGGCCACCAAAATTGAGAGGGTTGCCAAGGGACTGACCCTCTCCTACCACAATATCAGCCCCGCAACTCCCCGGGGATTTAAGAACAGCTAGCGAAACCGGATTTACGCTGACAACCAACAGACCGCCAAAGTGATGGACCACTTCGGCGATTTCGTCAAGCATCTCTATAATTCCAAAGAAGTTCGGGGTTTGCACCACCACAGCCGCCACATCGTCGGACACCAACCGCTTGAGTTCCTGAATGTCCACCCTACCATCATCATAGCCTACCTCGTGTACCTTTATGCCTCTAAATCGGCTGTAAGTGTAAACCACTTCCCTACTTTGTGGGTGAACAGAACGAGCGATCAATGCTTTTTCCCTGCCCGTGGCTTGGCAGGCCATGCAGACCGCCTCGGCCAGTGCCGAGGCCCCATCGTACATGGAAGCATTTGCTACATCCATGCCTGTCAGCTCGCACATCATAGTTTGGTACTCAAAAATCGCCTGCAGCGTCCCTTGGCTTATCTCAGGCTGATATGGCGTATAGGCGGTATAAAATTCCTGGCGTACCAGCACGTGCTTCACCACGCTGGGAATATAGCGGTCGTATGCTCCGGCTCCAAGGAAACATATATACTCATCCACCGTTTTATTCTTGGCCGCAATATCCTTCATATGGCGCACCAGTTCCATTTCGGATAAGGGCACAGGCAGGTCAAGGTCATCCTTTAATCGCACCTGACATGGAATGTCCTCATAAAGCTGCTCAATGCTGTGTAACCCCAGCTTTTCAAGCATTTCCCGCCGATCCTGGTCCGTATTGGGGATGTAGCTTCCCATCCTTATGCCTCCTCTTCACAAAACCGCTCATAGCCCTCAGCATCCATCAATGAGTCCAGCTCGCCTGGATCTGACATTTCCAATACCAAAATCCAGTTCTCATACGGGTCCTGATTTATAAGCTCTGGAGAAGCCTCAAGGCTGGTGTTGACTTCTACAACGGTACCCGAAACCGGCGAATACACATCCGATGCCGCTTTCACCGATTCCACCGCAGCTACCGCATCGCCTGCCTTGACGGTACGCCCCACCTCTGGCAGGTCGACAAACACTATGTCTCCCAGAGAATCCTGGGCATAGTCGGTAATCCCGATTATGGCCCTATTGCCCTCCACTTTTACCCACTCGTGGTCTTTGGAATACTTCAAACCATTTACAACTTTCACCTTAATCAAACCTCCTATTATTATAAAATGGCCAAAATGCTCCCCATAAACGCAACGTGTGGACACTATACCTTCGCCGCAAAAAAGTTTAGCCCTCTATGGTCCTTTGGATATCATAAAGCAGACATTTTAGAGGATGCCCATCTATAATTTAACATTTAATGCACGCTTGAGCAACTTTTATTTTTTATATTGTTTGGCATAAAAAGGAATTTTAACCACTTCAGCCTTCAAAGCCTTGTTCCTCACAATTACATCTACCTGAGAACCCCGCGCTGCATACCGGACATCCATAAGAGCCAAAGCAATATTCTTTTTCAGGGTTGGAGAAAAGCCGCCCGAGGTAATATACCCTATGCTCCTGCCCTCCACCTGAACTTCATAGCCCTGCCGTGGAATCCCTTTGTCTACCATTTCCAGGCCCACCAGTTTTCGTGAAATCCCGCTTTCCTTTTGTTTGATCAGCGCCTCTCGTCCTATGAAATCCGGTTTATCAAGCTTGACAAACCTGTCCAGCCCGGCTTCCAATGGCGAAATATCAGGAGAAAGCTCATGCCCATAAAGCGGCAATGCGGCCTCCAGCCGCAGCGTATCCCTGGCACCCAACCCTGCCGGCATGACATGGAATTCTGCCCCCGCATCCACAATGGTGTTCCACACCTTACAGGCACTATCTGCTGGTATATATATCTCAAACTGGGTATCATCGCTGTATAACTCGCCTGTTTCTAAGGCACTATCTGCTGGTATATATATCTCAAACCCATCCTCACCGGTATAACCAGTACGCGAAATCAATGCAGATACACCGGCGATGCTCACACCGTCCACAAACCTGAAGAATTTAATCTTATCAAGCGGGGCATCCACAATTCTTTGCAAAACCTCCTGAGATTTTGGCCCCTGAAGGGCCAGCTGCGCGTACTGTTCCGATACATCTTCAACTTCCACGTCATGCGGCTTGTGGCTCTCTATCCACTCAACGTCCTTCTCGATGTTGGCAGCATTGACCACAAGCAAATAGCATTCGGCATCGAATTTGTAAACCAGCAGGTCATCCACAGTCCCACCATCGGGATAGCACATGGGCGAATAAAGAACCTGAAATTCGCGCATACCTGATATATCGTTGGTTATGAGCTTTTGAATGAACTCGGTGGCACCCCTGCCTTTTATCATAACCTCGCCCATATGGGATACGTCGAACAGCCCTGCCCGCTGGCGCACCGCCTCATGCTCCTGCAAAATACCCGTATACTGAAGCGGCATCGTCCAGCCACCAAACTCGATCATCTTTGCTCCCAAAGATACATGTTTTTCATAGAGCGGCGTCTTTTTCAATTTAATACCTCCTTAAAACGCAAAAAAAATAATTTGCCGGCTTAGCTTTATTGTAGCACAAAATGCATGTCTTAAAAAATTTAAATTTTCAATCGGAATCAACGCTCTGCACGCTCTGCGCATAGCGCTTTTGCTTCTGCTTGTGCCTGTAAATATAAACCCCTACAGCGAACAACGCGATGCCCCAGATAACAAGGGACCTCATTCCCCGTTCCAGACCTATGGCTTGGGAAACCAAACCCGTCATTGCTGGTATAGTCATGCTCCCCAGCGCTGCCGTCATAACAAGCATCCCGGTGATGAATCCTTTTTGTTCAGGATACATACCTCCCGCTATAGCAATAGCGGTAGGAAACAATCCCCCGAAGAAAAACCCTGTAAACCCAAGTCCCGTTATCGCCAAAACCACGAACGGACTAAACAGGGCCACTACCATAGATACAAGGCCTCCCAGCGCGCTTAAAAATATCACCCTATGATATCCCAGCTTCTCGGCTCCTATGCTGCACGCAAACCTGCCTGATGCCAGCCCCAAGTTGTACACAGCAAGAGTCCCCGAAGCAAAAAACACCGGCAGCCTTACCACATCACCCATATACTTGTTTATCCAGGTATTGATGCTGTGCCCAGCCCCTGAATACAAGAACATCACCATGCTCAATAGCCACAAATAACTTGACGTGAACAGCATCCTATACGGCCATGAACCGGCTTGCTTCACATCGCCATCTGAATGCGGAAAAGTCTGAAACACAAGAAACAAGGTAATAATCACGCCTATTGCGGCGTTAATATAGTAAACCACACGCCAGTATTCGGTATAGCTCAAAATTATTCCCGAAACCAAAGGACCTATGAGGCATCCCACGGCAAAAAACATGTTTGCCTTATTGAGCATGCCGCTGGACCTGCCAGGATACATATCCATAATGGTTGAGCTCCCCGCAGCATCAACCGCTCCATGGCCTATGCCGGCAATAAAAGCAAATGCAAGGGCAATAGAAAATTGGGACAAGCTGCCCACTCCTATAAGTCCAAGGGTAAGGCATAAAGTGCCCAATATTACCACCCATTTAGCCCCAATGCGATCCGTCAGCAGGCCACACAACACAACCAACAGCATCCTACCCATGGCCATGAAACTGGCAAACAAACCTGCCTGTGCAAGGTTAATGCGGTAATTCTCTATCAAGAAAGGCATGGTGGCCCCAAAGACCGTAAAAGTCAGCCCAATGAGAAAAAACGCGCCGTAAATCGACAGGGTAATAAATCGCTTACTTGTATCAACTGTGCTTACCAAAATCTGATACCCCCATTTTTCATCATCACCAAAATATTACAACTAGATGATATAAGAGATCAACAATGCGATGCACAAAAAAATTAAAATTATGTATATCAAAGGCAAGACCTTCTTGAAAACGCGTTTACAGAAGCGCAATACAAGAAGAGGGTGATATACCTGCAAAATATAGTACAATGCTTCCCTGTACTCTTTATTCTCGGGCGCCATGCTTGCGGCCTGTTGAATGCTGTTGTAACCCTCAGCATACAGCCCCTTTTCCCACAACACCACGCCATTGAGATAGTACCACTGCGCCGTCTTTATCGGTAGAGCAGCCAATGCTGCTTCAGCCTCTTCAATCCTCCCAAGCAATATGAGGTCACGTATATTCTGATATGCACCTGCCTCGGTATCATAGGTCCAGAGCCGCTGCCAGCCATCACCCAATTTACTTTTGTCATTCACCTTTGTATCGCTTAAAATGAGGCTAGGAACATCCATGGGTTGAAATCCACTTAAAAGCTTGCCCTTTGCCATTATATTTAAATTGCCTTGATTTAAATCGCCTTGTTCAACGCTATAACCTTTTTGTTGCGCTTCATCTTGAGTATTCGTCGTCCTATAGGCCGGCGCTTTCCACAACGGCCCCGGCACTTTAACAATCTTCATCCCTATACCCCCGTATTTTCGTTAAGCCTACCCACATCCAATATCCTTATTCTGGCTGCGCTTTCTTTTGCCTTTTACGCTTATACATCTCATACCTTCTTTTTCCTTCTTCAAAAGCCCTCTTTTCCTCTTCAGTTTCCAGTATGAGCCTCGGCACCTCTACTGGACGCCCGTGTTCATCCAATGCCACCATGGTGAAAAACGCTGTAAGAGCAGTTACGGGCGGCTGATCGCTGCTTAAATCCTCTACCTCTACACGCACAGCCACTTCCATAGAGCTCCTCCCCACAAATACCAGCTGCCCCTTGCAGGTCACTAGCTGCCCTACAAATATAGGCTGATAGAATTCCAGCTCATCCACCCGCGCTGTCACCACATTTTTCCTGCAGTGCTTCCTGGCCACCACATATGCCGTATTGTCCATCATCTTCATTATTTCGCCGCCGTGGATATTGCCAGCCGGGTTGGCCTGCTCCGGCAATACGATCTGCGACATCACGGTCTTTGAATATGAGACAGGTTTAGCTTCCACTACTATCACCTCTGCATATCAGTTTGTTTAATGTTTATCATAGCGCTTAGTTTGTGTCATTTTCATTTTGTTAAATAGTGCTAAGCCTAAAAATCTTTCCTCACTACAAAACTTTAAATATTGAGTTCGCCTATGCTAAGAATTATATACTATAGAGATAAAAATTTAAACGGGCATTTGCGTTTTAACGTCATTGACACGGATCTTTACATGGTGTATCTTAGATTTTGTATACTTGAAGCATTCAAATAAATAGTTCAAGCAACAGAAAGCATACTGTAACCACTAAACGCACAGGGAAGGTGGAGGCAGATTGCAGATTAAATGGCTAAAGGGTACCGATGACCTTACAGACGCATACAGGATACGCTTCAAGGTGTTTGTAGAAGAACAAAACGTGCCTGCCGACCTTGAGGTAGACGACATCGATGGCATCGCGCATCACGTCGTAGTATATCAGGATGGCATTCCCGTGGGAACAGGCAGGGTATTTGAGCAGGACGGCCGGTATTATCTGGGACGAATCGCTGTTTTGAAAGAATACAGAAAACAGCACATAGGCTCCCTCATAGTCAAGCTGCTGCTCGAAAAAGCCTTTGAATGTGGTGCAGAGGAAGTGCACATCCATGCGCAGATCGCCGTGTTGGATTTTTATAAAAAATTAGGGTTCATCCCTTACGGTGAACCCTATGATGAAGCCGGAATTGAGCATATCAGCATGGTGGTTTATAAACGCGCGGGTGAAAAAGCGATCAAGCCTTAGAAATCCACGTCACCCCTCTTCCGCCAACCTCTTTGCCAGCTTGACCGCACCGTTGGCGTCTTCGGCATATCCATCTGCTCCTATTTCATCGGCAAACTGCTGGGTGACAGCCGCTCCACCCACCATAAACTTGCACTTGAGCCCTTCCTTTCTGGCCAGTTCTATCACTTCTTTCATCTGAACCATGGTGGTGGTCATGAGGGCTGACAGCCCAATGATGCGTGCGCCGGTCTCCTTTGCCTTCTCGATTATGGTCTCAGCGCCCACATCTTTACCAAGGTCAATGACTTCAAATCCATGATTCCTGAGCATGAGCGCCACTATGTTCTTTCCTATGTCATGTATATCACCCTTGACAGTGGCCAGTATCACCTTTATCTTTTTCTCTTTTGCACCGGCGCTGGCGGCCTCTTCCTGGAGCAAGGGTTCAAGGTGCTCAAAGGCCTTTTTCATAGCCTCAGCGCTCATAAGCAACTGTGGAAGAAAGTACTCTTTCCTCTCAAACAGCTCCCCCACATGGGTTATGGCGGGTATAAGATATTCATCCATCAGGATCCGCGGAGCTATGCCGCGGGCCAAAGCATCCTTTACTATGGGCACAATACCGTGATGGTCGCCCTTAACCACGGCATCAAAAACCTGCTGCGCGGCTTTTTCCTTCTCTGCAGCTCCGTTTAGCGTGCTCTTGCCAACATCATCCCTAATGGCAGCCCTACTTTCTGTCTCTTTCAATATACCCCCCAATACATCCTCAGTGATGTGGGCAGCGCTATCATCAACACCTTGTTTAACAGTTTTTTTGCCATCTCGGCCGCCTTCGTCAGCACTTCCAGCAGCGCCGTCCTGATACTGCGACCTACCCTTCTCGGCGTTATACTCCACCGATACCGGACTGTTATCCCCTGCCTTTATCCGGTTCTCGCCTTGGCTCCTGCCGACCTGGGCGAAATACTTTATATATCTCTGGCTGTACACATCTCTACCCAGCAGCACTTCAGAGGCCATTTTAACGTTCATCACCATCTGGCTCAAGGGATTGACTATGGCCATGGTAAGCCCCTTACCCATTGCCATGGCCAGAAAAGCCGCATTCAGCCATCCCCTCTCGGGCAGCCCAAAGGACACGTTGGATAGGCCCACTATCGTATTGCATCCAAAGCTGTTGCTGCACCAGTCTATTAAATTCAAGGTCTCAACTGCCTGTTCCTGGTTGGATGAAACCGCCATCACCAGCCCGTCAACCACTATGTCTTCCTTTTGATATCCTAGCAGCACGGCACGCTCAAACACCTCTTCGACGACCCTTTGCCTCTCCTGAGTCGTCAATGGCACGCCTTCATCGGTAAGCGGCAGGAGTATGAACATGGCGCCGTATTTGGCTGCAACAGGTAATAGCTTCTCTATCTTGTCCTTTTCAAGGGATATGGAATTGACAAGAGCTCTACCCGGATAGATTCTGAGCCCCCTCTCCAGCGCTTCAATATTGGAAGAATCCAGGCACAGCGGAGCATCCACCGCTGTAACCAAGGTGTCTATGACGTCCACCATCGTACCTGGCTCGTCAATGCCCGGCATGCCTACGTTGACATCCAGCACATCAGCCCCTTTTTCAACCTGTTCTACTGCAAGCTGGCGGACGTACGCATAGCGCTTTTGCTTTAGAGCCTCCTGCAGCGACGGCTTTCCTGTGGGGTTTATCCTCTCGCCCACCACAACAAAGGGATTACCTGCTCCAATGAATACCGTCTTCCTGGCCGACGTGATCGCTGAACCTTGATGTTTTGATGGAGGCAGCGGCTTTATCCCCTCTACGTTTCTCGCAACCTCGGCCACATACTCAGCCGAGGTGCCACAGCATCCGCCTATCAAGTTGGCCCCTGCCTGTGCCAACAGGCTGGCGTACCGTCCAAACTCCTCAGGCCCCATGTCAAATACCGTCATACCATTCACCAGCTTTGGCAGCCCTGCATTGGGCTTTGCCAGCAATGGCACCTTGGCGTAGGGCTTCATATGCTCTATAATGCTCACCATCTTATCAGGACCGGTGGAACAGTTGCACCCCACCACATCCGCACCCAGGCTTTGAAGGGTAATGAGCGCTGTCACCGGATCGGTACCCGTCAGCGTCCTCTCCCCTTCCTCAAACGTCATGGTGACCCACACTGGCAGGTCGCAGCTTTCCTTCACCGCCAGCAAAGCCGCCCTGGCTTCCTGGATGTCGGTCATGGTCTCTATAATAAACAGGTCAACTCCTCCCTCGAGCAATCCCCTTACCTGTTCCTTGTAAACCTCTACCGCCTCTTCAAATGAAAGGTCACCGATAGGATGGATGTACCGCCCTGTGCTTGACATATCTCCAGCAACAAGGGCATGCTGTCCGGCCGCCTGCCTTGACAGCCGTGCCAGCCGGCGGTTTATCTCTGTCACTCTATCCCCTAGGCCAAACTCTTCCAGCTTTATGCGGTTGGCACCAAAAGTGGCTGTATATATAACACGAGCACCGGTCTTTACATAACCTTGTTGTATATCCAACAGGACATCAGGATGCTCCAAAGCCCACAGCTCGGGGCACACCCCCGGCGGCATCCCTTTTTTCTGAAGCTCGGTACCCATAGCCCCGTCCAGCACTATAACCCTTTCATTCATCAACTGCTTCAAAGTCGTCCAATTCATGCTCATCCAACCTTTCTTTAATCCATCATCTGGCATCCCAGTTTTGATTCTAGCATCTCCGTATCCTTAGACTTCTTAAAGTAAGCTTTCCTTTAAAATCCTGACCACCATGTTGACTCTGTTAAAAGGCGTTACCAAATACAATCCGTCGACATACCGCTTTATGCTGTTTATTAGCTCAACCGCTATCTCAATCCCCGTCTCCTCAGCCTCTTGCCTGTCCATATCCGGCCTAAAACGTTCAATATAATAGGAAGGTATGGATATCCCGGGTATCTCGTTGCTCAAAAACAGAGCATTTTTGTAGCTCACAATGGGCATGACCCCGCCCAGGATTTTTACCTTTTTCCTGGCCTTGAGCCCGGCCAGATACTCTATGACCTCAGAAGCAAAAATGGGCTGCGTCAGGAAAAACCGGGCCCCGTTTTCCACCTTGCGCTCCATTCTGGATATCTCGGCATCCCTGTTTTGAACATTGAGATTCAACGCCCCGCCTACTATATAAGGGTCCTGGCTGAAAAGCTCGCTGTTCATCTCCTGTATAAGAGCCATGAGCTTGAACGAGTTCAAATCAAACACGCTTTTTACAGAGCTCTTTTCGGCACCCGGTATGGGATCGCCGGTCACAATCAGCAAATTACGTATCCCTTCCACATACCCCGCAAGCAGCAACGACTTGAGGCCAATTAGGTTATGGTCTCTACAGCAAAGATGGGGTATTACCTCTATGCCCACTTCCCTCTTTATCTTTGCGGCCAACATCATGGAATTGAGGCGAGGCCGGGCCAGGGGCGAATCAGCCACGGTAACGGCAGCAACGCCGTTTTGCTTTAAAATCGCGGCCCCCTCCATGACCTTTTCCACGCTCACATCAAAAGGCGGGTCAAGCTCGACCACAACCGGGAACTTCTCCTCAGCAAGCCTGGGATAAAAATCGTTTTTATGCACAGCAATATGCCAGGCCTTGCGTACGGGTGCAGATGCCCTGCGCTTCTCACCCGTAAACTCGGCCAGCTTGTCCCGCATCTTGCTTATGTGCAGCGGCGTTGTCCCGCAGCAGCCGCCCACTATCTTCACGCCCAGCCTTGCCACATCCATCATAATATTTGAAAAATACTCTGGATTTTGCGTGTACACCGTTCTCTGGTGTACGATCTCTGGGTAGCCGGCATTGGGCATGGCCGACACTATATCCCCAGAAAAATTAAAAGCCTTTATGTTTTGATAAAGGTGCGCCGGACCAGCACCACAATTAAAACCGTACGCATCGATAAATGGTATCGACTTTACCTCTTTTATAATCCTGGAAATGCTTATGCCCCTTCTGGTATACCCGTCAACCGTCGTAGCAAACTGAACTAAAATAAAAGCTTGATCGTTTTTGCTCTTTATATACTCCGTAACCTCACGTAGGTAATCCGTGCTGCTCAAGGTTTCCAATACAAATATATCGGCTCCCACTTCAATAAAAGCATCCACAATGAAGTGGTATTCATCTAAAATGAACTTAGGGTCCACTTCCTTCTTGCCGGATGTCATCTCGGGTATGGGCCCCATATCAGCCGCAACAAATACCTCTCTACCGCAGGCAGCCTGCAGCGCAATCTCGTACCCCTTCACTATAATTCGCTTTATCTCGTCTCTGGAAACATCGAGCGCCAGCGTATTTGCAGAAAAAGTATTGGTCCTTATGAGCTTTGCCCCCGCCTCGATATATTGCATATGGATAGCCTTGATGACATCTGGTTCCGTCTCGTTAGCCAACTCTGAGAAAGCAGCATCCTTACCGGTTATTTGAGAATAATAAGTCCCCATGGCACCATCGGCAAGCAGTATGTGATTTTTTAGGTATTCCCTTATCATACTTTACGGCTCCTTTGTCCTAAATTACCGCACCACAAACTCAAAAACTAAATGCCGCTTTATAAACGTTATAGAAAATCAAGATATCAAAGGATAGATATTACAAAAAACACCTTATAAGGCACACCTGCCTTAAATTTAATATATGGTCGAAAAAGGCCCAAAAGGGCGTCACTCTCATTTCTTATAATACCAACGTACCCCCTGCGGCGTATCCTCAAGTATAATTCCACGAGCCCTAAGTTCATCCCGTATTTGATCAGCCAGTGCCCAGTTCTTTTCCTTGCGTGCCTGCTGTCTCTTTTCAATCAAAGCCTTAATCTCCGGGTCAAGCTCCTGCCGGGGATCCTTTCGCAAAAGACCCAGGACGCCTGTCAGCTCATCCAAAAGCGCATAGGCCCTCTCCACAGCCTGCTTTGAACTGCTGGCACTCAGCTGAGAGTTTATATCCCTTACCATATCAAAGATGGCAGCCAAGGCATCAGCGGTATTTATGTCATCATCCATTGCCTCTTCGAATTTAACCTTATAACCTGCAAGCCTTTGGATGAAATCTATCTCTTCTTCCGAAAGCTCCCTTTCAACAGCGTTTTCCATCATATGCAAGAGATTGGCCTTGCAGTTGTACAGGCGTTCCAAGGCGCTCTGTGCCTGCCTAAGCATATCCTCACTAAAGTTTATAGGATTGCGGTAATGGGCCGAAAGCATGAAGAATCGCACCACTTCCGGATCAAACTGCTTGAGTATATCACGAACAGTGAAGAAGTTGCCCAGCGACTTGGACATTTTCTGGTTATTTACATTGATATATCCGTTGTGCAGCCAGTACCTTGCAAAAGGCTTGCCGGTAGCCGCCTCGCTCTGAGCGATCTCGTTTTCATGATGGGGGAATATGAGGTCCTGGCCGCCGGCGTGTATGTCAATGGTCTGCCCCAGGTACTTCATGGCCATCACCGAGCACTCTATGTGCCAGCCCGGCCTTCCCTTGCCCCACGGGCTATCCCACGCGGGCTCGCCCGGCTTCTGGGCCTTCCACAGCGCAAAATCCATGGGATTTCTCTTGCCCTCTTCCACCTCCACGCGCGCTCCTGCTTCCAATTCCTCCAGCTTCTGACCCGACAGCTTACCGTACTCCGGGAAAGCTGATGTATCGAAATATACGTTGCCGTTTACCTCATAGGCCACACCCTTTTCAATCAACTTCCTGATCAAAGCTATCATATCGCCAATGTGCTGGGTAGCCCTGGGATGGAAGGTTGCCCTCTTTATGCCCAGGGCATCGGCATCTTTGAAGTACTCATTGATAAACCGGTCTCCCAGTTCCTTTACTGTAATCCCCTCTTCATTGGCGCGCTTGATCATCTTATCGTCTATATCGGTAAAGTTTTGCACGAACAGCACCTTATAGCCCTTGTATTCCAAATACCTTCTCAAGGTATCAAATATGATGAAAGGGCGAGCGTTGCCTATGTGGAAATAGTCGTACACCGTAGGCCCACAGGAATACATGCGCACTTCCCCTTCACGCAGGGGAACAAATTCCTCTTTCCGCTTTGTAAGCGTATTATACAACCTCATTTTTCCACCTACCCTCCAATTCCTCTACTTTCTTTTCCAATGCGCTGATTCTATTCAATATTTCTTTAATCTGCTCAGCCACCGGGTCAGGCAGGCGTACCTGATCCAGGTCAATCTCATCTCTGGCGGATGCAACGCGCTTGTTATCCTTTTTTACTATCCTGCCCGGCACACCCACCACCGTGCAATTTGGCGGCACCTCGCTTAAAACCACGGCATTGGCCCCAATCTTTGAATTATCGCCTACCTTAAAAGGCCCCAAAACTTTCGCTCCGGCGCTTATCACCACGTTGTTCCCTATGGTGGGATGGCGTTTCCCGGTTTCCTTGCCGGTCCCACCTAAAGTGGCGCCCTGATATATGGTCACATTATTCCCTATCTCGGTGGTTTCCCCGATCACCACGCCCATTCCGTGGTCTATAAATAATCCCTCGCCGATCTTTGCGGCGGGATGTATTTCTATACCGGTGATAAATCTGTTAAACTGCGAAATGAGCCGCGCTATAAGCTTAAAACCCTTGCCATAAAACCAGTGCGCTATTCTATGCAATAGGATAGCATGAAACCCCGGATAGCACAATATAACCTCCAGAGCATTCCTGGCTGCAGGGTCCCTTTCAAGTACGGCCTGGATGTCCTTGCGAATTCGGTCGAACATAAGTCTCCCCCCTTCTGTAGAATTTTTTACCGTTAAAAATAAAAGCCTTCATCCCTGGATTCAGAGACGAAGGCTTCCGCGGTTCCACTCTGATTGGGCATGCTAGTTCAAGCAATACCCCACCTCTATCGCCGTAACGTGGCATAGACGGTACCCCCTACTCGGCTACGACGCTTTCGGGGATACAGCTCCCGGGCGCACTTTCAGCACGTCCTGTATCCAGGGCAACTCTCAGCGCAGCCATTGCCCCTCTCTGTGGATTTGACATGCCTACTCTTCCCGTTCACCGCCGTTGTCATTTTTATTTATACCACACTTCATCCACTTAAAACTATTTTGTTGTGGTAATTCATTATATTACATTTCTCATCAATAAGTCAACGGGAGCACCAATTGGCCAACAATTTCCAGAAACCTACCTGCATATGCATAACGATTATGCGCTGAACCTCTCGATGAGATTTTGAAGCCAATTTATAAAGCCCTTAATGGCCTCCCATATGCGCTGAAGTATACCCTTGTTTTCCTCCACAGTCCTTCGTATATCATCTAAACGCTGCGTGATGTTCTCAAGCTGAGAGGTTATCCTGTTTATATCCAAATCCAGCTTGCTTATCTTTTCCATGAGTTCAATGATCCTATTGATTTGATCCTCAGTAAGCTCTATATTGAGCTCTTTGGCAATCTGCAGAACGATCCTCTTGATGTCCTCTGGGTTTTTGACCTTCTCTCGAACTACCCTCTCCTTTATTTCTTTTATAAGAGCCGCAGCCTTATCCTTACCGATGTCCTCACCCAGCTCGCCGGTAGTTACCAGCTCTTCGTTTGCAACCTTCTTGGCCTCTTCATCCAGCTCTTTGCCCGATACCTCTTCAAAAGCCTTCATTATGCCGGTGAGCGCCGCGGTGCCTGACACCATAAACGGGGCCGCAGCCACTACCCGGGCGTTCTCCACCCCGGCTGTGGCCATGGCATTGGCGTACATCTCCTTTGTGACCCAGCTTATGTTGTAGGTCTCAACCACCAGGCCTTCTCCCTCTGGCAAAGGCTTGACATAGGCACAGGATATAGCCCTGGTTCCTATCTTATCGCCTGAAACAAGCCCCTCCAAATAGTCCCGCTCCTCCTGGTTGGTCACCTTTATTATCTTTACCTCATCAGCCTTCACGCCGAACAGCTCCAGCATCTGTTGCTGCTGTTTTTCGTTTAAATCCGCTCCCAGGCTCACCACTTCTTCCACTTGAGCCTGCACACAAGCCAACTGGCCAATCAGCAAAGCCACAGCACAAAAGCACGCCGTTATCCACTTTTTCATCTAAAACCCTCCCATCGGCATTATTGAGAATATACCCGGACAGCATGTAACACGCAAAGCATATTGGCCCGCATATTCAAACCGAACCTGTTTTAATACCCAGACAAACCCACCTGATATGTGCTTACAAATATTATACGAGTCGGAAGGCGAAATAATTCAGCTCAATATTGAAGAGGATTCAAGCCAGCAGGGCTACAGCATAGGCAGCTATGCCATCCCCAGCACCTATAAACCCCAATCCTTCTGTGGTAGTGGCTTTAACGCTGACCCTGTCGGGCTGAATGTTAAGCTCGCGGGCTATATTCTCCCTCATCTGTTCAATATAGGGCGCTATCTTGGGCCTCTGGGCCACCACGATCGAATCGATGTTCTCTATACGGTATGACATTTGCGCTATGAGCTCGCCCACCGAGCGCAGCAAAACCAGGCTGGATATTCCCCTGTATCTTTCATCGGTATCCGGAAACAGCTTACCTATATCCCCCATTGCTGCCGCACCAAGCAAAGCATCCATTACAGCATGGACCAAGACGTCGGCATCCGAATGTCCCTTAAGACCTTTTTCAAAGGGGATAAAAACCCCGCCCAGAATCAAATCCCTGCCTTCCACCAGGGGATGCACATCATAACCCATTCCTATCCTCATATACCAACCCTCCAGCAATAAATTCGCGTGCCAAAATCAAATCCTCCCGCGTCGTAATCTTTATATTGCAATAGCTGCCCATCACCATTTTAACCGGATGCCCCAGCCGTTCCACCAGCATCGCATCGTCGGTTCCACAAAATCCATCCTGCAGGGCCTTCTCATGGGCCTCCCATAAGAGGTGATATTTAAAAGCCTGAGGCGTCTGCACAAGCCACAGCTCACTCCGCTCAGGGGTGCACACCACAAACTGCTGCCCATCCACCTTCTTTATCGTATCCTTGACTGGGACGCCCACCACAGCCGCCCCATATCTATCGGCCGCACAAATGCTGTCCTGTATCATCTGACCCGTGACAAACGGCCTGACCCCGTCATGGATCACCACTATCTCAACATCCCCAAACCTCACAAGAGCTTTGAGGCCGTTATACACCGACTGCTGGCGTTCCTGTCCGCCTTCCACCACCAGTACGGGCTTTTTAAACTCATATTTTCGTACTATGCCATTTTTAACATGCTCAACGTCGTGAGGCGCCACCACCAGTACCATGGCCTCGATAACTGGCTGCTCATCAAACGCCTGAAGCGCGTGTACAACCACCGGCTTGTCACCCAGCATCAAATACTGCTTGCTAACACTGGTGCCCATTCGCTTGCCCTGTCCAGCTGCTACTATAATGGCATAATTTCTTCCTTTCATGTTTTTAGATTCATTCCTCCCCCTGCTATATACAACAGCCTGCTAAATTGGCATTTGGTTAATACAGCCTATTATTAACCTATCTATTAAAAGACAGAGTTTCATAGAAACACGGCAGAAATTGGACAACTTCCTTTGTCTAATACAGTATACAAAAAAAAGCAACGGAATACAATCCGTTGCTTGAGAGTTAAACCTTATTCTCCCTTTGACCATCCTATCAGCTTACCTTATCCACCGGTTTAGGCTTGGCAAATATCATCCTACCTGCTGCCGTCTGAAGCACGCTGGTCACCAGCACCCCTATGGTCTCGCCCACGTGTTTCTTGCCTCCGTCCACCACGATCATGGTACCGTCGTCCAGATAGGCAACACCCTGGCCCACTTCCTTGCCGTCCTTGACAACCTGTACCACCATCTCTTCGCCGGGCAGAACTATGGGCTTCATGGCGTTTGCCAGCTCGTTAATGTTAAGCACGGCCACGCCTTGAAACTCGGCCACCTTGTTCAAGTTGTAGTCGTTGGTAATGATCTTGCCGTTCAAAATCCGGGCCAGCTTAAGCAGCTTGGTATCCACTTCAGCCACGTCATCAAAGTCCTTTTCATAAATCTCCACCGGAATGTCCAGCTCTTTCTGAATGCGGTTAAGTATGTCAAGGCCGCGCCGTCCGCGGTTGCGCTTTAAGACATCCGAAGAATCGGCTATATGCCTCAGCTCCTCCAGCACAAAGCTGGGGATAACCAGCGGGCCTTCTATAAACCCGGTTTTACATATATCGAATATCCTGCCGTCGATTATGACGCTGGTATCCAAAATTTTGGGTTGACTGCGATAGCCGTCAAGCATGTCCTTATCCTTTGACACCTTTTTCTGGGGATCCAGCCAGTTAAGCTCATCCCTTCTCTTTATAGCGACGTTTATCCCCAGATACCCCAGCAATATGTAAATAACCGCCGTAAGGGGTATTGAAACTCCCGGTAGAGCAATTTGATTTATGGGGAAACTGATGAGGTAGGCGATGAACAGCCCCACAATCAGCCCGGCAGCACCCAATATCACATCGGTTAAAGGCATCTCCTGCAGCTTTTTTTCTATCGCTTTTGTAAATCGCACCATCAAAGATATGAGCTTGTTGGACGAAACGAAGAGAATAATTGCAAACACAAAACAGCACAGCAAGTACACAACGATATCCTGATATATGGGCACAAACGTTATTCTTTGGCTGTTGAGCAAATTCGTCATCCACCAGGCCACCCCTGTACCTATGACGGCCCCACATGCCGTCAACACTCCTCTAACAGCCTTTACCAGCACATCTTCACCTCCTCTTCGGTCATGCCATCCCCCAGAGACTTCACCTCTCCCCTGCACAGCAGGCCTTAAAAACCAGATATACTCTTATCATTATTATTGACATTCTGCCAAATTTTATAAGGCCAAATACAGCTTATTATATTCTTGCCCAAGATGCTCACTCGGTCGCTTTTTCTAAAATGATGCTGTCCACCAGTGCAGCAACCTCATCTTCGCTCACATTTGTAGATAGCATCAGTTCGCTGATCAGGAACTGCCTGGCACTGCTGAGCATCTTCCGTTCAGCGGCAGACAACCCTTTTTCTCTATCCCTTAGGGTCAGGTTTCTCACAACATCGGCAATCTCGTAGATATCCCCACTTTTTATCTTATCCATGTTTAACCTGTAACGCTTGTTCCAGTTGGCAGGCATGCTGGTCTGGTCACCATTTAAAACATCCATCACTTTATCGACTTCATCTCTGGATATAACCTGCCTTAAACCCATTTGTTCAACATTTTTGGTGGGGATCATCACCTTTATCTTCATTACGGGGAAATACAGCACATAGTACTCCTGCTTTTCGCCCAGTATCTCCCTCTCTTCTATGCTCTCCACAATACCAGCACCGTGCATCGGATAAACCACCTTATCCCCCACCTGAAAAACCATAAAAAAGCCTCCCTTTTAATGCAATATTTTCTTTATTATACCACAAGTTTCTGATATCGTCAATAAAAGCGATATTTTAACACACAGGGAATAGACTTGTCAATATCAACAAAAAATGAAAATTTTCTGTAAATAATTTACAAAAAGATTTAACAGCCAGTATGTTCACCAGACCAATATAACGAAATAATGGAATGAAGAATAATAGATGAAAGCAGGAGGTGGTTGTGCCAATGAAGCAGATAATGGCAGCTAATTGGGAGCTGTACCCATCACCTTACAGCTTAAAGCGTATGAAACTCTTTCTTATTTAAATGCCCAAAACTACCTCAAGAGCTTCAGAGATGGTCTCGACGCCGATTACATCCATACCCTTAGGGATGACAAGGCCTTTCAAATTATCACGGGGTATCACACACTGCTTGAAGCCCAGCCTCAGGCTCTCATTGATCCTCTTGTCAATATGGCTTATCCCTCTGACCTCACCCGTCAGTCCTACTTCACCCATCACCACCATCTCGGGGCTTACCGGAATATTTCTAAAGCTAGAAGCAATGGCGGTAACAACAGCCAGGTCAGCAGCCGGCTCATCTATTTTGAGCCCTCCTACCACGTTGACATAGGCATCCTGGTTATACAGCTGCATTCCAACCCTTTTCTCAAGGACCGCCATGAGCAAAATAACGCGGTTGTAGTCAATTCCAGTGGACATGCGACGCGCCATGCCAAACACCGTCGTGCTCACCAAAGCCTGCACTTCCACCAGCACCGGCCTGGTTCCCTCCATGCTGCACAGCACCACCGACCCAGGCACCCCGTGCGTTCGCTCGGAAAGCAAAATCTCAGAGGGGTTCAGTATCTGGACAAGCCCCCTGTCCCTCATCTCAAAAACGCCGATCTCATTGGTGGAGCCAAACCTGTTTTTCACTCCGCGCAGTATCCTATAGCTGTGGTGCCTATCCCCTTCAAAATACAAAACGGTGTCCACCATGTGCTCCAGAACCCTTGGTCCTGCAATCGCTCCTTCCTTTGTCACGTGCCCCACTATAAATACCGTGACCCCCTGGTTCTTGGCCAGCTTCATCAGCACTCCCGTGGCCTCGCGAACCTGCGTTACGCTACCCGGAGCAGATGACAGCTGCGGCAAAAATACCGTTTGAATGGAGTCTATAACCAAAAATTCCGGGTTCAGGGTCTGGACATGGGAGAGTATCACGTCCATGTTGGTCTCGGAGACTAGATACAGGTCCCTGGCTGATATATTAAGGCGATTTGCCCTCATCTTTACCTGCTTGACGGATTCCTCACCCGAAACATAAAGCACTCTTCCATGCCTGTCGGCCAGCGAGCTGCACACCTGAAGGAGCAAGGTCGATTTGCCGATACCCGGGTCACCGCCTATCAATATGAGGGACCCTTTTACGATCCCTCCGCCCAGCACATGGTCCAGCTCTTCAAGGTCGGTGGTATATCTTTCCTCGTCCTGCAGAGCTATCTGCTCCAGCGCTTCAGGCCTGGAGTATGCCATCATGTGTATCTCATCGGCATCACGGCCTCTGAGCTGTATCTCCTCCACAAACGTATTCCACTGCTCACAGGAAGGGCACCTGCCCATCCACTTGGGGGACTCATACCCGCATTCCTGACATACAAACACCTTTCTCGGTTTAGCCATAACCCCTCCACGCATTTTTATATATCTGGTTGTTCAACGATGCTGACCTTCACTTTATCTTTTCTTTGTGATGGATCGCTTATATCATACCAGATCACCACGTTGCCCGACACGCAGGCTTTGGACAGCATCCCCTTTTCACCGGGTTTGGTAAGCCGTGCATAACGATCTATCGCCCAGAAATACAGCATTATCGAATCGTTCTGGGTATAGACGATGAATTTGTCTCCCACTCCAAATAGCCTTCCCACACCCTGTGCAACCACTTTTATGGTCTTGCCATCGTCCCTGGTCATCAGCAACCTGGCCCTGGAAGGGTCAAGGTTGTCCAGCCAGGCTATTACCTCTCCGTTGGTCTGGGGATAGATGGCAAACCCCTGTGGGTCTATTATTTGCGGCTCCACCCCTTGAGCCTCTACCTGCTCGGCTGCCACACCATCCTCGCCTTCGCCTTGCGCAGACATACCCTCGCTTTCAACAGCCACGGGTTCGGCTTCAACATCTGCGTTTTCTTCCTGCAAAGGCATATCATTCGCAGACATATCGGCAGGCTCACCTGCAGGCTCACTTCCAGCCGATTCTATCACCGCATCCTGTCCTGTAGCTGCCCCTGCCGTCAATGCCTTTTTAAGGTCGAGCTTTTTGATAATACTCCTGCTGGCATCCTCCAGCGATGGATATACCCATACCAGGACATCATCGTACAATGCAGGTGGACATGTCCCGTATGTGGGATTGTTAAAGCTATCCAGGACCACCGGCTCCCCTGACTTAAAATTATACAGATACAGTCTGTCATTCTCTTCGTCCTTTTGCTCTACCCATACCAGGTTATCGCCATACAGCACCAGCTGCGGCTTGTTCAAATCACAGCGTTTAACCTGGGATACTTCACCCGTCTTCCTATTGAGCGCGTATATATAGTTAGTACCGCTTTGATTGGTATCCAGCCACACAATCCAATCTGCGTTGAACCTGCCTTCATAGATCTCGCCAAACTTAACCTTGGTCTCGGCAACCTGAGTTTCCTGCCTGGTATCCAGGTTGTACAGAAAAAGCCTGGTAAGCACAGGGCCATCGATGCTGGAAGCGCTGCCCGCCGAATAGAGGAGTTCCCTGCCATACGGGGTAGGCTCATTTATCTGCAACATCTCGGTCTCCAAATCCACTGCACTGCCTGACAGGTCTATTATAGGAAGCTGCTTCGGTTCCTGTTCATCTTTCTGCTTAGTTATCGGCCCTTCAGGAAGATCGGACACCACCTCATCCGATGGACTCTCAATCCCCCTACTCACAACATTATTCTTGGAAACAACCTTAGGCAGCAACAGCCCTAGTGTAATAAGCACCACACATAAGCAGATGATAACCACCAGTTTATATAAAATTCTGTGCCTTAGATTCTTAGCCAATTCCACAATATTTTTAAAATACATAATACACTCTCCTTCATGAACCTTTAAATATCTTGCAAACAACAAATATAAAAAACAACTACCATATTTTAAATGTCTATAAAGCGGCGTCTTAATATTCTATTTATATTCAATGAGAAGAAAAACAAAACTGATATCGCAATGCTGACAAATACACCTATCCAATATATACTCCTTAACCCATAACTATCAATCATCCAACCCCCAACATAACTTCCTATTATCCCACTTATACCAAAAAACATGGAAGTAGCAAAGGTTTGAGCGGTAGCTTTTAACTCGGGCGGTGCCAATTCATCAATGTAATACACAGCGCCATTAATGAACAACGCAAATGACGGACCTTGCAGGAGTTGTATAGCAAGCACATGAAAGGGAGTAGTTGATACAAGGTATAATGCTTGACGGAGAATAAAAAATATAGTAGAAAACAGTATTAAGTTTAACGGTTTAAATTTCCTAATGAGGATTTTAGAATACAAAAAAATAGGGATTTCACTTATAGCCATTATGGTAAAAACCATTCCAAGCTCTCCATCAGACCCTCCTACCATCTCCATGAGATTTGGAAGAAAAATAAATGCACTTCTATGAGGAATAATTATGACCATGGCAAAAAAAGGTACGAGGGGCGATTCAAAAGCTGTAACCAATGCTAAAACTATACCTACGAATACAGCTGATGAAATAAATGGGACAGGTTGTAGTAATATTATCGCCGCAGTCAAACAAATGATAAAGACCTTTTTTACAGACCGCATCCAATCACTTACTATACCCCAAAACGGTTGGGCAAAAACAACAATCAGAGAATTTATAGCTACAATCGTTCCAATAATTGTATTGCTAAAGCCCTTATTTCTCAAAAAAACCACTACAAAGGGATAATATGCAGCAAAAGTTGCCCAGAATATAAATTCCAAAACAGAATATTGTAGTTGCTTTGGATGTATACTGCGAATTTTTATTAATAAATTCTTCATAAAAACCCCCATCTTTTAAAACAGGTTCGGATTTGCCTAATTAATAAATAAAGCATCATAAATCCAGAATCATTATACCACCAAGTTATAAAAAATCCAATATTAAGACAAAATGAAGCCTGGTGAAGCAAAATGGCCAGGCTTGCTGCCTGACCATTTTGCTTTACACCGGCACCTGCTTTTTGAACACCAGTTTGTCATCTTCAACGTCCAAGAGCACTTTATCTCCCATTTTGACGCGCCCAGCAAGAATCTCCTCGGACAGCCTATCCTCCAGAGTCTTTTGGATGACCCTGCGCAAAGGCCTGGCGCCGTATACCGGATCAAACCCTTGTTTGATCATGTATTCTTTGGCTGCCTCACTGACCTCCAGGAATATGTTCTTCTCCGCCAGGCGCTTGGCAACATTCTGTATCATCAAAGACGCAATCTGCCTCAAGTGTACATCCTCCAACGGATGGAACACTATGATCTCGTCCAGGCGGTTGAGAAACTCCGGCCTGAAGGTCTTGCGCAGCTCCTCCATTATGTTATCCTTCATCTTTTCGTATTCGGTGGCAGCCATATCGCCTGCTGTGGCAAAACCAAGGGTTTTCTGTTTCCTTATGGTATGCGCTCCAACGTTAGAGGTCATGACTATGACGGTATTTTTGAAGTCCACCGTCCTGCCTTTGCCGTCTGTAAGCCGGCCGTCTTCCAGTATTTGAAGCAATATATTGAACACATCAGGGTGCGCTTTCTCGATCTCATCAAGCAGCACCACCGAATACGGCCTTCGCCTGACCCTTTCGGTGAGCTGACCGCCCTCTTCATATCCCACATAGCCAGGAGGTGCACCGATCAACCTGGACACAGTATGCCTCTCCGAATACTCAGACATGTCTATACGTATCATTGCGTTTTCATCGCCAAAGAGGGCTTCTGCCAGGGCCTTGCACAACTCGGTCTTCCCTACGCCCGTCGGCCCCAGGAACATGAACGAGCCGATGGGGCGTTTGGGGTCTTTAAGCCCTGCCCGTGCCCTTCTTATGGAGTTTGCCACCGCACGCACGGCCTCATCCTGACCAATGACGCGCTTGTGCAGTATTTCCTCCATTTTAAGCAGCCGTTCGGCTTCGGCCTGTTCGAGCCTTTGAACGGGTATCCCCGTCCAGCTCGACACTATTTGTGCGATGTGCTCCTCCGTCACTACCTCGGTATTGGTGGTGTTTTGCGTGGCCCACTTCTCCTTCTCCTTCTCGATCTGTTCGCGGATCCTCTGCTCCTCGTCTCGAATCTGTGCGGCTTTTTCAAAGTTCTGGTTCATGACGGCCTCTTCTTTTTCCTTCTTCAGGTTCTCCAGCTTTTCCTCCAGCTCCTTTATCCTGGAAGGCGGTGTAAAGGCCTGCAGCCGCACCCGGGATGCCGCTTCATCGATCAGGTCAATGGCTTTGTCGGGGAGATACCTATCGGTTATATACCGTGCCGACAGCTCAACAGCCGCCTTTATGGCCTCATCAGTGATCCTCACCTTATGGTGCGCCTCGTACTTGTCCCTCAACCCCATCAGTATTTGAATGGCCTCCTCTTTGGAGGGTTCCTCCACCATCACCGGCTGGAATCTTCGCTCCAGAGCCGGGTCTTTTTCCACGTGCTTCCTGTACTCGTCCAGCGTGGTGGCCCCAATCACCTGTATCTCGCCGCGGGCCAAAGCCGGCTTCAATATGTTGGAAGCATCAATGGCTCCCTCAGCGGCACCGGCACCAATAATGGTGTGCATCTCGTCTATAAAGAGGATCACATTGTTGGCCTTCCTTATCTCCTCCATCACGGTCTTGAGGCGCTCTTCAAATTCTCCACGGTATTTGGTACCCGCCACCATAGCCGACAGGTCCAGGGTAACAACCCTCTTATCGCGCAAAAGCTCGGGGATATTGCCGTCGACAATCCTCTGAGCCAGCCCTTCAACGATAGCCGTCTTACCTACTCCCGGCTCACCTATCAAAACAGGGTTGTTCTTGGTCCTCCTGGTTAAAATCTGGAGAACCCGTTCTATTTCCTTCTCCCTTCCTACCACTGGGTCAAGGTTGCCTTCACGGGCCATTTCAGTAAGGTCCCTTCCAAACTGATCCAACGTAGGAGTATTGCTCTTCCGCCTCTTAGCGGTTCTACCGGGTTCACCGCCTTCCTCCTTCAGAACTTTCAGCAGCTGGTCTCTGACTGCCTGGAAATCCACTCCCAGGTCCTTGAGAATTCGTGCCGCCACTCCTTCCCCTTCCCTGAGGAGTGCCAGCAACAGGTGTTCGGTCCCTACGTAGTTGTGTCCCAGATTGCGTGCCTCATAAAAGCTGAGTTCCATAACCCGCTTGGTGCGCGGGGTATATCCAAAACCCTCGTTGAAATTGAAGGTACCTCTGCCAATCAATGTCTCTATTTGCCTTCTGACCTTGTCTGCATCGGCGCCCAGCTGTCTGAGAACCTGCGAAGCAACCCCTTCCTCTTCTCGAATCAGCCCCAGCAACAGGTGCTCAGTGCCTACATAGTTGTGTCCCAGAGCCCGCGCCTCTTCCTGCGCATACATCAAAGCCCTTTGAGCCCGCTCGGTAAATCTTCCGAAAAACGCCATTTTTCACCCTCCCTTTCTTTTGCTTTTTATAAATTAATATTCCCCTATCTAACTATTCCCCTACCTAACCCTCCTCTGAAAAAACCGGCATCCAAATTTTTATAATACATATTCTTTAGTTTAGTATAAAACAAAGTGTGGTTTTTAGTCCTTCATTTTAAAACAACCTCTCGTTCCTATTTATACCCTCGGTGTCATGGACAAAAACGCCATGTCAGGTAACTTTGCTCAATTCGTTTCTGACCCTATCGGCCCTTGCCACATCCAATTCTTCTGCGCTTGTCTCCCTGCCTATATAAGCCTGAAGGTGTGCCGGCTGGCATTTAACCATCAACTCGTTCAGCATCACAACGTCTATTCCATTGATGATACCCATGTCCACCCCCAGACGTACCTGTGACAGCAGGGACATGAATTCCTGCAGGCTCAGCTTTCTGGCATGCTTCAGTATCCCCAAAGCCCGCCATATGCGGTCTTCAAATTCAAGCCTGTTGGACTGTACCAATGCCTGCCGGGCCATCCTTTCATTCTCCATTATCTGGCGCACAACAATATTGATATTGCTTATTATCTCCTCCTCAGACGGCCCAAGTGTGATTTGGTTGGATATCTGGTAAATGTCTCCTAGCGCTTCACTCCCTTCACCATAAAGCCCCCTGGCGGTTAAACCCACCTTGGAGATGGTATGCAAGACGCTGTTTATATAATTGGTGGCCACAAGCCCTGGCAGATGCATCATCACCGAGGCCCGCATGCCTGTACCCACATTTGTGGGACAGCTGGTGAGATACCCCAAATGCTCATCAAAGGAGTACTCTATGCTCTCTTCTACGATGTCGTCCACCCTGTTTAAGAGTTCCCAAGCCTTGTCAAGCTGAAAGCCCGGAAAGATGCACTGCATCCGTATATGGTCCTCTTCATTGACCATTATGCTTATCTGCTCATTGTGATTGATGAGAGCAGCAGCTACCTCCGCACGTTCCACCAGGTCCGGGCTTATCAAATGCTTCTCAACAAGTATATATTTTTCCACATCGCTCAAGTTCCTCAAAGGAACGAAGTCAAAATCTCGGCTCAATATCGAGTTGCTCTCCAGGATGCTTTTCCTCACCATATCCACAATTTTTTGCGACACTTCTGCGCTTGCTATGGATGGAAAAGGCAGTCCGGCTATGTTTCTTGCAATCCTTACCCGGCTGCTCATGACTATACCGCTGTAAGGTCCGCTTTCATTTATCCAGCTCATCCAAAACTACCTCCTTATAGCTGGCCTAGCTGCCTTTCAAGTTCCCGTATCTGATCCCTTAACCTGGCAGCCTCCTCAAAAGCCTCGGTCTCGATGGCCTTCTGAAGCTGGGCTTTCAGCTGCTGAATCTGCCGCTCAATGCGCAAGCCTACCCCCGCCCTTCTGGGCACCTTACCGTTGTGCTTTATACCCCCCTGCACCCTTTTAATTACGGGGGTAAGCTCCTCAGCAAAGTACTTGTAGCAGTCCTGACATCCCAGCCTTCCAACCTTTCTGAACTGCATAAAATCCATGCCACAGGTCTTACACCTGAGCAAGCCCTCGCTCTCAATGGGAACTGCAGTCTTATCCATATCCAGAAAGCCAGTTAAAAGGTCGTTTATGGAAAAGGGAACAAACACCTTGAAATCCCCTTTTTGCCTTGCACATTCCTCGCATAAGTAAAGCTCTGTCTTATGGTTGTTCACTATTTTTGTAAAGTGAACCGTAGCAGGGCGTTTTTGGCATTGTTGACACAGCATTGGATTTCACTCCTTTTTGAATTAAAATCAGGAACGGGCTTTCACCCATTTCGTTTCCCTCGAATATCAGTTACGCAGCTTTAAAATGGTGGTGAGCATTGCCTTCATGATGCTGGCGCGAACGTTATCTTTTAAGTTTGTTGGGATGCCTATCCCTTTGTCCTGTATAGCCGCTTTCATTATGAGCGATTCTCTCTCGGTTATAATGCCCTTATCGAGCATATGATGAATTATATCCTCTGCAGCCTGCTGCGATATGCGGTTGCCTATCCTTTCCTTAAGTAGATACATTATATAATCATTGTTATCCATATCTAAACGGATAATGCGAATGTATCCTCCACCGCCCCTTCGGCTCTCTATATAGTACCCACGATCGAGCGAAAAACGCGTGGCCAATACATAGTTGATCTGTGAAGGGGCGCACTCGAAATAATCCGCAAGCTCGTTCCTTTGAAGTTCCAGCTGTCCGTTGCTTTCTTCCAACAGCGCCTTTATGAACTCTTCGATCATGTCGCTCAATCGTGCCATCCACATCACCTCTTTGGTTATTGACTTTCTTTGACTTTCATTTTTAATTATAACCAATTATAGCAAAAAAATAACATTTAATATTCAAGTAATTATCTCTATTTTGGGCCTTATTTCAAAATTACATCAATTTAACTTAAAAAATTAAAGAGTTAAGCCGTTTTTTACCTAACTATTGCTTTATTTTGCGCATTTTAAAACCTTGTCTCTTAAATTTGCTTTTCATTTTTTGTGAACTTTTTGTCATTACCATATATACAAAATCATACAATTGTGATAGACTAGATAGCAGGAGCAAGGTAAAAAGGGGGTTAAGCGCCATGAAAAATTTAGGTCTACAGCTCTATTCCGTAAAAGAGCTGGCTCAAAAAGACTTCATTGGCACTTTAAAGGAAGTGGCCGAAGTTGGTTACGACGGAGTAGAATTTGCAGGCTTTTTCAACACTCCCGCCAAGGAACTCAAAAAAGCGCTGGACGATTTGAATCTCACTCCCTGCGGCAGCCATACCGGGATCGACCTGCTTCAAAACAGCCTTGACGAAGTGATAGAATACAACCTTGAAATAGGGAACCGGTACATAGTGTGTCCCGGCATTCCTCCACATATGCGGGACAGCGCCGATGCTTACAAAAGGCTGGGAGAGATGTTTAACAGGATCGGTCAGCGCTGCAAGCAACACGGCATTCAGTTTGCATACCACAACCACGCTTTTGAGTTTGAAAAATTCGATGGTGAATATGGGCTGGATATCCTGATGTCCAACACCGATCTCGAGCTTGTACACTTAGAGCTGGATACCTTCTGGGTAGAATACTGCGGCTTAAAGTCGGTGGATTTCATGAGAAAGTACCCGCAGCAGTGCTCTTCTCTCATCCACATAAAAGACCTTAAAAGCACGGATGAAAAGGTGAGCACGGAGATAGGCAGCGGCATAATGGACTTCGTTGAGATCGTCAGAGTCGGCAAAGAGCTGGGGATCAAATGGTATATAGTAGAACAGGAAGAATTCGAGATACCCCAGCTTGAGAGCATAAGACAAAGCCTTAATTATATGCGAAGCATATTATAGGGGAAGGGGTAGATGAGGATGAAAGACGGTAAGCTGTGTATAGGCATAATTGGAGCAGGAAATATCGCCCAAAATGCTCATATCCCAAATTACAAAAAGCAAAAGGATGTTGAAATAATCGGAGTATGTGATTTCAACCTGGACAGAGCTAAAGAGGTCGCCAGCAAGTTTGATATCAAATACGCGTCCAACAACTTCCAGGATATCATCAATATCGAAGAGATCGATGCAATAAGCATCTGTACCCCCAACAGCTCCCATGCGGAGATCGCTATTGCTGCAGCCAATGCCAAAAAGCATATACTGTGCGAAAAGCCCATGGCCATGAACGTAAAAGAGGCAGAGGAGATGTGCAAGGCCGCCAAGGACAACAACATCATATTTATGATGGGATTTGTAAACAGATTTCGTGCAGAGAGCAAGCTCATAAAGGCTTTGGCTGATGCGGGCAAGTTTGGGGAGATATACTATGCAAAGACAGGGTGGATGAGAAGGCGCGGTACGCCTCTCGGATGGTTTACTGACCTGTCCAAATCTGGCGGCGGCCCCGTCATCGATATCGGTGTCCACGTCATCGATTTGACATGGTATTTCATGGGTAAACCAAAGCCAATAAGCGTAAGCGCTGCCACATATAGCAAAATAGGCAACTATCAAACCAAAGGCGTAGGCCGGTGGGTGGCTTTGGATGCTGACAATATCGTCTTTGAAACTGAAGATTCCGCTTCGGGCTTTATCCGATTCGAAAACGGCGCTTCCATGACATTTGATGTAAGCTGGGCCATCAACGGAAAGGACACAGGGGTATACAGCTACATCTTCGGCACAAAGGCAGGGGCCAGCTTCAATCCTCTGATGATCTACGGCGAGGAAGAAAACTACCTGATGGACTCCTCGCCCGTCATCAGGCAGGAGGACAGCTTTGCCAATCAAATAGAACACTTTATAGAGTGCATACGTGAAGGCAGGGAACCCATAGCACCAGCAGAGGACGGCCTTGAGGTCCAAAAAATGCTCAACGGCATATACGAATCGGCAAAGCTGGGCAGAGAAGTGATGCTGTGAAATGGCTTTTGCTAATTTATTGACATCACGATTTATAACTACTGTGATTTGTACTGCCATGATCGCCATCTTAAACATGCTAAAAGCAATTGTATGATTTACACATAAATAAAAGGCGGAGAGATGACAGCTTCTCTGCTGTTTTGTCTGCTTGCAAACAGCAGAAACTAAGCTTCATAGGCAAACAATAAAAAACCTCCTACAGGGCTGCCATGCGATGTGCCCCGTAGGAGGTTTTTGTTTGAAACAGCTCAGCCTTCAATTACCTGTTTGGCCAGCTCTACTGGCGATATCGCATCCTTGGAAAATGGCCTGAGCCTCAAGCTGAAATTGAATTCATGAGGCAGCAACCTGTACTGCGGCAGCTGGCCAGGCCCACAGCTCGCACTGCCCAGCCCATGCTGCCTGTAATCCAAGTTCACGGTGATGAAATCGCGCCTTGTCAGCTCATAGGTATGCGAAGCGGCATCCAGGTCCTGCGTGGTAAACCAGTGCGCACTGAATTCCATCTGCGGCATTCCTACAGCCAGCAGGCCCATACCGCGGGTGTTGGTGAAGGACACCCACCGCACATCGGTGCGGTTCCCATTCTCCTGCGGGCGCACATAGGGCGTGTACAGGTCATCCACCTTGTGGCTGTATACGCCAAAGCGGTTGGCCTCCTTGCTGTCACAATAGCTCTCGCCAGGGCCGCGCCCATACCACGATACCACATCCATACAACCCGGTAGCGCCATCTGCAGCCCTATTCTCGGCAGGGTATCCGGCAGCTTGCCCTGAGGTACACCGTGAACCTCCACAACCACATCTCCGCTGCCATAAACGTTATAGATATACTCGCACAGTATGCCCCAATCGTATACTGGTGGGGCTATGCGCGAGGTGACCTTTACTTGCACAACATTTTTATCGCAAGCCTTAAATTCAACGCTGTCTATGCGGTGCTGCATCCTGTCAAGGCCGGCCTTGCGCCACATGACAGCCTCATGCACATCGTTGTCTGTAGGCGCCCTCCAGAAATTCATCCTGGGCCCTTTCACCAGCATATCCATCCCTTGATAAATCCAGGACTGTATGACGCCCCTTACCCTGTCGAACACCAGTTCAAAATCGGCACCCAAAATCAGGAGCTTATTCCCTTGTTGCTCACAAGACACCGGAGGCATGGATGCCACATGCACTTTAGGAGCAGGGGATTCAACAGGGAGCTTAAACTGCGCCCAGGCAACCTCATATCCTCTCTCGGCCCATGGGGTATCAGAAGCCAAGGTAAAATGCAGGTTCACCCAGTAGTCGGTGCCGGGCTTAACCGTTTGAGGCATTTGCAGGGGTATGGTCACAATCCGGCTTTCGCCAGCTTTAATATGAGGCATATCAAGCTGACCGCCTTGCAGCACCTGACCGTCGGCAACTATATTCCACGATAAGGCCAGGTGATCCAGCGAAATGAAGTCATACCGGTTGATAATCCGCACCTTGCCGACTTTCAAATCTACCGCCTCAACCTTTACCGGCTCCAGTACCTTCTTGTATTCTATCAACCCGGGGGAAGGAGTCCTATCCGGAAACAGCAGGCCGTCTATAACGAAATTCCCATCATTGGGCTGGTCTCCAAAGTCACCGCCGTAGGCAAAGTATTCTTTCCCATCGGCCGTCCTTCGCCTGATGCCATGGTCCAGCCACTCCCACACGCAGCCTCCCTGCAGCCTCTTATATGTATAGAAAACTTCCCAGTACTCTTTCAGATTGCCCGGCCCGTTGCCCATGGCATGGGCGTACTCGCAAAGTATATGAGGCCTCTTCATGTTGGTCTTTTGCCCCAGCTCCATCATCTTATCAACAGAAGTATACATCGTGCTGTATACATCTGCCACTCTGGGCTCAACCTCTTCGTTATCGAATATGAGCCTGGTCTCCCCTTCATAATGGATGAGGCGAGTGGGGTCTATCTCGCGAGCTTTCTTGGCCATGGCCTCATGATTTCGTCCAAAGCCCGATTCGTTGCCCAGCGACCACATGATGACGCAGGGATGATTTTTGTCGCGCTGCACCATCCTCTCCATCCGATCCACATAGGCTTCTTCCCATTCGGGGTCATCGCTCAACCTTTCCCAATCCTTTAGCACCGCAAAGCCGTGACACTCAAGGTCAGCCTCGTCTATAACATAAAGCCCGTATTCGTCACACAGGTCATAAAACCTGGGGTCATCGGGATAATGGGAAGTCCGCACTGCATTTATATTGTGTCGTTTCATGAGGATAACGTCTTGTACCATCGCATCAAGTGGAACTGCCCTGCCAAGGTCAGGGTGGTGCTCATGGCGATTTACGCCCTTGAGCTTTATAGCAACGCCGTTGACCAGAAAATTCCCATCCTTCAACTCTATGGACCTGAACCCAACTCTGGATGGGATGACTTCCAAAATGTGCCCATCAGCGTCCTTCACGGCAAGCAGCAATTTATATAGATAAGGCGATTCGGCCGACCACTTCTCGGGGTTGGATACAGGAATCTCTATACCCAATGTGGTCTGACCGGCAGCAGCTATAGAAAATTTCTCTTTAAGCGGGTTTTCCATAACCGGACAGCCATGCGCATCCAGCAGCTTAACTTCTAATTCACCGCTTACTTCTTGCTGAGATGCGTTATTCAAAACAGCCTTGATATGGAGGACCGCATCCTTGTACTTTTCATCCAGCTGAGTATGGACAAAATAATCAAACAGGTGCACCTTAGGCCTGGCAAGAAGATACACATCCCTGAATATGCCGCTCAGCCACCACATGTCCTGGTCCTCAAGATAGCTCCCGTCACTCCACTGATATACCCTGACTGCCAAGGTATTCATACCCACACGGACCCACGGGGTTATGTCAAACTCGGTCGGCAAACGGCTGCCCTGGCTGTATCCCACCTCGTTGCCGTTCACCCATACATGGAATGCGCTGTCCACTCCCTCGAATCTTAAGGCTATCTGGTATCCCTGCCAGCTTTCGGGTATGTAAAAATTGCGCCTGTAGCAGCCAGTGGGATTCTCACTGGGCACCCGCGGGGGATCCACCGGAAAAGGATATATCACATTGGTATAGTGCGGCCGCCCATACCCCACCATCATGAACATTAGTCCATACACATCCCCATGCATCAACATGTTGCCCCTGGTTATATGTCTTAGGCTTTGCATTGTAATCGTAACTGCCTTTTTTATATTCTCCAAATATAAGAGGATGCCTTAATACAATATCCTCCAGTTCTTCTCTATACTTCATCCAGGTAGCCGGAAGCAGCGATACCCTTACCGGTATTCTTTCTGGGCGTTGAAATTTCATGGCTTTCATAAAATTCTTTATATAGTCATTCATATAAAATCTCCTCTTTTTATAACTACTATAATGCAAACTCTTTTTACCACAAAATTTGTACTCTTTTATGATTATAAAATAGAGAATTGCTATTTCTTTCACCTAGCCAACAACTAATTCCAACCTTACTTTTTACACCCTTGTCAAGTGTGCCAATACCATTTCCTTAAACAGTGCTGCTAAACACAAAAAATTTACAGTTACAATTAAATGTATTTGGATGTCGAATAATACGAGACTTTGCATTTTGAATAAAAACAAAAAAGACCGTACCCCATCTCTCAATCGATGAGGACGATCTTTTCTGCATCTTTACTCCACAGTGAAAGGCAACAGCGCCAGGTTGCGCGCTCTTTTAATGGCCACCGTCAACTGCCTTTGATGCTTAGCGCAGTTCCCGGAAATCCTGCGCGGAAGGATTTTACCTCGCTCGGTCATATATTTCCTAAGCCTTTGGATATCCTTGTAGTCTACCTTCTCAATTTTATCTAGACAAAAGCTGCAAACTCTCTTTTTATTGCGCCTTCCTCTAGCAGGCTTTACCGCATTCTCAACCATCCACCTTTACCTCCTTCCACTTTAGAATGGAAGCTCATCCTCTTCTCCTTCAATGTATTGGAAACCAGCAGGGGCATCCTCGTATTCTTGCTGCCCTCCGTATTCTTGCTGCGAGTGCGACAAGTCATCAAACGGCACCGCACTCCTATCCATCCCAGAACTATCGCGATCCAGAAATACCACTTCATCTGCTACCACTTCAGTCACATAGCGCCGCTGTCCATCGCGCCCCTCGTAGTTGCGGGTCTGAATCCTTCCCGAGACGGCTACCAATCTGCCCTTACTGAGATATTTAGCGCATGTTTCGGCCAAACCCCGCCATACCACAATAGGAATAAAGTCGGCTTCACGCTCCCCTTGCTGGTTGGTAAAATTCCTGTTTACCGCCAGGAAAAAAGTCGTTACCGCAACGCCACTAGGGAGGTACCGAATCTCCGGGTCTTTGGTTAAACGCCCAATCAACACAACCTTGTTTAACAATTTTTACACCCACTTTCTACTATTCGTCCTCCCGGACAATCAAATAGCGGATGACCTGATCTGTGATCTTATACACGCGTTCCAGTTCCTGTGGGACAGAAGGCCCTGCAGTAAAATTCATGAGCACATAATAACCCTCTCTGAAATGGTTGATGGGATAGGCCAGCTTTCTCTTGCCCCACTCGTCCACCTTTTCCACCTGTCCGCCCTGTTCAGCGATGAGATTTGAAAATTTCTGGACAGTCTGTTTAATGGCCTCTTCTTCCAGATCAGGGCGGAGCACATACATGGTCTCGTACTTCCTTATCCTCATCCGGCTTCACCTCCTTTTGGACTTTGGCCCTGCCCCAAAGCAGAGCAAGGATGCAGCATGTATACTGCTTTTCCACCTTTTCATCATTTATGCATTATATCACCGTCCGGGGCTAAATGCAACAAAAAAGTTTATCTCCTCCGCGTTGTAAAAAATTTACTATGAATTGGGGTCCAGAACATCCCTCAGGGCATCGCCAAAAAGGTTGAAACCCAGTACAACCATCATTATCATAAGCCCTGGAAAAAACGAGATCCACGGCGCCTGATCAAGCAGCCCCTTACCGCTGTCTAAAATAACCCCCCAGCTGGGCTCAGGCGGTTGAGCCCCCAATCCCAAAAAACTTAAGGAAGCTTCTATCACAATGGCCTTGGGCAATTCCAAAGTCGCCATAACAATCACAGGTGCCAATGCATTGGGAAGCATGTGCCTGAATATTATTCTGGCATCGCTCATGCCAAGGATGCGAGCGGCTTGAACAAATTCCCGCTCCCTCAACGAGAGGAACTGGCCCCTTACCACCCTGCAGTATCCTGCCCAGCTCGCAAGGGCAATGGCTATTATCACGTTTTCAACCCCTGTCCCCAAGGCAGCAATAAAGGCTATGGCCAAAAGCGTAGTGGGAAACGACCAGGCAATATCGGTTATAGAAGTGATGATATAATCCACAACTCCCCCGTAATATCCGGCCAAGGCCCCCAGCACCGTACCTATCACCAGCGAAATTCCCACCGCCACAAATGCCACCCTTAGCGATATCCGCGCTCCGTAAACTATTCTGCTGAATATATCCCTGCCAAACTCGTCTGTACCAAACAGATGCTCAGCGGAAGGAGGCTGCAGCACAGCCGAAATATCAGGCTTATCATACTCGTACGGTGCCAGCCAGGGTGCGAATACCGCCGTACAGACAAACAACAAGATGATCACCGCTCCAAATACAGCTCCTTTATGCTTGAAAAGCTTTGCAACGAAATCGGCAAAGGGCTTCCGCGCTTTTTCCTCTCTTACTTCCAAAGCCTGCTGCTCAATCCATTCATTTTCAATGTACACTCCTCCATTTCTGCTCTGAGGCGCAATCATCCCTCATATCACCTTCTTTCGGCAAGATTAACTGTATCTTATCCTGGGGTCCACAATGGCATACAGTATATCTGCCAAAATGTTGGCCAGAATTATTGAGGAAGTCAGCACTATCATAGAGCCCTGGACAACGGGATAGTCCCGCGCCAGTATAGAATCTACCATCAATCGGCCTATCCCTGGAATGCTGAATATGATCTCAAGGGCAACCGACCCGCCAATGATCCATCCCAGCCTAAGACCCATAAGCGTGATAACTGGAATCAGGGCGTTTTTGAGCGCATGCCTATAAATCACCACTTTTTCCAAAAGCCCCTTGCTCCTGGCGGTTCTCACGTAATCCTGCTTCAAAACCTCCAGCATGCTTGACCTTACCATCCTTGCTGTTATGGCCGCATTGGTCAATCCAATGGCAAAGCTGGGGAGTATGAGGTGCCGTATGGTCCCGTAGCCCGAAATGGGGAACCATCTTAACTTATAAGCGAAAAAGTACATGAGCAGCATGCCAAGCCAGAATGTGGGAATGGCTGTCCCCAGCAGAGTGCCTGACATACACAAATAATCCACCATGGTATTCTTCTTTACTGCAGCTATCACCCCTGCCGGAATGGCAATTAAGAAGGTTATCAAAAACCCCAGCAGGCCGATCTCCAGCGTGACAGGTAGTCTTTCTTTAATCATCTCTATTACCGGCCGCTCCTGAAGAATGGAAACGCCTAAATCACCTTCAATCACGCTCTTCATAAACCTCAAATACTGTATAATGAACGGCTGATCCAGACCGTACTTCCGCCTTATGCTCTCATAAACCTCGGGCGTTACGTTGGGCCCAGCAATCCGGGACACCGGATCCCCTGGGGCAAAGTAAAATATCGAAAAAACGATGAGAGTCATGACTGTGACTACTGGTATCATCAAAACTATTCTTTTTACAATGTATTTCAGCATAATCTACACTCCCCGGATTTTTTGTGTCATAGCAAGCATTAATAGCAATATCACCAGCTGATAGAGCGACTTACTGTACTTTTGCACCTTTTCTGCCTCCAACCCGTATTGGGTCTTCACAGTTTGCCTGTCACAATATTAAAAAACCAGTAATCCTTTGAGGTCACCAATGTTCATCATGCCATACTTACTTTTTAATACTTACGAAAGATATGGATTTGGCGAGAATTTGTAGTATGCATTCTCACCAAATCCCCTTACTCTACCTCGATGTCAAATCCATCGTTGTACTGCAGCATCCAAGGATGATATTTGAAGTTTTTCACTTCCTTGCGCACCGCGATTATCTGCATGGGCACGTAAATGGGCGCCCACACGGCTTGCTCGATCAAGTAACGCTGTACCTCCTTGTACGCCTCGGCCCTTTCAGCCCAGGTCGGCCTTCTAGCCGCATACATGATGAGCTCATCAGTTTTTGGGTCCCTCCATCTCGAATGGTTTGGATATGGGAAGCGCTCCGAAAGCAAGAACCAGTCAAGTATATCTGCATTTGGCCAGCTGTACTCCCTTATAAACAGTTCCTGCTTGCCTTCCTTAAGCATATCGGTATAGCTGGCAGAGTCATACAGCTGAATCTTGGTTTCTATACCCACTTCTTTGAGCTGCCGCTGGATAATCTCGGCCAGCTTGCTGCTCTTGGATGAATTGTCGGCCGAAAGGGTTGCCTTGAATCCATTAGGATAACCTGCTTCGGCCAACAGCTGCCTGGCCTTTTCGGGATTATACTCATAAGCCAGTTCGCGGCTTTCCTCAAGGTACTCGTCTTTGAGAGCAGGGGGTAGATACCCATACGCCACCTCTCCAATCCCCCTGAAGACAAACTGTATGATTTCCTCCCTGTTCAAAGCGTGGTTTATGGCCCTGCGAACCCTCACGTCATTAAAGGGTTCCTTGTCAGTAGCATAGGCAAGATATCCCAGCTTTGTGGCCGGTTCCTTGTAAACCGTAATATCAGGATTTTTTTCCAGCTTTTCCACATAGGTTTCGGGAACATTCCTGAGTATGTGAATGCCTCCCGTCTCAAGCTCCATGATCCTGGAACTTTCATCGGGTATAACTTTCAAGATTATCTTGTCGATGAGGGCCGGTCCCCTGTTGGACATCCACTCGGGGCCCCAGTTGTAATCCTCGTTTTTGACTAGGACCGTCCTGTCTCCCGGAATCCACTCCTCCAGCTTGTAAGGCCCTGTACCTATCACGATCTTTTTACCATAATCGTCGCCGTATTTCTCATACGCATTGGCAGGATGTATGCCGGCAGCGGTGTTGGAGAGATTGAACAAAAGATTGGGAAACGGATAATTCAGGATTATCCTCACCGTGTGGTCGTCAACAACCTCAACTTCCTTTATGGCTTCTAGATCAGCTCTGAAAGGCGAACCCGTTGCCGGGTCTTTTATGGTATCAATAGTCCATTTAACGTCATGGGCCGTAAAATCCGAGCCGTCGTGGAACTTTACGCCCTTTCTCAGATAAAAGGTCCATACCAAACCGTCTTCCGATACCTCCCATCGCTCAGCCAATCCCGGCCGATAGCCAAACTCATAGTCTCTGCTGACAAGCCTGTCATGTATATAAATTAGGGCATCGGAATACCACGCCGTCTTTATAGTATCCAGAAGCTCGGCATCCCTGTCAAAGCCAATGACCAGGACCTTCTCGGAAGCTTTGGTATTGGCCTTCCTGGAACACCCTGCTACAGCGCTCAGCAAAAACACGCCCAATAAAAGCAACGCCGCAATTTTCCTCAATGCCTTTTTCACTCTGCTCATCCCTCCTTATTGATTTTTGTGTTATAGAAATTTTTTGTGCTTCCACTCAGTGTGGTTTTGGCAACACTCTACACAAAACGTCTTTTAATAGAGATGACAGGCCACAAAATGCTGGTTGCCTACCAGCTTTATTGGCGGTTCAACCTCACTGCACTGTTTTGTAGCATATTTGCATCTGGTGCTGAACCTGCATCCCGTCGGGGGATTGACCGGATTGGGCACTTCTCCCTCCAGCACCAGCTTTTTTCTCTTTTGACCAGGCTTCAGAACGGGTATGACCGAGAGCAGGGCTTTCGAGTAGGGATGCAGTGGTTCTCTGAACAAATCTTCTGCAGGCGCCATCTCCACAATCTTGCCAAGATACATCACCGCCACGCGGTCGCTGATGTGCCTGACCACCCGCAGGTCATGGGATATGAACAAGTAGGCCAGCTTTAAGCGGGCCTTAAGCTCCATGAGGAGGTTTATGATCTGGGCCTGAATGGACACATCAAGGGCTGATACCGGCTCATCGCATATCAGCAGTTTGGGGTTGACGGCCAGAGCCCGTGCAATTACCACCCTTTGCCGCTGTCCTCCGCTGAACTCATGGGGATACTTGTCCATATCTTCTTTTCTAAGCCCCACCATATCAAACAGCTCTTCAACCCTCTCTCTTCGCTTAACACCATCTTTCATCCCGTGAACAAGGAGAACCTCATCCACAGCATCACCTACTGCCTTTCTCGGGTTCAAAGATGCAAAGGGATCCTGAAATATAAGCTGCATATGCTTGTATACTTGCCTGAGCTGCTTTTTGTTAAAGCGCGTTATATTTTGCCCTTCGAAAAATATCTCCCCTTCTGTAGGCTCCAGCAACCGCATAATAGTGCGCCCTGTGGTGGATTTACCGCATCCACTTTCTCCAACCAGGCCCAGCGTCTCCCCATACCCTATATGAAAATCAACCCCATCCACCGCTCTCACGTATTCCATGGCCTTGCCCAGCAAGCCCTTTTTAAACGGAAAATATTTTTTCAAACCTTTTACTTCTAAAATATTTGCAGTCACGACCATACCTCCATATTTCGCTTAATTTCTCTTCATTTAGTGCAAATAGCCGGTTTTCTCAAGCACAAGCACTTATGGAGTAGCACCTCTGCCTTCTCTTTATCTATTCTATAGCTTTCTATAGCTGCACATCTGCGCACACCGGCAAAACCTTAAGCATAATTCCAGCAACGCACAAGGCTGGAACCCACCTGCATCAAGGGCGGCTCATCGACCATGCACTCAGCCTTTACATATTCACATCTGCTTTTAAATCTGCAGCCCACCTTTATCTCATCGGGCAACGGAACCACCCCTTTTATCTCCTTAAGCCTTTGGCCTCTGGGCAAATCTATGTCTGGAATAGCCTCGAGCAAGCCCTGCGTATAGGGATGTTTTGGGTTGTTAAAAATGGAGTGTACGTCTGCGTGCTCGAGGATCCTGCCTGCATACATTACAGCCACCTTGTCGGCTATCTCGGCTACAACCCCCAGGTCATGGGTTATCATGATGACCGATGACCCAAACCTCTCTTTCAGCTCGTTTATCAGCTGTAGTATCTGCGCCTCAATGGTTACATCCAACGCCGTTGTGGGCTCGTCTGCAATAAGCAGCTCGGGATTGCATGCCAGCGCCATTGCAATCATAACCCTTTGCCTCATACCGCCGCTCAGCTGATGGGGATACTGCTTTATCCGCTTTTCGGGGAGCGGAATTTTAACCATCCTGAGCATTTCTATAGCTCTTTCTAAAGCCTCTTTTTTGGAAACATTTTGGTGCTGCATGATAACTTCAGAGATCTGATAGCCCACAGTGAATACAGGATTCAAAGATGTCATGGGTTCCTGGAATATCATGGATATGTCGTTGCCTCGAATCTTCCTCATCTCTTCATTGGTTTTGTCCAAAAGATTTTCTCCTTTAAACCAAATCTCGCCTCTCACTATTCTAGCCGGGGGACTTGGTAGCAATCTCATAATGGAAAGCGCGGTTACGCTCTTGCCGCATCCCGATTCTCCAACTAAGCCCAGCGTCTCCCCTCTTGAAACTGAGAAACTCACCCCATCAACTGCAGGAACTATTCGTGTATCCATATAAAAGTGAACGGCTAAATCGTTTATCCTGAGAATTTGCTCATTCAATAACATCCCCCCCTTGGCTAAAGAAAATTTATTACAAAATTTACGTAAATTGCTAAGACAGTAAGTAAATTAAGTAAACGAAGCTGACATTAATATAGAAATATAGAACTATTAGAATTTGTATTTTAAACTAAAAATCTATACATAAATAATTTACATATGAAATAATGAGTTAAAACAGGGAGGTGCGCATTTTAGCTTTGGGAACGCTCATAAAATAGCACTGCTAATTCCTTAAAGTACCGTTACAAATTTAACAATGACCTCTATTGGAATTTAAAGCGATAAAATATTTAGCGCAGAAAAATTAAAAAGCCATGGGGAGACCCATAGCTTTTAAGTGCAAAAACACCATCTCAGCCATCAATCTCCCCTTACCACGCTTACGGGGTTAGCTGACGGGTTCGGGCCGAAGAGTGTAGCCCTACACCTTCCAGCATAAGCCGCCTTTACGGCTTGCCTAAAGGTGATTCACCCCAAATAATTGGGTCCCCCGCTTCTTTTTACAAAGAATTCAGCGTTCCAGATTGAAAGCCTTCAAGCTCTTAACCTATTCAATTTAACCGACTGAACTCGTAATATGAAAGTCACGTTTGGGCCTATACACCCGGATTTAGTATACCATAAGTTGCCTTTTATTGCAAGAAAAAATTTTATTAAATCGGTCGCCAGCACACCGAAATGTAGTCTTTTATTCTATCTATACGGAATACAATATAACTCCCAGCACTCCTGACAGCACAATGAGAAGTATTGGATGAATCTTGTACTTTAAACTCGCTATTATGGCAACAACGAATATCAGCACAGCCCGCCAGTTGACCACCTTTAAAATATTGCCAATGTCCGCAAATACGCAGATGCTACCGTTGGGCGTCATAAAAAATGTGGTACGGGCTATCAAAAATGCAGCTGATGCTATAAGCCCTATAACCGCAGGCCGCAATCCATACAGCGCATACTGAAGCAGCGGCTGATCCTTAAAGCGCGCAGAGTACTTGGCCACCAGCGTAACTATTATGAACGACGGCAGCACCACTCCCACGGTAGCAAAAGTAGCACCAGGTATACTGCCAGTTTTGACGCCGACGAATGTGGCGGCATTGATGGCAAAAGGCCCTGGTGTCATCTCTGAAATGGCGATTACATCAATCGTCTCTTTAAATGTGAGCCAGCCATGCCTCACTATTTCCTGCTGAATGAGAGGAATCATGGCATATCCTCCACCAATGGTAAACAGCCCTATTTTGAAGAACGTTACAAGCAGCTCCACATACAGCTTGTACATGCTTCATGCTTCCTTTCTCTTCTTCATGTAGCTTATAATTATACCCGCTGCAGCCGATGCCAAAAGTACGTATATGGCGCTTATGTTGGTTAAACTCATGATGGCAAACACAACAGCCGCAATTATCCATCCATAATCATCCTTTATGCTGGGCTTTATAAGCTGAAACAGCGCTGTTATTATAAGCGCCACCACACCAGCGCTGATCCCTTCAAAGGCCCTTGCGACTACCGGTATATTTTTAAAGCTCGAAAAAAAAAAGCGCTATGGCAGAGATGACAATAAATGAAGGCAGCACAACCCCCACAGCAGAGGCCACCGCACCCCATATGCCGGCTATGCGGTACCCGACAAATATGGCAGAATTCACCGCAATTACCCCCGGGACGGACTGCACCATGGCAAATATATCAACGATTTCCTCTTCTTCAATCCAGTGATTGCTGTCCACAATCTCCCTTTTGATGAAGGGAATCATGGCAAGTCCGCCGCCAAAGGTGAAGGCTCCTATGCGAAAAAACACAAAAAACAGCTTCCGTATCTTTTTCAACTTATCTCCTTTATCCATATTGACCTTAACTCCTTTTGTATATTGTTATTTGTTTATTATAGCAGTGCATATGGTCATTTTCAAGCAAAACGGCATCCTGCTTCTGTCAAAAAATTGAAAATATTATTGGCTGTCTTCCAGCTTTTAAAAGTTTACTTGCTTGTAATAAATATAGTGTTGTAAAATGGATTTGATCTACTAAAAATAAACATCAGAAAGGGCGAATCTAAAATGTCCATACTATCATCCTATAAAGACGTGTTTGGCTCTTCATTTTACTGTCAATGTGGTAAACACCACACAATACCTCTAAAAGATGTAGTCATAAAACAAGAGGCCGTAGAAGAGATTCCTTTAATCCTCAATAGAGAAAATTTAGGGAAATGCGGCCTAATGGTATGCGATGACAACACTTGGGCTCTGGCTGGCAGGCGTATAGCCGAAATACTGCCCACCCATGGTTACGATATAAAGGTGTGCATGCTAACGCAAAAGCCCATAGTAAAACCCGACGAAAAAGCCATCACGCAAATACTGATGGAATTTGAGCCCTCAATGGATTTCTTGATAGCAGTAGGCTCCGGCACCATCAATGACTTGACGCGCTTCATAAGCCACAGGACTGGCAAGCCCTATATCGTATTTGCCACCGCCCCTTCGATGGATGGTTACGCTTCCACCGTGTCCCCTCTCCTCATAAACGGATTCAAGCGTACATATATCACAGTTCATCCACTTGCCATAATAGCCGACATCGATATGCTGTGCTCGGCTCCGGCCGATATGATATTGGCAGGATTTGGCGATATACTGGGCAAGGTCACGTCCCTGGCTGATTGGCAGCTGGGCATCATCCTGGCACAGGAAAGACTTTGTCCTACGGCTAAAAACATGGTCAAAAGCGCTATGGAAGAGGTGATCTCCAGAGCATCCCTAATAAACCAAAGGAAACCTGAAGGCATACAGGCTCTGATGGAAGCTCTTATTCTGTCCGGCACAGCCATGATGCTAATGGGTAACTCCCGACCGGCTTCTGGCAGCGAACATCACATATCCCATTATATTGAGATGAAATATTTTATGGAAGAGCGCCAGCCGCTTCTGCACGGCACAAAGGTCGGCCTGGCCGCGCTTTATACGGTGGCATTATACAACCAACTGGCATCCTTAGATCCCGAAAACATAGACATACCGCAGCTAATGAGAACAAGAATTTCGTACGAAGAATGGTGCCAGAAGATAAATAAAGCGTTCGGGCCCATCGCGCAAGAGGTAATAGACTCCAACAACAGCCAAAACTGGGATGCAGCATTTTATGAACGCAGGCTACACGACATCAAAGAAAAATGGGAAACTCACCTTAAACCGTTGCTCTCATCAGTACCTCAACTCGATACGGTAAAGGAATGGCTGCACAAGGCAGGAGCCAATTTTACCCCCCAGGCCCTGGGTATAGAACAAAACCTGGTCGAGGAAGCCCTGCTTTACGCCAAAGAAATTCGACCTCTCTATACCATCCTCCGCCTGGCAGATGATCTGGGCATTTTGGAAGAAAAAATAAAAAAGATAATAAGTCTTGTATAAGGAATTATAAACCAAGAGAGCACCCACAATAAGCCGTGAGTGCTCTCTTGTAATTTTAAACCGGGAAAGCTAACGGCCCTTTATCCCTTTATAATTAATACCATTAATTAATACCGTCAGCACCAAATATCTTTCTATAAGCTGCTTCAATCCGTTTTAAGTGCTCTTCAGACAGTTCCCATTCACCGGCTCCCGCATTTTGCTCGGCCTGCTCGGGGGTTTTGGCACCCACCAGCGCCGTCGTCACACCATCCTGCTGATTTACCCAGTTGATGGCCACATGTGCTACAGGCTTGCCCACCTCTTCAGCAATCTCCCTCAGCACGTCCACCAGCTGCATGGCCTTACTCCATAAAGGTTCACGGAAAAACGGATAAAACTTATCCCTGTTGTCGCCTTGTTCGAACTTAGGCTTCTCCTTAAACTTACCAGTCAAAATACCCGCTCCCAGAGAGCCGTATGTAAGGATGCCAATCCCCCTCTCTCGACAGAAAGGCAGCACGTCCTTCTCTATACCTCTTTCCAGTAAGGAATACTGCGGCTGCAGGCTGACAACCTCCGTCATAGACGTAATCTCCTCCATAAGCTTCCTGTCAAAATTGGAAACGCCAAGGTACCTGAACTTACCGGCCTGCCTTAGCTTAACGAGTTCATTGACCGTATCTTCCAGAGGCGTGTTCTTGTCGGGCCAGTGTATTTGATAGAGGTCTATCACGTCAACGCCTAATCGTTTCAGCGATTCGTCAATCTCTTTCCTTATGGACTCAGGCTTTAAACTGCGTATAAACCGCGGCCCTTCGCGCACGATCCCACACTTGGTGGCAATTATCACCTTGTCTCGCCTTCCCTTTATGGCCTCACCCACAATGCGTTCAGCATGGCCATTCCCATACGCCGGCGCCGTGTCTATAAGGTTTATACCGCAGTCTATCGCCCTCTGAATGGTTTCAATGGAGCGCCTGTCATCCACACTACCCCAGAAATCTCCTCCAATAGCCCAGGTTCCCAGGCCTACCACTGAAACCTCAAGGTCGCTTGTCCCAAGCCTTTTATACCTCATTATGCATCCGCTCCTTTTTATGTTTCTGTCAAATTACAGCTTATTATATTTCCAGCTGCTTTTCAACCATTTGACCACTAGTACCGACAACTTATTCTTACCCAACCTTTAGCATATATTTCATATTGCCACATAAGAAACATGTTTCAATCTCTTATAGGTAGACTAAAAACTTCGCTTAAATAGCACAACACAGCAGTATGGGAAGGGTTTCAATCTCTTATAGGTAAACTAAAAACTCAATGCGCTGGTTGATGACCTGGAAAGTCAAAATCCGTTTCAATTCCTTATAGGTAGACTAAAAACCGTTACAAGTCGCTTTTGACAAGGCTTGTTATTTTTTGTAAAAAATATTATACCTCTAGGTTCTAGTGTTTATTATAGCATTTATTCCCCGAAAAATAAAGGTTTTATAGCAAAAATCAGAAATTTCGCATCTAATTTCCAGCATAAATTTTTTCGTAATAAGGAATTAGCGTTTTTCCATATAGTCTCTGCTCTAATATCCTTGCTGGTGGTTACTACCCAAATCTCTTTTAGCTCCTTGTTATCCCCTTCATAAATCTCCTCTAAAAACCTTATAAATCTTACCTTAGTCTCCTCCATACCCCCCATTTCAAATCCATCTTCGTCCCATGCTCTAACAATAATTCTCTTCCTGCTCCCCTCTTCTACTTCCCATTCCCTGTCAGCTTTACGGTTTCGATACAAACCTAATGCATCCTTTACAATATGCAGCCTCTCATCTTTTACCCTGACAACTGCATCCATCCCAATCGCAAGTACTTCCTTAATTCATGTTGCTTTGCAATACAAAGCATCTGCTACTATTACATCCGCAAAATGATGAAATTGCTTGTATAGTTTCCTAATAAGCCTTTTACTACCAGTAAGTTCTCCTTCATCCTTATCACAACAATCTTTTTTAGGTTCTAACATCTCATAACCCAATACAATATGAGGATCAGAACCCACAGTTGCACAGACTACTGCTTTATGAAAATAATGGGTTACTCCTTGTTTATCAATGCGCGTAAGACATCTCTCACAACTCTTCTTGGTACTCTCAAATACCTCCACTCCGTCAATAGCAGCAACCTTTAACCCATCTATTGTGCCATTCTTAAATACCTTATTCCTAAATGCGGTCTTTACTATATGCTCATGCATGTCATTCAAACTATCTATATCAAAACTGCTCAACGAACGCCTAATAGTATCTATTCGAGGCAATCTTACTCTCTTATGAAATAAGTTTTTGAATCTTCCCTTCTCTAGCCAACGTTCCAGCCTATTGAAACTCTTCAGCCCACAGATAAATGCAAACAAAACTATAAATGCTATAGTCGAGGTTTCTACTTGGGGTTTTATCCTCCCGTCTTTTAACCTCTTGACTTCTTCTCCAAGATAATATATCCTGGAGAAGTAGGAGAACATTCTTTTTATATGACTTTTGATCATCTTGGACCATCCTTTCTTTTTTGGGTTTGTTACACAAAATTTAATTATAGAAAGGATGGTCCTATTTTTTAACCCTAAATTTTTTCCAGTAAAAATCGGAATTTATATATTCCTACTATTATCCTTTCTAAACCTCTAAATACCAAAGGATTACGCCATTTTTATTTATCATTTTGCGAAACTTCTGTGAAAACTGAAGCAAAAAAATTGTCGTCGATCTCCAGGAGTTTTTACGCTATTGGAGGTCGACGACAGGTGAAATTATGTTCTATTACGCTCTACCTTCTTCAAGACTTTTTGTTTTTATGCACCAGCTTTGCCAGCTGTTCCTGCATCTGAGTATTAAAAATTCCTTTATCGGCATTCTGAGAGCTGCCTTTTGAAGTATCTCCTAAAGAGTGCCTTTTCGCTGCACCACCGCGTTGGGAAGTATTCAAACCTGAACGTTGTAAAGCACCATCCACATAATTACTCGCATAATTACGTGGGTTACCATACCTGTTATTACAAGAAGAATCCTCCATATTCCTTGCCTGTTTTTTCTCATGTCTTCTCCTATCTTCCTCATCTAACCTTGAACTTCCTTGCGCCTTTATCAATCGTCTAACCCAACCAAACACATAATGAAGCTCGTTTAAGCTCAAATCTCTAAATTCTTCATTATCAACATTATATTTGTTCGGATAGGCTGATACCTTTGATAGCTTCAAAAAATTCTCAATAAAATCAACATAAGCTCGCTTGAGCCTATTTCCCCCACCTATAACTTCCATATTAGAGCTTTTAACGTTATAAAGTATCTCATACAAATTCTGGACCTTTTCGATATCATGCTGCTCCGTTTCGGACACAAAGTCTATCATATCCAAAATAAAACTTACAAATCCACCGCCTCCTGTTTGATTTATATAATCGGCGGCGCTTTCTGCACAAAGCAGAAGCTGTTCTTTGCTTTTGGGCATGGCAACCACCTCTGCTTAGAAAATCAAAACATCCCAATCATATGCGGTTCTCAAGTACTTCTAATCATAAGACCTCAAAGCATTTTTATAATTTAATACGCTAATTAAAACATTGATGTTTTGCCTTATATCATCACTACAGGTATCGATATACTCCCTGGCAAATTTTGCCCATTCAGATTGTGAACTCACCTCAATGCTGCCGTAAAAATACGATTTTCCATAACCTATCTTGGGGTGTATATCCCCGCTTAATCCCAAAGAAAAACACAAAAGCCTGAGCTGTTCAATGGTCAGCCCTTTAAACATCACCTCTCCTTCAAATTCAGCACCTACCCCTACGAATTCGCAGAGAACAGGGCCTGTAAGCTGGATACCGTTTATACCATGTTTATAAAACTTGTATCCCTTATATTTGCCGTTTTCAATATAAAAACTGTTGTCAGGATGTGGCCGAAAGCTTTTCGGTATCCCCCTTATCTCTGTTCTATATTCTATCGCCTTAAGATCGCTAAAGCGCACTTTGCTTTTACTCCCCATCGTCCCAAACATATCGCATATTATGCATTTTTGACCCCCAACATGGCTTTTGTTAGCAGGCAATTTGCTACCATCCCGCAAAGCGGTCTGCAAACAGCTGTATGACACGCTTTCGGCAATGGTCCTTATACACCCTTTAAAGCTAGTACCGGGAATAACTATTCTGCCGTTAACTTTGACAAATTCTTTATAAACATTTTTATTGTCCTGTATCCTGTAACGGCCTGAGGAAATATGAACCGGAGTTAAAGTTTTTACTTTAATAGGGATCCGCCCTTCCAAATCACCTTTCTCGTTATACCCCTCACATCTTAAAAAAGGCACAAAATCATAAGGCTTTGTCATCTTCCAACTCACATCCTTGCAAAACAGCATTATCATTGATGGATACATCGATCAATAGAGCTAAAATTGTCTCTCTACCCGTCAATTGCTTTTCTATATAAAATCCTTTGTCAATATAACCCTCTGCTTGCTTTTTCTTATCGTAATATTTAACTTTTAATGCCACATTTTGAATTTTCATCTGCCCAAAACCCTTGGAAGTAAAACCTCCAAAGGTAACAAACCCCTGGTCTATTCTATCAAATACCTCAAACAGCAGTTTTAGATGCCACCTAAAAAAGTTCTTAAGCCTTATTTCACATTTAAACGAGGCATCCTCCACATATTCAAATTCGTAAAGCGCATTTGTTTTTGCCGCTCCTGTTATGCGGTCTATAGCAACCGACGTCCTATGGCCTACCCTAAAAGCTCCTACTGGATAAGCGTCATTGAAAGCTATACGGCTCTTAAGCACGGTTGAGCCAAACAGCTTACAGGCCGGGCAGCTAGCCTTATATCGTTCTTTTCCAATTTCATTTTCCTTTATTTCCTCCGTTTTTGTCTTTTCCTCCTTTTTTTTCATTTTCTCTTTTCCTTCTATTTTCTTCGCACAGGGATCCCTGAATATATCACAGCTGCCGGGAAGCAGCTGTTCAGCACTGCTTCTGAAAACCCCTTTTAAAGACGAACCCGGGATGACCGGTACCAGCTTTCCGTCCCTGTACATGGTCAAAAATGTGTTGTCAGCTGCAGTGGGATCTAACTGGTCCTTATCCCCTGCATTGATAAAAAGCGGACTTACGGTCTTCATTTCAAAGTATATACTGGCTTCATTGTATAACCTCTTAAACATACTGCCACCTCATTTCATCCTTCAATCCTTCAAGTAGATATTGTTTAAGGTTTTTATGCTCAATTTTATATGCGCTCACATCTGTAAGCCGTATACAGCCTAATCCCACCGAGGTTTTACCTCCCACTCTTAATTCACCGCTTTTAAGCACGTTTATCATAAGTTTCAGCAGCTCCTCATATTCGGGTTCCAGGTTATCCACCGTCATACAAAAGTCAAACTTGGCACCCGCTGCAAGCTGTTCAAAAGTATACTTTTTCTTATCGGCTGCCGTACCCGTATCCCGATCTATACCCACGCCATCCCTTCTCTCAACATAAGCCTTGTCTTCCTTCAAAGTGCAATCATTCACCACCAGTTTGGATGCAAAGTATTGGTTGCCAAATATCCTGCACACAGTACACATTTTTTTGTATATCTCCTCAGCAACTAAACGATCCACGTTTTGATTGCTTTGGCTTGATTTACAGGTTTCCTTTATGCTCTTTACATCATCGTTATCCAAGCAAGGCTCGTTTACTATAAGGCAAGCATTAAACCTTTCATCAACCCCGCTTATGAGAAGAGTCTCTAAATAGCTCCTCAATACCCCTTTAAGAGAGCTGCCCGGAATATAGGGATTGCCATTGCTGTCCCTTATGACGGAGTTATCAACCTGCACCGGGTCAAAGCTCTCTTCCCCTGAACCGATATGTATAGGTGTGTCCGCAATCAACGTACCTTTTATTATGTATTTATTGTAAAATCTATCAAGCAACATCACAGAATCATCCCCCCTCATCTCTCCAAGGCTTTCAGCTTCCAGTACAAATAGCCGAAAAACTTGCCTATGTGCTTAAGCGCTTCTTTGTCATCTTTCTTACATTTTTCATATATCTCATCCATATAGCCCAGTATGACATCACCAAAAAGCTTGTTACCCTCAAATCTTTCATCCCAACCATTGCCCTTACCCTTTTTGTATTCTATGAACAGCCTGAACTCCTTATAGCAGTCGGCATTAGTGGCCATTGCAGCCAGGTTTCTTATATTGCTGCTTCCGATTCTCCTGCCGTTGTTACGCCAAAAACCCGTATTTCTCCCCAACTGCTCCACATAATTCAACAATAACTCGGTCATTTAACACACACCTCCAAAATGGTAATCGAATTTTCCAAAGCCATCACTGGTATCCATACCAAACCCTTCTATAGAGCCGAAATAATCAACCACATTACCGAAATCCAGAGAAGTTTTGAAAACTATCACGCTGCCTTTTTCAACCATATGGATCGGCTGTTCCCTTTTGTCATCTTCCACCTTGGAAGTATCATAGCCCCTGAAGTTGATAACCTCGGCATACACCTTCTCAATCTCGACATCCAAATCAATACCCAGGGCTTTAAACCACAATGCCTTATACTCATCAGTGGACATGTACTTGTCTATGCCATTTTGCTCAAAATTCAACTTGGCATCCGACACGAACTTAATCGCAAAATACCTCCTGTTAGCATCATCTATACCGTTGTACTCTTTATACTTAGCATCAAACTCTTCCATCCTTTGCACAACCTTCTTTACATCCAGTAAGATATCCTGCCCTTCATCTTCAACTGAAATGCTGCACCTACCAAAGCCAACTGAGGTGTATTTCCCAATTCTAAGCTCATCTATCACTCCAAGCTCTTCTGGCGTAAGTCCCTGAATTTGTCCAACAAATACATTGTCCTCATAATCCTTATCCTTATAAGTTGCAGATACAGCAAGTACCGAGTAAAGCGCACCATCTTTGGCAGTACCTGTATACCTGTTTATTGCCGTTTTAGTGATAAAACTCTTTATAACGCTGTAATTCTTTCCGTCTTTTAAAAAACCCGATACAAACTCTACTCTACCCCTTCCACCTTCACATTTAGTACATTTAGGTTCTTGTATGAGCCTATCTATAAATCCATGCTGAGGGTTTATCTTACACACCATAACAGTGGAAGGGATTACCTTTGTGGCCTCAGGATAGAAAAACGAAAACTTGATGCGGTCAAACTTTTGGCACAAGGCTCTGACCCGGCACTCGGCACATTTAGGCTTGTCTTTAAAATACACCCAGTTTTTTCGCTTTGAACCTCTTACTATAACAACCTCGTTTGGGTCATAATAAAAACAGTTGTTTAGTATGTATCTAGCAAAGGCTGCCCTAACGACATTGCCCGGTATGTAATCTATACTTTCAATATAATTCGAAACCTGCTTTATCCCTCCCACTATAAACGGAGAGGCAAAATTTAGCTTGACATTCATTGTGTCACCTCCTCCAGATAGACCTTCACCCTGCCGTATCCTCTACTCCTTCCGTTACCCACGCTGTCTATCATCCTTATTGCAAGCTCCAGATCTTCCTTATAATTCAAAGTGTTTTCATCGAAGTACACGGTTATCTGTCCAGTAAACAAGGCAGGCCTTGCAACTTCAGTTACAAACAATGCATCCTCTTTAGCAGTCTTTTTATACCTATCCATGGCATTGCCGAATCTTATGAGCAGGTTTTTTCTCTCTTTTGCCTCACACTTTTCAAGCGTAAAATCGTTTACGTATATTCGCGATGGCTTAAAGCCCTGACCGCCAAAGATGTTGCATGCCGGGCAATCGCAAATGCCATCAATATGTTCTATCGATGCTATCTTGCAGAAATTGCTACGAATCTTCCCTTTTATGGTGCTACCGGGTATATAAGGTTGACCTTTAAACAACACGGTTTTTTTATCCACAAACCCGTCGCTGTCCTCTCCCGATGCTATATTAAATGGCGTCATAACTTCTATCTTAACATCGTATCTTTTAAGAAGCACTGCTCCCACCTCCTCTAATGCAATCCCACAGTACCACGATATCCTCCCACGGCGATTTAAACGGCTTATCGGCCTCTCTGTCTGTATTCTCGATAAGTCCGCTAAACTTTTCAGGCCTTACATCAAAAAGCTCAGCCACAAGGGAGCTATACTGCTGTGAAAGCCTGGTTATCTGATATGCATAAAAAAGCTGAAATTCGTATGGGTTTAATGTTCTGGAAGCATGCCTCAGCTTATAAAGCTGGGAGCGTTTTACCTTAGAGTTCTTCATTCTCTTTATGATATTTATAAATTTAGATAACTGCGTACTGTCAGCAGGAAACAGGTTCAAGGTTGGCTTTGATAGGTCTATGTTTATATTGCTCTGTATGACTTCTATATCCACCGTACCCTGGTTTGCCCCTATGTTTCTGGCAAGGTTTTTGGCGCTCTTAAGCTTGTGTTGTGCCACCTTAAACATGTTCTGTATAGGAGTGGTGTGTTTTGCTATACATATCCCTGCTGACATGGTAATTATATGGTCAAAGCTCTCATCAAACCCTTTTACTATTTCATTGGCTATCTCAAGGCTGACATCGCCCGGTACAATTATGAATACGTCATCACCGCCCAGAGCAATTGCCTCAAACCTTGCATCATCTCCCATAATACTGCGTATAGCGTCATATACACACTTTTTAGTAATATAATCCACTTTTCGGCTGAAATACATGTGTTCAAACGGGCTTTGGATGTTCATGACCACGTTACCCATGTTGTTGCCGTCAGCATATATGACAGCAACACGGCCGTTTTTATCTTGCAGGTCCGATATGCTCGACACTTCCATATTGGGATATGCCCCTGTAAATTGTTGATATTCCTCATAAAATATGGCTTTATAGTTGCCGGTGAGGCTCTTTCGCATACACGAGGGACAAACAAAGACCTCGCCTTCGGGAGTAAACAGCTTATACTTTGCATCCCTCACAGCACATAACTTGCATACCTCACGTTGACCTTCTATGCGCTCAACCCTGCTAAAATCAATCTTTTTATCCCCTATTTGGATAAACTTTAGCTCGTTATCGGGATTTATAGGATAAACTTTTATCTTCTTCCTCTCTTCTAAAAGCTGATTAAGCTGATTCATTTTCCGGTTGTAATTTCTAAATAACTCATTAAGGGTACAGGATATGTACTCAAAGGCAGTTTTAGCTGTCAGCGATATCTCTGCATACCGACTTTCCAGCTGCTTGCATATCACTTCACCGTGCCCTTTAGGCACCAATACCAAGACATTGCCACCGCCGCAGTATACAGCGCATTCTTCTATATAATTTCTGGACAAGAATTCCATCGTAACATCTTCATTCATGTATTTAATAATAGCGCTGGCGCCCCTTATATCCTTTATCCGATTGTTCTCCAGAAAATATCTCTTTATCTTATATATTGAACCCAATACTACATCCACTTCTACATCGCTTTTCAGCATAACAGGTTTTTGAAAAGCAATGTCGCAAATACACTGCTTGACTTCATCCATCTCATCTGTGAAAAATTGCTCATAGTACCTTTTTCTATCAAAGCTAGAACCGGGCTGCCCGTACAGCAGATAATTGATCAATACGTAAAGGCGTGCTGCATCCCTTATAGAAGGCATAAAGCTGTTTTTCTGTTCTTTTGTAAAATAATATGGCACATCCCAGTAATCCTCCAGCAATGGTACAATGTCCTGATCTCCTCTTTCGATTTTTTCTATAATGCCTTTTTTCACCTTTTCAAACTGCGAAAAAGAAATGGGGTTTGGATTTAAAAGGCGAATCATATCCTGGCTTCTCATAAGCATTACCTCTCTCCAATTCTTCTATTTTTATCATCTGAGAACACAATCACATTGCTTCGGTCATTGTTTCGCGTATCCCAAATGAAACATACACATACTTCCATCAGAACAGTTTATATTCCCTAAATTCCACATGCTCAAATTCCCTTGTTGTCAACACTTTGTCCCCCTCTTTTTCCTCGCTTACCACTCTGCGAGTGGTTGCATATACTGGCCTTAAATTGCGCTTTAAACAATGCGCCACAACTATCATGGTGGCACCATAGTCCCCCTGTACCAGCACATAATCTCCACCGCGAGCGTTATGGTCAATCCACTTCAGCACATCCTTCAAATAATCATCCAATTTGTCCAGTTCAGGCGGAACATTGCTCCATTTATTTAGTAGTTCTGGGCTGAGCGGCACAAATCTTGATATACCGAGTTTCTCCTTCGCTTGCCGCTGCTGCGCATCGGTAAGCTGATGCGAAAAAACAAGGAACATTTGTCTTTCAGATGTACGAGAACGCAAAATATCCTCCGCCTTAACTATAAATTCCTCCAATTTTTCTTTGAAAGTGACCGGCCTTGAGTAATGCTTTGCCCAGCCGGCATGATTTATGTCATTTCGGATATTACCTAGATTATAAAGTAACTTATAGAATTCTTCAGTAGCATTCAAATCCAATCCATCGCACAACCTTACTGTCGCGGTTCCTTCTTGAATTTCCTTATAGTAACCGCTATATCCTTGCCTATTTTCCTTCTCCTTCTTGTCCACCCCATACATATCACAGGCAAAGCTTATAAGCCCCTCTTCCAGTATGGTAAGCCCTTGCTGGTACATATTGTTCTCAAGGCACCACCTGACCGCTTCCAACATGTTCACATATTCATCCTGTCCAAACCTGTCAAAGCGGTTTTTCAGCATATCCATTATATACGCAAGCGGTTTTACATAGTGGTAGGCATCACTTTCCACCACGTCATTGATAGCTTTTTTAAGCTTTAGTGCTGCTTCTGACAATTCCTGACCTCTGCAAGTAAAAATCGTGTTGCCGAATTCTATCATAGCTCTTGATAGATCTCGCAGAAGGTTGGAGTTTCTAAACAAAGAAGCCGGATTAGCAGGCAACTTCCCCTCAGAAATATCCTGACGGATGCGTCTGGACAACTTACCGCTTTCCGAACGGGTTAACCTCTCTACTATAGAAGCATCTCCCGTTGCAATATACCTATCAATCCCTAAAATCCAATCAAACAAAACCACAAACGGCGTTAAATCAAACACAGGGGCATTGCGCACACTTATATCCATCGCTTCTACTTCTTTCGTACTTCCCAACACTTCAAAAGCCCCATAGTATATGCCTTTTATCTCGCATCGCTTGACAATTCTCGCAAAGCTAAAAACTATAAAAGCAAGCATGGGCAAAAAACGAAATGAATGCGTTATATCCAGTATTATCTCGTCCCCTTCATCAATTTGAGCCAATAGTATATCAAACAACTTCCACAGCTCTTCTTCACTGTTGCCACTGGGGATAAACACATTCTTCACTTTATCAGGGCAATCCTTAAACACATCCTTTAAGACCATCTCAAGCCCAGGCCTCTGTTCGTTATATCGCTTGTTGTACGCATTATCCACCCAGTTTTTAAGATAAGCCTCCTGAGTTGTAAAAACCAACACATTATCAAATTCCATCCCCTTTTTAGTCAATATCCTTATAAGCGCTTCTTGGATATAGCAGCAGTCCTCTGCTTTTATGTCATCTAAATAATAATTACAAGGCAAATAAGCATTTGTCCCCAAAAGAGAAATGAACTTTAACATCCATACCTCTCTCCTTCACAATTTACTATATCTTCATAAAGTTTGACTCCTTGCGTAAACAACTGTTCAAAGCTATCAAGCTGTTCTAAGGTATCCTGAGTACCCCTAGGAGGTGTCCCATGTACAGCAGCATTCCTTGTATATTCAAGTTTGTAATATATTTCCTTTTGATGTTCAGTAGCAAAAACCAATTGTACGTTATTCTTAATGAATTCCCTTATTCGTTCTCTTGCATCATATTGCAAATAATCGCTAAACTTGTGTTTTCTGCCTATGCCTATTATTAATCCCTCATATAAAAGAATAAGCGCCTTCAAATACTGCTTTTTGTCGAAGAAAAATTTTGCCCTTTCGATCATTCTCTTATCCAGCGTAGCTCCTATCAAAGGTTGTAGTTGCTGATTCAAATAATTTGCAATAGGCGACCGATAACTATTTTCATCAGAAATTGCACTTAGTCTATGAATTATTTGAGTAAGCTGGCTTCTGGGCTGTCTGTTCATCTCAAGCCAAAAATATGTTTCCTCAGTATCGTGTATATCCAAAAGCTTTAAGAGGTCCACAAAGTATGCCGAATTGTTAAACGTCGCAAGGCTTTCAGCGAATGAAACCAGCTTTGTAACAAAATCAATCTTAAGCACCGGGACGCAATTGTTATGTGAACCATTTATAAAATTCTTCATGTCGAGAGCACCATAATATACGGTAACATCAGATATATTCTTAATATATTTCAAGACTATTAAAGAAAAAGCTATTATTACAGGCATATGCCTAAATGCATGGGTAATATCAAGCACTACTTTGCGTTTTTCGTCTACTATTTCATTCAACATGGCGTTTATGTAAACCTTATAATCAAGGGGATCAACCGGCAGAAGGCGTATACCCGGGATATCGTGTCTAAGAGCCTTTTCCCATCTTTTGAGAAGTTTGTCAGAAATACCTGCCTTTTCTTCTTCATATACTCTTTCACAAAGTTCCAGCAGATAATCATGATAACATTTGTCGCTTGTACTATCTTCGATCGCGCTTAAAAGCTCAGACCAATTGGATTGTTTTGTACCAAATATAAGCCATTGGTCAATTTCATAATTCTGTTTTTTTAAAGTTCGATATAAAGCTGAGCCAAAAAATGACGTGCTGATTACATCACCGGTCTCTTCGAAAAAATAATCTGCTTTTTCATAACCTTTTTCTTTTATTTTGCCTTTGCCTATTAAAGAGATGAGAATGATTTTATCTTTCGTACACATCGTTACCATCCATCCCCATCAAAAGTTCATTAGTTATTTAACATCACAAAAAAGCTAATATTGCTTTTTCACAAACCAAATAGGATTACTTTAATTTTTATATTTCTACTTATATTTCTACATTTATGAACAAAATCCTTCTTAAAAAACATCTATTTATGAAAAATTTACAAGTTTTTCATAAATAAATGATAGACAGTTTCAGATTTGATGTTTGAACAGAAAGGCAAATTAGGAAATCTATAAGCCTAAATTGGAATTGTTGACATGAAAGCTTGAGGCTTAATCTAAAATTTTAAGCCATAGATTGAACATTTGAAACATTTTTAGGCTAAATCCTATACAAAAAAAAATATGCTCTATTTCAATTGTAAAACTGTTTTAGCAAAAGCGTTATCCCCTTCAAGCGTAATTGTGGCTCCCCAATAGTTTCGCGAGCCGCCACTTACTGTTTCATAATTAAACACCCAATAGTCAAGGTCATGAACAATTCGGTGTGCCCATATGAGCAGATCAACGTCTTTTTCCTCATAAGCTTTTGAAAATGCCAATACAAACGCTTCCAAATCCTGCTTCAAGGTTTCCGAATCAATCTTAGCAATAATATCATATACTCGATCAACGATATTTTCTTCACCCGCTAGATATGAAGCAACTGTATCCCATCCAGAGCCGTTTTCATCTGAATATTTATCAAGCTGGCCCCAACCTGTAAGGTTATTCATTATAATATGGAGCTGTCGAACTTCTTCTTGAATTGGTGGTAGCTCTTGGGTCTCGATGCTCTTCAACTCCTGTTGCGCTTTCTCTACTTCTTCGTCATTTGGTTTTGCTGATTTTGACCTTTCTGAAAGATTTTCCGGCAGAGGGACACCAAAACATCCAGTCAAAAGTACTACGATAATCAAACTTATCATCAATAAAAAATACCAACGTTTTATCATTATATTTTTGTATCCTCCCATATTGTTTTTTGTCAAAAAGCATTTCCTTAAAAATATTTCCCACAAATTCATCACAAAACTTTTATCAGCCAAATTATATTATCACCATATTTTGACTATTTCAATCCCTACTTGTACAGTAAAAACTGCTATAGCTAGAAAAAATACATATATGGAGTGTTGATTCTTTAGAGATAGACTGAAAATTATGCTACTCCCGATCCAGGCTTAGATATAGCCAGAATTTCAATCCCTTCATAGGTAGACTAAAAACTGACGCCGGCCTCTGTGAGCTGGTTAAGCTCTTCCGCGTTTCAATCCCTCATAGGTAGACTAAAAACCGACCCCGTAGGCCGGATAAATCGTATATTCGGTCGGTGTTTCAATCCCTCATAGGTAGACTAAAAACGCACAAGTACCACTAGCCAAGATAGAGTGCAGGCCCTGTTTCAATCCCTCATAGGTAGACTAAAAACGTTTTGCACTTTTAAAAATAAAAAGGAGTGAGATATCAGTTTCAATCCCTCATAGGTAGACTAAAAACCATACCCCGGATTGTTGGCGGGTATTGTAAAAGTAAGTTTCAATCCCTCATAGGTAGACTAAAAACCAGCATGATTACGATTATCAAAACCCCGATAAACACCAGTTTCAATCCCTCATAGGTAGACTAAAAACTACTCGAAAGGAAAAAAAGGAGGCCAAAGAAGATGAAGTTTCAATCCCTCATAGGTAGACTAAAAACAGTTAAACTACAACAATATTCACCAATATAAAGAATTGTTTCAATCCCTCATAGGTAGACTAAAAACGTAATAACGTAAGCGTAAAATAATACCCACCTTGACGAGAAAACATCATTTTGTGGGCACAAATTGCACAATCGGAATAAGAAAAACAGCTTAATTTCAAGCTTTTTCAAACTTTAACTGACAAACTGATAACTTAGGCAATTATCAAAGCATTGCAATGAAAACAATCCCCACCTTATATAAGGCGGGGATTTCGTATCTTTATTTCACCCTGCAACAACTCGGCAGAGTGGTTGACCATGGTAAAACCTCGTCCAACTTTTCCTTATCCTCTATATCCATATTTGGCAGCTTCTCAAATAAATACTTCAAATATTCAAACAGATTTAACCCATTCTCTTTGGCAGTCTCAACTATACTGTAGATCGTTGCACTGGCTCTTGCACCCTTCGGCGTATTGCTAAATAGCCAGTTCTTCCTCCCTATCACAAACGGCTTTATTGACCTCTCGCTTATATTGTTATCTATCTCCAGCCTACCATCCAATAAAAATGCTGTAAGCTTATCCCACTGGTTTAGGCAATACCTAATGGCCCCACCTAACACGCTCTTAGGCAGTACCCTTGGCATATGGTATTTTAAATACGAATAAAACTCATCCAGTATCGGCTTACTCCGCTTCAATCGCTCTTCATACCTCTCCTCGGGTGTAACATCTCGAAGCTCCCGCTCAATTGCAAACAGCTTATTGCAGTAATCAAGCCCCTCCTTTGCCACGCTTGCTATACTTTCACTCGTCCCAGGTATTGCCTTTAATGCTTCATCAAACTTCCTCCTCGCATGTGCCCAGCATCCCACTAATACTACATCAGGTATGCCATTGTAGCCTTCATATCCGTCTACATGCAGATATCCTTTGAATCCCTCTAAAAACTTCTTCGCATGCCTCCCTGCCCTCGTCGTCTGATAATCATAAAGTACTATCGCCGGACCATCCCTACCTGTACGATAAAGCCACATGTACGATACAGTGTCGGCTGCCCGCCCTGGCTCGTGTAATACCTGCAATGTCGTCTCGTCTGCATGCAGTATATCCCTCTTAATCAGATGTTCCCTCATCCTCTCATATACTGGCCTCAACCACCTCTCCGACCCCTGTACCATCCAGTTAGCCATCGTCTGCCTTGATAGCTCTATCCCCATCCGCTCCCACTGCTGCTCCTGCCTATAAAGCGGCATCCCTTCCACAAATTTCTGAGCCATTACATATGCAATAGCAGATGGTGAGGCAATACTTCCTGGAAGCGCAGCTTTAGGCATACTTGCCGTTATTATGGGCGTGCTCACTTCATTTTGCTCACAATTGCGGCAGGCATATACATACCTTACATGCTTTACTATGCTTACCTTGGCAGGTATAATCTTTAGCTCTTCCCTCACCTCTGTGCTCATCTCATGAAGCTTACCACCGCAGCATGGACATACCTGCTCTTCTTCTGGTAAACGGTACTCTATCACTTCAACAGGAAGGTCCTTTATATTCTCTGCCCTGTGTCCTTTCCTCTTGCGGCGCTTGTATGTTATCTCCTCTATAGCAGGCTCGGCAGCTTCTGCGTTCGATTCCTTCTCCGCTTCATTGAAAAAGCTGAGCTGTTCCCCCTCCCCCGAATTCGTCTTCTCGCTCGAACGCCCATACATCTTTTGCCGGCTTAAGCAAAACTGCTCCTCAAACCACCTCAGTTTCGCTTTAAGCTCCTCTATCTCCTGCTTTAAAAGGCTGTTCTCTTTCATTAATTCTTCAATTGTAACTGTAGTAGTTGATGTATTTTCCATGATATTTATTGTATTCGACATCAAATGCTAAAAACCTTCAATTCTTCTGAAAATTTTTAAAAATTCTTTATATTACCGTATTCACAGTC
>Ga0224486_100040_pt1 | contig 71821 bp, 65 predicted proteins | sample TexhydDE_CT_test_FD_172013 | JGI IMG/M metagenome (GOLD analysis project Ga0224486, IMG submission 172013) | Fracking water microbial communities from deep shales in Oklahoma, United States - hydraulically fractured wells DE_CT_test ... | reverse complement strand
ACCTCTTCTAAATCCGGTACTTTCGTCAAAACACCATCCAAGTCTCTTATCTCTTCTTTTGGAGGATTTTCTTCCGTGTATTCGTTCAATAAGTTCTGGATCCTTCTTAAATCTCTAATACTGTATGTAACACCTGCTGCTGATTTATGACCTCCAAAAATTATATCTACATGTTCAGATACGTATTTAAAAGCTTCCATCAAATCAAAATCTCCGTAAGTTCTTACTGAAGATACTGCTTTCCCACTGCTGTTTATACTGCTTACCATTACAGGTTTCTGAAATTTTTCAGCAGCTCGTCCCGCAATAAGTCCTGTTATGCCTCTAGGACAGTTTTTAAAGGCATATATTAAAAACTTGCTTTCGTTGTCTTCTATACGGCTCAAATACTGATTTACAAGCTCTAAACGCTTTCTGTTCAGTTCTTCAACTTCTTCAGCATTTGTACCGTAAAGAAGAAGCTCCAGACCCATCTGAGGGCTTTTTAAGCGTCCTGTTGCATTGATTCGAGGAGCTATTATCCATCCTATATCAAAACCTGTAAGATTTTCATGGTTTCTTCCTGCAACTCTCAGGATTTCTTTTATGCCTTTTATGGGCTGCTTTCTCATAAGCTCAAGGCCTTTTCTTGCAAGATACCAGTTGTTTCCGTCCAGAGGAACGACGTCGGCGACTGTTGCAAGGCCTGCAAGCTGTATCATTGCAGGAGTTACTGAAAGATTTCTTTGCCTTAAAAGTTCTCTTGCCACTAGATATGCCACTCCTGCTCCTGCATAGTCCTGATATTTGCCCTTGTAAAGCTTGGGATTAAAAATTTTGTACGCATCGGGAAGAGGGTACTGTGGTTCGTGATGGTCTGTTATGATTAGTTTAACGCCCAACTCTTTAGCTGCTTTTGCTGCATCAACAGCAGTTATGCCATTATCTACAGTAACAACTGTTTCAAAACCCTCTTCCTTTATACGCTTTAAATGAAGAGGTTTTATGCCGTAACCTTCTTTTCTCTCCGGCAGAAATATTTTGTTCTGAATTCCTAAAACATCCAAAGCATTTTTGAGTATAAGTGAAGAGGCAATTCCATCAACGTCATAATCCCCAAATACAGCAATTTTTTCACTGGTTAAAATAGCTTTAACAATGTCAGAAAGGGGGAAGTCACTGGGAGCTACAGGATACCTCCTCTGTAGTTCAATTTTTGTATTCGGATTATATCTCCAGAGCATATAAAATCCCCCTTTCCATTTGTTCTTTTTGTTCTTTAAGCCTCTCCTTCAAGGCCGTGTACCTTTTTGAGCTGTCAATTGTATTTATTGCTATTTTAAGGGCCTGCATGTCTCCAAAGATTTTTACTATGTTTCTTGCTCTTGTAACAGCAGTGTACAGAAGGTTTCTCTTCAGCATGATGTAGTGATTCATTGCAATTACTACGATTACCGTATCATACTCACTGCCCTGAGATTTATGTATCGTAATCGCATAAGCAGGAATAATTTCTTTTAGCTCCTCTTCTACCAGATCGACTATTCGCCCGTCAAAATCTATTACAATATGCCTTAGACTCTCTTCGTCTCTATAAGCCCTTTTTACATAGCCCGTGTCTCCATTGAAAATTTCTTTTTCGTAGTTGTTTTGAGTCTGCATGACTTTGTCCCCGACTCTAAATATTTTGCTGCCATATGTTATTTCTTCTTTTTGAGGATGCGGCGGATTTATTCGTTCCTGTATCAGCCTGTTCAATTCCAGAGTGCCTATATCCGTCTTTTTCATTGGTGTTAAAATCTGAACGTCATCAAGTGTTTTGCCTTTTTCAAGTTCTTTTACAAACTCTTCTACAACCTGTTTCGGACTTACAAGTTCATGGAAGATAAAATCTTTGTTATTAAAGCGCACCATTTTGCCTTCTCTTATGAATTTTGAATTGATGATTATTCCTGACGTTTCTTCCTGCCTGAAAATAACATCAAGTTTTGTTACAGGTATTACACCTGACTCAATTAAGTCTTTTAAAACGTTTCCTGCACCTACTGATGGAAGCTGATCCATGTCTCCTATTATGATGAGCTTGGCATCTTCTCTCAAGGCTTTTAACAGGCTTGCAGCAAGTTCATTGTCAACCATTGAGAATTCGTCTACTATGACAACATCTTCATCAAGAGGATTAAGCTCATTTCTGAAAAATCTCACGCTTCTAAATTCTTTATCAAATCTTGCTTCTAGCAATCTATGAATTGTTTTAGCTGGGTAGCCTGTTACTTCTTCCAGCCTTTTTGCTGCCTTGCCTGTAGGAGATGCTAAAGCCACAAGCTTATCTTGTTTTTGAAAAATATACAGAAGAGCGCTGACAATCGTCGTCTTTCCCGTACCGGGGCCTCCTGTTATGATGGATATGTTGTTTTCTACCGCCTTTTTTATGGCTTCTTTCTGTTTTGGACTGTACCTGATATTTTTTGCAGCCCCTGCTTCTTTGATAAGCTCATCAATACTGCTTATTCTCCAGGGCTCTTCATTGAGCATCTTAACAATTTTCTCAGCAATGTACTTTTCACTGTAAAAGTTTTTGGGCAGGTACACTTTCCCTTTATCGTCATAAAGTTCCTGTACAGCTGTTAGATATAGAGCTTGATCTAAAACTTTTGTGTACCCTACTTTTAAAATCTTCTCCGAAGCTGCTTTGCACAGCGTTGTAATCGGCAGGTATAAGTGTCCTTCTGTTTCTGCAAGGTACAGCGTATATTTTAAGCCTGACTGAATCCTGTACGTGTTATCTTTCTCTATTCCAAATTTTGCTGCTATTTCATCGGCTTTGATAAAGCCTATCCCATCGACTTCTTCTGCGATTTTGTAAGGGTTTGCTTTTACCTGAACCAGTGTATTACTGCCGTAACGGTCATAAAGTTTTTTTATCATGTTAAGTGAAAAACCCAGAGGCAGAAGCTCAAGCTTTATTTCGTTGAATTCTTTATTCTGTGTAATTTCTGCACTTACTGAATCAACTACACTCTGTGGTATTCCAATTTCTCTGAGCCTTTCGGGGTTTTCTTCAATAACCTGCAAAGCGTCCCTTCCAAATGCTGCAACTATTTTTCTTGCCCTTACCGGGCCTATCCCTTTTATGTTCTGCAGGAAAATTTCTATGTCGCTTTCTTCAACTTCTCTGGACATTTCTGCGAACACAACTTTAAACTGTCTGCCGTATTTTGAGTGGACGTACCATTCTCCTATCAAATCCAGCTTCTGGCCCTGTTTGTAACTGCCCTGGAAGGTTGCAACAAAGTTGTTGTCCTCTGTTCGGACGGCTGCAACCGTATAGCCATCCTCAGAGGAAAAAATAATTTTTTCAATTGTGCAGTTTTTTATTTCTTCCAGGTTTGTATTCATGCAACCACTTCCCGCAGTTATTGTATCTTCATGATCTGCTCAGGTGAAAAATCTATTCCTAAGTCCCTGCCGAACATTTTTAGGCAAACTTTTATATTACTACTGTTAACTTCTATGATTTCTCCAATAAAGTTTTCAAAAGGCCCGTCTATGATTGTTACAGTATCACCCGCTTTGAATTCGTCATTTGCACTGTCTGTCAGCCCTGCCCTTTTTGCTTCCGCCGGAGTTATAGGCTCTGGCATATTCCCTCCACCGACAAAGTGTGCTACGCCGTTCACTCTCCTTAACGCTGCCATAACCTCATCAGTCATAACTGCCTTGACAAATACATATCCGGGAAATATTTTTTCTTCGATTTGCTTTATTTTGCCTTTTCTGGAAACAGTCCTTTTTTGCGTTGGGACTTCCGCCTTTATAATTAATCCGTTATATTTTTCTGTTTTAGCTAGACTGTTAATATGCTCTTTAACTCTTTTCTCAGCATTGTAGTATGTGAAAATCACATACCACATTGGTTTTTCTTTTGTTTTTGTTAATTCCTGCACTTCACTCATTTTTATCACTCCTCAGCTTAATTATACACCTATTAATTAATTGTGTCAATATTTAAATATACTTTTCGCTGTGCCTAAAGCGTAAATAAGCCCTTTGTTTCGAGATGCTTCTTCAGCTCCTCTGCATTGAAAGTCCATGTCTCTATTTCGCTTTTATTCCCCTTCTGCAGAGCTTCTGCAAGCCTTTTCAAAGCATTGTAATAAAAAGCTCTGCCCAGGTCAGATGTGCTTTTTGCAAGCCTGTCCCACTCCTTTGGAGACCTCGAAAGAGCAATTTTATGCACTTCCTGCATTTCAGCAGCACTCCTTTCTCACTTAAATTCACCAGGCCATCTCTGAAGGGAAAATGTTTATCACTTACTATTGCAGCATATCAAGGGTATCCGAGCAGTCTTCTTTCTAGTTCTTCTATGCCTTTATCTACAACACCAGGTAAATTTCTTTCTTCTCTGCCTTTCCTGTAGCTGTACTCAAGCAGCTTCTTTTCCAGTTCTTCCACGTTGTAACTTCTCTGAGTATAGCTGTTAAAGTAGTTTCTGGGCGGAGTAAATTCTTTTTGCGTCTTGTGGTTAAAAGAGTTCATGTCCCAGTTATTTTTCAGTGTAGAAACAAGAAAGCCTTCAGGATTATTAATTTCTTCCTGCAGTGCTGCTTTTTCTAAATAAGCTACGGCATTTGTTATTCTCTCTTCAGGATATTTCTTTAAGAGAGTAGCAAAAAAGGACAGTTTATCTCTTCCAGTGATTTTTTGATATTGTTTATTTATTTCAGCAGCAGCACCAGCCGAAGGCTGGGAATTTACCCCACCGTCAGGTGGGTTATTGTTTGTAATAATCTCTGTTGTAATCTTTGTAGTATTCTCTGTAGTAATCTCTGTATACGTCCCCCGTTCAGATGTAGGACCTCCTACATTAGAATGTGGGAGGTCCTCCGTTTTAATGTGGGAGGTCTTACATTCTAATGTAGGAGGTATCACAGATGTAGGAGGTATTACATTAGAATGTGAGAGGTCCCCCATTCTAACGTGGGAGGTTTGAGTATGACCTTGCTGAATATTTTTTGGTTGAGAAAAATATAATTCATTGTCTTCTTTTTCTGTAGTTTCCGCAGTTTCTGTAACCGGATTTAAGTCGCTATATGTGATTTCTTTTATTTTCTCAGTTACCGGTTCAATAAACATTATATTTGTTAAAGTTAATCCCTTATCTGTCTTCAAATTGCGAAATTCTACTTTAATAAGACCTAGTTTTTGAAGATATTTTATTGCTTCTTGAACTTGTCTTTTGGTTAAGCCAAATTGATCTGCAAAACTTTGATATGAACGCTGAAGTTTGTCGCCATTAAATTTTTGTTTATATCCAATAACTTCTCCTGTATAAGGGTTTCTCTCAATTTTGGGTCTGTACCAATAAACAATTTCTGATAAAATAATAATTGCATTGAGATTTGGTTTTCCGGACGGATAGGTTATTTTTTTATACCACTGTGCAGGAATAATATTCCCTTCAAAATTTAATTCCATCATTTTCTTTACTTCCGGGTTAATATAGTTATTATTTCTTATATTTTCCATAAAATAACCTCCTAAACTTAAAAATTTTTCAGCAAAAACTTAAAATTGACTAAAAAAACAACGTCTAACCTGAAAGGACAATTTAACGTTTCGGAAAGTCAACATTTTGTCCCTTCGAAGGGACAAAATGACGTTTCGGAGAGTTAATTTGACACCTCAGAAAGTCATAGCCCCTTCTTAAGAGAGAAAAGTTATGTAGTGCGTAAGAAGGCCCTTAAAAAAACAAAAAAGGCAGCCAGCTGGCTGCAAAAACAAATAAAAGCTAGGGGGAATTTTTTGACCCGCAGAAGGACGAATACACAGGCCCAAGGGGGACGAACAGCCCGTGCAGTGCGCCCTCCCTCAATAATAAAAAAGGGGACGTTTTTACTGCGCCCCCGAAAATTTATAAAAGTTTTTGGGATAATTTTGCAATGAAAAGCACTGTTGCTGTGAAACCAAGAATAATGTCTGATAATGAACCAGTACGTATCAGAGGAATTTTAAAACTTCTGTTATAGGGATAAAGAAGAAGAATACCTGAAGGAGTAAACAGATCTGCTGCCAGATGAGTACTGTATCCTATCAATGCAGGAAGTAAAACCGCTTTACTTGACATGAGCAAAATAAGTGCAAACAGTGTAAAGCCTACTAGTGAATGTGTGAAGCCTCTGTGAGGACCTGCAAAAGCGAAAGTTATATACGTTAAATATAATATCAAGCTTAGCAGCGAAAGATACTTATATCTAAACAAAAAATATCCTGCAGCTATTAATGCAGGGAAAGTTAATATTCCGGTATATCTGTTTAACCGATTTCTTAGCATACTGTTAGATGTGTCTATGTCTGGCAAAAGTGAGCTTGCAGTAGCAATGGTTAAAGAAAGAGGCAGCTGAACAGGATCTTTTATTACAGCTGCTGTTGCTGCGAGTGCTATTGCCGTGTGTGTACGTCCTAACATTTTAACCAGCTCCATCCGACAATATTTAATGTAAATATTTATTCATTATTATGATTTAAAAAAATTTGTTCAATAAAAAAAGAACGTACTTTTTACAATGTCCAAAATTTATATATAACCAGTATAATATATTTAAAATACTTACTATTATACCAATTAATAGACAGTATAATGGATTTTTTATATATGACGATAACAAAGCAGATGTTATTCCCCCAAAAATTCCTGAAAATACATAGCGAATTTTTGTTTTAGTAATTACAATTTCCTTTTCTTTTTCAGATAAATTTTTAAAATCTCTTTCTTTTTCTGTTATAGGTGGGAAATTTAGAAAGTCAATTATAAAAGTTTTTATTTTCATTGCATTCACCTTAATTCTTACAAAAATAGAAGGCGCCCTAACGCCTATCAGTGCCTAGAGAGGCAAAGTCACCGTAGAAATAGATCTGCGGGGTTCGGTCGTTAGTGACACCATTATTCTCTTTTTTTATGACGGGCAGGCAGGATTTGAACCTGCTTTGCTGTGCAACTACGTGTCTGCCGGCTGGGTTCACCCTGGACAGCCCCCAGGTAACGCCTCTATCCGGCACGCAGTATCTAGCTGTTCCCACCACGCCGCTGCCCGACAAAAAAATGTACTGTTTATTCCTGTGTTTCTTTTTCTACTTTAGATAATGCTTCTTTTTCTACTTTAGAATTCCATTTTTCTGATTCGACTTTCTGCGAATAATCTTTAAATTGAGGTAAAACTGTTTTATGTATATTGAAAGTTTTTGGCAAGTCTTCCGGTTTGTTTGCGAAGTCATTTTTGTATATAAGTTTACCTTTCACTTCTATGTATTGACTTAATGAATATTCTACAAGTTGAGTGGTTGACAGTGTTCTTTTCTTTGACATCATCATTGCGTGTATTCTTTGCTGTTCCATCATGCCCCATAATAGTGCTTCTTCCTCTTCCTGTTTTTCTTTCTCTATTTCTCGTTTTTGTTTTATATATTCACGTTTTTTCTCCTTACGTTTTAGGCTGTTTTCTATTTTTCGTCTTTCTTTTTCTTTTTTGTATTCGGGAAATTCTTTTAGAATTTTTGAAATCATTTGTTTGCTAACATTTTCCTCATCTGCTATTTCCGTAATAGTTTTTTTTTCTATTATATATAAATGATAAACTTTATTTTTATCGCACATTCTAAGCTCTTCCCCCTTATATACGTTTTTTGGTTGACTTTTTGGGTACAGGTTTTTGGGCACACGTATCCTATACAGGGGTACATGCCCTTTTGCGAAAGTTTTATTATAGGATTCTTCTTTCTTCTGCAAGTTTTTTGAGCCATTCTTTAAGAAGTTCTCTACTTATCAAAAATTTTGTACCAACACGGAAGGCTGGGAAACCTGATTCGGGGTTATGTGCCAGTTCCAACAGTTTGTCTCTGCCAATTCCGGTGTATTTTGCTGCTTCTTCTATTGTTAAAGTTAATTTAGGATTCATGGCTTCCTTAACTGCTTCTTTTATGGTTTCTTGTAGCTGTTCAAGGATATTCTCTTCTACTGCTTTCTTTGAAGGCATATTGGAATACCCCCTCGATGTTATTTTTTGCTTGTAACTTTTTAATTTCTATGGAAGTTAACATATTAGCTATAAATCTTTCTACCTAGTCTTTACCTCTATTTTATGAGACAAAGTGTCTAATTCTTTTTCAAAAAAAATTTCGTCCACATTTTTCTCCAAAATTTCTGCTATTTTTTTTGCAATTTTTAATGTGGGATTTCTAACGCCTTCTTCTATTTTATAATAGTGAGAAGTAGATATACCTACTGTATTTGCTATATCTTTTACCGATAAACCATATTGCTTTCGTAATTCTTTTAATCTTTTTCTTTTCATTTTTTTCACCCTTTTCTTTGACGTTTTGTCCAGCTCCTAATCTGTATTATAATAGACGTTTCGTCCAAAGTCAATATTTTTTATCCGTTTTGTCTAAAAATATTTTATTTTTGGACTCTATGTGTTAAAATTTATGTAGGAGGTGGACAATATGGAATTCAGTCAAAGATTACGTCAACTAAGAGAAGAAAAAGGAATTGAACGTCAAGATTTGGCAGAATATTTAAATATGTCTTATTCTGCAATAGCTAAGTATGAATCAGGAGTAAGGTTTCCTGATAAAGAAACTCTCCAAAAAATAGCTGATTTTTTTGAGGTTAGTGTAGATTATCTTTTAGGTAGAACTGATATACGCAAACCATTTATTCCTGAAAATTATAAAGAAAAACATAAAATTACAAAAAGAGATATGCTCCAATACGAAGACTTTGTAAAACATGTTAACGCTTTTTTTATGGATGATAAAATTGCAGAAGAAGATAAAGAAAAACTTTTTAAAGATATATCTGAACTTTTTTGGAAAGCTAAAGAGACAAACAAAGAAAAATATGGAAAAAAGAAGAAAAATGTTAAATAAAGAGGTGCTTCACATGAAAAGGAATAAACATATTTATGCCAAAGTGAAGCACCTTGTACGGGAACACGAAACAAGAGATCCTAAAAGACTTGCGGAGTATTTAGGAATCCATGTAGTATATGAAAGTTACTCTTTATACACAAAAGGTTATTTTATTAAAACCCTGCGCAACAAGTTTATTGTTGTTAATAGAGTGTTAGGCGAAGATGAGAGAAAAATTGTTTTAGCACATGAGCTTGGACATGCTATTTTACATTCATCCAAACCTGTTTATTTCATTCGTGAGTATACACTTTTCCCTGTAGGGACCTACGAAGAAGAAGCAAATATATTTGCAGCAGAATTATTGATAGAGGATACTGATATGGAGGAGTTAAAACATCTCCCAACATCTTATATTGCTGCTGCACTAAGTGTTAATGAAAATTTAGTAAAATATAAACTTTTAAAATTTTTATAAAAAACTTAAAGGAGGTTGTATTTATGAGTAGAAAAACAAACTATACAAAAAATGACAAAGAATATTATCGTGTAACAGTTACTATTGGGAGGGATGCAAACGGAAAATTAATACGTAAAGAATTTTATGGAAAAACAAAAAAAGAAGCCGAAGCCAAAAGAGATGAGTATCTAAATGGAATAAAAAATGGATTAAATATTGATTTTCAAGACGTTACTGTGGGAGATCTAATGCATGTATGGCTTTTTGAAGTAGCCAGAGTCTCAAGAAAACCCTCTACATTTGCAAGATATGAGGGATTGTATAGAAACTACATAAGAGATAGCGAACTATATGGTTTAAAAATTAGTCTCATAAAATCAATACAGATACAGAGGTACTACAATAAGCTTTATCAGGAAGGAAAAAGCAGCAAGACAATAAGAACTTTGAACAAGTTTTTAAAAACGTTTTTTAACTATGCAGTAGATGAAGGATATTTAGTTAAAAATCCGTGCACAGGGAAAAAAATAGTTATACCCGGTACTCCGGAAGAAAAAGCTGAAACAGAAATTGAAACTTTTACTGATGAGGAAATAAAGAAAATTACTAAAGCATTAGAAGGACATCGCCTAAAAGCATTATTTTTGTTGGCTTTTGGGACAGGTCTGAGGCAAGGAGAACTATTAGGATTAAAGTGGCCGGACATTGATTTTGAAAAGAAGGAGTTGAAAGTTCAGCGTACAATCAAGCAGGTAACTATTATTGACCAAAAAGGAAATAGAGAATACAAAACTATAGAACAAATACCAAAAACAAAAAATAGTATAAGAACAGTTCCAATCCCATCGTTACTTATACCGGTATTAAAGGAATATAGAAACAAACAGAAAGAAGAAAAATTAAAGGCAGGTCCAGCCTACCTCAATGATATTGAAAAAGGTTATGTATTTACAACAGAATTAGGCAGTATTATAGATGCAAGGAATCTCCTAAGAATATACAAGAAAATTTTAGATAAAGCAGGAGTAAAATACAGAAAATTTCATGCTATACGTCATACCTATGCTACAAAATTATTTGAAAGAGGAGTCCCTCTCAAAATAGTATCAGAACTATTAGGACATTCTAATATTTCTACTACAGCAAATATTTATACTCATGTAATACCTAAAGAAAAAACTAACGCAGTAGAAACATTAAATGACCTTTTTATATAGGAAACAGCTATTTTAAAACATTATTTTTTTCCCACACTTTTCCCACAAAAGTTTTGGAAAGTTATAGAATATTTTAGTACATTGAAGTACAAAAAGTCAGTATTTATGCGGGTTATAGGACAATATAGGGAGTTATAAACTGCTTAAAAACGTCCCGAAAGGTCGCAGGTTCGATTCCTGTCAGGCGCACCATTTTTTTATTTCAAGGCCTTCTCCTCTTCAAGCCCTGATATTATTTCTACTACTTCGTCCCCTAAATTCTTTACTATAAAATCTGCTTCTGATAAGTCCTGATTTCCAGAATTGGGGTTTACAAATCCTATAACTTTCATTCCAGCGCTTTTAGCTGCATGAACACCATTGTAAGAATCCTCTATTACGACACATTCTTCAGGCTTGACTCTTAACTTTTCAGCCGTATATAAAAATATGTCTGGATACGGCTTGCTTTTTTTACATAATCTCCAGAAACTAACATATCAAAAAAGTTCTTTAAGTTTAATTTTTGAACCACCAATTCTATCACATCTATTGGAGAGGAAGAAGCCACTGCCAGTTTGTATTCCCTTTCAAAAAGCTTCTTAACCAATTCCTGTATTCCTGGCACAGGAATAATTTCTCCAGTGCTCAAGACGTGGTCTAAATACCTTTTTCTGTCTCTTCTTACCAGCTCTTCTACACTTTCTTTTAAATTAAACCGTTCTTTAATTTTTTCCCACATGTAATAAGAAGAACTTCCTACAAATGTCATGTGTTCTTCTTCAGTTATCTCAACTCCCAGTTCTCTAAATAACTCTCTCTCAAGCTTAAGATGCACAGGTTCACTGTCAATCATTACTCCATCCATGTCAAAAATAACTGCTTTGATCATTATTTCATCAACTCCTTATCTTCTGAATTTCCTCTTTTCAAGCATTTCTCTTATTGCAGCGTAAAACAAAATAACACCTATAAAAGCCGGGAATACAAAAGCTATAAGGTCTTCAGCAGAAATTTTTGAAAATAAAATACAATTAAAGGCAGAATCATAGAAAGAGCAATTACCATCAAAAAGATTGGCCTCTTTTTTAATCCTTTTAAAGGCCTCGGTACACGACCACTGCCTATATAATAACCTGGATTATACTGATTTTCTTGCCATTCTTCTAACTCTTTTAATTCCTTCTCAAATTCCTCTTTACCCTCTTTCACCACTCATTCCTCTCTTTTTAATTATTCCTTAATGTTTTCTATATTTACTCTTATCTTTTCACTTAACTCTTCAAAACAGCTGACATATCTTCTCTTTATGTTTTCATAAATTTCCAAAGCCATTTTGCTATTGTAAACTCGTTTGTCACTTCTATTGCCAGAGCTTCTTTTAATCGCATTAAAGCATTTTCAAAATCTTTAAATCTCTGTAACAATCTTTCTTCTGTCATATATCTCTACTCCATCTTTTAAAATACTTTCTCTAAATTCTTTCCTGCAAAGAGTATCAAAATGCACCACATCAAAACTCAAGGGGGTATTCAATCCTTCTAAATCAAACTGCAAAAGATTTAATTCTGTATGCGTTATTTTTTCCCCGAACACACATATGTCAATATCGGAAGTCCTCTTAAAATCCCCTCTGCCTCTAGACCCAAAAATTACTGCCTTTTCAACGCTCTCATACTTGCTCAACACTTTTATTATCTCACCAAGAAGAGATACAGATAGCCCTGTTTTTTCACTTACTTTTGACAAGACATATTTTTTATTCATCTTAAAACCTCTCAGCTCTCTATTTAAAAAGCCTTCTAGGTATATACCTTCCTATCGCCTCTAACATTTTTTCATTGGGCTCAAAAAACAGCAAAGTCTTGACACCGCCATTTTCAAACACTGCGAAATAAACATCTGGAGAAGACATAGAGCTTACTGCTTCAATTCTATTTTTAATGCTTTTTATATCTTCAGTAAATTTATCGCTATTAACTCTCGCCATGACCTCAAAATTTTTGCAATCTACAGTCAAAAGATGCTTTCTTCTCTTCTGATCTATTATCTTATCTACGTCCAATTCGCTATTTGTAAGGGCGTATTCAAATTCAATATTGCGAGACCGAATCAAGTAATAGGCCAAGTACCCAAACAGCACTGCAAAGAAAAGCCAAAAGCTTCTAAGAAAAGGGATTAATGGTATAATCCCAAACACTAATATCAACGTTCCAACTATTATTCCTATTGTAAAAAAGACATCTTGAGAAGTTTTTTGCTTTTTAACAAGCTTTTCAATAAATATATCCATCCCCGTCACCTCTCATTAATTATATCAATAATGTCAAATCCATACAAGTAAATAAAAAGCGTTAAATTTATTTTCTGCCCTTCCGAAATAATACTTTGGTAGTGTATAATAAAATAAAAACTTAAAAAATTCGGGGGTAAATGATGAATACCAATGATATTGTATTTGCCCTTGACATTGGGACAAGAGTAGTTGTGGGAATAGTCGCAACTGAAAACAATGGGAAACTAGAAATCTTGGCAAGTGAACAAATGGAACACCAGGAAAGAGCGATGTTTGACGGCCAAGTTCACGATATAGATAAAGTAGCTAATGTGATTTTACTAATTAAAGAAAAATTAGAAAACACTTTAAAGATAAAGCTTAAAGAAGTGGCTATCGCTGCGGCAGGAAGGTCGCTTAAGACGCAATTCGCCAGAGCAGAAAAAAGTCTAGCAGAAGACCATGAAATAACCCTTGAGGATATACACAGCTTAGAGCTAGAAGCTCTGGAAATTGCCCACAAATCTATTGTATCTAAATCTGGGATAACAGACTATCACACTGTTGGCTACACCGTATCCAATTACTATTTAAATGGCCTTCCAATAGCCAATTTAAAAGGGCACAGAGGAAAAGAAATGGCAGTAGAAATTTTGGCCACTTTTCTTCCCTTCGATGTAGTAGAGGGCCTTTACGCTTCAGTGAAAAAATCCGGGCTCGAAGTATCTTACATAACACTGGAACCCATCGCCGCTATAAATGTCTCTCTCAAGCCAGACATAAGGATGCTAAACATAGCGCTAGTGGATATAGGAGCAGGCACTTCTGACATCGCAATATCGAAGGAAGGAAATATAATCGCTTATTCGATGGTGCCTTACGCAGGCGATGAAATTTCCGAGGAAATAGCACGGCATTTTCTCACAGATTTCGCTACCGCAGAAAAAATTAAAAAATCCACTAAAAAAGAAATAAAATTTAAAGACGTTCTAGGTATTGAACACACTATTTCAAGAGAAGAGGTATTAGAAGTTATAAAGCCTTCTGTCAAAACCCTTGCCCAAAAAATATGCGAAGAAATTGTAAAATATAACGGCAAAAGCCCTTCCGCGGTATTTTTAGTAGGGGGAAGCAGCAACCTTCCAATGCTGCCAGAAGAGATAGCCTCTTTTTTAAAGCTTCCTCCCAATAGGGTTTCTGTAAGAGATATAAAGTCTGTCGAAATTTTGCACTCTCGTCCAAAAAAGCTCAAAGGTCCTGAAAGTATTACCCCTATAGGGATAGCTTATTCTGCGATGATAAATAAAAGGAAAGATTTTGTAAAGGTATATGTAGAAGATAAATTAGTTAAAATCTTTAACATAAAGAGCCCTACTGTAATGGATGCTCTTTTAGCTATAGATTACAGCTCTCAAAATCTAATTCCACAAAGCGGAAAAGACCTGACCTTCACGCTAAACGGTGAAAAAATGACCATTAAAGGAGAAGAAGGTATTCCTCCAAAAATATATGTAAACGGAACTTTAGCTAATTTAAAAACTTCAATAAAAGAAGGCGATAGAATAAGCATCATCGGCGGGAAAAAGGGAAAAGACGCTTTTATTACCGTAAGAGATCTCGTGAAAGGTGCAGAAAATAAAGAAATTTATGTAAACGGAAAGCTGGCTGATCCCGATTACTCAATAAAAGAAGGAGATGAAATAAGAGTAGAAGACAGCATAAAGAGTTTTTCTATAACGGTAAATGGAAAAGAGGTCCTTTTAAAAGGTAAGAGAGAGTACATGTTCATAGACTTATTCAATTTTATAGACATAAAATTGGACAACAACAGAGTACCCGAAATGAAAATAAATGGCAAGAAAGCCTCCTACACTGATTTGCTTCATCCCGGAGATGTGATAGAAATCATATAGCCCGACACCTAATTTACAAAGGCGTCGGGCTAAACTATAGAACCTGCGTGAATTTTTTTGCTTGGACTATTAGACCACCTTCCGCACTTATCTCCCCATCTGGAAATAACTTCATCTCCCTGTATAAATTCTACTACCTCACAGTGATTGGGACAAGCGGTGCACTCGAACCCTAACGCTTTGTACTCCAAATCGCTTACTTCAAAGCCTTTAAATGAAGTGTAACCTTTTTCTTTGACTGCATCTTTTGCCAATATCGCTGCGCCAATCGCCCCCATAACACCGTAGTATTTGGGAACATATACCTTCATTCCCAAAGCCTTTTCAAATGCAGCTTTTATTCCTTTGTTGGCAGCGACACCTCCCTGAAATACAATGGGCTCCTTAATATCCTTTCCTTTTCCCACATTGTTCAGATAATTCCTCACTAAGGCGTCACACAAGCCGCTTATTATGTCAGGAAGGGCATATCCCATCTGCTGTTTGTGAATCATGTCAGACTCTGCAAATACGCTACACCTTCCTGCAATCCTTACAGGGTTTTTGGATTTTAGTGCCAAATCTCCAAATTCCTCAATTGGTATATTTAATCTGTAAGCCTGTTGGTCTAAAAATGACCCGGTTCCAGCCGCACATACTGTATTCATTGCAAAATCCACTACAACGCCATTTCGCAAAATTATTATCTTTGAGTCCTGCCCGCCAATCTCAATCACTGTCCTTACATCCTTTACTATGCTGGAAGCAGCCACCGCATGAGCAGTAATCTCATTTTTTACAATATCCGCTCCTACCATAAGCCCTGTTAACTGCCTGGCACTTCCAGTAGTGCCGACTCCTTTAATCTCTACATCGCCTATTTTTTCTTTTATTTCCCTCAAAGCTTCTTGAACAGCTTTTATCGGCTGCCCTCTGGTCCTTATGTAGACATAATCTATGACATTGTTCTCCTCATCAATGACAGCAATATTTGTGCTGACTGACCCCACGTCTATTCCCATGTAACCTTCCATATTAAACCTCCTAAACAGTTCATTTATTTTACATTTTTGCCTTCAAAATCATTTTTTATACTTTTGAAGTTTTGCGAATAAATCCTAACAATGAGCAAAAACTACATTCAGAATAAAAGTGGGGGCGGAAAACATGAAGAAGAATTTGCACACAATAATCCTTGTCATGTCAATTTTTGTAAATATTCTTCTCCTGTATCTTTTTATCACAGAAGTAAATCCTAATTTGAGCTTGAACCTCACTTTTCTTTTGATTGCAGCGGCAACCGCAATAGCTTATATTCTCCTAAAGAATAAATTTTCTGAGCTCATGCCAGTTAAATACAACTCCCTTTCCGAGATAAATGAAGAAGTTACCAAAAAGAAAGGAAACATAACTTTTAAAGACGTGGCAGGATTGGATGAAGTAATAGAAGAATTAAAAGTGATAATTGACTTTATGACAAATACAGAAAAATATAACAAAATGGGAGCAAAAATACCCAAAGGGATACTCTTCTACGGCCCTCCAGGAACAGGAAAAACGCTATTGGCTACTGCTCTAGCAGGAGAGACAAATTCCACTTTTATAAGCGCTTCCGGGTCAGAATTTGTAGAAAAATACGTGGGCGTTGGAGCAAGTAGAATAAGAGCCCTTTTTGCAAAAGCAAAGAAAAATGCTCCCAGCATCATTTTCATAGACGAAATTGACGCGGTTGGAACCAAAAGAAACACTGACAACAATTCCGAAAAAGACCAAACTTTAAACCAGCTCTTAGTAGAAATGGATGGCTTCAACAGCAATGAAGGGATCATAGTAATAGGAGCTACTAACAGAATAGATATGCTGGATGAAGCCCTTTTAAGGCCTGGCCGCTTTGACAGAACCATACATATTGGCCCGCCAAACTTAAAAGGCCGCCTGGAAATTCTGAAAGTTCACACGAGGAATAAACCCCTAGATGAAAGCGTGTCTTTAGTAGACCTCGCCAGAAAAACCCACGGAATGACTGGGGCTCATCTAGCCACCATGTGCAATGAAGCTGCAATATTAGCCGTAATGAGAAATAAAACGAAAATTGGAAAAGAGGAATTTGAAGAGGCACTAGAGCGCGTAATCGCAGGGCTCAAAAAGAAAAATCCCTCTGGGCTAGAAAAAGAAAGGACTATAGCAGCGTATCATGAAGCAGGCCATGCCCTCATAGGGAAAATTTTGAATGTCAATGTCATAGAAAAAATTTCTATAGTACCCCGAGGAGAAGCATTAGGCTACGTGCTTAATTTCCCTAAAGATGACTCCTTCCTCCTCACAAAGACGGAGCTAAAAAACAAAATCACAATGCTATTGGGAGGAAGAGCTTCAGAAGAAATCATATTTAACGAAATTTCTACTGGAGCAGAAAACGACTTGAAAGAGGCTACAAAAATCGCCTACCAAATGGTGTGTAATTTCGGGATGAGCGAATTAGGCAATAGAGTTTTTGATTTGCATTTAGTAAAATCTACAGAAATGATCGATAAAGAAGTAGACAAGATTATAAATAGCTGTTACACCTTCGCAAGAAAGATACTCCTTGAGCATAAAGATAAAGTAATAGCAATTGCAGAAAAACTGCTTGAAAAAGAGACAATAACAAAAGAGGAGCTAGAGGAAATAATTGAAGAAAAGACCTCTATGTGCGTGTAAAAGGAGCCCCTATGAGGGCTCCTTTAAAAGTTTTGAAATTGCAAAAACTCCACCTGTTATCGCCAGAATTTCTATGAGCGTATTTTTGAAAATCAAAGAGACAGCATCTTCAAAAAAATTTAGAGGAAACATCTGAATGAGCCTGTCCTTTTCTACGTCCAAAAGCCACAGGTCGTTATTAAAAAAAGCCAAATGAAAAAGTGTAAACCAATTTTCAAAATCTAAAACTATTAGTACGCCTAATATCAATAAAGCAAGTAAACTAAAACCTACACCTTTTTGTAAAAGAGAAAGGGTTTTCACAAAAGAGGTCTGCCACACTAGAAGCGCAAAAAAAGCAAGAAAAACTGCAATAGATATATCCTTAAGCCAAAAGCCCAACTTAAATAAATTTTTCACGTCTTTCATATGAGCAAGTTCTTTATCATTGAACACTCTTACAAGGTCTCCTCCAATGTTTGCAAGTACATCCATGTCATCTGCTTTTCCCTTTAGGTATTCATGCATTTTCTCTGTCACTTTCAAAAGCTCTCCAATCTCCATCTTTGTAACAGAGGGAACGTCGTTTTTTAAATATTCATTCTTGTAAAAATCCAAATTGAAAGCTACATGTTCCAAATTAAATAAAAATAACCACAAAATTAATGAAAAAGCCATTACAAAAGTGACAACCCATATAAAGATTTTTTTCACTTTCCTCATAGTCAAATTACATCCTTTGAATTTTTTATTAAACTCTCATAAAAATTCTTCTGCTTTCTAAGTTCTCTGTAAAGATCCATTTTTTTCTTAATGGTGTGCATGTAAGAAAGCTTCCTGCTGTAAGAATTATCAAGTTCCAAAGCGTTTCTCACATAGTGAAGAAGCTCCTTGTCAAAATCCACTGGGACAGGAATTATGCCCATTAGCCTCTTTAACCTAGCTTTCCTGTACTCATTTGTCATCTTTTTAGACAATTCCTCGATTAAATAGATCACATTTTTTATCTCGTTTTTTATTATCATCTCATCTACAGGGTCCTCTCCAAACTTATCGCTTTCAATCACTATCTCAGTAGCGTCATTGAGCAAGTTCTCATATTCGGCTAGAATTTCTACTTCCCCAATTATGCTTTCATCCACGATCTCTATCAAATTGTGGTCAGAAGACTCTATCTCTCCTAAAAGCAAATTATACCTGTAAAGCTCAAAATACCAGCTTGAAATGATACTGTCGCACTTTTTAACACTTTTTTCAATTTCTTTACTGCTTTTTATCTCATTTCTCATAAGCCGCTTGTAAAACTCTATATACTGCTTTATAAAAGGTTCTTTTTTTATCAGAGATTGAATATCCTCTTCTCCTAAAAAAACTATTAAAAGCCTGTTGATTACACGACGTACAGAAAAAATTATTTCTCTTAATGAGTGAATCGCTTTTACAAGCTCTGAGCTCTCTTCTAAATACATTTCTATCTCTTCTTTTGAAAGAAGCTTTAAATCCAGAGATTGAAGGCTTTCAATCTTACTTGCTATAGAAGGGAAAATATCTCCATATCCTTCTACCAGTTTGCCATAGAAATTTTCTTCAATGTTTATCACGCTGGCTAAAAAGGATTCATAGGTAGAATATTCTCTTTCTAAAGCCTTTTGCAAATAATCATAAAAACGCCTTCTAGACATAGCAAATGGAAGAGAACTCAAAATTTCTTTTATCCTTTCTTCCTTTTCTTCCTCTACCTCATTCACAAAATTAAAAACGCTTTCATAAAAACTCTCCTCGTCTATAGCCTCTGCAGCAAACGAATCCCTCAGCTTATCACTAAAAACTTCATTCACATATTTTGCCTCAACGTAATAGCCGTATAACACCTCAATTGCGTCTTCCAAATAGTCTTTGTATTCCCTCATCGCCTTTTCTACGTTATCCCTTATCTTTTTTTCTGCAACCTGGTAATGATATACGTCGTTTACTACGTTTTTCACTACCTCTAAAATACCCCTATTTTTATCATCCATGTATTCTAAAGCCTTAACAACCTCCCTTTTTCTAAAAAGCACGTAGTTTAAATAAGTAGCTTCGTTGTAAGCTTCCAATAAACTTATAATTTGCACTATCTCTTTCTGCTTTTTTATTATCTCCTTCAGAAATTGAGAAAATTTCTCAGGGCTTTTCAAAGACTCGTGAAGTTTTTCTCTCAATTTCTTTATTTCATCCTGAGACATTTTTACACCTCTTTGCAATACTTTTCTATAACTTGATTATATTCTTTTTTTCATTTTAAATCAATTAAAAAAAGCCCGGCACAGGCCAGGCCTTTAAAGCTTATTCATCTTCTTGGCTTCTTCAGCCACAGTAAGCACTTTTTCAAAATCGCTCCCTATAGAAGCCTCTACTGCAGCTGCTACAGCCCCTTCTACCAAAGGCGCGTCCGCAATTTTGACCTTTCCCTCATATTCTTCTCCTAAGAGCTCTACCGCTGTCTGAGCGCTCATAACAGCGCTGCCGATATCAACTAGCACCACTACTCCTTCTCCTCTGTCTACTTTTTTTACCTGCTCCACTATTTCTGCAGCATCCGTGCCCAATCTCCCATCAGGCGTGCCTCCAGCTATGCCTATAGGTACTTTCCCCCTCGTCATTTGGTTTACCAGCTCAAACACGCCTTCAACAATTTTTCTTGAGTGAGACACTAACACTATTCCAACCATTTTACCCTCCACCATTACAGTAAATTAATAACATCTGCCAGGGCCTTTATCATTAGATAGGAGGAAGTAGCACCAGGGTCTATGTGCCCAATGCTTCTCTCCCCTAGATAACTGGCTCTACCTTTTCTAGCAGATATATTTTTTGTGTATTCCATCCCCTCTTTAGCAGCGTTAACTGCTCTTTTTAAAGCTTCAGGAAGAGCTATGTTGTTCTCCAAACTCTCTTTCAAAGCCTTGTAGGCAGGCTCAATAGAGTCTATCATGGTCTTATCTCCTGCCTGGGCTTTACCTCTGTCCTTTATACCCTGAAGAGCCGCTTCGAAAATCTTTACCACGTCTTCCTCTGTAAGTTCAGTTTTCCCTTGAACTGCCTGACCTGCCCTCATAAAAGCAGTACCGTACAAAGGCCCTGAAGCCCCACCTACTGTCGACACAAGAGTCATTCCCACAGTCTTCAATATCGTCCCTATATCAGAGTTTTCAGGAATTGTCGCCAATTTCTGTTTCACAGCTTCAAAACCTCTGTCCATGTTTATTCCATGGTCAGCGTCCCCTATCGCAGAGTCCAGTTCCGTGAGATATTCTTTATTTTCCCTTATCACTTCCACAATTTTATCTATAACTTTTAGCACATCTTCCTTTGTAATAACCATTTATACTTCCTACCTCCTGAAAATTATAGTTGTTTAAATGCTGGCGTATCAGCCTTTGCATCCAACAATGCCTTTAACTCCTCATCCAGCTTTAACAAAGTTATAGAAAAGCCGCTCATCTCAAGAGAAGTCATAAATTCTCCCACATAAGTCTTGTAAACTTTTATATCCTTTTCTTTTAGAATTTCTGCGACTTTTCTGTTAGCGATATAAAGCTCCATCAGAGGAGTTCCACCCATTCCATTTATCATTACAGCCACTTCATCGCCTGATTTATAAGGAAGGTCATTTATTATTTTGTCCATTAAATGCTCCACTATTTCATCAACGTGTTTTATCTTCTCTCTGTGCGTACCAGGCTCTCCGTGTATGCCTATTCCAATCTCCATCTCATCTTCTTGAAGAGTAAAACTTGGCTTACCCGCTGCAGGCACAGTACAAGGTGTTAACGCCATTCCCATCGAACGGACATTCGCTATGACTTTTTCAGCTACCCTCTTTACCTCCTTAAGGCTAGCTCCCTCTTGAGCTTTTGCTCCGGCAATCTTATGGACAAAAACAGTTCCTGCTATACCGCGTCTGCCTTGCGTCCAAGTGCTGTTTTCCACTGCCACATCATCGTTTACTATAACCTGGTCCACCTCTATTCCCTCTGCTTGCGCCATTTCTCTTGCCATTTCAAAATTCATTACGTCTCCCGTGTAATTTTTAATGATAAGCAGCACGCCCTTCCCAGAGTTTACAGCCTTAATAGCCTCATACATCTGGTCAGGTGTCGGTGAAGTAAAGACTTCTCCAGGGCAAGCAGCGTCAAGCATTCCGTAACCCACGTATCCTGCGTGGGCAGGTTCGTGTCCACTTCCTCCACCACTGACAAGTCCTACTTTACCTTCAACTGGCGCATCTTTTCTCACAATCACATTGATATTCTCAAGCTTTCTGAGATAATTGGGATGAGCTGCCAAAAGCCCCTCAATCATCTCCTTTACAACGCTCTCAGGGTTGTTAATTAACTTTTTCATGAAAAGTACCTCCCCACAGTAAATTACTTTAATTCTTTTGCTTTATTATTATGCAAAAACCATGCCAGTTTTTTTTTGCTTATTTTCCCCAAAAATAAAAAAGCCCATGCAGGCTATATTGGGAAAAAGTATCAAGCGACAGGGTAAGTTGGTATTATTTATCAACAAGTCCGAATTTCCGGGCCTTGGAAGCGACTGTCTTATGAGTAAGGCCTAAAACTTTAGCCGCTTTGTTAAAACTCTTGTATCTATCTAAGGCCGCTTTTATTATCTTGTATTCATATTCTTCCATTGTAAGTAATTCGCTGTGCTCATCCAAATAAATCACATTGTTTTCTGAAACGATTGTATCTTCATTCCGTATGTATTGAGGTAAGTCTTCATAGTCTATATATTCACCTTCGCTTAAAGTGATACATCTTTCTATTATGTTCTCTAATTCCCTTATGTTTCCAGGCCAGTCATAGTGAATTAAAGCTTGCATGGCTTTCTTCGTAATACCTTTTATATTTTTATTGAGCTTCTTATTGAGTTTTTCTATAAAATGCTCCACAAGCAATGGTATATCGCCGCGTCTCTCCCTCAATGGCGGCAGCATTATTGGTATAACATTCAGACGGTAATACAAATCTTCTCTAAAAGTACCTTCTTTTATTGCCTTTTCAAGGTCTTTATTTGTGGCTGCAATTATCCTCACATCTACCTTTATAGTCTTTATTCCCCCAACCCTTTCAAACTCTTTTTCCTGTATAACTCTCAAAAGCTTTACCTGAATCTCCGGAGGTATTTCCCCAATCTCATCCAAAAATACGGTGCCACCGTCCGCCAGTTCAAATTTCCCTATCTTCTGCGTTACAGCCCCCGTAAAAGCTCCTCTTTCATGGCCGAAAAGCTCGCTTTCCAGCAATGTAACAGGAATAGCGGCACAGTTCACCCTTATGAAGGGCTTATCCCTTCTTCTGCTGGCGTAGTGGATTGCCTGTGCTACCAGCTCCTTTCCCGTGCCACTCTCTCCTCTTATCAAAACAGTGGAATCCGTTTCTGCGGCCTTTGAAGCAATAGTGAGGGCATCCCTTAACTTTCCACTATTCCCTATTATTATGTCAAAAGCTTTATCCAGCTTCCTGTTCCTTTTTAACTCGTTTTCCAGATACTCTATCTGAGGAAAATCATAAAAGACTATTACAGACCCTTCTATTTTATTGCCAGTATAAATAGGCGTTATATTGGTAAACACAACATTATTGCCAACCTTAATCTTTTTGTTCATTTCCTCTTTCCCCGTTTTTAGTACATTCTCAATTTTTATTCCCGGGATGACCTCTTGAATTTTCTTGCCTATAGCTTCATCCATGCTTATCCCTGTAATGCCTTCTGCCAGTTTGTTAAATATTGTTATAACTCCATTTTCGTCAGTAACCACAAGTCCTGACCCGATGGAATTAAAAATTTTCTCATAGGCTATAGAAGTATTCCTCAAAAGCTCATACGTGTCTTTTTCTTCTTTTTCCTTGCCCAGTTCAGAATTGAAAAACTGCATAAATTCGTCAAAAGCCTTTTCAGCCTTTAACCCTTCTATTATCACTTCTATTTCTTCCCCACGAGAGGCAAAAAAGGTCACCATGGAAAGCATGCTACCAGCAAGAACCAACCTACTCTCATTGATTTTTCTAAAAAATATGCTGACATCGTTCCTTTTGCTTATGCGGCTTACTTCTTGAACTATGTGGGCAGCAATTTGAGAATGGATGCTCACAGGTAGTCTCAACCTTTCCCTCTTTTCCACCATTTTATCACCACGCATTAACTTACTTCTTTTTTATAAAGATTTCTAGTGGCAATCACGTCAACCCCCGTTCCCAATATGTTTTTAACTATCACATCTCCAATTTTAACAGGAGCTTTTACTTCAATTTTTGCCAGTTCCAGCATTATCTCATGGATTTTCTCTTTTGGAACAGGCTCTTTTGTTCTCACAGAAAGAAGAGGCAAATGTCCGCCCTTTGCCCTCACGCTTGTGGTCACCATTCTCTTTGGCATTGTAACTTCATTTTTTGCGTACTCAAGCCCTTTAGGACAAGAATAGCCTTTTATGCTCTTTATCTCCCCTCCTTCCATTTCAACTTTTATCCTGCAGCCCAGAGGACATACTATGCAGGTAATCTCCTTTACTTCCATTTTATCCCTCCTCCACCAAAAAGACAATACCCTCTTTTTCATCTGCATTTTTTAGTATTTCCTTACTTAAATTTACATCTATCATTTCACCAGGAGTAAGCCTTATCCTCTTCTGCCTTAAAAGGTACCTATCACCCGACTTTACTGCCAATATGGCATTATTGTACACATCTGTCGGTCTCATCCTAAATTTTATCCTTTTATCTATATTATCCACGTTTATTCTCTGTGGCACTACATAACGTATTCCTTTCCCCGCTTTAACAGAGATATTGCTCTTTTTAAACCCTCCTTCTCTTATAAACCTTATAGCCGAATTAGCTGCCATTCTGGCTTCTGCTGTCACATTGTCTACCAAATCGTGAACCTGAAGGACATTGCCACAAGCAAAAATTCCAGGAACACTTGTTTCTAACATTTCATTTACAATAGGTCCTCCTGTTATAGGGTCTAGCTCTATACCGGCCTTTTGAGAGAGCTCATTTTCAGGAATCAAGCCAACAGAAAGTATTAACGTATCACAACTTATATACTGTGCAGTCTCCATAATTGGCTCTCTATTTTCATCAACTTTGGCAATTGTAACTCCTTCTACCCTGTCTTTGCCGTGAATTTCAATGACAGTGTGACTTAAAAGAAGAGGAATATTAAAGTCCTCTAAACACTGAACGATGTTTCTTGTAAGTCCACTAGAGTAAGGCATGAGTTCTACAACTGCTTTGACTTTTGCTCCTTCTAATGTAAGCCTTCTCGCCATAATAAGCCCAACATCACCAGAACCTAATATCACTATTTCTTTCCCTGGAAGATATCCTTCCATATTTACATACCTCTGAGCAGTACCTGCTGTGAGAATACCTGCTGGGCGAGTGCCAGGTATCATAATAGCACCTCTCGGCCTTTCCCTGCATCCCATAGCTAAAATTATAGCTCCAGCTTTTATTGTGAACACACCTTCCTTAGAATTAACAGCTTTTACAATTCTATCAGGAGTTATTTCCAAAACCATAGTTTCCAACATTACATTTATGTCATATTCTTCTACTTTATCAATGAATCTTTGTGCATATTCTGGTCCTGTCAATTCTTCTTTAAATTCCTGAAGTCCAAATCCATTGTGTATGCACTGCTCTAAAATACCCCCAAGATATTTATCTCTTTCAATTATGACTATATTTTTTACACCCTTTTCATAGGCTTCTACAGCAGCACCCAAGCCTGCAGGGCCGCCACCTATTATGACTATATCATAGTTAAGCATTCTCATACACCTCTTTCTTTAAAACCTCCGATGCTTTTTCTAATAAAAATTTTTTTGTCTCTGCAGTTAGTATATTCGAATTTCTTCCATGCTTTGTAACCTCAAGAGGAGAAATATTAAGTTCTCTTGCTAATATTTCAACAACTCTCGGCCCACAAAAACTTCCCTGGCATCTTCCCATTCCAGCTCTTACACGCCTTTTAACACCATCTAAAGATTTTGCACCTACAGGTCTTCTTATCGCATCTATTATCTCTCCTTCCGTCACTGTCTCACATCTGCATATTATTCTTCCATAAGCAGGATTTTCTTTTATAAGCTTGTTTCTTTCCTCGTCTGAAAGTTCAGTAAATCTTATGACTGGTTTTCTTTTTGGGTTAAAATCTACTTTTTCAATCAACTGAAGTCCAGCATCTTTAAGTATATCCCTTATCATTTCAGCGATAGCAGGAGCTGCAGTAAAACCAGGAGATTCTATTCCAGCAGCATTTATAAATCCTTTCACATCAGATTCTCCAATTATAAAGTCTTTGTCTTCTGTATCAGGAGTCGCTCTAAGTCCTGTAAACTGAGTGATAGTCTTTCTGACATCAAATTTATCCACACTTCTTTTTGCAACTGTAATTGCTTTATTGAGCCCTTCTCTGGTAGTTGCTTTAAATTCTTTATCTTGTATGTCTTCTGAAGTAGGTCCTATCAATAGATTTCCATCAACTGTAGGAGAAACTAGTATTCCTTTACCCATTTTAGTTGGAACCTGGAATATTACTGTCCTTGCAAGATATCCTTGGTCTTTATCTAATATCAAATATTCTCCTTTTCTAGGATGCACAGAAAATGGCTTCGCCCCTACCATGTTATTTATGACATCTGAATAAAGTCCTGCAGCATTGACAACATATTTACTGTAAAATTCTTCTTTGTGAGTTTTTACTATAAAGAAGTCCCCATTTTTTTTGATATCAATTACTTCTGAATTAAAAACAAATTCTGCTCCATTTTGTGCAGCATTTTCTGCCACTGCAATAGTATATCCATAAGGACATATTATTCCTGCTGTTTTGGCATACAAAGCAGCAACTACAGTGTCATTTATGTGTGGTTCTATCTCTTTGACCATATCTTTTGTAATGAGAGACAACCCTTTGACACCATTTTTTATTCCTCTATCAAACAATTCATAGAGCTCTTTTACCTCTTCTTCAGAAAAAGCCACAACTAAAGAACCTGTTCTCTTTATTGGAACATCCAAATCTTTACACAACTCATCGTACATTTCATTTCCTCTGACATTCAGCATAGCTTTTAAAGTACCAGGTACAGGGTCATAACCCGCATGTAGTATTGCACTATTAGCTTTAGAAGCTCCTTCCGAAGCCACATCTTCACCTTTTTCTACAACTAATATTTTTAATTTGTATTTTGAAAGTTCTCTCGCAATTGAACATCCAACCACTCCAGCACCTATTATCAAAACATCGTACATTTCTTTCATAGTCATAAAACCTCCTTAAAAGATAAAAAAACCATATATAACCGACCCCTGTCGGCTATATATGGTTCTCCAAATCTCCACCATACTCATATTTATTTTTTCTTCTCTTTAATAAATATATTCTACAAACATCTTAAAATTCCTGCTACTTTTTATCAATTTTTTATTTTATTCTTCAGCCCATTTCATAGCCCTTTCTACAGCCTTTTTCCAACCTTTATACAATTTTTCTCTCTTTTCATTATCCATAGCTGGTTCAAAATGTTTATCAACATTCCAATTCTTCTCTATTTCTTCTTTGCTGTTCCAGAATCCTACTGCCAATCCCGCAAGATAAGAAGCGCCAAGAGCAGTAGTTTCAATTACTTGAGGCCTGTCAACTGGAACACCTAAAATGTCAGATTGGAATTGCATCAAGAAGTTATTAGCACTTGCTCCACCGTCAACTTTTAAAGCCTGCAATTTAATACCTGAATCCTCTTGCATAGCCTCTAATACATCTCTTGTCTGATAAGCAATAGACTCCAGTGTTGCCCTTATTATATGCTCTCTCTTTGCGCCTCTTGTAAGTCCTACAATAGTGCCTCTCGCATACATATCCCAATAAGGGGCTCCTAATCCTACAAAAGCAGGAACAACATATACACCATTTGTGTCTTCAACTTTCAGCGCATATTCCTCACTTTGAGGTGAATTGTCAATTATTCTAAGCTCGTCTCTCAGCCACTGTATCGCAGCACCTGCTATAAATATACTACCCTCTAAGGCATATTCTACTTTGCCATCAATTCCCCAAGCGATTGTAGTGAGAAGTCCAGTATTGGAAGGTACAGCCTTTTCACCAGTATTCATGAGCATAAAGCAGCCTGTTCCATAGGTGTTTTTTGCCATCCCAGGTTTGAAACAGGCTTGACCAAACAAAGCTGCCTGCTGGTCTCCCGCATCTCCGGCAATAGGTATCTCTACTCCAAATATACTTTTATCAGTATAGCCATATACATAACTGGAAGGCTTAACTTCCGGAAGCATTTGCTCTGGTATGTTAAGTTCAGCCAATATCTCTTTATCCCATTTAAGCTCATGTATATTAAAAAGCATCGTCCTTGAAGCATTGGAATAGTCAGTTACGTGTACATTACCCCTTGTCAAATTCCAAATAAGCCAGGTATCAATATTTCCAAAAAGCAATTCTCCTTTTTCTGCTTTTTCACGGGCCCCTTCTACATTATCCAAAATCCATTTTACTTTAGTTCCTGAAAAATATGCATCTACTACAAGTCCTGTCTTTTCTCTAATTTTCTTGTCAAAACCCTTGTTTTTTAGTTCATCGCATATAGGAGCTGTTCTTCTGCATTGCCACACTATTGCATTGTAAATAGGTTTTCCTGTATTTTTATCCCACACAACAGTTGTCTCTCTCTGATTTGTAATGCCAATAGCTGCAATATCCTCCGGATTAATACCCGCTTTTTCTATAACACCTTTTGCAACACCTATTTGTGTACCCCATATCTCCATTGGATCATGTTCTACCCAACCTGCCTTAGGATAAATTTGCTTAAATTCTTGATTTTGTGAAGCCACAATTTTCCCACTATGGTCAAAAATTATCGCACGGGAACTTGTTGTCCCCTGGTCAAAAGCCATAATGTACTTTGCCATCTCTTTTCCCCCTCATAATTTTTGTTATATTTGTCGGCGAGAGAAAAACTCTCGCCGATTTAAGCTCTTTCACTAATGTATATTCACAATAAGTTGGTAAACTATGGCTCCAATTATTCCTCCAACTATTGGTCCAAATATCGGAACTATCAAACCATACCCCCAGTCAGAATCTCTCTTGCCCGGAATTGGGAGTATAGCGTGGGCAAGTCTCGGTCCGAAGTCTCTGGCTGGATTAATAGCATACCCTGTAGGACCACCCAAGCTTAAACCTATTGCCCATACGAGAAGTCCTACTAAAAGGGGTCCCATTCCCCCTATAGGGTTATTACTATTTGTAATGCCAAGTATACCTATTAAAAGCATGGCAGTACCAAAAGCCTCAGTTATAAAATTCTTACCTAAATTTCTTATAGCTGGAATAGTTGCAAAAGTACCAAGCTTAGCTGTGGGATCTTCAGTTGCTGCAAAATGATCTATATACATCAAATAAACAATTATGGCTCCCACAAAAGCTCCCAAAACTTGTGCTATAATGTAGCCTGGCACTAAACTCCATGGAAAGTTCCCTATCGTTGCTAAACCAAGAGTCACAGCTGGATTTATGTGAGCACCACTTATCCATCCAACTACATAAACAGCTACCATTACTGCAAATCCCCATCCCGCTGTGATTACAATCCAGCCGCTATTTTGCCCTTTAGATTTATTCAAGACAACGTTTGCAACCACGCCATCACCTAACCAAATAAGTATCATAGTACCAAAAAATTCAGCCAAATACTTTGCAAAGTCACTCATAAAATATCCCCTCCATAATTCCAAAATTTAACTTTTAATAAAATTTTTTGTTTTTCATATATCCCCCCTTTCACTCTATAAACCAGAGGCTTTTTTCGCTGGTTGAAACAGCGATCGCCCCTGCTTTTATCGCATTTATAACTTCTTCCTTTGTCCTCACAAGGCCTCCTGCAATAACGGGCATTAAGACATCATTCGCCACTTCCTTGATTATTGAAGGCATTATTCCGGGGAGAATCTCCACAGCATCTGGCCTTATCTGTTTTGCAGAAGAAAGCCCTGTCTTTAAAGCCTGGGAATCCAACATGAAAAGCCTCTGTATAGAGAAGAGCCCAAAATCTTTGGCATGGTCTAAAATATTATTCCGGGTAGAAATTATACCGTGAGGCTTTATCCTTTCAGCTATGTACTCAACAGCCTTTGTGTCCTTACCCAAACCTTCTATAAGGTCAAAGTGGACAAAGGCAATTTTACCGTTTTTTTTGATAAAATCGACTAAATCGCAAATATTCATTATATCTCCTGACAGCAAAAAAATCACTTGTGTATTGGAAGAGACAGCTTCTTTTACATCCTTTATCTCCCGGACAGCCGCAATTATCGGAAATTCTGTCATTGTCTCTAAAATTTTATCTTTCATCCTTTATACCTCCGCTCACTTTAGTATATATTGCAAAAACTGTGCCAAAAAGAAATCAAGGAAAAAGCCCATAAAAAAATAAACCCTTGATAAAAAATACCAAGGGTTGTCTATTCACATGATAATTAATATCAATTTGTTATTTGATTGACAATCTCCTTTTTGGCATCCCTCACTGCTGCAAAAAATCCTAAAGCAGAAAGGCCCAGATATACGTAATAGGTAAAAAATCTCCACATGCCAATAAAAACACCCACATATGAAGTCGGCAAGATATTTGAAAAAATCGCTGCAAATCCCAACTCTACTGTGCCAGAACCGCTTGGAATAAAGCTATAAGCCAGTACATCATAAAAGATGATTTGCCTTCCCACAACCGCCAAAAAGTCAAATGGAATTTTCATGGCCATAAGCAAAAGAGGAGCAATGCTGTAAAAAAGCATCCAGTATATAACAGCATATAAAAACTGCCAAATAAATACCCTGTACCCTGAAAAAGAAGCAAATAAATTGCGAAAGTTCTTGTGATAAAGCAAAATTTCTTCCTTAGTCTTTTTAAAGTAATCTTCCTTTATGTATCTTTTGGCAAAAGAGATTCTTTCCAATCTTTCAACAATTTCAATAAGAAAATGAGGTCTTAAAATGATGTAAAGGAGCAAAATCAAAAGCCCTATTAAAAAGAAAGTTACAAAAATAGCTAATCTCATCAAAAAACTTCCTAATTCTAAATACCTTCCAAAAAAAATTAGAAGAAAGGGAGGGATAGTAACAAAAAATATCCCCGAAAACAAAAGTTTTGCCGTAAATACGATTAAAGCCTTATTAGCTGACACTCCCTTTTTGTTAAGCAAATAGATCATTAAAGGTAGTACTCCTGACCCAAAAGGAGTTACATAGCTTATGAAAAAAGTAGCAAGATTAAACTTAAAAAGGTAACTAAAACAGAGGTCTTCTCCTAACTTCTTCAACAAATCTTTTACTCGCAAAGTATCCACCACAAGGCTTGCTATTATCACAGCAAAAATCGTTATAATGTAAAAAAGCGGAATATCAAAGGCTTTTTCTATATTAGTTATCCCTGTAAATTTCAAAACCAATACAATTGATATCAAGCTGATTCCAATAGCCAATCCCAAAATGTACAAGTTCTTTTTTTCTAAAATCGCATCCAAAGCAATTCCCCTCTTTTACGGAATATCATCTAATGTCTTAAATTCATATCCTTCCTCTTTGATGCTTTTAATTATCCTGTCAAGTGCCTGTGCATTATCTTTTGAAACAGCGTGCAGAAGTATAACAGCTCCAGGGTGAAGCCTTTTCATAACAGTACTATAGCTTTCTTCAGGTCCTCCAGGAAGAGGCTGCCAGTCAGCCATAGCCAAACTCCAGAAAACCGTTCTGTATCCCAAAGATTTAGTAATATAGAGCGTTCTTTCACTGTATTCTCCTCTTGGAGGTCTGAAGTATTTCATCTTTTGCCCCGTTAAATCTTCAAACATCTTTTCCAATCCAAGTATCTCCTCTTTCACTTTTTCATCAGGCAAGGTAGGAAGACTGGGATGGTTGACTGTGTGATTTCCAACAATATGTCCTTCCTCTACCATTCTCTTCACAAGGTCCGCCTGCTGTTTAACATAAGGTCCTGTAACAAAAAAAGCTGCCTTTACTCCGTTTTCTTTGAGTACATCCAATATCCGAGGAGTATATCCTGCTTCATATCCTTCATCAAAAGTCAAGTACACCACTTTTTTCGTCGTATCTCCAACAAAAATCGCATTGTACTTTTTGACAAGTTCCATGGCATAAGGCGTAATCTCCGGCGTTTGGTGATTGGGCAAAACTCTTAAGCCCCATCCATAAGGAGTGTTGTCAAGATTTTCTGTCTTTTGAACCACATGATTTACAACGTTTGAAATCTCTTCTTTAGGCGAGTTAAACGGCTCATGTAGAGCTTCCTCTTGAATTTTTGCCTTATCATTTTCATTGCTGTTTTTTTTGATTATACCACAGGACACAAGTGAAAAACAGAGGGCAACTCCTATTGCCAAAGAGATAATTTTCTTTGCCATTTTTTCTACCCCATTTCTCTTCCTAATTTACATCTTTATTTTTTTCTTTTAAGCCCTTCAATATTCTGTATTTATCTGGAATTGCCCTCGTATATCTCGCACACTGTCCCTCGACAAGGGCAGAAGCGGCAAAGAGAAAAAGAAGGAGTCACAGAAGGCATGTACACCCCTTTTTCCATCTTCCTCATTTGTTCTAAAATTTTTAAAAGTTCTTTTCTTAAATATTTCCTGTTATAAACTTCAAACATGGCATTTCTATAAACTATCCGTCCTCTTTTTACTCTCTTTTGATACTCCTCTTCTATTATCACAAAATATGCTACAAGCTGCATCACATCTTTAAAATAGGGCGAATCTTCTGCATCACTGCTTTTTAGCTCTATTGGGACAAGCTCGTCTCCAACCTGATAGATGTAATCAGGTTTTCCGGTCAAACCATATTTCTCTGACTTTAGCAGCTTCCCGTAAACTACCCCTTTTCCTTTGACTTGCTGCGGCTTATCTACGTATATCAATTTGCCTCCCCTAAAGCCTATACTCCTTCTCATCCTTCTGTAAAAAGGCCTTTGTTCAATTATCGAATAAATCAAAAGATAAAGCACAATAAGGAGAAAAACTATATTTAGAATCATCTCACATACCTCATCACAAATAAAATCAGTAAAATCAAAAATACAATTCCAAAAGCGATAGCATACCTTTTGTATCTAAGTTTTACGATGTCTTTATAGTACTTTTCATGATAGTCTATTCCCCTCTTAAAATTTACAAACTGCTCTTCCCTCTCTGAAGGCTCTCTCAAATTGTTGATATATTCGAGTCCGTACTTTTTTATGTAATACCACTGATAAGGACAGTAAAGAAACTGATTTACTTCAGTAGCCGATATATACCCCTTTTTCTCCTCTTTTTTCATATCGCAACCCTTCTTAAAACTTTATAAAAAAAGGGGGATTAACCCCTCGGATCAGCAACTACAAGCACATCTATAAATTTGGTCCCCTTCATTATCCTTCTCACAATTGAGCCTCTTATTATTTCGTCTATCCTTCTTCTTACAGACTGTCCTACCACAATCTGAGTAATGGCATTCTCCTCAGCAAATTTTATTATAGCCTTTGCCGGGTCATTTGATTTCACCATGTAAAACTTGGCTTCTAATTTATTGCACAGCATAGTAATCTCATCTAACTTTTTCAAATTTTTATGGTCTTTGAGCTCATCGTCGTTGTAGACATGAAGCACAAACAGGTCAGCCTTAAGCATTTTAGCTAGCCTATATCCACGCCTTATCAAATATTCCGCATTAAACCTCAAATTTACACACACCAGTATCTTTTCCTGCGCTCCCTTTAATCCCACGACTTTCTTCTTATTCCTGTACTCTAAAAGCCTATCGTCAACCTCATTGGCCACTTCCCTCAATGTCAGCTCTCTTAAAGCCGCTAAATTCCCTACTCTGAAGAAATTATTAAGAGCTGTCTCAATCTTATCAGGACTATAAATTTTGCCGTTTTTCAACCTCTCAATTAAGGTCTCTGGAGATACGTCCACCACTTCAATCTCATCAGCCAGTTCAAGAATTTTATCGGGGATGGTCTCTCTAACTTTCACATTCGTCATCCTGTTTACATAGTCATTCAAGCTTTCAAAATGCTGTATGTTTACAGCCGTCATAACGCTTATGCCGTTGTCTATGAGTTCTAACACGTCCTGATACCTTTTCTCATTTTTTGAACCAGGAGCATTTGTGTGAGCCAATTCATCTACAACGACTACCTGAGGTTTTCTCTTAATAATTGCCTCCAAATCCATCTCCTTAAGAATTACACCTTTGTAATTTATTTCCTTCAAAGGAATAATCTCAAGGTCCCCTATCTGCTCCTCTGTGTCTTTTCTCCCATAGGTTTCTACAAAACCAATAACTACGTCTATGCCTCTTTTCTTCATCTCATTGGCATCCTGTAACATGTGGTAGGTCTTTCCGACACCAGGAGCAGCACCAAGGTAAATCTTGAGCCTTCCTTTATTTGCCCTTTCAATTTCTCTCATGAAGTAGTCTGGGGACCTCTTCACTGCCATTTACCTCACTTTTTATGCTTTTTAATTTCTTCCAATAAGCTCAAATTCAGTTTCAATACATTAACCCTCGGTTCACCAAAAAGGCCTAAGAATCTCCCTTCTATGTTTTTATCTACTAATTTTTTTACAACCTCTTCAGGCAAACCATTAACCTTGGCAACTCTTTTGACCTGAAGGTAAGCAGCTTTAGGAGAAATATGAGGATCCAAACCGGAACCAGAAGAGGTCACGATATCTGCAGGAATTTCACTCCTTTTAACTCCCGGATTCTTCTTTAAAAATTCTTCAATGTTTTTCTCTAGCTCTTCGTGAAATTTGGGATTAGACAGAGCGTAGTTTGTGCCACCCGAGGAAGTAGCATCGTAGTCCACAGCAGAAGGCCTTCCCATGAACCAGCGAGGGTCAGTAAACTTCTGCCCTATAAGTTCTGAACCAACAGGTTTACCATCTACTTTAATTATACTACCTTTTGCCTGATAAGGAAATAATAAATTTGCAATCCCAGTCATTACAAAAGGATACACCAATCCCAGCAAAACCATAAAAACCAGTGTAAATTTTATCGTCCTTTTAATCTCTTCGCCCATATTAAAATCCCTCACATCCCAAAAATAGAAGATATTATCATGTCAATAAGCTTTATACCCACAAATGGAGCAATCAAACCACCTAATCCATAAATGAGCAAGTTCCTCATAAGCAAGGCATTGGCGCTCATGGGTCTATACTTTACTCCTCTCATAGCTATAGGAATGAGTATAGGTATTATAATCGCATTATATATCAAGGCTGACAGTATAGCATTTGTTGGAGATGAAAGTTTCATCACGTCTAAAACTTTTATTGCCGGCAAAGTTTCAGAAATAATGGCAGGGAGAATGGCAAAATATTTTGCCACGTCATTTGCAATGCTAAAAGTAGTAAGAGCTCCTCTTGTCATGAGAAGCTGTTTCCCTATTCCTACAACCTCTATAATTTTTGTCGGGTCAGAATCCAAGTCTACCATATTGGCAGCTTCTTTAGCCGCCATAGTACCGCTGTTCATTGCAAGTCCCACATCTGCCTGTGCCAAAGCTGGAGCATCATTTGTGCCATCCCCTGTCATTGCGACAAGCCTTCCCTGAGCTTGTTCTCTCTTTATGACGCTTATCTTATCTTCAGGCTTGCTTTCCGCAATAAACTCATCGACACCGGCTTCTTCCGCTATCGTTTTGGCAGTTAATGGATTGTCTCCAGTTATCATGATGGTCTTAATTCCCATAGCTCTCAATTGTTTAAATCTTTCCTTCATTCCAGGCTTTATTGTATCCTTTAGATATATTACTCCCAGTACCTCATTATCCTTTACCACCACAAGAGGGGTACCGCCTAATAGGGATATTTTCTCCACTTCTTTATCTAAGTCATCTGGAATACTTCCGCCTTTTTCCCCTATGTATTCCTTCACTTTATCATAGGACCCTTTTCTCACAATAGTGCCATCTTTTAAGTTAAGGCCACTCATTCTTGTCTCCGCGCTGAATTCAACAACTTCTGCTCCTTCTAAAATATCATCAGGAGCCTTTGCACCCATTTTTCTAGCTAAATCCACTATTGACCTTCCCTCTGGAGTGAGGTCCTTTAAAGAAGAAATAAGTGCATAATAAGTGACTTCTTCCTTTGAGTGGCCTCCCACCGGTATAAAATCAGCAGCTAATCTATTTCCAAAAGTTATGGTGCCTGTCTTATCCAAAAGTATTGTATCTATATCTCCCGCAGCTTCCACCGCTTTTCCAGACATCGCAATCACATTAAAGCGAGTGACCCTGTCCATTCCTGCAATACCTATTGCAGACAAAAGTCCTCCAATGGTAGTCGGTATCAGACATACGAGCAATGCTATCATGGTAGCAGCGCTTATCCTGACGTGTACAAACTTGGCCATCGGATAAAGCGTCATAACTACGACTATAAAAATTATTGTCAAACTGACCAGTACCGTAGTAAGAGCAATCTCATTTGGAGACTTTTGCCTCTTTGCTCCTTCTACTAGTTTGATCATTCTATCTAGGAAAGACTCTCCTTCATCAACTGTTACCCGAATTTTGATGCGATCGCTTATTACTTTAGTTCCTCCCGTGACAGAACTAAAGTCTCCTCCTGCCTCTTTTATGACAGGAGCAGATTCTCCAGTTATGGCAGATTCGTCAATCGCAGCAAGCCCTTCAATTATCTCACCATCTGCTGGAATTATATCCCCTGCCTCACAGATAACTATGTCCCCTTTTTTAAGCTCAGAAGACTTGACTATCTTAATGCTCCCATCGCTCTGTACAAGTTTAGCCATTGTCTCTTTTTTAGTCTTTCTCAGAGTCTCTGCCTGAGCTTTACCTCGCCCCTCTGCCAAGGATTCTGCAAAGTTAGCAAATAAAACTGTGACAAAAAGTATGAAAGTCACTAAAGCGTTATATCCTACCTCATCAGGAGTGCTGCCAAAATAGGTAGGAAATATAGTAGCCAAAAGGGTGATAAAGGTTCCCACTTCCACCACAAACATCACAGGGTTTTTGTACATGTACAAAGGATTTAATTTTATGAAAGAATTCTTAATAGCCCCTACTACTATCTCTCTGCTCCAGGTCTTTATTTCTCTCTTTCTCTTCATATCCTTTTACCTCCATTACGTCATGCTCAAAAACTCAGAAATAGGCCCTAGTATCACCACAGGGAAGAAGGTAAGTGCTCCAACAATTAGCACCACAGCTATAAATATGGCGCCAAAAATCGCATTATCCGTTCTAAAAGTTCCAGGCGATGGGGGCGCAGGAATTTTCTCCGCCATAGAACCTGCAACAGCTAACATAAGAATAATGGTTATATATCTTCCAAAAAACATAACCAAGCCTGTCATTATATTCATAAACACAGTATTTCCTATAAATCCTGCAAATTCAGAACCATTATTTGCCGCTGCAGAAGAAAACTCATACAAAACTTGTGTAAGTCCATGATATAGTGGATTTGTTACAGAAGAAGCTCCCACTTTTAGCATCACTGTCAAAGCAGATGAAAAAAGTATCAAAAAAGGGTGAACCAATATTGCAAGGGCTATAAGTTTTATTTCTTTAGTTTCAATTTTTCTTCCTAAATATTCTGGAGTTCTTCCTACCATAAGCCCCGTCAAAAATACCGTCAATATTGTATACATTATTATATTCTGAAGTCCTGCTCCATCTCCTCCAAAAATGGTATTTAGCATCATGAGGATAAGCGGCACTGCTCCTCCTAAAGGTGTATAAGAATCGTGCATGCTGTCAACAGAACCTGTTGTAAAAGCAGTAGTCACAGTCGCAAATAGTGGAGATTGTGAGACTCCAAAACGAACTTCTTTTCCTTCATAATTTCCATAAGGCGTACCATCAATATATAATTTCGAATAAGCCACTCCTGGATGATTTTCCGCATAAACTGCTCCAACAGCCAAAAGAATAAAAATCACAAACAAGGAAATGTATAATACCAAAGCGTGTTTTTTATTGTTTATCATTAATCCATAAGTGTAAATTAAAGATGTAGGCAAAAGCATCATAAGAAGCATCTCAATCATATTGGTAAGCCAAGTAGGATTTTCAAAGGGGTGAGAAGAATTCGCCTTAAAAAATCCACCGCCATTTGTTCCTAAGTGTTTAATTGACTCTAATACAGCTACGGGACCTGTTATAATAGTTTGCTTCCCACCCTCCAGCGTATCCACAACCACTTTTCCAGCAAAAGTTTGAGGTACTCCCTGCCACACCAATATGAGGGTTGCCAACATAGAGATTGGCAGTAAAAGCCTTACAGTTATTCTCACAAAATCCGCATAAAAATTGCCTAAATTAGTGGTCTTTTTGCTCAACCCTCTCATTATAGCAGCTGCAGTGACAAGTCCTGATGCCGCAGAAGTGAACATCAAAAATACAATTACAATCATCTGACTTAAAAATGTAATACCATCTTCTCCAGCATAGTGCTGAAGATTGGTATTTGTCATAAAGCTTATAACAGTGTTAAAAGCCAGCGAAGATTCCATATTTTTTGCACCGGTAGGATTTAGAGGCAGGAACTGTTGAACCCTTAAAATAAAATAGGTGATTATCATCATCACCATATTCACCAGCAGAAAAGTTAGCGCATACTTTTTCCAATCCATTTCCTCTTCTGGATTGATTCCCGTAATTTTGTATATAAAATTTTCCACAGGCAAAAAAATCTTATCTGACCTCATGGGCTTATATTCAAAAATATTGTACATGTAAGTTCCTAAAGGCTTGGTCAGTAAAACTATGATGGCTATCATGGTAAAAAGCTCTATATTTGAGTACATAGGGTCTCCTCCCTTAAAATTCTTCAGGATGTATCAAAGCGTAAAACAGATAGATCAGCAAAAGAAAAAAGACCACGTACAAAAGAACCACTTTAATACACCTCTGTTTCATAGGTATTGGCTTCTAGCAAATTGCGGCACCATTTAACTATTCCCTTTACAATGGAGTACAATGTGGCAAAACCTGCCAGAATTATAAAATCCATTTTCTCCTTCACCTCTTATTATTATCGTTTTTGTGACAGAATATTATAAATTCAAAAACATAAAAGCCTCCTCACTTGTTACAGGAGGCGGACTACATGGCAACATGTTTACATATTGCCATGTCTTCCAGACATTTTTGTTAATTTATTTACTAATTATCGTACCATAAATATTATATTATTCAAGCCTATAAACATCAAAAGAAATCCCGCCTTCTTAAATGCCCTTTAAAACAAAAAAAGAGGATGTAAAGCGTTACAACTTCCTCATCCTCTTTAATTTATCACTTTACATCACTTTCCATCATTTTTCAATAAAATATCCTGTATCTTTTTTTCATAAATTGTAAAAAGCCTTTCAGCTTTCTCCGGTGTCAATGCCTCCACATACACATTGCAAAAAGGAAGTTCGCTATCGGGAACCACTAGAACCCATCCTTCATCCTCTTCAAACCTTAGCCCATCCAAAAATGTAACATTATTTTTACGGGTTTCAAACAGTTCTCTTATTATTCTCCCCTTATCCTTCCAATCACATCTTATTCTCTTGACTGTTTTATACCTAAGAGGAAAACTATCTTTTATCTCCGAAAGCCTTTTATTCTTTAACCTTACGTATTCAATCACTTCTAACAAAAAGTTTATCCCGTCAAAAGAAAGGTCAAAATACACCTGCCTTCCCTCTTCTAAATTAGTCATCGACCTCATAAGGTCCCTTGGTGAAATCTTTCCTACAACTGTCTCTACTGCAAGTTCTTCTGCAAACTCTGCCAAATACTTGGAACTGTTAAAAGGCAGTACAACTTTCTTTAGACCTTTTTCCCTGGCAATCAACATCTTTAGATAATTCACTTCATCTTCATCAAATTTCCTATCTTTTTCGTCATAAAGTTCTATCTCTTCCCCATTCTTTTTCAATTTCACTTTCAAGTGATAGTTTTGGTCATCTAAAATTTGCTCTCCTTTTATCTGCAGAAGCACTTTTTTAGTCCATTCATCATGAGGCTTAACCTTTATCTTGAAAGAATCTGCTCTATTTTTGACAAGATAATCCTTATAATCTCCCTCTACATCCACCTCTTTTATTGGCTTTATGTCTTCTATTTTTCTTCTTGATATGTCGTGAATTTTTAATTTATTCTCTATCTTCTTCTCCAAATTTCTATCTATATCCATTCCCTCTCCATCCAAAAATAAAATTCTAATTTCCTCCCCTATCCTTTCTACATACACCCCTCCTTTTGCACTTCTTAACCTGATTCCCACTCTTAAAGCCGGCAGCAGAAAGCTATTGCTTTTTAACACTTCACACCCGGAAAAAGCAAGCCCGTAAGCAATCAAATCGGCAATGAGAGAGGAAGCTAGTTCCTCATCACTTCCCACAATGACTTTCCCTTTCATTAAATCCCCAAAGGCCTCCCCAATTTCTACAGCCTGATAAGGACCTATCTCTTCATTAAAAATGCCCCTTATCCCTCTGTAACCAAAAGATAGGTTTTTCCTGCCATTTCCCCAAACTACATCCTTTGAGACTACTGCCTCTTCCTCTATAACCTTAAAAGGCCAAACTTTTACATCCGGTCTTATCTCTGCAAAAGCCTTTATTCTAACCCCTTCTCCTATTACAGCATTTTCCAATATCCTTGCGTTAGAATCTATTCTGACCTTATTGCACACCACTGCTCCATTCAATTCGCTGTTTTCCCCTACATATACATCTTCCCACAGTACAGAATTTTTTACATGACTTCCTTTCTTTATAATCGTACCTCTTCCTATGACCACATTAGGCCCTACTACAGCATTTTCCTCAATAACCACCTCATTTCCTATAATCAAAGGAAGAATCAACTTTGCTCCCGAAGACATTAAAACCTTCTTGCCAATAACTTTTCCTTCTTCAAGGAGGATTTTTCTGTAACCCAAATCCAGCTTACCTTCCAACACATCAAAATGGCTTGAAAGGTACTGCGCTGTATTTCCTATGTCACACCAGTAGCCTTCTGTAATGTACCCATACATAGGAATGTTTTCCTTCAAAAGAAGCGGAAACAAGTCTTTACTAAAATCAAAAGGTCTATCTTCAGGTATAAATTCAAGTATTTCCGGTTCAATTATGTAAATCCCTGTGTTGACAGTATCGCTAAAAACCTCTCCCCACGACGGTTTCTCTAAAAACTTTACTATTTTCCCTGTTTCATCGACTATTACAACTCCATACTCTAAAGGAATTTCTACTTTTTTTAAAACTAAAGTCACTTTCGAACCCTTTTTCCTGTGAAAGTCATATACTTCCTTTATGTTTACATCTGTAATTACATCTCCGCTCATGACAATAAAAGTTTCCTTCAGGAAATCTTTCGCGTTTTTCACACTTCCTGCAGTCCCCAGAGGCTTTTCTTCTGTGTAAAACTTTATTTCATTTCCATATTCTTCAAGCAAGTAATCTTTTATCTTGTGAGGTAAATAAAAAAGAGTGACTGCTAATTCCCCCACTCCGTACTTGTGCAAATGCTCTACAATATGCTTTATCGCAGGTTTATTTGCCACAGGCACCAAAGGCTTTGGAATATCAAAAGTTAAAGGCCTTAATCTGCTTCCCTCTCCACCTGCCATTATTATCCCTTTCATCCAACCACCCCAAAAAATTTATTGACCCTAATTTTTATTTTCTTTATTTGTGCAAAAATTATTCATTTCAAACTTGAAGCTACATAAAATTGAAATGAAAAGTTAAGCAGGTGGAGGATAGAATGCTAATTTTTTTATCTTTGCTGTACTTTTCTGTAGGAATTGGAATATTTATATGGGGAATTTTTACCATAACCAGCGGGTTAAAATCTATATCCAAAGAAAAGCTTTCATATTTTATAAACCATTTCGCAAACAGCCTTTTTAAATCTATAACAATAGGTTTTATTGTGACTTTAATTTTACAAAGTAGCAGCATGGTGACAGTAATCGCTGTAACTATGGCAAACGCTCGACTTTTAACGCTTAAAAGCGCAGCAGGTATAATAATGGGTTCTAATATCGGAACAACTATTGCAGTGCAGCTTTACGCTTTTAACCTTTTTAAACTGGCACCTTTTTTAGTGTTTATCGGATCCTTGCTTCACTTTCAAAATTGGCACAGCAAATTAAAACTTTTGGGAGATGTGTCACTAGGATTTGGACTTGTATTTTACGGCCTAAAAATAATGGAATTAGCTACATCCCCTTTCAAAAACTCAGGTGTCAACCTTACCAATTCAAATTTGTCCAACCCCTTAATCGGAATATTTATTGGGGTAGTATCAGCTCTCATACTTCAGTCGAGCAACATAGGAATAGCAACCCTTCAAGTCTTAGTCACTTCCCACATTTTGAGTTTAGAACAGGCCTTGCCCATAATCTACGGTCTAAACATAGGAACCTGCTCTGAAGCATTCATTTTAAGCTTTGCCTCCAGCAGAGAAGGAAAAAAAATAGCTTTATTCAATATTTTCCTCAACCTATGGGGCACTTTAGTGTTTTTGCCTTTCACAAACTTTTTTGCAGAATTATTACGACACACCTCTCCTAGCAATCCCTTAAGGCAGGTGGCCAATGCTCACACGTTTTTTAACATTTTTTCTGCCATCGCAATAATCCCTTTCCTTAAAATCATATTTAACTTACTGGATAAAATAGTAAACATAAGTAAAAGAAAAAAGCCCTGAGGGCTTTTAATCACCAATTTTATACATATTCCAAGGTATCTTATCTATAAGGCGATTCCTGTAAATAGAATCTGCTCCCATAAATATATACCTCAAATTGTCAACATGAGGAATGTTCACTTCAATCCATATTCTATTTCTCTCTATAAAAGGTTTTGACGCTATCACGTTTGTCAGGGAATTCTCTGCTCTCTTGTACTCGTACAGTTCCCCATTTACTACCCCTAAATCTATCCTCTTTATGTCACCTGGGTCCTTGTAAAACAGCCTCATTTCAATATGGTATATCACTTTTTTAGAAATTGGCTTTGCCGATTCTAAACCAACGTACAGCTTGTTGTCATGGTAAAAAGCTGCAAGTTTAGTCAAAGCAGCACTCCTGTAAATTTCTTCGTTTAACATACCCCCCGTATACACTTTAAGAAGGGTATGAGGCAGATCAGCATCTCTCAAATCAGGCTTTGAAGACACAACTGGTATACTTATCACAGGCTTGGTAGCAAACAACTCAGTCTTTCTGACAAATCCCATCAAAAATGGCTCCATAACTTCTGTCTGGGTTCTATACTGTTTTATTGCAGCCTGTTTCATATTCACTTCTTTAGGAGTAAGCTCAAAAGCCTGCCATTCTGTGTTGCTGTTTTTCATGTCTACTGGAGGCAACATAGGCCTATTTTTTTCTGCCATCCAAGGAACAGGCCATTGAGGGTGGTGAACTAAAAACATGTGTTCTCTGACATTTAAATTCATAGCAGTAATTGTATATCTTACAAAATTGCTCACTGCCCAGTGGTCAGGATGAATGTCATCCGCAAGAGGGTAGTATATATCAGTAGGCTTAAAATCTTTTATTATCTCGGTAAGCTCATCTACCAATGTCTGACCGGTATAAGGAGCTCTTGGCTTATAAACCGTATCGTAAGGAGCATAGGCCACACGAGTACCGCCACTTACGCGGGGCCTGTTATTATCCCAATATTGGCTCCACAAAAACCTCGTGCTTCCATCCGCAAATCCCAAAAAAATTAAATCTTTTCTGGGAAGCCCGAGAATTCTCATTGCAGCAATGCTTTCCTGCTGGCGAGCCAATCCCAGTTTGTAAAAATCTCTAGGAGTAGGATTCTTTTTTCCGCAAAAAACCATTGCAGCTTTTTTATAGCTTTCACCACTTGTGACAACCACCACTTTTACAGGCCTTTTTAATTCAACCGCTCTTTGGATAACACCTGCCATACCCAGAGTTTCATCGTCCGGATGAGGAACTATAATAAGTATTCTCTGCCCTGGATCGTCAAAAGTAGGCACGGTAGCTTTTTCTGTGAAATTTGCAATAGCCATTCCCCAGTTCATTATATAGGAAACTCCGATAAGGAAAGCAGTAAATAAAGAAAAATATATAGTTCGCCTTGTAATCATACTCTTTGCCTCCATTCTTGCTTATTATTTTACCATAGATTTATGAACAAATTATTACAGGATAATTAATTTTTAATTAATGAACTCAAATTCTGAAAATCTTTCTCAGTGTGATACAATCATATTGAGAAGAATTTGAGGAGGGGATAAAAATGTTTGTAGATTTTCACTGCGATACCCTGTACAGGCTGGTAGATAAAGGAACTGATTTCTTTGAAAGGACAGAAGAGAGGCATGTAGATTTCCCCAGAATGAAGGAGGGAAAAGTGCATCTTCAAGTTTTTGCAGTGTTTGTAGACCCTAAATTTATGAGAAAGAATGCAGCTACAATGGCTTTAAAACTAATTGATAAAATGCATGAAATAATAGATAAAAGCAGCGAAATTGAATTGGTACTAAGAGGAGAGGATATTGACAGAATAAAAAGCGAAGGAAAAATTGGAGCTTTGCTCTCAATTGAAGGGGGAGAAGCCTTAGAAGGAGAAATCGCTTTACTAAGAATATTTTACAAATTGGGAGTAAGAGCTATCACTTTGACCTGGAGTTTAAGAAATGACTTAGGGGATGGAGTCGAGGGAGTTCCTGATGCTGGGCTCACATCTTTTGGAAAGCAAGTAGTAAAAGAAATGAACCGGCTTGGTATGATAGTAGACGTATCCCATCTCAATGAAAAAGGCTTTTGGGATGTTATAGAAATAAGCGAAAAACCAGTAATAGCTTCCCATTCAAACGCTAAAGCTTTGTGCTCCCACAGGAGAAATCTGACAGATGAGCAGATAAAAGCAATCGCTCAAAAGGGAGGAGTAATTGGTATAAATTTCGCTCCTCAATTTTTAAAAGATGACAAAAGAGCAACGATAGAAGATGTATTAAATCACATAGATTACATGGTGGACTTAGTTGGAGAAGACTACGTAGGATTTGGATCTGACTTTGATGGCATAAGTTCCACACCAGAGGGGTTAGAAGATATATCAAAATTCCCGAAAATTGTAGAAGGGCTTATAAAAAGAGGATATACACAGGAACAAATTGATAAAATCACTCACAAAAATTTTGAAAACCTCATAAAAAAGATTTTATAAAACAAAAAGTGCCCCGATCACCGGGGCTTTATATGTTAAAGGGGGAGTCATTGGTTTAACCAAGTATACATTCTACATAGGTTTTTTAAAAAAAGCAAGACCTTATCAAAATATTTTAAGAGGGATAGGGGGTTTTAGGGAGCTCGTCTAGATATATTATACCCAGTTTTCACTGATTTTAAATTAAAAGAGTGTTAAATTTTTATTAACTTTGTGTAAAAAATAAATTGTTGTATAATAGAGGTAGAAACACAAAAATGAGGGGGTAAAACAATGGATATTGAAATAATAAGAAAAACAGACCCAGAAATCGCAGAAGTCATATTAAAAGAACTCAACAGACAGAGAAACAAAATAGAGCTTATAGCCTCTGAAAACTTTGTGAGCAGGGCCGTAATGGAAGCAATGGGTACCCCTCTCACAAATAAATACGCAGAAGGGTATCCCGGAAGGCGTTATTACGGTGGCTGTGAATATGTAGATATGGCAGAGGAACTTGCAAGGGAAAGGCTTAAAAAGCTTTTCGGAGCGGAACACGCAAATGTGCAGCCTCACTCGGGAGCTCAGGCAAATATGGCAGCTTATTTTGCACTTCTAAAACCTGGAGATACTGTACTAGGAATGGATTTAGCTCACGGCGGACATTTAACCCATGGAAGCAAAGTCAATTTTTCTGGGCAAATATATAACTTTGTATCCTATGGCGTAAGAGAAGATACAGGATACATAGACTATGACCAAGTAGAAGACCTAGCAAAAAAGCATAAACCAAAACTAATTGTAGCTGGCGCTAGTGCTTATCCAAGAATAATTGACTTTAAGAAATTTAGAGAAATTGCAGACAAGGTAGGAGCATATCTGATGGTAGACATGGCTCACATTGCCGGGCTTGTCGCAGCAGGTTTACACCCAAATCCTGTTCCTTATGCAGACGTAGTGACAACTACTACTCATAAGACTTTAAGAGGACCTAGAGGAGGAGCTATACTCTGTAAACAAGAACACGCAAAAGCCATCGACAAAGCCCTTTTCCCTGGAACACAAGGTGGACCCTTAATGCATATTATAGCGGCAAAAGCTGTATGTTTTAAAGAAGCCCTTTCAGATGAGTTTAAAGAATATCAAAAAAGGATTGTAGAAAACGCAAAAGCTTTAGCAAATGCATTAATGGAAAGAGGAATAAATTTGGTATCCGGCGGTACTGACAACCACTTAATGCTATTAGATTTGCGAAACACAGGAATAACAGGAAAGGAATTGGAAACTAGATTAGATGAAGTAAACATAACTTGCAATAAAAACGCTATACCTTTTGATCCATTAGGACCAAATGTAACCTCTGGCGTAAGATTAGGTACACCTGCAGTTACCACCAGAGGAATGAAACCGGAAGACATGGTAGAAATAGCAGATATAATAGCTAATATGATAAAAGATGAAAATTACAAAGAAAAAGCGAAAGAAAGGGTAGCAAAACTACTTGAAAAATACCCTCTCTACCCAGACCTCTTATAACCCCAGACAAGGGGACGGTTCTTCCGTCCGGTTTCTCACAAAAAAATCGGACAAAGAAACCGTCCCCTTGTCCGGTTAAAAGAGCCTCCTTCTTGGTAAGAATCAGTGTGAGGCTCTTTGCTTTTTGTGTTTCAAAATAAACCAACCACTCACTAAAGCTTTTAATAGAGACATTCTATAAAAATTTTACACCCTCAATATGCATAATTGCTCTTGACATAATGAAAAAATAAAGTTAGCATATTACTTGATAACTGTTAATAAATTAACAATATGAGGAGGATTTAAGATGAGTGAATTCAAGTTTGAAAAGCTTCTAGAACCAATTCAAATTGGGTCAATGAAACTAAGAAATAGGATTATTATGCCTCCTATGGTTACAAATTACGCTGCTGAGGATGGTGCAGTCACCGAACGTTTTAAAGCTTATCATCAAACCAGAGCAAAAGGAGGAGTAGGCTTAATTATTGTTGAAGCAACATACATTCATCCAGGTGGTAAAGGCTTTCAAAACCAACTTGGTATTTACAAAGATGAATTAATATCTGGTTTGAAAGAATTAACAGAGGCAGTTCATAAGTATGGAGCGAAAATTGCTGTGCAACTTTATCATGCCGGTAGGCAAACAACTTCGAAAGTTACTGGAATGCAAGTAGTTGCTCCGTCACCTATTCCTTGCCCAGTTAAGCAAGAAAAGCCCAAAGAATTATCAGTAGACGAAATAAAAGAGTTAATAGAAGCATTTGGACAAGCTGCGAGACGTGCTAAAGAAGCAGGGTTTGATGCTGTCGAAATCCATGGTGCTCACGGTTATTTAATTAATCAATTCTTATCACCATATAGCAATAAGCGAACCGATGAATACGGTGGAAGTTTTGAAAACAGAATGAGATTCCCATTGGAAGTTGTCAGGAGAGTAAGAGAAGAAGTTGGGCCAGATTTCCCTATTATATATCGCATGAGTGCTGAAGAGTATGTTCCTGGAGGACTTACGATTGAAGATACTAAGATATTTGCTCAAAAGTTAGTAGAAGAAGGAATCGATGCTTTGCATATTTCGGGTGGAGTATATGAATCTTCAGCAATGATTATCCAGCCTGCAGCTATACCTCAGGGTTGTTTTATAGAAAACGCAGCTGCCATAAAGAAAGCAATTAATAGCAAAGTACCTGTAATTGTTGTTGGTCGAATCAAAGATCCTATTATGGCAGAGCAAATCATCCGTGAGGGCAAAGCTGATCTAGTATCAATGGGAAGAGCCTTACTAGCAGACCCAGAATTGCCCAGGAAAGTTTCTGAGGGCAAGATTGAAGAAATAAGAAAATGCATTGGGTGTAATCAGGGTTGTATTGATCGTCTGTTCCAGGATATTGATATTGGTTGCATAGCCAATGCATTAACTGGACATGAAACAGAATTTGACATGGAAAGCCTAGCAAAGACAAGAAAGAAAGTATTTATAATCGGTGGTGGCCCTGGCGGGTTAGAAGCAGCTAGAGTAGCAGCTTTGCGTGGCCATGAAGTAATTCTTTATGAAAAGCAACCAGAATTAGGTGGACAAATGCGAATTGCTGCTGTACCGCCTCATAAAGGGGAAATAAATGATCTGGCTGATTACCTCATCAATCAAGTAGAAAAATCTGGTATTACGATTGTAAAAGGCAAAGAAGCAGATTTAAACACAATTCATGAAATTAAACCCGATGTGGTTATATTAGCAACAGGGTCTGAACCAATAATTCCTGAAATTCCTGGAATCAATCAAAAAAATGTTGTTACGGCCCATGATGTTTTAAAAGGGACAGTTACTGTTGGTAAAAAAGTAGCTGTCATTGGTGGTGGGTTAGTAGGTTGTGAAACTGCAGAATTCTTGGCTGATCAAGGTAAAGAAGTAACAGTAATAGAGATGTTGGATGATATAGCAATAGATGTTGGAAGTTTGGTAAGAGCTCTATTACTAAATCGTATGGCTGAGAAGAAGATTAAAGTATTGACAAAGAGCAAAGTTAAAGAAATATCAGGAGATAAAGTAACTATAGAAACAGTAAATGGAAACCAAGAATTAAGTGGTATAGACACTATCGTAATAGCAGTTGGGTCTAAACCCAAGAACGATTTATTGAAGTTAATTGAAAAAGAAGGTATACCTGTTTATGCTATTGGGGATTGCGTCAAAGCTAGAAAGTTTATGGACGCTATTCATGAAGGTTTCCGTTATGCTTACAGCTTGTAATTTTAAGTCTTTACAAAAAAGGGGTATCCCAAAATATAGATGGATACCCCTTTTATTATTACTCCAAATTTAATTGTGCTTATAGCTCATTATAATAACCACTTCTTCATTGCCAATAAACGCGTAGACCTTTTTCAAATAGTTACTCTCCACTCCGTACATGGTGACAGACAAAAGGGACGGTTCCTTTTGTCTGATTATTTTTTATATCGCCTTTCAAGTTCATTGTATATGTCATTTAATGTAATATTTTTCTCAACCAAAAGCACCATCAAATGATAAATTAGGTCAGATACTTCATACACTATCTCATCTTTTGAATCATTTTTCGAAGCGATAACCACTTCTGTAGCTTCCTCTCCAACTTTTTTTAATATTTTGTCTATGCCTTTTTCAAAGAGATAGTTTGTATAGGATCCTTCTACAGGGTTTATTTTTCTGCCTTTTATCCTTTCATAAAGCTTATTTAGAATCTCTATGCCATCTTCAGTTTCTTCATCGAAACTTCTATAAAAACAGCTTATATTGCCTGTATGACAGGCAGGGCCTTTTGCTTCTACTTGAATTAAAAGAGCATCTTCATCGCAGTCATAAAATATCTTTTTTACCTTCTGCGTATTCCCTGAGGTTTCCCCCTTGTGCCATATCTTGCCTCTGCTTCTACTAAAAAAATATGTCTCTCCTTTTTCTAATGTAAGCTTCAAACTCTCCTCATTCATATATGCAAGCATTAAAACCTGCTTTGTGTAATAATCTTGCACAATTGCCGGTATAAGACCCTTTTCGTCAAACTTAAGCTCTTTTATGTCAATCATCCTCTACATCCTTTCTCCTACAATCTTACCGGTATACCCTCATCCTTTAAATATCTTTTCAACTCTTTTATATCAAGCTCTCCATAGTGAAATACAGAAGCAGCCAAAGCTGCATCAGCTTTTCCTTGTGTAAACACCTCTTTAAAATGCTCGGGTTTCCCTGCTCCTCCTGATGCTATAACTGGAATATTCACAGCTTCACTTATAAGCCTTGTAAGTTCAATATCATATCCATCCTTTGTCCCGTCTTTATCCATACTTGTTAAAAGTATTTCTCCTGCACCCAAATCTTTCACCTTTTTAGCCCACTCAACAGCATCAAGTCCTGTGTTTATTCTCCCTCCATTTATATACACATTGTAGCCTGTGCCATCTGGTCTCTTTTTAGCGTCAATTGCCACAACAACACACTGGCTCCCAAACCTCAAAGCCGCCTGACGAATAAGTGTTGGCTGTTTTACCGCCTGTGTATTTATAGAAACCTTATCAGCTCCTGCTTTTAAAACTTCTCTTATGTCATCAATATCAGAAATTCCTCCCCCTACAGTCAAAGGGATAAACACCTTTTCTGATGTTCTCTTTACAACATCTATCATAATTTTTCTTTTTTCATAGGAAGCTGTAATATCCAGAAATACAAGCTCATCGGCTCCTAATTCATTGTACCTTTCAGCTATTTCAACAGGGTCTCCAGCATCCTTTAAATTTACAAAATTTATTCCTTTTACTACTCTTCCATCTTTAACATCCAGACATGGTATTATTCTCTTTGCAAGCATTTAAATTCCCTCTCTTTCTAATTCCAGCAATGCAGCTTTTAAGTCTATCATACCAGTGTACAAGGCCTTCCCAATAATAGCACCAGTAACTCCCATATCTTTAAGCCTTTTTAAATCTTCAATTGAAGATATGCCTCCTGAAGCTATTATTTCTACTCCTACCTTTAGCATATCCTTTAAAGCTTCAAAATTTGGCCCATGAAGTGTGCCATCTTTTGAAATATCAGTAAAAATTATTGTCTTTATCCCTATCTCTTTTATCTTCTCAGCCAACTCAGTATCCTTTATTTTAGTCCTTTCAAGCCATCCACTTACAGCAACTTCTCTTTTTTTTGAATCAATTCCCACTATAGTCTTTTCTCCATAATGTGAGACAGAATAAAGAAGAAGGTCTTTATCATATATTGCAGCAGAACCTAAAATAATGTACGATACTCCAATTGAAAAAAGATAATCTAAAGCCTCTTTATTCCTTATTCCTCCACCTACTTCAATATCAACACTACAGCTATTTACAATTTTCTCAATAACTTTTCTATTTACTAAATGTCCTTGCCTTGCCCCATCCAGATCCACTACATGAATTCTCTTTGCACCACACTCTTGCCACATCTTAGCCATATCTGCAGGATTGTCATAATATACTTCTTTTGAATCAAAATTCCCTTTTGTGAGTCTTACACATTTCCCATCCAATATGTCAATTGCAGGTATTACAAGCATTTTATCATCTCTCCAAAATTTTTTAAAATTTTAAGCCCTGTCTCTCCGCTTTTTTCTGGATGAAACTGACAGGAAAAAACATTGTCTTTAATAATGACAGCTGGAATTTCTATCCCATATTCAGTAACTGCGTATTCAAAATCTTTTTCATTGCCATTTACATAATAAGAATGGACAAAATACACATAATCTCCATTTTTTATTCCTTTAAGAAATGGTGTGTCTTTTTTTATGGTCAAACTGTTCCACCCTACATGGGGGATTTTATTTCCTTTAGGAAGTCCTACAACATTGCCTTTAAATATTTTAAGCCCCTCTGTCTTGCCTCCCTCAAAACTTTTCTCAAATAAAAGCTGCATTCCCAAGCATATTCCCAAAAAAGGCTTTCCCTTTTCAATGTGTATTTTTATCTCTTCAGCCATACCTGTTTTGATTAAAACCCTGATGGCATCTGGAAAGGCTCCAACTCCGGGAAGTATCAAGGCCTCAAAATTTTTTATTTCTTTTGCATCACTTGTAATCTTCGCATCGTATCCCACGTATTTTAAAGCTTTTTCAACGCTTCTCAAATTTCCCATTCCATAATCTATAATGCCTATCAAAATTCCACCCCTTTATGTTTACAAAATCCCTTTAGTAGAAGGTATGCCATCTATTCTCTCATCCAATTTAAGTGCCTCATCCAACGCTTTACCCAAAGCTTTAAAAGATGCTTCTATAATGTGATGAGTGTTTACACCATGTAAAAGTTCTACGTGGAGTGTTATACCAAAATTATAAGCAAAAGCCCTAAAAAACTCCTCCACAGTCTCTGTTTCAAAATTCCCAACTCTTTCAGCTTTCAAAGGCAAATCATAATAAAGATAAGGCCTTCCACTTATATCAAGAGAAACTCTAACTAAAGCTTCATCCATAGGCACATAAAAAGTACTAAATCTTTTTATTGACTTTTTATCCCCTGAAGCTTTTAAAAAGGCAGTACCTAAGACTATTCCTACATCCTCTACAGTGTGATGAGTGTCTACTTCCAGATCTCCTTTTGCTATTACTTTTAAATCAAAAAGGCCGTGCTTTGCAAAAAGAGAAAGCATGTGGTCAAAAAAGCCTATTCCCGTCTTTATATCATATGAGCCTTTGCCATCTATATTAAGTTCGACATATATGTCAGTCTCTGCCGTTTTTCTTTTAACTTCCGCTTTCCTCATGACAATATCTCCCTTAAAGCGTTTATTAAATAATCATTGGCATCAGAAGAACTCACAGTTATCCTTAAAGTCCCTTCCAACCCCTTCACATTAGAAAAATTTCTCACCAAAATTCCCCTTTCAACAAGTCTTTTGTGCACATCATTGGCATTTTCAAATTTACAAAGAACAAAATTTGCATGAGAAGGATACACTTTTATCCCATTAATTTTATTTAACTCCTTTACCAGCTTTTCTCTTTCGTTTATAATGTAATTTACCCTCTCCTTTAAAACACCACTTTTTAAAACTTCTAATGCTATTCTCTGTGATAAAGAGTTGAGATTATAAGGAGATTTTACAAGATTTAAATATTTCACTATTTCTCCATTTGAGAGAGCATATCCCACTCTTAATCCTGCAATCCCAAAAGCTTTTGACAATGTTCGCAGCACAATCAAATTTTCAAATCTATCTATATATGGCACAAGAGTTTTTCCATAAAATTCAAAATAAGCTTCATCAACTATTACAATCCCTCTTGCTTTTTCAATTATTCTGATTATATCCTCTTCATCTATTACGCTTCCAGTGGGATTGTTTGGATTGCACAAAAACACCAATTTAGGCTTATATCTTTCAACTGCTTCTGCAAATCTTTCAACATTATAAGTATAGTCCTCATTTAAATTCACAGCTATTTCATTCGCTCCTGCAATTTTACTGTATATGCTGTACATTGCAAAAGATGGGTGAGGGTACAAAACTGTATCCCCTTTATCTACAAAGGCAAGCATTATAAGGTGTATTATTTCATCAGAACCATTTCCTACAAAAATATTTTTAGGAGTGACACTGCAATATCTCGCTAACTCTTCTCTCAATTTTTCTGCCGTAGGGTCTGGATATATATTTACATGGATAGACTTTACAATATCCCCTATATTTTTCATTACCTCTTCAGGAAGTTCAAAAGGGGTCTCGTTTGCATCCATCTTATATTTATAAGGCACATTTTCCACTTCATAATTTTTAAATCCTTTAATTTCTTCCCTCAACAAATTCTCAATCATTGTAAAACCTCACTTTTACAGAATTGGCATGGGCTGTAAGCTCTTCAGCTTCTGCCAAGGTTATGACATCATCTTTTACACTGCTCAAAGCTTCCTTAGAGTAATAAAGTACATTCATCTTTTTGACAAAATCCCTAACTGAAAGAGGAGAGAAAAATCTCGCTGTACCACTTGTAGGAAGAACATGATTTGGACCTGCAAGGTAGTCTCCCAAAGGTTCTGGAGAAAATTCTCCTAAAAATACTGCTCCTGCATTTTTAATTTCGCCTAAAATTTCAAAAGGATTTTCAATGACAAGCTCTAAATGCTCTGGAGCTATTTCATTTGCAATACCAATTGCTTCTTTTAAATTATCTATAACAATTATCGCGCCAAAATTTTTTAAAGACTCTGCAATTATTTCTTTTCGCTCAAGATATTCCATTTGTCTTTCAATTTCTTTTTTTACTTTTTCCGCTAACTCTTTTGAGGTTGTCACTAATATTGAAGAAGCCATTACATCGTGTTCTGCCTGTGAAAGAAGGTCTGCTGCTACATATTTTGGACTTGCTGACTCATCTGCAATTACCAAAATTTCACTAGGTCCTGCCACCATGTCTATGTCTACATAGCCATATAGGGCTCTTTTTGCCATTGCTACATAAATATTTCCTGGACCAACTATTTTGTCCACCTTAGGTATTGATTCTGTGCCAAAAGCCAGTGCTGCAACAGCCTGTGCTCCGCCAATTTTATATATTTCTTTTATTCCAATTTTATCTGCCGCCACAAGCACATAAGGGCTTATCCCCTTTTTTCCAGCAGGAGATACCATTACTATTCTTTCAACGCCTGCCACCTTTGCAGGAATACCATTCATCAAAACTGAAGAAGGATATGAGGCAGTTCCTCCAGGAACATAAATGCCTACAGAGGAAAGAGGCCTTAATACTTGCCCGTAAACTATTCCTTCTTTAAAATCCATCCATGTCTTTTCCTTTTGCTTCTCATGAAACTCCGTAATATTTTTTATGGCCTTATCTAACGCTTTTAAAAAATCCTCTTTCACTTCCTCATAAGCTCTTTTTATTTCTTCCTCTTTTACCTTCACTGTCTCGCTATTGAGATTTATTCCATCATACATATAGGTGTATTCAAATAACGCTTTATCCTTCCTCTCTCTCACATTTTCTATTATGTCTTCAACCCTTTTTGCAATCTCTTTATTCTCCAATTTACTTCTATTCTGTATTTTATTAAAAATCCCTATATCGACTTCCTTAGTAAAATCAAACATTTCTATCATCTCTATCCCCCATTTATAACTTCTCTCAGCTTTAAAATTATATCCTTTATTCTCTCGCTTTTTGTCTTCATGCTTGCCTTGTTAACTATAAGTCTCGCTGTTGAAGGAAAAATCTCCTCTATAACAACAAGGCCATTCTCTCTTAAAGTCCTTCCAGTCTCCACAATATCAACAATCACTTCTGATAATCCTACAATTGGAGCAAGCTCCACAGAGCCATTTAATTTGATTATCTCAACATTTTCACCTTTTTTCTTAAAAAATTCCTCTGCAACGTTTGGAAATTTAGTAGCAACTCTTTTATTTGTGAGAAAGCTGTCTTTAACATTGGGAGGACCAGCTACTACCATTCTGCAAAATCCAAATTTTAAATCTAAAACTTCGTATAAATCCTTTTTTTGCTCCAACAAAATATCCTTTCCACAAACCCCTAAATCTGCTGCACCGTGCTCCACATAAGTTGGAACATCCATAGGTTTTACAAGCATAAACTTTATAGCATTTTTATTATCTTCTAAAATTAACTTCCTCGATATATCTTTTAACACATCATTAGAAATACCTGCTTTTTTAAATAAAACTACTGCATCCTCTGTCATCCTGCCCTTTGGCAAAGCTATTGAAACAATATCCATGTCATTCCCCCACATCTACGACTTCATCAAAACTTTTTAAATCAATATTTTCACACCTCTTAAAAGTGTACATCTCTACGACATTGCCTTCTTTTCTGAGTACATTAGCCTTTTCATAAGCTCTTCTTCTCTCTTCTTCTTTATACCTTACTAGCACTCTGCGGGGTTTTACCCATTCTTCCTTGCTTTGCCTTTGCAAAGCAAGCATAACTCTTTCTACACTTATTGCAAAGCCTGTAGCAGGCAAGTCTTTACCGTAAATCTTAAGGAGCTTGTCATACCTTCCTCCAGTGCATATAGCATAGCCAAGCCCTTTTACAAAACCTCTAAATATAATTCCTGTGTAATAATTTAGATTTTGCACCATCCCCAAATCAAAACTTATATATTCCTTCATACCAAAGTCCTCAAGTATCTTATACACTCTATCGAGATACTCAAGCACTCCCTCCGTCTCTTTAAAATTTTCTTTTTTTAACTTTTCTAAAATCTCCTTCCCACCGAATAAAAGAGGAAGTTCCCTTAGAAGTTTAGCCTCTTCTCTTTTTATTTCTTTTTGTTTTATGAAATCTTCTATAGCAGATTGGTTTTTTTGCTCTAAAAGTTCTCTCAATAGATTTACATCTTCATTTCCTAGATTTAAATTTCTTACAATACTTCCAAATGCTTCAGCATGTCCTATATCAATTTTAAAATCCTTTAAGCCTGTACTTTTTAATGCCTCTATAGAAAGAGCTATAACCTCCGCATCTGATTCTTCGTGATTTGTACCTATAAGCTCTACTCCTGCCTGTGTAAATTCTCTCATTTTACCTACTTGTGTGTCCTCATACCTATACACATTAGCTACATAGCATAACTTAAGTGGGTATCTGCCTTCCAACTTTGTAGAAACAATTCTGGCTATTTGAGCAGTTACATCAGGCCTTAAAGCTAAAATATTCCCCTTTTTATCAAAAAACCTGTACATGCTGTTTTCATCAAATAAATGAGAAAAATTTTCGCTGTACTCAAAAGTGGGAGGCATTATCTCTTTATAGCCAAAACTTTTGAAAACCTCTCTAAATTTGTCCTCTATATTTCTCTTGAATTCATATTCTTCTGGAAGGAAGTCCTGCACTCCATCCGGCAAATATATCATTTAAATCCCTCACATCGCTATGTCTTTGTAACGTGATAAAGTAATGAATTGTATCTCTTTTATTGTATATTAATTTTATATGTATGTCAAGAAGAGACAAAGAATGGGAGAAAAGTACTTCATATTGTGGTATAATGTATTTACACAATGCAAAGAGGTATTTCTTATGAGGGAAGCTACAGAACTTTTGAGATATTCATTAGAAGATGAATTAAAGAGAATAGTAAATATAATCATTGAGAAGTGCAACCCAGAAAAAATAATACTTTTTGGCTCAATGGCCAGTGGAACTGCCAAAGAGTGGAGTGATACAAAATCTGTGTACAAACTGTTAAGACTTAGTTAAGACCGAAAAGTCATTAAAGAGGCATTTTGTGCTGACAAGAAGAAGACACAAAATGCCTCTTTAATTAACCCATCACGACAAGCACTCTAAAGACTTTATTTTCATCTTTAAGAGGTACAAATTTATCCACAGGCTCCCCATCCAAATAAATCTCTCTTACACCTTTGTTCACTCTATCTGGATTTATCACCTTTATTACGTATTTGCTGTGGCCATGGGCATATTCTATCACAAAACTTTCCCAGTTTCGAGGAACGCAGGGGTCTACTGTGAATTTATCTCCATATTTTTTTAACCCCAGAATATGTTCAACTGCCACCCTGTACATCCAGCCTGCTGCCCCTGTGTACCAAGTCCACCCTCCTCTTCCCGCATGAGGGTCAACTGCGTACACATCTGCAGCCATCACATATGGTTCTACTTTGTATTTCATGCATTCTATAGGGGTCCTGGTGTGGTTTATTGGGTTTATCATGTTGTAAAGCTTCCAGGCTGTATCTCCATCTCCTAGCTCTGTAAAGGCAAGTATTACCCAGGCAGCTGCATGGGTATACTGCCCGCCGTTTTCCCTCACTCCGGGCACATAACCTTTTATATACCCCGGATTTAAATCGGAAGAATCAAAAGGCGGCGTCAAAAGCTTGATTATCCCTTCTTCTTCATTCACCAGATAATTCACGACCGCTTTCATGGCTTCTTTTGCTCTTTCTATTCTTCCGCCTTTAGAAATTAAAGCCCACGACTGTGATATAGAGTCGATCTTGCACTCCAAGTTGTTAATGGACCCGAGTGGAGTGCCGTCGTCAAAATATGCTCTTTTGTACCAACTACCATCCCAAGCATTTTCCTCTATTGACTTTAAAAGCCTCTCTGCTTCCTTAATGTATTTTTCTCTTCTTTCAATATCTCCCATTTTTTCAGAGATAGAAGCAAACTTCTTTAGGACAGTGTATAAAAACCATCCCAGCCATACACTCTCCCCCTTCCCTCTATGCCCCACCTTGTTCATTCCATCGTTCCAGTCACCTGTTCCCATTAGAGGAAGGCCGTGTTCCCCAAATTTCAAAGCATAATCTATGGCTTTGACACAGTGCTCATACACCGTTCCTTTATGAGAAGAAATAGAGGGAACAGAATATCTCTCTTCTTCCTCTTCTTTGAGAGGAAGGTCTTCTAAATATCCCGCTTTTTCTTCTAATATTGCCCAATCTTCTGTCTTCTCTACATAGTCAGCTACTACATAAGGAAGCCATAGAAGGTCATCTGAAAATTTCGTCCTTATTCCCTTGTTTAAAACAGGATGCCACCAATGCTGTACATCTCCTTCTATAAATTGATGCTCACAAGCATTTATTATCTGCCTTTTTGTAAACTCTGGATTCAAAAGTACCATATTCATGGCATCCTGCAATTGGTCCCTAAATCCATATGCACCCCCTGACTGATAAAATGCTGAGCGTGCCCACAATCTACAGGCTATCGTCTGATAGGGTAACCACCCATTTACAAGCAAATCAAGAGATTTATCAGGCGTATTTACCGTGAGTTTACCCAAAATTTCCCCCCAAAATCCTTTTACCTTTTCTAGTTCTTTTTTACAGTTTTCTACCTTTGAATATTTCAAAGCCAAATCTTTTGCCTCTTTCTTCTCTTTAGCATGTCCTAACAGGATTGATATCTCTTTCTCTTCACCAGGTCCTATTTCTACAGAAAACTCAATTGCACTGCAAGGATCAACCGCCAGTCCTTCTGAATTAGAAAGAGTTTCATAGGAAAGAGCTTGAGGGCTACTTAAGTCAAAACCTACCCCTATAAACTCCCCTCTTTCGCTCTCATAAGAGTTTATCCCCTCTGATGTGGCTAGAAATGCTATTCTATTAACAAAATCTTCATTGTACACATTTCTTATATACAAAATCCTTTCTTCCTTATCAAATTCAGAAGCAATATACTGCGACGTAGCCTCATCCGTGACCCCTAGAACTGGTCTAATGTAATAAACTATCTGGATTTTTCTGCTATTTTTAGATGTGTTTTTTAATTTAATCAAATTTATCTTTACAGAATCTTCCTTAGGAACAAACATTGTGAGCCCGCTTTTTAATTCGCAACTTGCGCTTTCAAAAGTAGAATATCCAAAACCATGTCTTATATAGTAAATACCTGAATTTCCTGCTGGATGCGGAGTAATTGTCCATTTCTCTCCTGTAATTTCGTCTATTAGATATATCACTTCTCCATGAGGGTCTAAAACAGGGTCATTGTACCAGGGAGTAAGCTTGTATTCCCTGCTATTTTCTGCCCATGTATAACCTGCCCCCACCTCAGAAACCTGAAAACCAAAATTGGGGTTGGAAATTATGTTTATCCATGGCGCCGGACTGCTTTTTCCTTCCCATTTTATTACATATTCTTTTCCCTCAGGGGTAAAACCTCCAAACCCATTGTAATACTGAAGTTCTATTTCTTCCAGCCCATCATCCCTACAGCTTGAAACTTTTTCTTGGAAGCTTCTAGATTTTAATGCCTTTTTGTGAACTTTAACCATTATTTGGTCATAAATAGATTCATTTTTGCCGTCAAATTTGAGAGCTGCTACAGCGTTTAAAAGGTAGAAATCATCTTCTTTTAAGTTATTTTCTTGAAGCAAATATACTCCTCCATATTTTCCAAATACATCGTAAGCAAAGGTGGTATTTATAACCTCTTTTATTTTGTCGTTTAAAGGTTGCAAGTATCCGCTTTTGTCCTTGTTTACTATCACAAGGTCAATGTTTATGCCCTTCATCCTCCAGTATTCATAAGCTTTCAAAAACCATTTTACCAACTCTATCTCTTCCATCTTTTCCACTTCTAAAAGCACAATTGGCAAATCTCCCGAAATCCCATGAGCCCACAATCCCGATTGCCCTTTTGTGTTTTTCAGTATCATTTCTTCTCTCATTTTTCTTTGAGGGCTTGCAAAAATGAGATAGGGGAGCATTCTCTGAAATAATCCCAATTCTCTTGGCTTCAAGTTTATATACTCTAGCTCTACCCTGCTTCTAGTCCATGACATTTCAAAAGCTCTTTCTATAGCATTTTCCTCTTTATACTTTGAAACGATTTTTTCTGTTTCTTCTTTTGTCTCTGTGATGGCCGAAATATATACTATTTTCGCAACGCCCCCCGGCATTATTCTTATTCTCTTTCTCAGACTTACAATTGGATCTAAAACAGCTCCTTCCGTGTTAGAAAGAGGCTGATCTGGCTCAAGAGCCAAAGGTTTTCTCACGCTTCTCCCTCTACCTATAAACTTAAGCCTATCCGTCTCAAACTGGGTGTCTCCCATCGCCTCCCCACTTAAAACCACGACTTTGTGCAAAGCCCACAATCTAGACTTTTCTGTATCTCTTGGCCTTCTGCACACTATAATCGCATCCTCATCCTTCAAAAACTCCGTCTTTACAAATAGCTTGTTAAAAGCAGGGTGTGCTACATCTGAAGGCAAATCCATCAAACTTATCTCAGAAAAACTGGTAATCTCAAGTATCTGGGGGTATTTGCTGTGGTTTTTCAAAGTAAGCCTTCTTATCTCCACATCATCTTCAGGCGACACAGTAATCTCCAAATAACTATCTATGCCGCCTACTCTCTTAAAGTACTCAGCTTTGTCGGCAGAGAAAACCACCCTGTAATTCTGCCCTTTTTGATAAAAAGGCGCAAAAGTGGCTGACCACACCTCGTTTGAATCCACGCTGCGTATAAAGATAAATGTGCCGTAATCTTGAGCAATGTCTTTTCTCCACCTGTTTAGGAAAATACCTTTAATATTCTTGCTGTATCCTGTACCTTTCTCTGTAAGCATCACAAAATATTTGCCGCTAGAAATAATGTGCACCTCTGGAATCCAGCTTCTCGATTCTCCCAGAACTCTCACAAAGTCTGAATCTTCTTTTCGTATTTTTTGAATCTTCCTTGGTTCTTCTCTTTCTTCTCTAGTCATATCCAGATAGATAGGAGCTTTTTCTTGCAACAAAATTTGTGTAGCTTTCACTCTCGGATCTCTGTGAAATCTTTTTTGCATTATATTTTCATGTATAAAATTATCTATCGCCACAAAAATCATGCCCTGATGATGCGCCATAAAACTTTTGACAATGGCATTCTTTTTCCCAAAAGGCACCCTCTCCGGAGTGTAATCAATTGCCTCATACAATCCGTACTCTCCTTCTGCTCCTTCCTTTTTTAAAAATTCTATATTTTTCACAACCCCTTCTGGGTCAACAGAAATTGCCAAAATAGACCCGTAAGGAGCTACTACCTTGTCATGGGAAAGTCCTCTTTTCAGTCCCAAAATTGGAACACCAAAAGCCTTGTATTGATAGTTAAGGCTCATATCAAAGGCGTAAAATCCCGACTCAGAAATACCCCATGGAATACCCAATTTAACTCCATACTCTTTTTGCACTTTTGCCGCAAAAGAATAAGTCTCATCCAATAAAGTATTTTCATAATTTTTCATTATCAAAAGGGGCATAAAATATTCAAACATCGTCCCTGACCATGAAACCAGTCCTTTAGACCTATTCGCCCTTGTAAGCATCCTTCCTAATTTAAACCAGTGTTTCTTGTCAACTTCTCTTTTAGCAATGGCAATAAAGCTTGCCTGTCTTGCTTCAGAAGCAAGCAAGTCATAATAGGACTTAGTAAGCTTTTCTTCCTCTACATTGTATCCAATAGAAAAAAGTTGCCTCTTTTCATCGTACAAATGCTTGAACTCTGTCTTTTCAATTATATCTTCAATTTCCTGTTTTAATTTCAATATCCTCTCTTTTAACTCCTCAATTTTTTCAACAGCTCTCTGTATCTGTTTTATCTTAAATTCAGGCAGTCCTTCCTTCTTTGCTCTAAAAGTTTCCTCCAGATATTTCTCATACACTTTTTTCAGCTCTTCAAAAGAATTGCATTCATTAAAAATTTCTCCATAACCTCCCTCAGCATCTTCAAATCCCAGCCACGGCATAAATTCTCTAATCTCATTTTTAAATTTTTTTACAATATCTCTTAGTCTTTCCTCCTCTACCTCTTCTAAATCATCTAGAATTTTTTTCCATGCAAGAGGGTCTATATCCCCTTTTTTGAGAAACTCCTCAAAGAGACTCTCATCAATTCTTTCAATCTTCAGCATTCTGACAGTATCTTTTAAACCTCTTAAAAACTCCAAGTCAATAACAGGCTTATCTAAAAACTCTTCCAAAGCCTCTTTAACGGTAATCAAATATCCAACCAAATTACCGCTGTCCACCGTAGACACATAATAAGGTCTTAAGGGTTTAAGTGTGCGCGTGTCGTACCAGTTAAAAAGGTGTCCATTCCATTTTTCCATCTTTTTTATGGTATTTATAGTGTTTTCAATACGATCTACCATTTCACTGGTGGTTATGTACCCCAAATCCCTTGCACCAACAGTTGAAACAAGGTAAAGACCAATATTGGTAGGAGACGTCCTTTCTGCTATGCCGTTTGGAGGGTCTTCCTGAAAATTATCAGGCGGCAGGTAATTTTGAGCTTCTGTAACTGTATCTTCAAAAAATTTCCATGTCTTTCGCGCAATCAATCTCACCTCTTCTATATCCTCATCCAAAATAAATTTTATTTTGAGAAGGACAGGTTGACTTATGTAAAAAGCTACATAGGGTGAAAAAGCCCAGAGGAAAAATACTCCCACTGCAAAAATCAGAGCCCCAAGTTTAAAGTAAGCTGTTAAAAGGATTAATATCACTCCTTTTAGCAATACCACCCACATTCTTTTTACAAAGCTTATAAAATCATTTTTCAGCCTCTTTTCCATATCTGCAGCTGTTACCCATTCCAAAAGATTCCTCTTAGTTATGTACATCCTGCTAATAGTTCTTATTATGGCATCTGCCATAATATAGGCATTATATGGCAAAAAGATAAAATTAAGCAGTGCTTGGTAAAAAGCTACCTCAACTCCCGTTATAACTGCCCTATGCCTTTTTTCTAAATACTGCCTTAACTGACCTCTAAAAATCAAATCAAACAGAGTAAGTATCACAGGAAAAAACACAGTTAAAGCAGCAACCGCTACCCAGAATAGAGCACTTGCTGGCAAAGCTGAAAATCCAAGAAAAAGCATTACGATCAGAGAAATTGAAATTAAACTCCTCCTCAGATTATCCATAATTTTCCATTTAGTTATCAAAGAAAGAGGGTTTCTTATCAGTTCTCCTCTCCTGTTCCTTATTTTCGACCTCAAATAAGGCAAAAGTTGCCAGTCGCCTCTTACCCATCTGTGCAGCCTCATCATGTAAGAATTGTACTTTGCAGGAAATCCATCTATCAATTCAATATCTGTCACCAAACCGGTCCTCACAAAAGACCCTTCTAGAAGGTCATGGCTTAATATGGAATTATCCGGTATAGTGTCCTTCAAAAGCTCTCTAAATACGTCGACATCAAATATGCCTTTGCCCGTGTAAATTCCTTCACCGAATAAATCCTGGTATATGTCAGAAGTCGCTGTGGTGTATGGGTCTATACCTCCTTCTCCACCGTATATCTTAGAAAATAAAGAGGCGTTAGCGCTTTCTATATCAACGCCAATTCTGGGCTGAAGTAGACCATACCCCTCCACTACAATTCCCTCGTCTCTGTCAATTATGGCTCTGTTTAGAGGATGCAGCATTGCTCCCACTAACTTCTTAGCCGTATCTATAGGCAAATTTGTATCAGCGTCCAGCGTTATTACATATTTGATTCCAAGTTTAGACACATCATCGCTTACTATGTAAAATGTGGTATCCTTCTCCCCTCTTAAAAGGTCAACAAATTCCATTAAAGCTCCTCTTTTTCTCTCCCATCCCATCCAGCTCTTCTGCATTTCGTTGTAAATTCTTTTTCTGTGAAAATAGTAAAATACCTTCTCACCATTTTCGGCATACTTCTCATTCAATTTTTCAATCTCTTCTAAGGTCGCTTTCACTATCTTTTCATCTTCAGGCATCACTTCAAGGGGAGCATCTTTGAAATCCCCTAAAATTCCAAAGTATAGATTTCTTTCCCTGTTTGCGTGATAATACACCTCCAAGTTCTCCACAAGCTCTTTTGCCTTCTTCTCATCCGGCAAAAGAGAAGATATGACGACAAAGGTCTTGGCATCATCCGGTATTCCATCTTTTAATTCAATTTTCGGCAGCATTACTGGCTTAAAAATGTGCATTAACACCCAGTTAGTCATCTGAATAGAAATTTCACTTAAAGGAATAGCCAAAACCAAAGAAGATGCAAATAAGTTCCAAAAGCTACCCGTAAAATGGCGCAAATAACCAAGACTAATTATCTCGCCCAATGCAAAGAAAAGAATTATCAACCCAAAGTAGACAGTTGCCGGATTTTTCTGCCTTATCCTGTAAAAATCAAAAAATCTCCTCTTTTTATTGTTAAGCTTGCTCTCTAATATGCTTCTTCCTTTTCCTATGAGATAAAATCCTACGTGATTTATGTAACCCAGGTTTTCCCCCTGGTCAGCGACTTCCCTTGCGCATTCAACTGCCTTTTTGGCCACGTATGTCTCTGACACGTTGTAATACCTAGCCAACTTCTCTATTTCATGCCTGTAGTAATCTTTTGATTCGAAATCCATTTTTGGATAAGTACCATCAGGGTCCTGTTTTAAAACCTGTTCTACAGGGCTTAATGTCTCAAAAATCTCAGCCCAGTCCAATGAGGAGACTGTTTTTAAACTTACAATAGCATTACCTATTGATACCTGCCTTTTTGCCTGGAAATAGTGCGCCTTTTCAGCAATATCGTTTATGCTAGAATCATATTCCATGAGAATTTTCTCTAAGGTTTTTAGAATGTCTGAAGAATTGCTTCCTTCTCTCTTTATCCTGCTCACAAGATATTCTACAAACTGAAGAGGAAATCTGTCCACAACTTTTATATTGCTCTTTATTAGCTTCTTTACCTCTTCATAAGACATCTCTTTTTCCATCAATGCTGATAACATTTTTTCTGCCTTTTCCCTTTGAAGTCTTGATTCAACAATTTCCTCGCACACTTTTTTTATCTTTTCAATCAAAGCAATACGTATCATAAGGCTTAAAGCCCACAACTCAGAAGTAGTGAGCAAAGCCTTTTTCTGATATGCCTTTATGAAATTGATAATTCCCTTTTCCTCAATCTTTCCATCTGTGTGCAAAACAAGCTCAAAAGCCAAAGCATACACTCTAGGATATCCTCTAAAAGCCCCGTTTTTGAGAACTGGGAGCCCGGCATAGTATTTTTTGCTGAGGCTTTTCCTTATCTCTTTCACCTGTTCTTCAATTATATAGAAATTGTCCAAAAGCCATTCTTCTTCTTGAGAAATATATGTATCTTTCTCTTTTAAAAGATTGTTCAAACTCCTGTACACACTTTTTATGTACTCATAATTTTTATTCATTCTAGGAACTAAAAGAAAGGAAGCTCTGTTTCTATTTGCTATTACGTGATTCTGAGCTAATTCCTCAGCGTGCTTTTCCATTTCTTCTGAACTTAAGATTATATCGTCAAACTCTCTCATTGAATCATCTACTTCAATCTTTTTACTTTTTAAGAAAATCCCTGCCAAAAGTAATATCAAAACAAATACCGCATACCACAAGGCCCGTCAACTCCTCCTACATCGCAGTTTTTATGCTAAAAATATTATTCCCCCAAAATTAACTTTTTAAAGCAAAAAATAAAAGCCCCTTTAGTAGGGCTTTTCATTCCTCCCATACTTCTATATCTCTTAGCCACTTCGGAAAATAATTTTTAACTACTCCCTTTGCAACTCTGCCCCAGCCAGCTGGGAAATTTTCTGCTGTAAAAAGTATCCATCCATCTTCTTCGTCAAGTTCAAAGGTCTCTCCATTTAGATATTTTTCTCTCTGAAATTTGTCAAGCTCTAATACCCTTTTAATCTGGCTTGGCTTTAATCCCATAGCCAACCAGTGAGAAGGTTCAAATCGATTTTTTTTGAGCTCTCCCATAAGCCAGCCATGCCTGTAAATCCTTATGCCTTTTAATTCCGGCAGATCCAAAGGCACATGATACACAAAGTTATTGTCTACTTGAAGATTTAGTATCTTAAAATCTAAATCGAGATATTTATCTGCAAACTGATAAAAAAGCTCTAATTCTTTTTGATGTTTCTTTTTCTCAACTTTTCTCTTAAAATTTACATTCACATCTTCTCCATTCTTTTTGAGCTTTGCGATGAAATGTCCCTCTCCCCTTACCTTGTGAGGCCATAGCCTCATGCATTTTTCAAGTTCTTTAGGGCCGTCCACCCACTCGGGATGCCCTTTATCAAAAAAGTGACTTAACTCGCTTTCTACTACCTCAAATTCCGGGTTTTCTTCTAAAAACTTCTTTATGACCCCTTCGTTTTCTTCAGGCGAAAAAGTGCAGGTAGAATATACCAATATCCCCCCTCTTTTAAGCAAAGGTGCTACGCTTCTCAAGATATTTCTCTGAGTTATAGAACAGCTCAATACATTATTTAAAGACCATATTCTCCTAGCAGCGGGGTCTTTTCTAAACATTCCCTCTCCAGAACAAGGCGCATCTACTACTATTTTGTCAAAATACCCTTCAAAAGCTTGAATTAACCTCTCTGGCCTTTCATTTAAGAGAACTATATTTCTTATTCCCATTCTAGCCACATTTTCTTCTAAAGCCCTTATCCTCTTTCTATCTATCTCATTTGCCACAATAAGGCCTTCATCCCCAATTTTAGATGCAATGTGAGTAGTCTTTCCTCCCGGGGCAGCGCTCACATCCAAAATTTTCTCACCAGGCTTGGGATCTAATACCTCCACTACAGCCATTGCAGTAGGCTCTTGTATGTAATAAAGTCCTAACACATGGTACAAGTGATTCCCTGCTTTTTCTTCTTTTTCATAGTAAAACCCTGTTGAACACCACGGAATGGGTTCTATCTCAAAAGGCGCAATTTTTTTAAAATTTTCCACATCAATTTTCAAAGTATTTACTCTCAATCCCTTTTGAGGCTTTTTCTCATACTCCTTCAAAAAGGCTTCGTACTCTTCCTTTAAAAGCTCCTTCATCCTCTTTAAAAACTCTTCTTTGACCGGTACTTTCATCTCTTATTACCCCTATTCTTAAAACTTTATAGTTTCACCATCATTTTCAGCAGATATAATCATATCCCTTGCCTGTGTTATAGCAGGCATAAACCTGTACATCAAAGCTGTCTGATGTATTAGTCCTTTCTTTTTTGCACTCTCCATTATATCATAGGTTTCCTTACTGTTTACCCCTATAGGCTTTTCAAGATACAAAGGTATACCTTATTTTCTACAAAATCTACAAAATAATTATAGCACTAAAATATTTAAAAGGTAGCTTCTAACGCTACCTTTAGACTTATAGAGTTTCTCAGTCTACCTTTCCTATATACAGGCTGCCTCTTTTTTATCTTCTTCACTTTTTTCTATAAACTCAGAAATTATCGGCCCAATCTTGTCTATATCCACCAGAAAAGCGTCATGCCCCTGAATAGAAGAAATCTCTTCAAAGCTTCCTCTGCCCCCTACTGCATTTAGCTTCTTAATAAATTCAATCATATATTTTGAGGGAAAAATCATATCCGTATCTATCCCAATCATCAATACCTCTGCCTTAATTCTTTTTAAAGCAGCTTTCAAGCTCCCGTAGGGTTTTGTTATGTCGTGATCATTCATAGCCCACAGGATGTAAAGATATGAGTTAGCATCAAAGCGGTTTATAAAGGAAAGGCCGTGGTAATCCAGATAATTCTCTACCTCAAAATTCATTCCATTTTTTGCCCTTCCAAATCTCACGTCAAAAAGTTCACCGCTTTTATAAGTAATCATTCCCAGCATTCTAGCAGTGCTCAAACCTTTATGAGGTTTTTCAGGTTTATCGTAATAATCTCCTCCGTAAAAATGCGGGTCATTCAAAACAGATTGTATGCCAACGTAATTATAGGCTATGTTAAGAGGCGTTAACTTATAATCCGCAGCAATTACAACAGCTTTTTTAACAATATCTGGATATGTCACTGCCCACTCCAGTGCCTGCATTCCCCCCATAGACCCCCCTATCACAACCTTTACTTCATCTATCCCTAGATAGTCCAAAAGCAATTTCTGCACTCTTACCATATCCCTTATATTAATTTTAGGAAACTTAAGCCCATACGGTTTTCCTGTAGAAGGATCTATAGATGAGGGTCCTGTTGTACCATAGCAGCTTCCGAGAAAATTAGAACATATTACAAAGTATCTCTCTGTATCTATATACTTCCCCGGACCAATCAAACCGTCCCACCAACCAGGATTGTTCTTCCCCGGATGCACTCCAGCTGCATGGGCACTGCCACTTAAAGCGTGTTCTACAAGTATTACATTGTCCTTTTTTTCATTCAATTGCCCGTAAGTTTCATACACAATTGTAAGCTCTTTAAAGCCATAACCGCTTTCCGTAGTAAAAACAGGATCCCCTTTTAAAGTAACTTTTTTCTCTTCTACTATCATTCCCATCCCCCCTTACTTTTGAGAACTGTAAAGTGCAAAATCCAGGTCTTCAAGAATATCCTCTATATCTTCAAGGCCAATAGAAAGCCTAATCATATCCTCAGTAACGCCTGAAGCCAATTGTTCTTCTTTTGAAAGCTGCTGATGGGTGGTGCTAGCAGGATGTATGACCAAAGACCTTACATCTCCTATATTTGCAAGATGGGTGAATAATCTTAAGTTCTCTATAAACTTTACCCCTGCCTCAAAGCCTCCTTTTATTCCAAAAGTCAAAACTCCACCCTGCCCTTTTGGAAGATATTTTTGAGCAAGCTCATAATAAGGGCTTGACTTAAGGCCAGGATAGTTTACCCAGCTCACAAGAGGATGAGAAGCCAGAAATTCTGCCACGCGAAGTGCATTATAACTATGCCTTTCCATTCTGAGTGCAAGTGTCTCAAGCCCTTGAACGAACAAGAAAGCGTTAAAAGGCGAAAGAGCCGCCCCCAAGTCTCTTAAAAGCTGCACTCTTGCTTTGACTATATAAGCCCTCTCTCCAAACTCTTTCACATACCTTATCCCGTGGTAAGAGGGGTCAGGTTCTGTAAGCTCTGGAAACTTGCCATTCGCCCAATTAAATTTTCCAGAGTCCACAATTACACCTCCGATAGAAGTACCATGCCCTCCTATAAACTTTGTGGTTGAGTGGACTACTATGTCTGCGCCAAATTCTATAGGCCTTGAAAGATATGGAGTTGCAAAAGTATTATCTACAATAAGGGGTATACCTGCATTGTGAGCAACTGATGCTATTTTTTCTATATCAGCCACATCAATTTTGGGATTGCTAATTGTCTCTACGTATAAAGCTTTGGTCTTCTCCGTTATTTTTTCTCTAAAATTTTCAGGGTCACTTGGATCTGCAAACTTCACATTTATACCGAATTTCTTAAGGGTAGAGGCAAAAAGGTTATAAGTCCCGCCGTAGAGATTCGTAGAAGCTACAATCTCATCTCCAGCCCCTGCAATATTTGTAACAGCTATAGTTATAGCAGCCTGCCCTGAAGCTACTGCCAGCGCTCCTACTCCCCCTTCTAATGCAGCCATTTTCCTTTCAAAAGCGTCTACAGTGGGATTCATCATCCTCGTGTAAATATACCCGTCTTCCTTTAGAGAAAATAAGTCTGCTGCATGCTGCGTGCTCTTAAAGGCAAAGGAGGTAGTTTGGTAGATTGGCAGCGCTACTGCACCAGTAGTAGGGTCAGGTTCCCATCCCTCATGAATTGCTATAGTAGAAAAACCGTATTTTCTCTTCATTCTTCCTCTCCTCTCTCCTAAATTTTTACATTACTTCTACCAAGTTTTCAAACTCGCTTTTCTCTTTGAAATTTTCTTCAGGCAAAACCTTAAAAACAGCCTCCAGTACAGCTACTTTTTCTAATTGCTCTTTTAACCCTTCCACTGTCCCGTTTACTTTCACTATAGCGGTAAAACTATTCCCACCAAATGATGACTTTTCAATAGATACCCAGTTTCTTTTTATAAGCTTTAAAACCTCTTTTAAGCCATATACATTGTCTTTTTTGAGCTTCAGCCTTATATAAAAGGTATCAGTAAAACTTTCTTCTCTAAAATTGACTCCTGTGACTTCAGATTTACTGCCCAGTTTATAATTGATAAGTATATCTATCAGATCAGCAACTATTGCATCTCCAGTGGGAAGTTCCCCTGCCCCTCTTCCTATAAAGACATATTCCCCGAAGCTACTTCCCCTCAGTATTATTGCGTTATTGACCCCTTTCACTTTTGAAAGCAAACTATTTTCCGGAATTAAAGTAGGCTCCACTCCTGCCGAAATATAATTTTTAAATTTCTTTGCCCATGCAAAAAGTTTAAACTCATACCCCAATTCTTTTGCTCTTTCTACGTCTTCCTCTTTGATTTCCTCTATCCCCTTCCGAGGTATAATTTCTACCGGGACACTTACGCCAAAGACTCTTTTTACAAGTATGCCAAGCTTAAAAGTTGCGTCAAAGCCTTTCACATCGTAATCAGGGTTAGCCTCAGCATAGCCCAATTCCTGGGCTTCATTAAGAGCTTCTTTATAGCTTTTGCCTTCTCCCATCTTTGTGAGAATGTAATTAGTAGTCCCGTTTACAATGCCACCAATGAAATCCATCTCATCTGTAATTTTTAGCCTGTCTATCTGATGAAGTATAGGTATGGCTCCACCTACACTGGCTTCGCACCTTAAGTACACCCCTTTTTCTGCTGCAATGCTCCCAAGCTCTTCTCCGTACTTTGCGATAAGCTCTTTATTTGCCGTAATCACATGCTTGCCAGAGAGAAGTGCCTTTTTGACATACTCATAAGCAGGAGAAATTCCGCCTATAGCCTCTATCACCACCTTTATCTCTTCATCCTCCAAAATCTCCCGAGGATCATTAGTCAAAAGCCCTGCTGCATCGACTTTTCTCTTTTTGTGCAAATCCTTCACAAGCACTTTCTTTATCTCCGGATAAAATCCCGTACTCTCCTTGATATATCTCCCTCTATAATTAACTATTTTAAATACTCCTGTCCCAACAGTTCCAAGTCCCATCAACCCAATCTTTACCCTCATTTTGCACCTCCAGAAAAATTTTTAGGCCCTCTTCAATGAGAAGAGGGCCTAGTAATCACAATTACTCGGCCTCTCCTCTCATCTCTCAGGCTGGGTAACCCCAACCTGCAGGAATTGGCACCAAGCACTTACGTGCCGGTTGCCGGGTTTCATCGGGCCAGTCCCTCCACCACTCTTGATAAGAGGATTGAGCCATTTTATTAAATTTTGCGCGTTGTAATCTATGTTATCACTTTGAAACTCTAAAGTCAAGAACTTTTTTTGTACTCTTTCTTAAATTTTTTCAAGGATACGAAAAAGATTTCCAAGCATAAGCTTCTGCTTTACTGTATTATTAAATTTTTAAATTGCAAAACAACATAATATACTAGCAAAAGAAATTGTATTCACCCAGTATAAAAGCTTACTTTTCATTTTAACAATATATAAATCAATTACAGGCTTAAAGCCCGTTCCAAGTAGCTCTAATGCAAAAATAAAGACAAATACTTTAAAAGCCCTAATGAATACTTCCTTTATATTCTCATCTGCCTCAACATCCTTGGTAAGCTCACCCATCCCACTTTCTCTTTTTGCAAAAAATGTTCCTATCAATCCTAGAGCTAAAATTGCAATTATTATATCCAGCACCTATTAATCGTGCAAGATAAAAAAGTCAGCATGCAATTTAGATACAACAATAGTAGCCAATGGTTCTCCTACAGGCGTTAAAGCAGCACCAAAACCTATGGAGAAACAAGCAATGACAAATTAAATTTATTTTATTTTTTCTAGAAAGAGGCAAATAGTTTACCACCTCAACCAAAACCAAAGATGCAATTATTGCTGTGATAATACCTGACATAAGCCCAAGAACAACAATTATAATAAAAGCAAAAAGTCTCAAAGATATTTCATCAGTAATCTTTTCCACGCAGTTAAGTCTATATAATTGTGTAAAAAGGGGTTGAGCCATTACCCACCCTCTATCCCGAAAATAGAACACTGCCGAAAAAGACAAAAAAACAATAACTATATAAACCCTATAGCATTCCGCTTCAAAAAAATTACTCTATAGGTCTTACGAGGCATTGTGTTAAATTGTGTATACAAACCTTACACTGCATTCTCCACGGTGACTTTTAATCCTAATGCCTCTAATTTCTTGATGGACTGTTTCACAATTATTTCTTTCTTACGTTCTTCGTAATAGTTTACTCCTAACTCATTATATCTCC
>Ga0224486_100039_pt1:30000-72079 | contig 72079 bp, 73 predicted proteins | sample TexhydDE_CT_test_FD_172013 | JGI IMG/M metagenome (GOLD analysis project Ga0224486, IMG submission 172013) | Fracking water microbial communities from deep shales in Oklahoma, United States - hydraulically fractured wells DE_CT_test ... | reverse complement strand
CTTTGTTGATGGTCAGCATGTATATTCCTCCTACTATTTGTGTAAAAAAAAGAGGATCCTGTTTGGAAAGGATCCTCTTTTGAAGAGATTATACTTGAACAAGTTATACTTTGTCAACAGTCTGAGCGTCCTTGTCTTATGACAAGGACGCCTGTTTTTCATTCGACTTCGAGATGCTCTAGAGTATTAAAAAGTCAAATTGTTATCATGGTTTATGTTACATAGAACTCTCTGGTCTATCTTTTTCAATTAGTCAACCTCTTAGTTTCTTCAGTTTAAGAGTATCTGAATAATTTATTTTTTGCACTCTAATACAAAATCCCCACTATGCACGCCGTCGTCTTCCTTGGAATCATCAGGCCAGTATCGAGCACTCTTACTTTATCAGCTATGCCCAGCAGTTCAACGTAGATTTTATTCACACTGATGTGTAAATCACCGTATCCAGGAGAAAATCTCATCGTAAGCTTGCTGTTGTTTTGCTTTTTAAACACATCCTCAAAGCTGTCGTTGAGCTTTTCTAAGGCTTCCGAGCCCCATGCATCAAGGAGTGCTGCTTCAAGTGTGGAAATATGCGAAAGTCTTTCGATCTCTTCGTCGATTTCCGCACCAAGCGTGGAAACGCAGATGAGAAAAGTTTCGTAAGTTTTGTAAATCCCCGGCACTGCATTTTCTGGAAGCTGGTGTTTTTTGAAAACTTCCCAATACACCACCGGTCTTGCAATATCAAGCCCTCTCAGGTATATCCTGTTGGCAACTTCCATCAAAGTTTCATCGTTCAGAATCTTCGAATAAACCGCCCCTGCTCGTGCAAGGAAGATTTTCTTGGGTGGCATGTACTGGTATTTTTCTGGAATGAATATTTTCAATCCAGACACCTCCGGCATTTAACATTGAGTATTTACGCGAAAAGGTGTAAAATATATGTAGTAAATGCATCTTCATTTTATAATATCACAAAATCTCGCCAAGTTAAGATTCAAGATTTTTACTTAAGTCAGGAGGTTCTGTCGATGAATAAGCCCGTAGGTGTTGAAAACCCCGAAATTTGCAAAGTCTGTGGTGGAAAGTGTTGTAAAACATACCCTGGACTTGCGACACCTGAAGATTTTGGGGCACCAGATATTGAAAAACTCAGAGAAAATCTGTTCGAAGCCTTATCTTCAGGTAGATGGACAGTTGATTGGGTAAATCAAGAAGAAGGGCTATATTTCGTTCGACCTGCCGTTAAAGGATTTGAGAGTAGTGTTTTTGACCATAGATATTCAGGTGAATGCACGTTTTTGACACCAACCGGCTGTGAGCTTTCATTTGAAAACCGTCCAGAAAGTTGCAGGATGTTAGTCCCAAAAATTGATGAGAGATGTGACCCTCAAGGTTACACGCGAACTGTGGTGGCACAGCATTGGAAGGAATACTACAATATTTTGATTGATGTAGCTGTCGAGATAGAAAATGCTAATTTCTAAAAGGTTTCTAAAAGGGGGGGAGGGTATGAAGAGCGTAGTTATTTTCTATTCTCTTGACGGACATACAAAGTTTGTTGCCGAGTTATTGGCACAGGAATTAAAGGCAGATTTAGTTGAACTTGAACTGGTAAAACCTTTTCCAACGAAAGGGTTCAGGAAATATTTTTGGTGCGGTAAATCTTCGGTCTTCAGAGAAAAACCTGCACTGAAAACTAAAATTCCGAACTTACAAGAATATGACCTGATAGTAATCGGCACACCTGTGTGGGCAGGAAATTGTGCCTCGCCAATTAATACGCTATTGTCTATCATAAGTAATGCTCAGAAGCTTCAAGGCAAGAAGGTAGGTATGCTTATCACAAACAGTGGTGGAAGTATAAAAGGGTGTGTGAAACGGGTCAAAAAAGTTTTATCAGAAAACGAATTCTTAGAACCTCTATACTTCGTTAATCCATCAAAAGATAACAAAGATGAAATCCTCAAAAAGATACGAGAGTGGGTCCAGTCTGTAGACTTAGGGTAAAGTTTTTAGTTAACTACCATTTTACCTAATTGTATTCCCATTACAATCTATGGCTACAATTAATGGGAAATCTCTTACGGTGATTTCATAAATTGCTTCTGGTCCGAGTTCTTCAAATGCAACGATTTTCCAATCTAATATTTTTTCCGATAGATATGCAGCACAACCACTCGGTGCGACTAAATATGGTGCTTTGTATTTTTTTATAGTCTCTATTGCCTCTTGCATTCTTTCTCCTTTACCAATAGTTGCAATTACACCTTTTGAGAGGGTGTATTCTAAGAATTTATCCATCCTTTTTGATGTTGTTGGACCTATTACCATCCTACCATTGGAAAATGTAGGACCCGCGTAGAAGATAATCTTACCATATAGAGATATTGGCAGTTTGCCTGTTTCTCTTTCTTCTTCGATAATCCTTTTATGCGCTGCATCACGCATTACTAATAGAGTTCCAGAATAGTAAAACGATTCTCCTGCCTTCAAATTGCGTAAATCGCAGAGAGCAATTTTATCTATTTTATTCATTGATAACCACTCTCCCTGTGCGTGAGAGGTAGCAATCCACACTTATCGCGATGGGAAGTGTTGCTATGTGAGTAGGATAAGCGTATACCTTAACGCTTTGACAAGTGGGTCCAAAGCCCAGTGCCTGAACGCCGATGTGGAGTTCGTTTATGAGCGAATGTAGTTTTTGTGCTAAATCATCGTACCTTTCAAGATAAGGCAATTTGGGAAAATATTCATCTGTAAACAAGGCAAACCTTGAGATAAGTATGGCCATATCAGCTGTTCCACCGATTCCTATACCAACGTTAATTGGAGGGCAAGCATTTGGTCCGTTCTTTAAAATATGCTGGACCACGATGTTGATTACATCGTCCTCAGTAGATGATGGCGGTATCATGTAAAGTGCAGATAAGTTTTCGCTTCCTCCACCTTTGGCAATCATCCAAATTTCTAATCCATCAGAAGTTTCAACTTCAAACTCATGAATTATTGCTGGTAAATTATCACCCTTGTTCTTTCTTAAATAAAGTGGATCCAAAACTGTACTTTTTCGGTAGCCATTCTTTTCGTAAGTATCTTTAACAACTCTGAACAGAGTTTTTTGTAAAGATTCCTCAAGCGACAGGTTGTAAGGTTTAAATACAAAGAACTCAACAATTCCGGTGTCTTGACAGAGTGGTATTTTCTTTTCTTTTGCAATCTTTATATTTTCTCTGATTTCATTTGCAAAGGGTCCTGTGTAACTTTCAAAAAGCCGTTGGGTATTCGGATTGAGATTTGTGTTGATTTCTTCTAGTTTTTCCTGAACTTTTTCGTATATATTTTGACTTTTGATAATTTTCATATATTCCTTCCTCCTGAAACTGGATGATATCATAGGTGTTCTTCATGAACCTCGGGAATCACCAATTCAACGTTTTCTATTGTGACATTTTTTATCCATTTTTCGCTTTTGATTCTGAAAAGAACGATAACGGCTTTCACGATTTCATCAGACAAAGTTAGGAAATAGACCCATGGAAGCGATAGTTTCAATACAAATGCACCAAGGAAAGTAAGAGGAATGCCAATAGCCCACAGTGTAAGTGTTTCGAGAATGAATGCAAATTTCGCATCACCACCTGCTCGTAATATACCAACAACCCCAACACCGTTGAAAGATTTTATAGGTGCTCCGATGACCATAACCCACATGATTGCGGTAAGCATTCTTTTTGTCACAGGGTCTATCTTAAAAGTTGGAAGTAATAAATAGTATACCCCAATAATTACAAGTGCGGATGCCAAACCCATTACGGAGTTAATAATTAACATCCTTCTGCTGAACTTGTGAACCCTATCATATTCAAGCCTCCCAATCATTTTTCCAACCATCACAGATGCTGCTATGACCAAACCAAAAGTTATTGTCCAAACGTAGTTTTCAAAGGAAGATAGAATGTTTCTTGCAGCGTAGACACGAACTCCCATACGTCCAAAAATAATTCCATATGTAGTCATACCCAAAGACCAGGATATTTCATTCAAAGTTGTGGGCGTTGCAAACTCGAAGAATTTCTTTATAAAATTTCCGTCAATGTGTGAGAAAGTAAAGCTGTATGGAACTCTTAAAAAGGTTGCACGTATTATCTGATAGATTGGGATAAAAAACCTTGCGATAGTGGTCGCAACTGCTATCCCCAGTAATCCAAGTTTCGGAAAGCCCAGTAAGCCGTGAATAAGTGTGTATGCAAGAAAAATTTGCAACGCTGTGCCAAAAATGTAAGATTCCATAGGTATCAAGGCAAGCTCAATCCCGCGAAGAAGGGTTCTGAACGATATTTCTAAAGCCAAGCCAAAGTATGATATCGAGATGATTCTAAGAAATGGAACAGAATTCTGTATCACAGACTTATCATTTGTGAAAATGGCTGAAAAGAATTCAGGAAAGAAAAAAGTAAAAACGAAGAACGCAAGCGCTATTATTAAGGAGGAGTAGATCATGAGAGTTGAAGCACGTCTTATACCTTCTTCATCCTTTTTACCCCAGTATTGAGAGACAAAAATAGCTCCTCCGGTATTCAGACCGAATAGAAAAAGTATGACGAGGAAAGAACCTTGATTTGCAATCCCGTTTATGGTAACTTGCTTTTCTCCCATTTGTGATAAGAAGATAGTAAGGATGAATGTACCCGTGTTAGCAATGAGATTCTCCACTGATACCGGAATGGCTATTTTAAGAATATCTTTGACAGTGTTACTCATATGTTATCGTCTCACCCCGCGTGTATAAATGAGAATTTCTTCATTTTGTTCGAAAAACGAAGTTATCACTTCCTATTTTACCATAGAGAGTGTATAATTCAATGTGAGTGAGGAGGTATGGAGAGAATGATAAAGAAATATGACCTTGGGGTATACCGGTGGGCACTTGTGACAGGTGCTTCCTCTGGAATTGGCAGAGAATTCGCTTTTCACCTTGCCAAAAGAGGACTTAACTTAATACTCACTGGAAGAAACTTGAGAGCGTTGACAGAAACGGCAGATGAGATTCACAAAATCTCGAATTCAAGTGTTGTTATTTTGCAAGCAGACCTTACGAAAGATTTGGATATGATTCTCGATAATACTTCACGGTTCAATATTGATTTGCTCGTAAATAATGCTGGATTTGGACTTTACGGTGATTTCTTCAGCAATAGTCTTGATGATTATGTCCAGATGATAGAGTTAAACATCTCTTCGTTAACGAAATTAACTCATTACTACGGAAGTGAAATGGCAAAAAGAGAATGTGGTGGGATAATAAATGTCGCATCAGTTGCGGGTTTCTTTCCAATTCCTCATTTGGCAGTGTATGGTGCAACAAAGGCTTATGTTTACAACCTTTCAATGAGCTTGTGGGCTGAGTTGAAATCCAAAAATGTTCACGTTTTGTGTGTTGCTCCCGGTCCCACTGAGACAAAGTTTTTCGAAAGGGCAAAGATGGAAACTAACGGTAAGTTAATGAAACCTGAACTGGTAGTAGCTGGTGCACTAAGGGCATTCGAAAAGGGTAAGCCCTTATACATTCCAGGCTTTGGTAACAAGATGACTTACTATTTTGTCAGGAAGTTTTTTGGTGATAAGTTTATAGCGGAGTTCCTGGCTAAGTATTTTTAATGTAAGAATACTTAAACCTCGAAGGTGTGAAAAATGGTAATCTCAAGTAAAGATGTGAAAACCATATACTTTTGTCCAAGAAAGGCAAAGTTTGAAATAAGACACAGGGAAAGAAATAAAAAATCCCTATTGTCTGTTTCTAACTTTCAAACAGACGCTTTTGGTTGTATTCTCGTTGCTGAAGTTGACGAAATCGTTTCTGAAAACCCACTTGTCGTGAAGATATTGAAAACTGGAAAAAAGCTTTCTGAATACCATATGCTTGAAAGTGCGTTCGTTGGATATGTCATTGAGAGCAACGGAAAAAAGTTGGATGCGATAATAATTGAGAGCCCTTATTACAGTGTTTCTGTTAACTGGAAACCATACGTTAGTAGAATGCTTTCCATGATAGGGAGTTTCTGTGAAACAGATGAATTCAGGGTAATGAAGACTCACTTATGTCGAACGTGCCCATTTTCTCCAGAATGTTTCAAGGAAATTGTCAATTCAGAAAGTTTAACATTTTTACACGGTGTAAAAGAAAAGACCTTAGAGAAATTGAATTCGTATGGTATTAACACATTAAAAGATGTAATAAATATGAACCCAATAGTTGAGCAACTGCTTGGGAAGGAAAAAGCTAAACGGCTTGCTGTCCAAGCCAAAAGTATCATAGAAAATAGACCTATACTTATTAGACCTGTCCCGAAGATTTCCGAAGGGTTATATCTCGATATTGAAAGTTATACTCCGTTAAATTTTGATTATCTTTTTGGAATACTGGATGATGGTGTTTATATACCATTTTTGGCTTCAGACCCAAGTTCAGAGTCCAATGTCTTTAAAGAAGTTGTTAATTACATTTCCAAGACAAATAAGCCGGTTTACCATTTTCATAACTACGAGATAAATAGGTTTAAAAAACTGGCTCGGAGATATAACGTTGAACTGTCCAAAAACTTTTTTAATCGATTTATCGATGTGTACAAGCTGTATATCGACCACGTAGCCCTGCCAGTTCCTTCTTATTCACTCAAGAGTATAGCAAGGTACTTTGGCTTTAATTGGCGCACGCAGTTAAACGGTCAGCTTGTGGTTCACTCTTACGCAGAATATCTAACAACTGGAGATAAAAGGATACTCCAAGAGATACTGACCTACAACGAGGACGATGTGAGAGCTACGGAATTTATCTTGAAAAAACTGATAGAAATTATTGCTTGATTATAAAAAGATATCTTTGGTTTAAGAAGTACTAGCAAGGTTCGAAATTCAGTTAAATGAGGTATCAGAAAGAAAGCCCAAGAGAGATGTAGAAATACTGAGGTGAAAAGTTGAATTGGAATTCCGGATCCCCAAATAGATAAAAGAGTCTTACTCCAGTTTCAGCCGTTAGGAACAAAACATTAAGACCTGCGCCTAATTTACCATAGATACCGAGTGTGCCATTTTGCGAAAAGTTCATCACGTTACCGACGGTCGTATAAGCAGCACCACGTACGTATAAAAGCCCAAGTGGCAGCTTCAGGTTCAAACCAAACATCAGCTCGTTCACATCGAACTGTGATACCATACTAAATTCCTGAGTTTCAAAATCATATGAGCCAACTGGATACATCAGAGTGAGTATTCCTGCATCGAATCTTCCATACAAAGCGTAAACCTGGTCTTGCAGATTTTCAGCCTGAACACCTATGAACGAAAATCCTGCCGCTGCCATCACCAAAACAACCATCAGTAACAACTTCCTCACCATAGTTCCCTCCCTTTCGTAATTTGATAAAACATAAATGTTCGAAACCTCTCACACGTCTCCAATAGTTTTGACATGTTCACTATCAAAATCGTTCAAAAATTTTTATGAAAATTATGTTACTCCATCTGTGAGGTGCTTTATAACCTCTTCCGGTGCCTCTATAACCGGACTATGACCGATATCTTTCAGCACTATCAACTTACCTTGTGGAAAAGCCTCCGCTGTTTTCTTCATACTTTCGTAATCGAGTATAACATCTTTATCACCGTAAATTACTACAACAGGTACTTCTACCAAGAATGCTTTATCTGTGTAGTTATAATCTGCAAGAGCTTTTGCATTACCTATGAATGCTTTCTTTGCCATTCTTAGAGCATCTGATGTTATTTTATCAAAGAACTTTTCATCATCGTAATTCGGAGCGTTCATCATCAAAGCTCGTTTAATCATATCTGGGTTTTTTCTGTAAACATCTACAATTTTGTAAGCCGATTCATCGTAACGAGGCATACCAAATATCGGTGCTGGATCGACTAGTATCAATTTAGCTAAGTTTTTGGGATGTCTTACAGCGTAACCCATGGCGACTGCCCCACCTAAAGAATGACCAAGCAATATGAAGTTTTTTATTCCAAGGGTATCAACAAACTTTTCCAAGGCATCAACGTATTTTTCGATACTTACATCCCCCGGAAGCTCATCCGAAAAACCAAAGTTCGGCAAGTCAAGTGCGTAAACCGTGAACTGGTCTTTGGGAATCTTTTGTATGAACGGCTCAAAGAATCTGGAAGAAGCAAAATTTCCATGGACTAATACAACTGGGATATTTCCGTTTCCATGTTTAATATAGTGTATTCGTCCAACGTGGGTTTGAACAAACGTTCCAAAAGGTCTTCTGGATTTTTTTAGATACGCTATAATAGCGTTGAGGTAATTCATTCTGAACATCTTTACGTAGAAACTTATTCCCAAAGGCATGAACAGAACCACAAAAATCAGTAAAGCACCGAAAATAATAGTAAGTGAAAAGTTTGACCTGCTAAACAAAAATGGCATGGCAACGTAAATAAGTGCTCCGTAGAAAGGACCATCTACCGACGCCATACCACCTATAACGGATATAGCTAGCAAGTCGAGAGACTTTGCTATTCCAAAATCACTCGGGGCTATATAACCAATAACATGTGCATAAAGTGCACCAGCTATACCAGCGAACATGGAACCAATCGCAAAAGCAAGGACTTTGTACCAAGCAATATTTACACCCATCACAGATGCCGCAGTTTCATTCTCTCTAATCGCCATCCAAGCACGTCCGGTCTTGGAGTTTATTAGCCTATCAGCAACAACGTAAGCAACGAATAAGAAAGCAATTACTAACAAATACTTTTCTACATCGGAATTCCATAAGAATGGAAAAGGTATGTTCCTTATCCCTGCATGACCACCTGTAATGTGTTCAAGGTAACTGAAGAGTTGTTCAATAGCAACAACAAACCCCATTGTTGCGATAGCAAGGTAAAAGCCTGACAATCTGAGTGCAGGAAAACCTATTAAAATACCAAAGATAAAAGCTGTTATTCCACCCAATAGGATTCCAAAAACAATGGGGATGTTATAGTGCATAACAAGCAGAGTTGAAGTGTAAGCACCTATGCTCATAAAGGCTGCGTGACCTATCGATATTTGCCCTGAATATCCCATAATCAAGTTTAAACCTAATGCGGCGAGCGCGTAAATTCCTACAAGGCTAAGTATGGTAATTATGAAAGCACTTTTTAGTAGCAAAAATGGCAACAACGCTAGTATTAACCAAATCCAAAACATCAAGCTCGCCTCCTTACTCTTCTTCCAAACAAACCATTCGGGAAAAAGACCAAGACCATTACTATGATAACCAACGAAATCGATGCCTTAAAACCTTCAGAAATGTAATTACCCACGATTTTCTCTATGACACCTAACAGCAAGCCACCGAAAACTGCCCCAGCAAATGTCTCAAACCCGCCCAACACGGCAGCTGTAAAACCTTGTATTTGATAGAATGTAAGCATTGTTGGTGAGACAAAAACTTTAGGTGCAGCAATTACTCCAACCAGCGCAGCCATAGCTGTTCCAAAAGCCCAGGAAAATGCTAGAATTGACCCCACATTTATACCCATGTAGCCTGCAACTTCTTCGTTTTCCGAAACCGCACGAACGGCGATACCAAACTTGGTAAACTTAGTAAACAAAGCGATAACAATCGAAATCACAGCAAGGATAGAAAATACTAGTATGTCCTGCCTGCGGATAACCATTATTCCAAAATCTCCCCTTATTACATAAGGAGCCCCTGATATAAGTTCAGGGAACGACTTATATTCAGTTCCCCAGATTTGGACAGCCAACCCTTCCAAAATCATGAGTATTCCAAATGTAACGATAAGCATTGAACCGTGAGAAAGATGTCTTATAGGTCTCAAGGCGTAGCGTTCTACCAAGATACCCATAAGTGCAGCAAATATTATTCCTAATGCTATGGAGACAAATATGTTGAGCCCAATTGAAGAACTTAACCACCAAATTACGTAAGTCATGAACATCCCCATATTTCCATAAGCGAAATTCATAACACCGCTCACTTTATACATCATGACAAGCCCTATAGCGACTAATGAATACATAGCACCTGTTGAAAGGCCAAGAAGTATTTGGTTTATCACTTTCTAACACCCCCAAGATATTTCTCGCGAACAACTGGGTTATCTTTAAGCTCTTCCGCATTGCCAGAAAGTGCCACTCTTCCGTTTTCTAAAACATAACCATAATGTGCAATGCTGAGAGCTACGGAAGTGTTTTGTTCTACAAGTACAATTGTGATTTTCAAAGAATCGTTGATATGTTTTATTACTTCTGTAATTTTCTCAATAACGATAGGAGCCAATCCAAGTGACGGCTCATCGAGGAGCAAGTATTTAGGATTTGCCATCAGGGCTCTTGCAATTGCCAACATTTGTTGTTCTCCACCCGACAAAGTACCTGCTATTTGGTTGAGCCGTTCTTTTAAAAATGGAAAGATATCAAAAACAAAGTCAAAATCTGGTCTCCTGTTTGTGTAGGCCCCTGCCAAAAGGTTTTCTTTTACGGTCATTTGATAAAATATCCCTCTACCCTCTGGACACAACACAATTCCCTTCTTTACTCTCATATGAACAGGTAGAGCATCTATGGATTCGTTTCCAAGGATTATCGTTCCACTGTATTTGACACTTCCAACAATAGCCTTTAATGTTGAGCTTTTTCCTGCTCCATTGGCACCAAGAATGGCAGTTACTCTACCCGATGGAATATTCAGATCTATACCTTTTACGGCATGAACAGGTCCATACCAAACATTAAGTCCCTTGATTAGAATGTCCTTAGCATCCGTTGGCTGAAAAGGTTTCATCATTTTCACCTCTCTGAACCATTATTGGGCGGTTGCCGTACCTGAACCAAGGTACGCTTTTATAACTTCTTCGTTATTTATAACCTCTTGAGCGGACCCTTCTGCAATCTTTTTTCCAAAGTTAATTACAGTTATTCTATCCGATATATCGAGCACCATGCGCATATCGTGTTCAATGAGAAAAACAGTAATCCCCCTATCTTTTATCTTAATGATTCTCTCTTTGAGAATATCTGATTCCTTCTCGGTCAAACCTGCAGCAGGTTCGTCAAGAAGGAGTATTTTTGGCTCAGTCATAAGTGCTCTTCCCACGTCAATGAGTTTTTGGAAACCGTATGGAAGTGTTCCAGCATAAACTCCCAGTATGCTCTTTATACCAAGCAAATCGGCTACTTCAATAGCTCGCAACCTTGCCTTGCGTTCCTCCAGTGAAAACCTACTCGTGTGCATAACCTCGTCGAGATGATTGTAATTCAACCTCGAGTGATAGCCAAGCATTAAGTTCTGCAAAACAGTCATATATTTGAAAATAATGATGTTCTGGAAACTTCTTCCAAGACCATGGTAAACTCTTTTGTGAACCGGCACGTGGGTAATATCCTTGCCATCAAGGATAACCCTCCCATCGTGTTTAACCAATCCAGATATAGCGTTAAAGACAGTGGTTTTCCCAGCACCGTTAGGTCCTATCAAGGAATGTATGGTCTTTTCCCCAACTTCCATCGAAAGATTGTCAACTGCAACAAGTCCAGAGAACCTAACAGTTATATTCTCAAGCTTCAGCATCACTTCTCAACTCCCGTTTTTATTGTTTCCGTTGTTTACCCTTCATTCTTATTTTTACTTACAAAAGCCGCGGGCTTTTATCGTGAAGAGCCTTTATTTCACCTTGACTATCGCCCGCGGCACACAAGCTTTCAGCAATCAAAATACTTTGCGATTACTACCTTGAAATATTCTTTTTCGAAAATATTGTTCAAACTGTTATGGCCTAATTAAGTCGGTGAGTGGCACAAATTGACCGTTCTTAACAACCATGAAATACATTGAGGACTTACCGCGCCTAAGGTTTGGACCCCATGTAATATCTTTTGCAAGTATACCATTCCAATTTTTGAAACTTTCAAGAGCCTTCACAAGACCTTCCCTTGTCAAGTTCTTTCCGGCCCTAATCAATCCTTCTGTGAACACCTCTGCTGCGATAAATCCGGCAACTGCATATGAGGACATTATTTCTTTTGGATACGTTTGTTGATAAATAGAGATAGCTCTTTGGTAATCTCTCACAAATTCTGGTCTATCAGGAGTTGGAAGTGGTACCCATCCTGTAAAAATAACACCTTCAGCATATTTACCTGCTAGTTTTATGAAGGAGGGGTCGGCATTTGGATAGATGGTAATTATCTTACTATCAAGCCCGTAGTCGCGAATTGTTTTGATCCATCTTATTGTGTCCGTAATAAGTCCGTAGATAACAATAACGTCTGGATTTTTTTCAACGAGCTTTACAACAAGTCCGCTGTAATCTGTATCAGCGGGGTTGTAGGAAATCTCAACAACCAGTTTCATTTTGTAGTCTTCAAGCTTGGCTTTAAACGCAGCGTAGCCTTCTAAGCCAACATCGTTGTTCATGTAAACGATTGCTGGATTTTTGAATTTCGCAATCTCTCCTACGTATTTACCAATAAGAGTTCCCTCAAGAGTGTAGTCTGGTTGGACACCGAAGATGTATTTTTTCGGAGGAATAACGAGTTTTGATGTTCCCGCACCTTGATATACAAATGGAACTTTGTTCTGTTCGAGGTAATCCATAACTGCCAAACAACCGTAGGTTCCGAGTCCACCGACAATTGCAAAAACTTTGTCTTGCTCAACTAACCTCTTGACCTCGACAACTGTCTTTGCTGGGTTGAGTTGATCATCAGCGATTATTAGTTCTATTTTTCTTCCATGGATACCGCCTCTGCTGTTAATCCAGTTGAAGTACGCTTTCATCCCTTTGCTCATTTCTTGCCCGATGACAGCATAAGGACCAGACAGCGCTTGAAATGTTCCAACAACAACTTTGTCGTTATAGACACCAACTTCAGCAAACACGCTTACCAAAAAGATAAGCATAAGAATAACACTTAACAACTTCTTCATACAACCCACCTCCTATGATGGAATAAAATGGAAGCAAGAATAGCTCTACACACTTAGATTAATCCCAGCTTTTGAGCTTCTTTTGTTAAGTAGTCACGAAAATCCGGATGTGCTATTGATATTAACGCAAGTGCACGTTTCCTTGTTGGTAATCCTCTAAGTCTTACCGCGCCCCATTCTGTCACAACGTAATCCAATTCTTGCCGTGGAACTGTGATAGGTGAACCTTGTGGTAGTAGTGGAACTATCGTGGAAACCTGGCCTTCTTTAGCAGTTGACCTCATCGCTATGATGCCTTTACCTCCCTTGCTCTTTACCGCACCCCTATGAGTATCCAGCTGACCACCCGTGCCACTATAATGACTTGTTCCAATTGCTTCAGAACAAACATTTCCTGTCAAATCGACCATGAGTGCAGTGTTGATACTGACCATCTTTTCGTTCTGGGCTATGATGTATGGGTCGTTCACATACCTACCTCTCAAGAACAGTACAGATGGATTGTCGTCAATGAACTTATACATTCTCTGGCTACCGTAAGCAAACGTACATACAAACTTTCCGTTCCAAAGAGTTTTTTTCTTATTCGTGATAACTCCTGCCTCAAAGAGGTCTATCATGCTCTCCGTAAACATCTCTGTGTGTATACCCAAATCCTTTTTCTCAACTAAGAACTTTGCAACAGCATTTGGGATTCCGCCAATGCCCAGCTGAATAGTTGAACCATCTTCTATAAGTTCCACAATATGTTCTGCTATCTTTTTCTCAACTTCAGCTGGTTCAAGAAGTTCGGCTTGGGGCAAAGGATAGTCAACCTCTATTATGTAATCAACTTCGGAAATGTGAACATGAGTATCACCATGAGTTCTTGGAGCATTCGGATTTACTTCGAGTATAACTATATCTGCGTTCTCGAGTACATCCTTCTCGTAGACAACGCTTGCCGACAATGTGAAGAATCCTTTTTCATCCATAGGAGAGGCTACTCCGACAAAAACATTTATTTTTGTAGACTGTATAAGGTTCATACCAGCTTGGTGCAGATTATTCGGAACATAATATGTGTTTTTTGAAAGCTTTCGGTTGTAAGGTCCAAAAAACCAAGAATAATTGTAAAATCTATTGAAATATTCTTCGTTTGAACAAAATTCATAAGGTTCGGTGTTTAAACACGTATAAATTTCCAAGCCACTTACCTGTGTTCGATGCAAGTTTCTAAGGAAAACTTTCGGCTCCATTGGAGTCATTCCAACAACGATTGTCCAGTTATCTTGAAGGATCGACAGCACCTTGTCAATGTCAACAAGCTTTTTTTGATATTCCTCTCTTAGATTCACATCGCCACCCCCAAGCCTTCGGAGAGGTAAATGTAAATATCTTCCAAAAAGCGTTCCAACTTTTCTGTATCAGAAACTTTGCCTGCAAGAATGTATCGTTCACCCAAATAATGACCGATTCCCATTAGTAGAATGGCAATGTATTGTAAAATGCTTTTTGTATCAATAGTCTTGAATTTTTCCAAATTTAGTTGGAGTTTCCCGTCCTTAACTGAGTTTTCTAGAGCTTTGCAGTAAGAAATAAATATCGATGTGTAATAATCTTTCGCAATCTCTAAATCTAATGACTGGCTTTCTCTGACGATTTTGTACATACTCGCGTGACTTTTGAAAAACTGGACAAAGGCATACAACCCAGCTATCTCTTGAACTAACCTTGGATAGTGTTTAACATTTTCCATGGCTTTTCTAACGTTGTATCTTAGCCCCTTATTTATCCATCGTACTAATTCACGTAAGATTTGCTTTTTATTTTCAAAGTAGAGATACACTGTCCCAACTCCGATTCCAGATGCCCTTGCAATGTCGTATATCTGCGTTTTTTGGTAGCCGTAAGTTCCAAACAAGGTTTCTGCATTTGCAAGTATTAATTCTCGTTTTTCATCTACTTCGAGAACATGTTTTTCAGGTGTGAACGTAAATATTTCTTTTGGAAGATTTTGGAATTCCTTCTTTTCTTTTTGAATTCCGTTCATAATGAGCGAGAGAAAAACCTTAGGCTTTACTTGTACTCCCAACAGATTCCCAAAGTTAATTGCAAACCTTATTGGTGACCAGAAATAGAAGAGCCCAACATCAGTTAATCCATGTTTCTCCGAGATAGAATGTATTACATCTTCAAATTCGTTCCTTAACCATTCGAAATGATATTCGTTGAGATGCATGGCTTGGATTAAGTTCTTATTTCTCTTGCAGTATTCAAAATATTTTAGTGCGACATCTGTTATAGACTCCCCTTCCAATGACTCTTTAAGGTCTCTTATAAAATCGTCAACAATCTCTCGAAACAATTCATACTTGTTAATGTAGTATTGATAAAAGGCAGCCGTGCTCAAACCTGCATGTTTAGTAATTTGGGAGATGGACACGTCGGCAAAGTTGTTTTTGCTAAAGAGTTCTATAGCAGCCATCTTCAGTTTATTCTTAGATTCTATACCATCAGCTCGTTGGGGTATTCTTTTTGCTTTCTTATTTCCGGTGATTGTCACATCCTTCTGAAACATTTCTCTCTTCTTCACTCTCTATTACCTCCACACCTTCCCAAAGCGATTCGAAAAAAGTGAGAAATAATCAACAAAGGTCTAAACATCATATTCTAAAAGCAGTAGCAACTTGCTGATATCCAACACCGGATGTCAAGAAAATAACTACTTTACCTTTCACTTGCTCAATTTTTCCTTCATCAAACGCGTCATCGTAGGCCATGTACACACATGCAGAACCAGTGTAACCGTACTTATGCATAATCATATGTGCTTTTTCTATGGGCAGCCCAAGCGTTTCCATAACCTTTTCGATTGTCTTTTTCCTCACTTGTGTAAAGAATATCATACCTATTTCATCTTTTGTGATGTTGTATTTTTCCATAAGTTTATTAATCAACATGGGCCATCCTTCTTCGTTGACTGTAGATGGGTAAGCCGCTCTGAGATCCAGTTTGTGAAGCCCTCTTTCAAAACCTGCCAAGTTCATGGTGCCTGCCCCTATGTATATTCCCCAGTTTTGCCACCAACTACCGTCAGCGCGTGCCACACTACCTATAAACCCAGGTTCGTCCGAAGCCGTAAGTATTAGTGCACCTGCACCATCACTGAAAAGAGCTTCCCATGAATATTTCCAACTTAGAAACTTGGTCATCGCATATGTGCCTATAACGAGGACATTCTTGTAATCCCCCATGGCTATATACCTTGCTGCGATATCAAGCATCAACGCTCCATTTGCACATGAAGCATTTACGTTAAAAGCAAGTGGTTCTGCTTTGTGGGCACCTATGAGGTACTGAACCCTTGGAGCATCTGGTGGGGATACCGCTTCCGGAGTATCTGTACCAACAATTATCAAATCAATTTCTTCCGGTTTCATACCAATTCGAGCAAGTGCCTTTTTAGCTGCTTCTGCAGCCATGTAAGTAGGAGTCTCCCACTCTTCTGAAATATGTCTGTGATTGATACCAATCACATCTGAGAAATATGGGTCAATAGTAAACATCGTTAGCTTTTCGAACTCCGCATTCGTCATCACTTTCTTGGGAACATACATTCCAGAGGAAATAATCTTTGCGTACTTCATCTTAGTAAACCTCCTTTATGTTCAAAGTAAGTTTTAACTGTGTATGTTAAAAGATGAATCATATATCATATTTTATATGAATCACCTTTCAGATTATAGCACCTTTAACATCATAAAAGATATATTGAAATTCGAAAATATTTCGAGGATTGGTTTGAGAAATCAGTAATATTTGAAATATATTCTCGATATTGCACATTTTCTTAAATATTCTGGCTTTTACAGTAGAGAATAAAAATCCCACCCTTTTCCGGGTGGGAATAAATTTTTACTCATCAGATATTAAGGTAGTTTTTTATGTTACTATCCTTATCGAGAACTGGCACTATGTTATCTTCTTTTGATGTCATTATTATTACCATACCGGGACCATGTCCTGTTTTGTAGCAGTTCGAATGAACGACAACACCTATTGAAACGGCACCTTCTTTGTAACCTCCGGCTCCGTAACCGTTGTAATGGTCTGATATTGCAACTAAATCTCCTATCCTTACTTTATCAAGTTTAAACTTCTTAATTTCTTCTTTATCTAAGGTATTCATATCATAATCGGTAGATGCTGGATTACCCGCCCCAATTCCAGAACCTGTTAAGTGTGCAGGAACGATTGCCGTGACTGGGACGTGTAATTTTCTATTCTTAATTTTTATTGGTATCTTTTCAAACAAATCGGGGTCAATATTCATGACTTTTACTTCAGGATAATTAACTATTTCAAGTCCTTGCCCCCAGGCTTTAATCTGTATCTTATCTCCGATTGCCAGCTTCTCTTTCTCAGGGAACCAGATTAATATGTGATCTATTCCTCCATGTTTTCCTATTACGTATCCTTTCATGCCTTTCGCATCTCCGGATATTAATGTTGCTTCGTTCCCAATGCATGCAAGAGCCATACAAGTTGGATTTAAATCCTTGTCTTTGTTTTTGGCGCTAACATCAGGTTCGATATGGTCACCATGCATCTTGAATGCACTGTCACCAAGCCCGAAGTTGTATGTGATACCTCCAACTCCGGGAATGTAAAACGAAGTGCCATTACCATCTACAACAGGCATACGGACAACAGGGTGTGCCACCTCAACCAATATCGAAAGCTGAACAACTTGGTCCTTGTTCGTTCTGATAGAGTTGTTTTCTTTCGTTTTGTTAACTCCTCTCATGGTTCTTTCCTCCTCATCACATTAGGATGCAATAAAAGAACCTACCATTTCTCTACATGGATTTTGTTATCATCAACTTCTTTTAACGTATGCGCATCTTTTTCTTCGTCTGGATATCCAATTCCTATCACGCAAAGCACCCTGTAACCATCTGGAATACCAACAATCTCTTTAATCTTTCCTTCGACTGACACCCCATCTTGGAAGCGGTCATGCGCATGACCCCAGCAACTTCCGAGTCCGTAATCAACACATAGAAGCTGTATATACGTTGCCACAATAGAGGCATCTGACATCCAGGTTGAACTGGCCTCATTTGCTGTGACAATTATACATGCAGGTGCAGTTTTTAGGAATGAGAACGCTCCTTCTCTTGCTTTCATTATGCGTTCGATTTTGTCTTTTTCGGTTACAATAACCAAATCAACAGGTCTAGAGTTCCTCCCACTTGGAGCCAATAAAGCATACTTTGCAATTTCCGCAAGAGTTTCTGGTGAGATTTCCTTATTTTTGAATTTTCTTATGCTCCTTCGTTTTAGGATGACATCTTTCAGTTCCATCCTCTCACCTCCGGCTTTTTAACATATGAATTTTTATGCATTATTGTTCGTATTACAAACTTTCCTGACATAATTATACACCTACGCAGGTTAGTTTCAAATACCTGTTTAACTTTTTTCGAGATAATACAAAATAAAAACCCGGAAGACAACGTCCCCGGGTCTGTAAAAGTGTCTTTGGTTCAGATGCTTTCTGCTCAAGTATCTTTAACCAAAAAGTCAGCTTATCTTTCCGAAAGATTCCGAAGGTTAAACTAATCTTTCCAGAGCTTTCAATGCGACGGTGTTCAAGAAGTTCCAAGGTTTGTTGAAATATGGCTGGAAGAAGAAATCAGCAAATGCCAGGTCTTTGACTGTCATCTTGTTCTGCATAACAATTGATAACGTGTTCGCACTTTCTGTAACATCTGCTTTCGACATAACTTGTCCACCTATTATTGTGTGGTCGTCTTTTCTGTAAAGAAGCTTAACATAAACAGGTTCATACTCTGGCATAAATTCTGGTCTGTTGTTTTCTACACCGTAAATCGTTCCATAGTTTATACCTTTCTCTTGAGCAAGCAATTCATTTAAGCCGGAAGTGGCAACGTTGTAAGAAAACACCTTCACACCCGATGTCCCTTGAGTCCCTGAGTATTTAAGTCTGTCCTCAAATATATTGTATGCGACTATAGTTCCCATTCTTACGGCATTTGTAGCAAGAGGGATATATTCGTAACTGTTAGTTGGAGTATACCAAACCGCTGCACTATCACCTGCGGCAAAAATATCAGGATGAGACGTGTGCAGATAAGAGTCAACAATCAATGCACCGTTGGGCAACATCTCCAATTTGCCTTTGAATAGGTCTGTATTTGGTCTGAAACCTGTAGCTAACACAACCATATCGGTATCGAAGGAGTCCTTGTCTGTTATGACTTTTTTCACAAAACCATCTTCTCCTTCAAATTTCACAACTTTTTGCCCCAGCGCCAACTTAATCCCATTTACAGTAAGCTCATTTTCGAGTATATCGGTAAATTCCTTGTCCAAATACTTGGCTAATATTCTATCTGCTATATCTATCAAGACTACTTCTTTATTATTATGCCTAAAGGCTTCTGCAAGCTCAACGCCTATGTAACCAGCTCCGACTATAGTTATCTTGTTGGCATTTTTTGAGTGTTTTACAATGTCTTGTGCATGGTAAAAATTCTTTGAAAGCATTATACCTTTCAACTCAACACCTGGAACATTTGGAATTATGGGCCAAGAACCAGTAGTTATCACAAGTTTATCAAAGGTTTCTTTGAAAGTTTCGCCATTTTCGAGATTTCTGACAAGAACTGCTTTTTCTTCGATGTTAACATCAATTACTTCGTGCCTCATCATCATTTTTGCTCCCAAATCTGAGAGAACCTTGGGCGAGGAATAAAAGAGCTTCATGGGGTCTTTTACTACTCCACCAACATGGAGGGCAATCCCACAAGAGAGAAATGAAACTGTGTCGTTTCGTTCATACACCGTTATTTGGACTTTGTCACCATAAAGCCTTTTTGCTGTCGTGGTGAAAGCCGTTCCTGCATGTGTGCAACCAATAACTACTACCTTCACAGCTTTTCCTCCTCTCATATTGAAGAGTTTTGTAATTTGCACTTCGAAATATTTTTGTGATAAAATTAACTTACATCTAATTAGATTATACTAAGTCTATAATTATTTGTCAACTAAAATCTTATGATGTCTGGACAATAAATTCCTATTTTCCGCGAAATTTAAGATTTTCTGTAAATTCTTACTATAAACGTCGTTTTGTTTTTTCATACTTTTCTTGACTTTGTGGTTCTGAAGTGATATATTGTAAGTGAAAAAATTAAATAGCCCAGAGGGGAGCTCCATACTGCGGGGCTGAGAGGAAGGGGGCAACCCTTCGACCCTTTGAACCTGATCCGGGTAATACCGGCGGAGGGACATGGGCAACGCAAAACTACAGATTTAATAATGTGCTTCTAACTGAAATGTCCCTCCGAGAAATTCGGAGGGACTTTGTTTTTTAAAAAAAGTTTTAGCATGGAGGTGTAAAAGGATGAAGAAAGATTTGATTATCTCGAAACTGATAGTCGAAAGTTTTTTTGAAAAGTTGAACAAAGGTTTGGAAGTTGACGTAGCTATCGCAGGATGTGGTCCTAGCGCTCTTGCACTTTCTCTTGCACTTTCTAAGAAAGGGTACAAGGTCGCAATTTTTGAAGCGAAGAACGAACCAGGTGGAGGCATTTGGGGTGGAGGAATGATGTTCAATGAGTTGGTACTTGAAAGAGAATTGAAAGGCTATGTGGAAGAACTTGGTGTTAACTACAAAGAATTTGGGGAGTTTTTGGTTGTTGACTCTGTACACTTCGCATCGGCATTATTGTATCACACCACAAAAGCAGGAACATTAGTGTTTAACAATGTTTTTGTTGAAGACCTTGTAATGTACGATAAAAGGGTTTCTGGAGTTGTAATAAATTGGATGCCAACAATTAGGGAAAGATTGCACGTTGACCCAATAAGCGTTATTGCAAAATTTACAGTCGATGGTACAGGACATCCTGCTAACCTTGTAAGATTGCTTTCTAAACGTGGAATTCTGGCATCTGTTACTGGTTCCACGGAGAATCTCTGCAGTTGCGGAAGTGTTGAATATGAGTTCCCGATGGATGCGGAAAATGGTGAAAGGTTTGTTGTAGAAGGGACAAGAGAAATATATCCTGGACTGTTTGTAATGGGTATGGCTGCGGTCAGTGTTGGCGGAGGTCCCAGAATGGGACCTATCTTTGGCGGTATGATTTTGTCAGGTCTTAGAGCAGCGGAACTGATTGAAGATGGTTTAGAAAGAGAAGTAGTAACAATTGACAAGGAGATGAAAATATGACGCAACTTGAATCAGCACGTGCAGGGCTTATCACAAAAGAAATGAAGTATTGTGCTGAATTTGAAGGTATTGAGCTCGAAAAACTCCGAAAATTAGTTGCCGAAGGAAAAGTCGTTATTCCAAGAAATAAATTACACAATTTAAAAAGGCCAGCAGCAATAGGAGAACAGATGACGGTAAAAGTGAACGCCAATATAGGCACATCCGTCGGATATTCCTCCTTGAAAGAGGAATTGGAAAAGTTAGAAGCCGCGTTGAATACTGGTGCTGATGCTGTGATGGTCTTATCTACTTGGGGTAATTTATCAGAAATGCGAAAGGAAATTGTCAAAAGAAGTCCAGTCCCGGTTGGGTCCGTTCCTATCTATGATTCCGCTGTGAAGGCTTATACAGAAAAAAGAAATGTAGTAGATTTTTCTGAAAAGGATTTTATTAACATGGTTCTTCAACATGCTGAAGATGGTATTGATTTTATGACAATTCATGTTGGGATAACAAAACGAGTATTGGAGAAACTGAAAAACTCACGGAGAATTCTGAAAATTGTCAGCCGTGGGGGTTCGATTATTGCTGGTTGGATGATTAAAAACAATAAGGAAAACCCATTCTACGAACATTTTGATGAGATACTTCAAATCGCAAGGGAGTATGACATTACACTAAGCTTAGGTGACGGGATGAGACCTGGTGCTATTGCAGATTCTACGGATCCTCAGCAACTCGAAGAACTCTTTTTTATGCAAGAACTCGTTTTGAAAGCTTACGATGCTGGTATACAAGTTATGTTGGAAGGTCCTGGGCATGTGCCTTTGAATGAAATTGAACTAAATGTAAAGCTTATGAAAAAGATAGGATTGGGGAGACCTATATTTCTTCTTGGACCACTTCCAACAGATAGAGGAGTTGGTTATGACCATATTGTTAGTGCAATTGGTGGTGCATTGGCAGGTTATTATGGCTGTGATTTTCTATGTTATGTAACTCCTGCAGAACATGTAGGGTTACCGGATGCTGAGGAAGTAAAGGAAGGAGTAATTTCGGCAAAAATCGCGGCAGTTGTTGCAGATGTTGCACGTGGCAACAGAAAAGCAATGAAATTAGAAGAAGAAATGGCGATAGCAAGAAGGGATTTTGACTGGAATAAGATGTTCAAACTTGCCATACATGCGGAAAGGGCTCAAAGAAAATTTGAGAAGATGAAATATACAGATGACGGTTGTTCTATGTGTGGACCTTTCTGTGCCATAAAAATAACTAAAGATTTTGCGGAGGAAAAATAAACAAATGAAAGGTTATCGCTGCAAAAAGAGGAAAGGGATTTCCACAAGCACTATTCGAGCAAATATATTAAAGATAGAAGAACTGCCGTTTGCAGAATTGTATGAATTAACGTTTTTTCAAAAGCAAGACTTGGACACATTAAAAGAATTTCTAGAGAAACGTGGTAAACCATTTGGTATCCATTTGCCATTTGTTTTTAGATACGCAGCAGTTCATCCAAATCCAACTTCATTAGATATAAATTTAAGAAAGGATACCTACGTAGTTAACATTGAAAGCGCAAGTTTTGCCAAAAGTTTTGGTGCAGAATACGTTGTTGTTCACTTTCCAAATGCGAAACAAAATGAGGCTTGGAAAGACGTTTACGGTATCGTCATGGAAAGCCTTGAACACTTCTATGAATTAAACAAAATCATTGAAACTCGTCTGGAAAACGTTTATATGAATGATTATTTCCATTCACCAGATGATTATTTATTTGTTCTTAAGGAGACTGGTTGCACAATGTGTTTAGACATCGGGCATTTATTAATTGACTCCGAAGTTTACGATTTTGACCCTGTTTATTTTATTGAGAAATTAGCGGACTTCATAACTGAATTTCACATTTACTATGCTGATCTAAGAACTTATGAGCAATGCCACCACGCGCCGTGGGGGGATTCTTTCAACTTTAGAAGAGTTTTAGATGTAATAAAGGAATTTGATGGTGTGGACTTTGTCGCAGAACCTTCTAACGACTGTCCTAACCAGTTGTCAAAATTAATAGAATTCTTGGAGGTGATGCTTTGATGAGCGATACATCTGAGAAAAGAGTAATGGTAATTTCAGGATTTGACCCATCAGCTGGGGCAGGAATTTTACAAGATATTAAGTCATTCGCTTTATTAGGAATCAGTGCTATGGGTGTTGTTAGTGCGTATACTATCCAAAATACCCACAAGGTTTTTCTTGCGAGATTCCGCAAATGGGAAGAAATAGATCAAGAATTATCCGTCCTCCCCGAACCGGGCATTATAAAAGTAGGTTTGATATCCCCGGAGATGCTTAGGCTCATAAGGGAAAAATATCCATCAGCAGTCATCGTTTGGAACATAGTTTTACGTTCAAGTTCTGGCTACGATTTCGAACCACCTGAAATTGTCAAGGAGAACTTGGCCTACGCTGATTTTGTAATTCTGAACAATGAAGAGGCAGGTATATTAGGGTTAGAACCTTCAGATAGAGTTGTCGTAACAGGGGGTCATGGAAAAGAAGCTGAAAAAGTGATTGTAAAGTTTGGTCGCCTTGCTTTTGAAACAACGCGATTACCAGGAAGATACCACGGAACGGGATGTGCATTTTCTAGCTTATTTGCGGGGCATCTGTACCTTGGTTATTCTCCAGAAGAAGCTGTAAAGGCTTCTATAGAGATATTGCAAAAAGTCCTTGAAAAAAGCAATCAGCAAGTGCAACCGGAAATGCTTGCAAGAGATTGGATGAAGTTTGACGTACTCGATTCATTGAACAGTGTAAAGAAAGAGCTCTTAACAGTTGGAGAAAAAACTATTCCAGAGGTCGGACAAAACGTCTCGTATGCGTTACCGTGGTCAAAAGATGAATTTGAAGTTGCTAAATTTCCAGGAAGGATTCGACTAAAAGAAGGAAAACCTGTTTTCGTTTCGGATGCGTCTTTTGCTGATTATTCTCACACAGCAAGAATGGCACTTGTTGCAAAATCCTTTTCGCCCCATATAAGATGTGTCACAAATGTTAGGTATTGTGCTGAGTATATTGATAATGCTATCAAATCCGGATTAACAGTTTTCAAATATGATAGAAATTCCGAACCGGAAGATGTCAAAAGTGTTGACGGAAAATCAATGGAATGGATGATTCAACAAGCATACAAAACATTTGGAAAGATACCAGATATAATATATGATGAAGGATTCTGGGGAAAGGAAGCGATGATTAGGATTTTTGGAAGAAATCCAAAAGAGGTTATTGAAAAGATGAAAAAAATTATAGGAATCCTCTGAAACAACTTACTGTATTTTTTACTGTATTTTATACAGCAAAGTGCCCCGTCACGGGGCACTTTGCTTTTTAACTTTATCATTATTCTTGGAATTCTATCAATCCGTACTTTCCGTTCTTTCTGTAAATCATATTTATCTCACCGGTATCAACGTTTCTAAAGACAAAGAACTGATGTCCCATAACATCCATCTGAGCAATTGCTTCCTCCAGTGTTGCCTGCATCAGGTAAACCCTCTTAACTGTATCTATTTTGTCTTCTTCTTCCTCGATTTCATATCTTGGAGCAAGCTCTTCAACCATTGCCTCGGTTAGTCCCTTGACATTGGATTTATGATAGGATTTGTGCAGCTCCTTTTCTCGCTTGACCGATTTTTCAAAAGCGTCAGTTGCAGTGTCAATAACACCATAAATATCATTTGCTTTTTCCTGAACAACAATATCTTTACCATTGATGTGTGTCATCAACCTTAGGGTGTAATATGGTCCATCTTTGTCAAAACGCGCTTCGATGTTCACATCATCCCGTGAAACAAAAGTTTGTAATGCCCTTTTGACTTTTTCTAACCTTTTGTTGAGGTAACTTTCGATAGCTTCTGATAGTTCAAAGCCGCGAGCGAATGTCTTGATGTCCATAGAATCACCTCCGCATGATTTGTTCGTTCAGCTCAGTCACAAGCTCCATCGTGTAGAAAGACAAAGTGATAAAGAAATAAGAGACCAATTTACCAACAAACAATTGCTCTTCTCCAAGAATAAACTTTTTTGCAGTCATAATCAATGCAATGATAAGTGCTACAGTTACTAAGAAAAGAAACGGAACAAAGTAGGACATAAAAGCAAAGACTAATGTGAACGTAAGGTATAAATTTGCAAGAGCATAAAGCTTTTCATCGGTATTTTTGAACCATTTTGAAAGAACCACACTAATACCCACAACACCAATAAAGAAAACCGTATTCGCAATCCCGATAAAGACCTTCACTACTGGATGATTAATGAAAAAGAACGCATTAGAAATTATCGATAGGACGAAACCTAACGAAAAAATCACAGACGAAAAAACTATAAAGTCTTTTGAAGACTTTTCCTCGATAACGCTGTTTAAATAATCCTTAATCATCAACTAATACCCCCTTCCAACTACCAGTCCAAATACCTCTGGCCCAACATGTGCAGCAATTGCTGGTCCTATTCGTGCTATCGAGTGAACATTGAACCCTTCCAAGAGTTTGTCGAGATGTTCTTTCATGTAGGAAACTCCGTATCCGCCAATTACAATATGACTTCCAATTTTTGCCATAAATTCTTTAGTAAGTTCTCTCATCCGTCTTATAAGTCCATCATGTGTTCTTTCCATTCCTAACGAAGCAGTATAACCATCCTCTGTTGTTGTAAGAATAGGTTTAATCCTTAAAAGTTTCCCAAGAAGTGCCTTCGCATGGCCTATCCTTCCCCCACGTTCGAGATATTCAAGTGAAGAGACTGAAAAAACCAATAAACTATCTTTTACAAATGTATCGACAATTTCCTGGGTAACCTTTAAGCCATTTTCTACTGCGTTAATAACTCGATACAAAACATACGTTGTTTTTACACTCCCACTTTTGGAGTCCAAGACTGTCACATTTTTCAGCTTTTCCTCTTTAACAATGGATGAAATAGTATCGTACGTTCCACTTAGTTTCTGAGATATCGTGACTACGTATACGTTTTCGTATTCTTTTGAGTATTTTGTCAATTTTTCTCTCATCATTTCGGGTTTCGGTTGCGACGTTGAAACCTTAGCTCCGGAGAGACAAAAGTTATAAAACTGTTCATCAGTTATCGTTACCTTATCGATGTATTCCGTGTCATCTATATACACACGCAGTGGGAACATATCGGTCGGAACTCCAAATTCAAGACCAGGTTGATAATCTACAGAACTGTCGAAGAGGTATATGTTTTTCATGAGGTTCCCCCTTTCTTAGGGTACCATGACGATAGCACGAATTAAAAATCTAAACCCAATAATATTCCGAATCCTTCTTTACCAACATGCGTCGTAACAGCGGGTCCGATGTCAACAAAGTAAGGTTTTACATCATATAGTTGTGCTACTTCGTAAATAAAGTCTTTGTATTCTTCTTTACCAACTGCCGCGTAAATCCTTATTCCTCTTTCTTTTTTCCTTGTTTTTTCAACGAATTCCTCTGCTTTCTCTTTGATTACCTCTTTTACTTTTTTGATACCTATGGCTTTTTGGACTAACTGGACCTCACCATTTCGGGCTATAGTAAGAATAGGTTTTACATGTAGCATCTTTCCTAATACTGAAGTAATCTTTCCAATTCTTCCGCTTTTTTGAAGCTGTGTCACATCGAAAACGGCTATTAAAAAGAGCGAGTCGTCTCTATATGATATTATATCATCTTCCTCTATTTTTTTACCAAGCTCTATATCCTTTAACATCCTCTCTAAAACGTAAGTATTCTGTATACTAACACTTTTTGAGTCGAAAACGAAAACATTCTCGTATTTGTTTGCTATTGTGTAGAAAAGATTGTATGTTCCACTGAGCAGTGAGGAAATTGACAATACGTAAACAGCATCATATTTTTTGTGCAGTTCGTGAAAAGTTTTTTCAACCACATCCACGCGCGGTAAGGAGGTTTCCACTTTTTCGCCCTTCTCAATAGCCTCAAGTATCTTATCTGTTATATCATCTGAATCCTCGAGTTCCTCGTCATTTATAAACACCCGAACAGGTATGGTGTATATCTCTATATCTGTGTGGAAATCTTTCCTCAATTTTGTTGTACTATCTACAACAACTGCAGTTTTCAGATTCCTTCACCTCTTCGTTAAAGATATTAGAAATTGACCAAAATATCCACCTGAACTAGTTGAACTAACAATCTTAAGTTGACTTTATTCAGTTGACTTTATTCTTCCTTTCGAAACTTGTGTGGATCAAACTCTTCAGGTTTTCCAACTTCCTCGGTAAGTATCACTACGTTACTGTTACCATCGCAGTGGAGAAAACCATCAATTACCTTTAGCTTTTCTTCGCCTTCTTCGGTTTGAATACGAACATCTGAAATCGCTAGCTTTGTAATAATGGGTGCTCTCTTATCGAGAACACCCATTTCACCTTCTACAGTTTTAAAAACTATCAATTTTGCATTATTAAACTCGACAATTTTGTATGGAGTAACTATCTTTATTTTCATCTAGCTCAACTCCTAATCAAGCTTTTTTCAGAGGTAAATGTTCAATATGACTTCGTGATTCTATATCATATAACCGCCGATTTCATTAGTTTCTTAGCCTTTTCAACTGCTTCATCTATTGTTCCGACCATGTAGAAGGCAGCTTCTGGAAGATCATCGTACCTACCTTCCAGTATTTCTTTGAAACCTCTAATTGTTTCTTTAATCGGAACGTAAACTCCTGGTATTCCGGAGAATCTCTCAGCAACGTGTGTTGGTTGAGTTAGGAACCTTTGGATTTTTCTTGCCCTTTGAACTATCAATTTATCTTCTTCAGAGAGTTCTTCCATACCAAGTATAGCGATTATATCTTGCAGGTCCTTATACCTTTGTAGCACTTCTTGGACACCACGGGCAACTTCGTAGTGTTCTTTACCAACAATGTTTGGATCAAGTATCTTCGAGGTTGAATCAAGAGGGTCAACAGCAGGATAAAGACCAAGTGCTGCAAGTTGCCTTGAAAGGACTATTGTAGCATCCAAGTGTGTGAACGTTGTTGCTGGAGCAGGGTCTGTAATATCGTCAGCAGGCACGTATATAGCCTGAACAGATGTGATTGAACCTTTCTTTGTTGAGGTTATTCTTTCTTGCAATTCACCCATATCGGTTGATAGTGTCGGCTGGTATCCAACAGCAGATGGCATTCTTCCAAGCAAAGCAGAAACTTCACTACCAGCTTGGACAAACCTGAAGATATTATCAATGAAAAGTAACACGTCTCTACCTTCAACATCCCTGAAGTATTCGGCTATTGTCAACGCTGTAAGAGCAACTCTAAACCTTGCTCCCGGTGGTTCGTTCATCTGACCAAAGACAAGAACAGTGTTGCTTAGAACTCCTGCTTCTGACATTTCAAGATAAAGGTCATTTCCTTCCCTAGTTCGTTCACCAACACCAGCAAATATGGAGAAACCATGGTGTTCAATAGCTATATTTCGAATCATTTCCATAACGAGCACTGTTTTTCCAACACCAGCACCACCAAAGAACCCTATCTTACCACCTTTCGGGAATGGTGCAAGCAAATCAATGACTTTCAAACCTGTTTCAAGGATTTCTATCTCTGTCTTTTGCTCCGTCATACTTGGAGCAGGTCTGTGGATGGGCCAGAATTCTACATCTTTTAGTTCACCCTGCTCGTCTATCGGTTCACCAATGACATTAACCATTCTTCCCAAAACCCCACGTCCAACGGGCGCTTTAATCGGCTCACCGGTATTTTCTACCTCTAAACCTCGGACCAAACCATCAGTGCTGTCCATAGCAACAGTTCTAACAGTATTATCACCTATGAGCTGTTCTACTTCGAGAACTAGCTTCTTACCTGTTTGTGGATTTGTTACTACAAGTGCATCGTAAATGTCTGGTAGTTCACCTTCTAGGAACTTTACATCTACTACCGGTCCTATTACCCTTACAATTTTACCTATAGACTTTTTGGACACGCTTACCACGCTCCTTTTTGTTAACACCTCAAGAGTTACTCTTTTCTCTTATTCATTCTTCCTTCAATGCATCAGCACCGGTGACTATTTCTATGAGTTCTTGGGTTATAGATGCTTGACGTGCTTTGTTATATTCGATAGTTAACAGTCTAACAACCTCTTCTGCGTTTTCTGTGGCGTTTCTCATCGCATTCTGACGTGCGTAGAGTTCGCTTATTTTTGTTTCAAAAGCCAATGCGTATAAGACACTTGAGGCATAGAATTCTACTAATGCGTTCTGAAAGCTTTCTTCCGCTGGTTCAAATTCGTACCTGTCACCTTTTTCAGAGGAACTTGGCTCCATCCTTATTGGTGTTAAATCGTATACATCCGGAATTTGTGCTAGCTTGTTTTTAAACTTTCCATATACGACCTTTACCGTCCCAACACCGTTTGCCAGCAAGTCGTTAATCAAAGTCTTCATGAAGTCGAACGTTGGAGTTTCGTAGACATGCTCGTATATTCGAACAACTTTTGGATTGCTTCTAAATATAGGTGCAATCTTTGCTCCGACAACGTAAAGTTGATCAAAGTTCTCTTTTTTATCAACATATATCGCTTTCTTTGTAATTTCCGTTGGGAATGACCCACACAAGCCCATATCTGTTCCTATAACAACGAGTGCCTTTTTTCCTTGCCCTGTCACAAACGGATGTTTTACTTCGAAATGAACACGGGCTGCTATCTTCTTCGTCTCATTTAAAAACTCCCGTGCCATTTGCAATCTTTTTTCAACCTTTTTAATACGTGCAGTTGAAACCATCTCCATTGCTTTTGTTATCTTCTTCAACGATTGGGTGGCGTTGATTTTTCTTTTAATCTGGAGTAATTTACCTCGACTCATTCAACATCACTTCCCGTAGACTTTTACAAACTCTTCTTTGAACTCCTTGATTATCTTGTGCAGTCTTTCCTCAAGTTCTTTTGATATTTGTTTGCTCGTTCTTATTTCCTCAAGAACATCATTGTACTTCTCTTTCACAAACTTTAAAAATCCATCCTCGAACGGTCGAACCGCCGAGACTGGTAAATCATCAAGGTAGCCATTAACTCCAGCAAAGAGTACAACTACCTGCTCTTCAACTTCCATAGGACTGTATTGAGGTTGTTTCATGAGTTCCATCAACCTCTGACCTCTTGTTATTTGAGCTTGAGTTGCTGGGTCGAGTTCTGTAGCAAACTGTGCAAATGTTTCAAGTTCTCGGTATTGGGCTAAATCAAGTTTAAGTGAGCCAGCGACTTGTTTCATAGCCTTTATTTGTGCCGCTCCACCAACACGTGAAACGGAAAGACCTATGTTAACAGCGGGTCTTTGCCCTGCATAAAAGAGGTTTGGTTCAAGGTATATTTGACCATCTGTAATTGAAATAACGTTTGTTGGAATATATGCTGAAATGTCGTTTGCTTGTGTTTCGATTATCGGAAGAGCCGTAAGTGAGCCTCCTCCGTATTTTTCATTAAGACGCGCTGCACGTTCTAATAACCTTGAATGAAGATAGAAAACATCGCCGGGATAAGCTTCCCTTCCTGGAGGCCTTCTAAGCAACAGTGAAATTTGCCTATAAGCAACAGCATGTTTGGATAAGTCGTCGTAAACTACGAGCGCGTCCTTGCCGTTAAACATGAAGTATTCTCCCATTGCACAACCAGCATATGGTGCAAGGTATTGTAGCGTTGCAGGATCTGAAGATGTTGCAACAACAACAATTGTATATTCCATAGCACCTGTTTGCCTTAGTTTTTCAACTATTCGGGCAACAGCAGATGCTTTCTGCCCAATTGCCACGTAGATACAGTAAACTCCTTTTCCTTTTTGGTTAATAATAGTGTCTATGGCTATCGCTGTCTTTCCGGTCTGTCTATCTCCAATTATTAATTCCCTTTGCCCTCTTCCAATAGGTATTAAAGAGTCTATAACCTTAAGTCCTGTCTGGAGAGGTGTATCGACAGGTTTTCTGTAAATAACACCTGGTGCTTTGAATTCAACAGGACGGGTTTGGCTGTACTGAATCGGTCCGAGGCCGTCAAGTGGTTCTCCCAGAGGATTTACAACACGTCCCAGAAGCCCCTCGCCAACAGGAACTTCCATGATTCTATTCAGTCTTCTGACTGTATGACCTTCTTTGATTTCTTTGTAATCACCAAGGATTATTATACCAACGTTATCCTCTTCCAAGTTGAACGCCAAACCTTTAGTTCCGGTTTCTACGAACTCGACCATTTCGTTTGCCATCACGTTATTCAATCCGTAAACTCTTGCGATACCATCTCCAACTTGAATTACCTTTCCAACATCTTCAAGCTTTATTTCTTCCTGATACTCTGCTATTTTACTTTCCAAAACTCTTACAATCTCTCCAGGGTTTAATCTCAAGGTATCACCCCTCTCTTCTTAGCACGTTACGGGCTAAATTCTCAAGTCTACCTTTGATACTTGCATCGAACCTTTTTCCGGCAAATTCCATAACAACACCTGCAATTAAATCCTCGTCAACGCTAACATTGAACACCGGTTCCCTACCTGTATGTTTTTTGACAAATTCCGACAGCAACTGTTCTTCTTCGGTATTCAATTCGACAGCAGTAGTTAAATCAACAGGTATTAGACCTTTATCTTCAAGAACAGTGAAATCAAAAAACGCAAGTATTTGTTTGATATATTTGAGCCTCTTGTTACTTATCAACAGATAAACAAATCTACTGAAAGGTTGGTCTGCAGGAAAACCTAACTCGTTCATTAATTGACAAACAACCTGAGCACGCTTCTCAGGTTTTATTGCCTGGTTATTTAAAAAGACAGACATATAGTCGTATATCTGTGCCAAAACCCTTAGCCTGTCTTTATATTCCTCTGTCTTGTTATTTGCTTTTGAAACATTGTACAAAGCCATTGCGTATTTACTAGCTATAGCTGAGTACATCATTTTTCATACTCCCTTATGATTTTCATAAGGTATTCTCTCTTTGCCTTTTCATCTACAACATCTTTTAAAACCTTCATTGCAAGGCTAATTGCAATTTCAGTTGCTATAGATTGAACCTGGGAAATAACCTCTTGTCTTTGCCTTTCAATTTCTGATTGAGCATTGATAATTATTTTCTCGGCTTCTTTTTGAGCTCTTTGTTTTGCATCCTCGATTATTTTTTCAGCTTCTCTCTCTGCCGCAGCTATAACCTGCTCTGCTCTTTGACGCGCAGCCTTAAGTTCTTCTTCGGCTTGTTTTTTCATTGCGTCCGCGCTTTTACGAAGTTGCTCAGCTTCGGCTAAATCGCTTTCTATTTTCTCTCTTCTCTTATCCATCATCGAGAAGAAGGGTTTATAGAGAAGCTTGTTCAGCATCCATAGCAAGAATAAAAAGCTAAGGAGCTGAACAACAGCTGTTAAATTAATTTCAAAAAGATCCATAAGGATCGCCTCACAACACAAAAAGTATCAAAAACGCGATAAAAAGAGAATAAATACCTGTTGTTTCGGCAATAGCGTCGGCAAGAATCATACGTGTTGTTATTACGTTTGTTAACTCAGGTTGTCTTGCGATAGCATCCATAGCATGTGCACCAACGTTACCTTCACCGATACCAGGACCGATAGCACCAATTCCCATAGCAAGCCCTGCACCTATAGCCTTCCCCGCAACTGCAATAGCCTTTGCAAGTTCACTGATAACCTCAGGTGTGAGTTGTTCCATAAATACTCCCTCCTCGTAATAAGTTTTTGAACTTAATCAACCTTCAATTTGTGAAGACATATAAGCAATTGCCAACGTTGAAAAGACGAAAGCTTGTATTAAACCTGAGAATATTCCAAAGTAAGCCCATAGGAAAGGTGGTAAGAACATGTATTTGACTAAATAACTAATGACCAAAACAAGTATACCACCACCCGTAACATTGCCAAAAAGACGCATTGCATGTGACAGAGGTTTAGCAAGCTCTCCAACGATGTTCATTGGTAGCATAAATGCAACAGGTTCAAGAAATCCTTTTAACCATCCTTTCACGCCTTTTGTCTTTATTGCAAAATACTGACTTATTATGAATACCATAACTGCATAAGTAAGGTTGGTGTTCAAATCACCTGTGGGTGGGAACCATGTATCGCTGAAAAGGACAAATTTAACAGTCCTTGCACCATTCTCAGCTATCGAAACATCTGCCGAAATTCCTGGAATGAAACCACCAATAAGGTTTGAAACAGCAATGTATATGAACAAAGTCATGGAGATTTTGAAAATACTTCTTGCATACTTTTCATTTGGAACACTACTTTCAACAATCTCGTACAAGAAATCCATTAAAGATTCGGCAAAAGCTTGCTTTCTACTTGGTATAAGAGAAAATTCTTTGTGAACAGACCTTGCAAAAGCGAGTATAACTATAATTACAAGAAAAGACATGATTACCGTCATAGGGTTGATACGGTAATACCACGCATTTGTTGGACCAAACTGAACAATCCAACGATTAGCTATGTTCTTAAGAGCCTCTGAAGGAGGAGCAGTCATAAGCTTAGCATTTAAAAGTCCGACTGTTATGTAAACTATAAGAAAAATAGTTAGTTGTATTTTTGCTTTGGTACTCATTTTCTTTTTGCTCAAGGTTTCCACCTCCAGGCAAAGAGAAATACCACTATTTTTAAACTCATCAGTCCTGCAAAAACCCCCAATATGCCTTCTGTCGGATTTTTCAAAATAAGTGATGCCAACAAGAATAACGATGCATAAAGAGCATATCTTAAAAGGTATCCAGTCCTAAGGTATCCTTTCCCAAATTTGATAAATCGGTCCTTTGTTGTAACACTTGATATTAATCCAATTATAACACCAACCTCGCCAATTAGTACACCTAAAGCAAAGCTAAAACGCCTCAATAACACACCTAAAAGAAGTGTCACGGAAGAAACCACTAAAGAATAGATTATTATCCTTACCACAAATCGCAGAACATCATTACTTGGAGAGTTACTCATCTTTTTCATCTTCCCCGTGCTTATGCTCGTGGTTCTTGAAGTCAGTTGCTCTGTTGTTTCCACTATCAACACTGTCTATTTTATCATATCTTTCGAGCTCTTTAATCAGGAACTTTATCCCGTTATAAACACCTGATAAGGTTCCAAGGACTATGAAAACTATTTTAAAAAGCCTTGCAGTTGAGAACAAATTATCCAGAAAAGCACCTAGGACGAAACCAACTAAGATATTTGCTATAATTGTGAATCCTAAACTGGATATAAGGTTCAGTTTTGATAATTCTTTACCGATGCCTTTGCCTTGATGCGGTTTTTGCCCACCTTTGCTATGTTGACCAACCACGATTTTCATTCCCTCAAATGATTATCAATTCTCTTGTCAAAGTTGTTAAGACCTCGCAGCCGTTCTCCCTAACAACGACATCTTCTTCTATCCTTATACCGAATTCACCTTCGAGATATATGCCCGGTTCCACGGTAACAACTTGCCCCGGCTGTAAATGTTTATCCCATCTGAAACTGAGACTTGGATTTTCGTGGACTTCAAGTCCCAACCCGTGACCTAAGCCATGACCGAAGTATTCTCCATATCCAGCTTCTTGGATATGATTTCTTGCTATAGCATCTATCTCTTTTCCAGTAACACCAGCTTTTATAGCTTCCAAAGCTTTTTGCTGGGCTTCAAAAACTATCCTGTGCACTTCCTTAACTTTTGAGTTTGGTTCACCGATACAAAACACACGCGTTAGGTCACTATTGTAACCCTTATATCTTGCACCCCAATCAACGACTACAGGTTCACCTTTCCCAATAGTTTTGTCAGAAGCACGCCCGTGTGGAAGCGCTCCCCTGTAACCGGAAGCAATAATAGTATCAAATGCTATATCATCTGCTCCCAACAGTTTCATCTGGTACTCAAGATATGCCGCAAGTTCTCTTTCTTTCATCCCTGGTTTGGCAATTTCTAGCATCTTTTTGAACGCCTCTTGCGCGATTTCAACAGCAATTTTCATTGTTTCAATTTCATCCTCATCCTTAACAGACCTCACATCCACAACCAACGAAGATATATCCTCAAATTCACAATCTGGAAGCTTTTCTTTGAGTGTGTCGTAAATACTTGCAGAGATTCGCTCTTTTTCTAAAGCCAACTTTCTCAAGTCGAGATTTCTAATCAACTCAACAACGGTATCCAAAAAGCTTCTTGGTGGAACATACTTAACAAGTTCAAAAGTGCTTTCTTCTTTAACCTGTACCCAGTATCTAGAATCTGTGATTATTATGTGCCTTCTTGGTGTAATCAAAAGCGCGGAAAAACTTCCTGTGAACCCAGATAAGTATCTTGTGGTAACACTGTTGGAATTTTCAATGTTTATGACGAGGATGGCATCTACATCCTTTTCGAAAACACGCGCTTTTACCTTCTCGAGTTTTGAATTTGTAGGTTTCATAAAGTAGCCTCCTTCTATCTTAAGCATTATTTTGTATCGAAATTGTTGGCGTGCTCGGCGGGACTTGAACCCGCAATCTTCGGATCCGGAGTCCGACGCTCTATCCAATTGAGCTACGAGCACGCGCTAACACAGTTCATTTTATCACAACTTTGAAAAAGAGGATTAATTTTTGCAAATTTTCAATATCTAATTCCGATATAACCTGTCTATTTTCTATGTTCATTATAACGTACTCTGGAGCTTTTTCAAGATTTATAATCGCTTCTCGAAAATCCTTCCAAACCCTATACACGAAAATCCCGTGTTTATAGAGGGTATAAGCAATGTATGGATCTTTAGAAAATCCTATACCTTCTCTTACAGAGAATGAACCATCGTAAGGAACTTCTATGAACACTGCAAAATTGCAGAAAACTGGTTTGGATTCTAGTACTTTATATTCTTTCAACTCGATAGCTCTATCTGGATTTTGAATGTACTCAAGGAGTAGTTGTTCTGCGCTGAATCTATCATCATCTTTCTTCTCGAAAGACTTCGCCATCTTTGTGGTTACTCTCTCGTCAAGCAACAAAACCTTTTTTCCTGAATTTTTGATTTTCAGAGCAAACTTGATTACTTCAAACGTTTGTGTCGAGTAGTTTCCACTCATGGAAAGAGGTAAACCGAACAAAACTGTGTCATATCTCTCGATTTTCTTTACCAAATCTGCGGTTTTTATTGTTCCACTTTCAGCTACAAAGACACTACCTATTGCATATCCACACTTGCTTTTTCCGTAATCAATTGCTATCAATGCCATGTTTTAACTGCTCCTATATTGAAGACTTAGACAATCAGTTCTGCATCGTAAAGATACCTTTCATCGATAAGCTTAAACATTTCCTTGACGTTGAGTGACTCTATTTGCAAGGTGTAGCGTTCAAAGTATCCTAACTCGATGTTCCGTTCCTTAAGTCTTGTTATTTTTTCAGGCTCAAAGTCAACAGCACAAACAAGGTTTTCCCTGATACCGCCAAGGTCTCTGTAAACGCTCTTGATAACACCCTTTGGCACACTATAGTTAGAAAGGAATTGTTCGAATTCCTCTAATTTCATTGGTAGGTATACGTTGAGTTCTTCCACAATTTTCTCCAATTCTTCTTTCGATGGGAAAAGTTTTCTGAGCGAATCACGTTTCCTAGAAACATCTTGAGTCGAGTAGTTCAGTTGCAAGAGTATGTTTCCCTCGCCGCTTACAGTGTCTATTATCTCACTCAAAGTATATGGAAAGTCAAAAAGCCTTACTTCGACCTTTCCAAAAAGCGAAGGCAACGAATCATTATTGGTAGAAGAAATAAGTTTTTTTACCTTTCTTTTCCTCACCAAATGCGAAATTATCAGTCTCTGGAATGGCTCAAGTTGAGACGAGTAGAAAACAGTATCTCTGCTTGATACACGCTTTATGTAATTATTGAAGAACACTTCTACTGAATTGTGTGTGGAAAACAGATAAACCAAGGAGGAATTAGAATTGTTCAAAGATTTTGGTTGATTTCTTTTATCTTCAATTGAAAAATCACTCTTTCCGTTAACTTCATAAGTCGGGAGATTGGTTTCAAATGTATACAGTGTTGTGAAAAACGCAGTTTTTCCAAACTTTCTTAAAACCTTTTCATAAAGTTCCGGGTCAAAGTTCCTCATAAAATGAATTTCGTTAAGCACAATGAAATCGAAATCAGAAAGGTTGTCTAGAAATTTTTCTGCGTAAACGGCATTAGTTACCAAATGTTTCCCTGCGACACGATGGATAGAATTTGCAAGTGCTAATCCCGGGATGTTGTGTCTTTGCAAACTTTCGTAGACATGCATTGCTTCCGTGCTTGAAGGATTCACTATGAGGGTTCTTCCCTTTCTCATCAAATGGAAGAAAAAGGCATTTCTATACGGTATATCGAAACGTATCAATGCAGGCCTTTTAATTTCAACAAGTTCAGCAATGCGCGGCAGTCTTTGGTATATGTCATCTTCTATCCGTTGATGGTCATAATCTTCTTCTCTTTGCTGTCGCCAGTTCGATATGAACGAATGTATAAATGTCCTGTCAGCTAAATCTTCATCGTTAACATGTGTCACTTTTAAGTCTATTAAGTTCAGTTGCAAACCACTTTCTCCCATTCTTAGATTGCCAACGACATCCATTCTAAGAAATTGTGGTTGCAGTCCATATAATTCAGATGGTTGAATTTTCAATCCAAAACCGACTCCTTCTATGCTTTTATTATTACCTTTTAACGTTACTCGAACATTGTACCCAGTTTCCCCAAAGATTTTGAATCTTTCAACAGCACTGTTTTGAATTAGAAACACTGGTTCCGGGTTACCGTGGCCATATGGTTCGAGCAACTCAATGGCCCTTATTATACCATCATTAATCTCATCGATTGTTATCTTCTCATCTATCATAACGACAGGCTCAACTTTTACATCGTCTTCCGTTATATGCGTTTTAATTGCCTCTATTAAGTCTGGTATTTTTTCCTCTCTAAGACTAAATCCTAATGCCATTGTATGACCACCAAAGTCTTCAAAAATATCCCTGAACCTTTCGAGAAGCTCTATAATGTTTACTCCCTGAACACTCCTTGCAGAACCTCTTGCAACACCATCTTCTTCAATAGAAATAACCATAACAGGTTTATTGTACAAATGAACAAGCCTTGTAGCAACTATTCCGATAACACCCAAGTGCCACCCGTGACCGTATGCAACAACTATTGGAAGTGAACTGAGGCCTTTTTCTTCAACCATTTGAACTGCTTCATTGTATATCTTTGCCTCAATACTTTGCCTTGTTACGTTGTAACCCAACAACAATTCAGCCAGTTCGGTAGCACTTGCTTCGTCCTTTGTTATGATTAGCTTGAACGCATCATCTGGCGAATCGAGTCTACCAGCAGCGTTGAGTTTTGGAGCTATTCTATAGCCGATGTCACGAGAGCTTATGATTGATATCCCAAGTTTTTGCACCAAACGAACAATACCAAGCTTTGCGGTATTATTTAATCTTCTAAGTCCTTCTTTAACTATGTAACGGTTCTCGTCAAGTAACTCGACCATGTCTGCAACAGTTCCCAACGCCACGAGGTCAAGCAATTCATCAACAACTGCCGGATGAATGTTAAGCCTTTCAGCCAATGCAGATACCAGTTTATAAGCGACTCCAACGCCTGCGAACTCTTTAAATGGATATTCCTCGTCATGACGTTTGGGGTTAACAATAGCATCCGCATTTGGGAAGGTTTCTTTGGGTTGGTGGTGGTCAGTAATCACAACTTTCATTCCCAATTCTTTGGCTTTATCAACAGCTTCAAATGCTGTAATTCCACAGTCTACGGTTAAGAGAACCCTTGCACCATTTTTATAAGCATCTTCTACAAACTGCGACTGGATTCCATAACCGTCATCCGCACGCTTAGGAATGAAATAATCTACATCCCAACCATTTTCCGAAAGGAAGGTGTATAATACGGCAGTTCCAGTTATACCGTCAACATCATAATCTCCGTGAACAACAACTTTCTCACGGTTATCCCTTGCTCTTAGCAAAATATCAGTAGCTTTGTCCATGTCTTTCATTAGAAATGGTGAACGTAAAATTTTTCTTGTTGGATACAAGAAATTCTTAGCTTCTTCGGCAGTTTTTATACCACGAAGCACTAACAGTTTTGCCACCAAACGGTCAATTCCCAGCTCCCTGGTAAGCTGGTCGACAAGTGTTTCATCAACTTCTCTTATTTCCCATCTCATCAGCCCCTCAACCTTTCTTTCTTAGATTATTTAATTCTACTTTGAATTTTACCACAAAATCAAAAGTTTTGGGCATGTAACAAGGTTAAATTTCAGAAAAATCTGGAATTCTTAATTCGCTTTACGAATTATATGTGTTATAATCATTTTGAACACCGCTAGCCCACAATAACTTGGAGGTGAAAGAGGTATGAAAAAACTAATAAAGGGAGGAACTCTTGTAACAATAACATCTGGAACTTTTGTTGGTGACCTTCTTATAGAAAACGGAAAGATAAAAAAGATAGCAAAATCCATAAATCTGAAAGAAAAGAACGTTGAAATCATCGATGCAGCGGGAAAATACGTCCTACCGGGTTTCATTGATGCACACTCACATATAGGACTATTTGAGGAAGGCATAGGTTTTATGCAGGATGGCAACGAGATGACTGACCCTGTAACTCCGGATGTTCGAGCAATAGATGCATTCAACCCATACGATGTTGCAATCAAACGAGCTCTCAACGGTGGCTTCACAACTGTGATGATTGTTCCCGGAAGTGCGAATGTCATTGGTGGTCAAGGTGCAATTATAAAGTTCAAATCGCACATTGTTGATTACTGCATCGTAAAATCACCAGCTGGTTTGAAAATGGCGACTGGCGAAAATCCAAAGCGTGTCTACGGAGAAATGAAAAAGATGCCTTCCACTAGAATGGGGATAGCTGCAGTTATGAGGAATTACTTTATGAAAGTCCAAGATTATATGGAAAAGAAGAAGAGGGCATTAGAGAAAGACGGTGTCTTCCTTGATAGAGACCCAAAACTCGAAGTTGGAGAGCTCGTACTTAAGGGAGAAATCCCAGCAAGGGTGCACGCACATAGAGCACAGGATATAGTTACAGCAATACGCATAGCTAAAGAATTCGGATTTAAAATCGTAATTGAACACGGAACAGAAGCATATAAGGTTGCTGATTATCTTGTTGAGCACAATGTCCCTGTTGTGGTTGGTCCCCATGATTTTAGAAGCAAAATAGAGCTCAAGGATTTGACATATGAAAATGTAAGAATTCTCAACGAAAAAGGAGTTTTGACGGCAATAATGGTTGACCATCCTGTTATACATCTTGAATTTGCAAACGTTCATGCAGCATTAGCTATGAAATATGGTGCAAAAAAAGAAGACTTGCTAAAAATGTTAACTATAAACCCCGCAAAGATACTTGGTATAGATGACAGAGTAGGGTCGCTCGAAGTTGGAAAAGATGCAGATATAGTTATATGGGATAACGACCCATTCTTACCTCAGGCACGTGTTGAAAAAATGTTCATAGAAGGACAAGAAATAAAATGGTGGGGTGAGTAAAGAACAATGAGTATAACCAAAGCAAAAGTATTCGTAACATACGCAATTCCGGATAAAGGTATAAACATGCTAAAAGAAAGATTCGATGTTGATGTATACGACGGGGAAGAGTTCTTAACAAAAGAGCAGATGTTAGAAAGAGCAAGATATGCCGATGCCATAATTACACAACTACGAGACCCTATAGATAAAGAGTTCATAGAGTCACTCGAGAGTGTAAAGATTATAGCCAACTACGCCGTTGGTTACAACAATATAGATGTAGAAGCAGCAACACGAAAAGGCATTTACGTGACACATACGCCTGGAGTTCTGACAGAAGCAACTGCAGACATTGCTTTTGCACTAATGTTAGCCGTTGCAAGAAGAATAGTGGAGGCCGACAAATTTGTCAGAGAAGGAAAGTTCGTTGGTTGGAAACCCAAACTTTTCCTCGGATATGACTTGTATGGAAAAACACTGGGAATCATTGGCATGGGAAGGATAGGTCAAGCTGTTGCAAGAAGAGCTCTCGGATTTGGAATGAAGATTATCTATTACAACAGACGTAGACTACCCGAAGATATTGAAAAACAATATAACGCACAATATATGGATTTAGATGTGCTTATAGAAACTGCCGATTACATATCAATCCACACACCACTTACAAAGGAAACCTATCATTTAATAACTGCTGAAAGGATACCAAGAATGAAGCCAAACGCTATACTAATCAACACCGCTAGAGGACCTGTTATTGATGAAAAAGCATTGTACGAAGCTTTGAAAGAAAGGAAAATAGCTGGTGCTGGTTTTGATGTCTATGAAAACGAACCTCAACTCACTCCAGGATTGGAAAAGTTAGACAACGTGGTCCTTTTACCTCATATTGGCTCTGCAACATACGAAACAAGAGATAAGATGTCGGAAATGGTTGCAATCAACGTTATTCATGCCTTAGAAGGAAGGATTCCACCAAACTTGGTTCCAGAACAAAAAACTATATTTGTAAGAGAATAAGAAACACTTTGCCATACACCAGTGCCCATGGCAAACGAAAAAACCTCCGGTTTAACCGGAGGTTTTGCGTTGCTTTATTTTTTGAGCTTTAACCTTCCTTAACAGCCTTTGCCATGTCAATAGCAAGTTTTCTTAAACGCTCAAAATCTTCCTCTTTCGGCGAGAATTGAACTTCAACAGGTTCTCCAACAAGTTGCCATTTGTTCTTTTGGATGTATTCAATTATACCTTTTACTCCTCCACCGCTCCAACCATATGTTCCAAAGACTCCGAAGACTCTA